>Ga0209572_1000254_pt1 | contig 104181 bp, 106 predicted proteins | sample EBPBio232012_DNA_FD_185867 | JGI IMG/M metagenome (GOLD analysis project Ga0209572, IMG submission 185867) | Wastewater treatment Type I Accumulibacter community from EBPR Bioreactor in Madison, WI, USA - Reactor 1_1/23/2012_ DNA (SPAdes)... | ecosystem: Engineered > Bioreactor > EBPR >...
TGGGACTCCGCCAAGGGCTTTGGCTTCATCCAGGGGGCGCACAGCTCCAACGTGTTCTTTCACGTCCGCGACTATCGCGGCGCCACGCCGCCCGCCGAGGGCATGAGGGTGGAGTTCGAGGAGATCCAGGTTGGCAGCAAGGGGCCGCGCGCCATGGCAGTGCGCCCGCTTGGCGCCCGGGCGGCAGCGCCCGCACCCGCCCGGGCGGCAGCGCCCGCACCCGCCCGGGCTGGGCGCCCTGCCCCTGCCCAGCCGGCAACCCGGCGCCGCACCGCGCCCCAGGCCCGTGACAACACACCGGCCGGCGCAAGCCTGGCCATGGGGCTGATGCTCGCCTGGCTGGCCCTGCTGGCCTGGGGCAGCTGGGCGCAGCGTTTTCCGCTCTGGCTGCTGGGCGCCATGGCGGCGCTGAACCTGGTCACGTATGCCAGCTACAAGCTGGACAAGAGCGCTGCTCAAAGCGGCGGCTGGCGCACCAGCGAAAAGCAGCTGCACCTGCTGGCCCTGCTGGGCGGCTGGCCCGCCGCCTGGTGGGCCCAGCAGTGGCTACGCCACAAGTCGAGCAAGCAGGAGTTTCGCGTCGTCTACTGGGCCACCGTGCTGCTGCATTGCGCGGGCCTGGGCGTGCTGGTAGTACGACCCGATTTACTACCGATTTAATAGCTTGTAGCGCGCAGCCATAGCGCGCTACAGACCCATTTCACCACAAACTCAACGCTGCATGCGCGGCGGCAGGCCCGTGTGCTGGCTGAGAATCTGGCCCGGCCTGGGCTGGGGCGTGGCACGGCCTTTGGCCGCTGGCTTGGCCGCGGCGCGGCCGCCCGTTCCCTGCTGCCCCCCGGCCTGGGGCTTCTTGGCGGCGTCGGCGCGGGCCTGGTCCAGCACCATAGTCGGTATCACCAGGTACTTGCCCTTGTCCTTGCTGGCGCACTGCTTGCCCATGGGCTGGTAGGTGGGGATGAGATGGTGCTTGCCATTGCCTATCAGATCGGCCCGGCCCATGGCCTTCAAGGCGTCGCGCAAGAGCGGCCAGTTGGCCGGGTCGTGGTAGCGCAAAAAGGCCTTGTGCAGGCGCCGGCGCTTCTCGCCGCGCACCACGTCCACCTTCTCGCCGCGTTCATCCCGGTGCACGCCCTTCAGGGTGTTGATGCCCGTGTGGTACATGGCCGTGGCCGTGGCCATGGTGCTGGGGTAGAAGGTCTGTACCTGGTCGGCGCGAAAACCGTTCTTCTTCAGCCACACGGCCAGGTTCATCATGTCTTCGTCGCTGGTGCCGGGGTGGGCGGCGATGAAGTACGGGATCAGGAACTGCTTCTTGCCGGCCTCGGCGGTGTACTTCTCGAACAAGACCTTGAACTTGTCGTAGTTGCCAATGCCAGGCTTCATCATCTTGGTCAGCGGCCCGGCCTCGGTGTGCTCCGGGGCGATCTTCAGGTAGCCGCCCACATGGTGCTGCACCAGCTCCTTCACGTATTCGGGCGACTGAATCGCCAGGTCGTAGCGCAGGCCCGAGCCGATCAAAATCTTCTTGATGCCCTTGATGCCCCGGCCCTTTTTGTAGATCGAAATCAAAGGGTCGTGGTCGGTCGTCAGGTTCTGGCAGATGCCGGGGTAGACGCAGCTGGGCTTGCGGCAGGCGGCCTCGATCTCGGGCGTGCGGCAGCCCAGGCGATACATATTGGCCGTGGGCCCCCCTAAGTCGGAGATGGTGCCGGTAAAGCCCTGCACCTTGTCGCGCACGTCCTCGATCTCGCGCAGGATGGAGTCCTCGGAGCGGCTCTGGATGATGCGCCCCTCGTGCTCGGTGATGGAGCAGAAGGTGCAGCCGCCAAAGCAGCCGCGCATGATGTTGATGGAAAAGCGGATCACCTCCCAGGCCGGGATCTTGGTCGCGCCGTCGTGGCGGCCATGTTCGTCGGCGTAGCGCGGGTGCGGGCTGCGGGCGTAGGGCAGGTCGAAGATGTGATCCATCTCGGCCGTGGTCAGCGGAATGGGTGGGGGGTTCAGCCACACATCGCGCGCCGTCGCACCCTCGCCATGCGCCTGCACCATGGCGCGGGCGTTGCCGGGGTTGGTCTCCAGGTGGAACACGCGGCTAGCGTGGGCGTAGAGCACGGGGTCGCTTTTCACCTGCTCGTAGCTGGGCAGGCGGATCACGGTCTTCTCACGCGCCAGGGCCTTTTTGCTCACCAGCGCCGGATTGGGCATGAACTGCAGCGGTTTTTCAGATGCATTTTGGCCTGCATCGACCGTGGAGCAAACGCCAGCAGCTTCTATTTTTGTAGCATCTTCCTTGGCGCAGCTCGCGCCCTGGCTGGCAGCCTGCTCGCTGGTGGTCTGGTAGGGGTTGATGTGCTCCTCCACCTTGCCGGGCTGATCCACCTCGGTCGAGTCAATCTCCATCCAGCCCTCGGCCGTTTCGTCGCCCGGGCGGCGGATGAAGGCCGTGCCGCGCACGTCGGTAATCTTCTCCACCGGCTCGCGCCGCGCCAGGCGGTGGGCGATCTCGACCAGGGCGCGCTCGGCGTTGCCGTAGAGCAGCAGGTCGCATTTGCTATCGACCACGATGGAGCGGCGCACCTTGTCGCTCCAGTAGTCGTAGTGGGCGATGCGGCGCAGGCTGCCTTCCATGCCGCCCAGCACAATCGGCACGTCCTTGTACGCCTCGCGGCAGCGCTGGCTGTAGACGATGGCGGCGCGGTCCGGGCGGCGGTTGCCCTCGGCGCCGGGGGTGTAGGCGTCGTCGGTGCGGATCTTGCGGTCGGCCGTGTAGCGGTTGATCATGGAATCCATGTTGCCCGCCGTCACGCCCCAGAACAGATTGGGCTTGCCCAGGGCCTTGAAGGGTTCGGCGCTCTGCCAGTCGGGCTGGGAGATGATGCCCACGCGAAAGCCCTGGGCCTCCAGCGTGCGGCCGATCACCGCCATGCCAAAGCTCGGGTGATCGACATAGGCGTCGCCCGTCACCAGCACGATGTCGCAGCTGTCCCAGCCCAGCTGCGCCATTTCTTCGCGGCTCATGGGCAAAAACGGCGCCGGGCCAAAGCGCTTGGCCCAGAACGGGCGGTAGCTCGTCAGGGGCTTGGCATGGCGCGGAAAAAAGGAGACATCAACAAGGGCGTTCATCGGCGGGCCTGCGGGGTGGGGGCCGGCATTTTAAAAGTTTGCCGATTCAGGGGCGCGGTGTGGGCCTTTGGCAATCAGGGCCATGGGGTAAGCTCGCCGCCCCATGCCCTATACCCTGCACGCCCCGGTCCACAGCGAGCTCATCATCAAGAAGAGCCGCTTCATGGGCTGCGTGCAGCCCATGGCGGATCGGGCCGGCGCCCAGGCGGTGGTGGACGCGCTGTGGCGCCAGCACCCGGGGGCGGCCCATGTCTGCTGGGCGCTGCTGGCCGGCGGCCAGTCGGCCGCGGTGGACGACGGCGAGCCCGGCGGCACGGCCGGCCGGCCCATGCTGGACGTGCTGCGCCACCAGGATCTGGAGGGCGTGCTGGCCACCGTGGTGCGCTACTTTGGCGGCGTGAAGCTGGGCGCGGGCGGCCTGGTGCGCGCCTATACCGACAGCGTGGCCCAGGCCCTGTTGCAGGCCGAGAAAGTGCCCCTGGTGCGCACCCGCAGCCTGCGCTGCAGCGTGCCCTATGCGCTCGAGGGCCTGCTGCGCCGCGAGATAGCGGCCGCCGGCGCGCCTCTGCTGGACGTGGCCCATGCGGCCCTGGTCACGCTGCAATGGCGCCTGCCCGAGCCCGAGGCCGAAGCCTTTGTGGCGCGCATCAACGACCTGTGCCAGGGGCGCGCCGGCTGGCTGGACGCGCAATAGGGCTCAAGAGTCGGGCCATTCGGCCGATAGGCAAGGCATCGTTTTATTCTGCATGCCCACCATGCATATCGCCCTCAGCTCCGCCATCGTCAATACGGCCACCTTGATGTCCAACCAGCAGACCGCGCAGGCCGTGCAGGTGTCCGTGCTGAAAAAGGCCATGGACGCCAACGAAACGACCGTCGCCACGCTGCTGGGCGGCGTGCAGCCCGCCGGCCCGGAGCTGGCCACCAGCGGCACCCTGGGCACGCAGCTCAATACCTACGCCTGACCTCCCCCGTCAGCGCAGGCGCGCGGGCGACAGCGCATCGCGCGTCACGCCCTCCTCCACCAGGCTGGCCGAAAGCGGCTCGTCCAGCGCAAGCTGCCGCGCCAGCAACGCCGCGCCGGCCGCGCTCTGTATACCGTAGCCGCCCTGGGCGGCGAGCCAGAAGAAGCGCGGCACATGGTTGTCCCAGCCGATCACCAGGTCGCCATCGGCCACGAAGGAGCGCAGCCCGGCCCAGCTGTGCGACGGGCGCCGGATCTGAAAGCTGGTGACCTGCTCAATGCGGTGTATGCCCAGCGCCACGTCCAGCTCCTCGGGTACCACGTCGTGCGGCGCCACCGGGTCGGCGTTGGCCGGCGAGCCCAGCAGCTGGCCCGCGTCGGGCTTGAAGTAGTAGCTCTCGTCTATGCCGATGACGGCCGGCCAGCGGCCCGCATCCATGCCCGCAGGCACGGGGAAGGTGAAGGCCGTGCGCCGGCGCGGCTCCAGGCCAATCGGCGGCACGCCGGCCAGTGCTGCGACCACGTCGGCCCAGGCACCGGCGGCATTCACCACGGCGCCGGCGGTGATGGCCTCGCCACCGGCCAGCCTCACGCGCCAGCCGTCATCCAGGCGCTGCAGCCCCGTCACCTCGGCATTGCAGCGGATGGCGCCGCCGCGCTGGCGCAGGCCGCGCAGATAGCCCTGGTGCAGCGCGTGCACGTCGATGTCGGCGGCGCCGGGCTCGCTCATGCCGGCGGCCACGGCCTCGGGGCGCAGGCAGGGCAGCTCGGCCAGCAGCTCATCGCGCGTCAGGCGGCGCACGCCGGGGTTGAGCGGCAGGATCTCGGCATAGGCCGCGTCCAGCAAATCGAGCTGATCCGGCCCCGCAAGATAGACCACGCCGCGCGGCGTGAGGATGGGTGAGGTGCCAAACTCGGGCGGCGGCGCGTCATAGAAGGCGCGGCTGGCGCGCGTCAGCGCCCGGATATTGGCCGTGCCATAGGTAGCCGAGTACAGCGCCGCCGAGCGCCCCGTGGTGTGGTAGCCGGGCTGGGATTCGCGCTCCAGCAGCAGCACGCGGCGCTGCCCGGCCAGTTCCCAGCCCATGGAGGCGCCGGCAATGCCCGCGCCGATGATGACGAAGTCGTAGTGGTGCATGGGTTCAGGGTTCAGTAACGAAGCGTTGGCTGTGGCCATGGGCAGTTGTTCAGGACAGCGCCCGTCCCCGCTGGACGAAGCGCTCATATTCGTCCGGCGGCACGAAGAGCCCGCCGGTCGTCCACACCAGGTGCGTGGCCCGGGCCAGATGCTGCTGCAGGCCCTGCTCAGCCAGCCAGGCGCGACCCGAGTCGCTGCCCGTCAGCATGGCCGGCCCGCCAAAGCCGGCAGCGGCCGAGGGCTCGATGCTCTCGCCCGTGGCGTCCAGCACCTGCACCAGCTGACGAAACAGCGTGTCGTCATGCACCGTGAAGCAGCCCGAGAGCAACGACTCCATCAGCTCGGCCGCCGGCAGCGAGGCACGCGGAACGGCCAGGCCGTCGGCCTCGGTCTGGTTGGAGAGGCCCCAGTCGTACACCGAGGGATGCGCGCCCTGCCCGGCCATCATCTGCAGCATGAAGCAGGGCGACTGCACCGGCTCGGCAAAGAAGCAATGCACATGCGGCCCCAGCACCTGGCGCAGGCCAAAGGTGATGCCCGCCGGCGCGCCGCCCACGCCGCAGGGCAGATAGACGAACAGCGGGTGCTCGGCATCCACGGCAATGCCCGCGTCCCGCAGCTGCCCCTGCAGGTGCAGCGCCGCGGCGCTGTAGCCCAGCAGCAGGGACAGCGAACGCTCGTCATCGACGAAATGGCTGAACGGGTCTTGTGCCGCCTGGGCGCGGCCGGCCGCCACCGCCGCCTCGTAGTCGCCGGCATGCTCCACCACCTGTACGCCGCGCTGGCGCAGGCGCTCCTTCTTCCATTCCTTGGCCTCCAGCGACATATGCACCACGGCCGAGAAGCCCAGGGCCGACGCGGCCACGCCTATGGACAGGCCCAGGTTGCCGGTGGAGCCCACGGCCACCGTATGGCGCGCAAACAGGGCGCGCGCCGCAGGACTGGCCAGGGCCAGATAGTCGTCAGGCCCGGCCTGCGCGCCTATCTGTCCATGCCGCAGGGCCAGGCGCTCGGCAAACTCCAGCACCTCATGCATGCCGCCGCGCGCCTTGATGGAGCCGGCCACGGGCAGCAAATGGTCGGCCTTGAGCCACAAACGCCCCTGCCCGACATGCAGGCCGGACGCCGGCAACAGCGGCGACTCGATCACGCCCGCCGTGGCCTGCAGCTCGGGGAACAGGCGCGCCAGCAGCGGCGCGAAACGCGCAAACCGCGCCGCGGCGGCGCGCGTATCGTCCAGGCCGATGGAGCTGCCGGCCACCGGCTGCGCCCGGGGAAGCACCGCCTGCCGCCGGGGGTTGAGCCACAAACAGGGTTCGGCCCGGCGCAGCAAGGTCGCGAGGGCCGCATCCGTGGCGGACAGGGTGTGATTCTCGGACGGCATGGCCATAATTGCTTTCAAATTTATAGCTTTTGACGCTTGCTGGATAAGCGCCAGATGCCTGTTCAATGCCTAATTTCCAGCCGTCTTGGACAGCACCTGTATCACCACCACACCGCCCACGATCATGAGCATGCCGACGACGGCCGGCAAGTCCAGTTTCTGGCCATACAGCCACCAGCCCACGAGCGAGATCAGCACGATGCCCAGCCCCGACCAGATGGCGTACACCACGCCGGTGGCCATATGGTTCATGACCTTGGACACCAGATAGAAGGCCGCGCAATAGCCCAGCACGGCCAGCACGCTGGGCCACAGGCGGGTAAGACCCTGGGAGGATTTGAGGGCCGAGGTCGCGACGACCTCGGCCGCTATGGAGATGGCGAGCAGGATATAGGGGTGCATTGATGGAACAGTTGCCTCGCCACCCATGGTGAAAACATGAAAATGATAGCTCCCAGCGCTTATCTATTGGGCGTTACAGGTTATTTTGACTCATGTACGACAGGCATGGCGCGGCCGGCTTACCATGGCCGGCTTCGCAGCCAGCGCCATGCCCGTAACCATGACCGCCCCCACCATTACACCCGATCAACGTCCGCGCCCGCACAGCCTGGGCCAGCTGTTCTGGGCCTTCACCTGGCTGGCGCTGCAGGGCTTTGGTGGCGTGCTGGCCGTGGTGCAGCGCGAACTGGTGGAGCGCCGGCGCTGGATCACGAACGACGAATTTATCGAGGACTGGGCCGCCGCCCAGATCCTGCCCGGCCCGAACGTGGTGAACCTGTCCATCATGGTGGGCGACCGCTACTTCGGCCTGCGCGGCGCCCTGGTGGCCGTGGCCGGCATGTTGCTGCTGCCCATGCTGCTGCTGCTGGCCGTGGCCACGCTGTACGCGGCCTTTGCCAGCCACCCCATGATGGCCGGCGCGCTGCGCGGCATGGGCGCCGTGGCCGCCGGGCTGGTGGCAGGCATGGGCTGCAAGCTGGCGGCATCGCTGGCCCGGCACCCCCTGGGGCCCCTGCCCTGCGCGCTGATCACCGCCGCCACCTTCATCGCCATGAGCGTGCTGCGCCTGCCTCTGGCCTGGGTGCTGCCCGTGGTCGGCGGCGTGGCCTGCGCCCTCACCTGGCGCAAGCTCCCCGCGTGACCGCATGACCACCGCACTGATGCTGAACCTGCAGCCGCTGGACTGGCTGAACCTGTTTCTGTACTTCCTGTCGATCTCGCTGCTGGCCGTGGGCGGCGCCATTGCCACTGCGCCCGACATGCACCGCTTTCTGGTGGAGCGCCAGGGCTGGCTCACCGAGCTGCAGTTCAACACCTCCATCGTGCTGGCCCAGGCCGCCCCCGGCCCGAACGTGCTGTTCATCGCCCTGCTGGGCTGGAACCTGGGACTGAACGCGGGCGGCGCCACGCCGCTGGCCTGGGCCTTTGGCGCGCTGGGCGTGGCGCTGTGCATGCTGGGCGTGCTGCTGCCCAGCTGCGTGCTGACCTGGGCCACCACGCGCTGGGCGCACCGCAACCGCGAGCGCCGCTCGGTGCGTGCCTTCAAGCAAGGCATGGCGCCGCTGGTGATCGGGCTGATACTGGCCACCGCCTGGGTGCTGGCCCGCGCCCAGGGCGATGCGGCGCGCGACTGGCCGCTGTGGCTACTGTCGGCCGCCACCACGCTGCTGGTGTGGCGCACGCGCATCCATCTGCTGTGGCTGCTGGGCGCGGGGGCGCTACTGGGCGCGCTGGGCTGGGTCTGACCCCGCGCGGCGCCTCATTGCGGCGCGGCCTCGGCCAGCAAGCCCTGCTCCACCATCGCCACCAGGCGCTCCGCCAGCGCCTGGCTGGGGGCCTCGCCCAGGCCGCGCAAGGGGCCGTCGAGCAGCAGCATCGCCATGCCGTGCACGGCCGACCAGGCCATGAACTCGGCGCCCTGGCGCCGCGCGGCCGGCAGCACGCCGGCCTGCACCAGGCCGTCCAGCGCGTGGCACAGCAGCTCGAACGGATCCATGCCGCTGGCGCCGCGCGCCGCGTCGTCCTGCGCCGCGCGCTCATGCACGTCAAAGGGCCGCGCCGCGAAGGCGGTGCGAAACAGCCCCGGCTCCTGCCGCGCAAAGCGCAGATAACCCAGGCCCACGCCACGGAAGGCGGCGCGCGCGCGCCGGCGCGGCTCGGGCAGCTGCTGGGCTGCATCGATCTCGGCCTCGATGGCGCGCGCCAGTGCGGCCAGCGCGGCGGCGCGCACGGCCTCCAGCAGGGCCTGGCGGCTCTCGAAATGTCGATATGCGGCATTGGGCACCACGCCGGCGCGGCGCGTGGCCTCGCGCAGCACGATGGCGCCAGGCCCGCCCTCACGCGCCAGCGCCACGCCCGCGTCCAACAGGGCACGGCGCAGGTCGCCATGGCGAAAGGTGCTGCGCGTGGGGCTTGGTTTTTTATCCGACATTTTTACTCAGGCTTACCTAGACCTCGGTCAATTTCAGCTTGGACAGGCGTATAAGTGTACGCCGTCCACAAAGGAGGCGCGCCATGCAATCCGACCACTATGTCGATGGCTTTCTGCTTGCCGTTCCCGGCGCGCAGAAGGAGCGCTATCTGCAGGTCGCCAGCGAAGCGGCGCGGCTGTTCAAGGAGCATGGCGCCCTGGGGGTCGTCGAATGCTGGGGCGACGACGTGCCCGATGGCAAGCTGACCTCGATGCCGATGGCCGTCAGGCTGAAGCCGGGCGAGACCGTGGTGTTCTCGTGGATCACCTGGCCCTCGCGCCAGGTGCGCGACACGGGCATGAAGGCCTTCATGGAAGACCCGCGCTGCCCCAAGGACATGCCGTTCGACGGCAAGCGCCTGATCTACGGCGGCTTTCGCGTGCTGCTGAGCGCATAGCGTCGCCGCGCCCGGGTTTCAACCACAGGAGGCATCCATGCAATTCAATCCCTACCTGAATTTCGACGGCAATTGCGCCGAGGCGTTTGCCTTCTACGCCAGGCTGTTTGGCGGCACCATCGTGCACCAGAGCAGCTTCGGCGAGATGCCGCCTGGCGAGGGCATGCCGCCCATCCCCGAGTCGGCCAGGAGCCGCATCATGCATGTCCACCTGCAGGTCAAGGATCAGGCGCTGATGGGCTCCGACGCCATGCCCGGCGCCGACGCCAGCTGCGGCGGCTACCAGCCGGCGCAGGGCCTGTGGGTGTCGATTCAGGCCGCCGACGTGGCCGAGGGCCGGCGCCTGTTCGATGCCCTGGCCCAGGGCGGCCAGGCGGCGATGCCGTTTGCCGCCACCTTCTGGTCGCCGGGCTTTGGCATGGTCAAGGATCGCTTCGGCACGCCGTGGATGGTGAATGTCCCGCAGACCTGATCCCGCTGTTTCTACCCCGGAGGCTCACATGTCCGAGCGAACCATCCATCTGCATCGCGTACTGCGTTGCCCGCCGCAAAGGCTGTACCGCGCCTTCACCGAGGCCGGCGCCATGGCCAAGTGGCTGCCGCCACACGGCTTTACCTGCCAGGTGCATCACCTGGAGGCGCGCGTGGGCGGGAGCTTCCGCATGTCGTTCCACAACTTCGGCAGCGGCGGCGCACACGCCTTTCACGGCGAATACCTGGAGCTGGTGCCGGGTGAACTCATCCGCTACACCGACCAGTTTGACGATCCCAGCCTGCCCGGCTTGCTGGAGGTGACGGTGCGGCTCCAACCCGTGCCATGCGGCACGGATCTACGCATCACCCAGGCCGGCATCCCTGAGGCCATCCCGCTGGAGATGTGCTACCTGAGCTGGCAGGAGTCGCTGGCACAGCTGGCGGCGCTCGCCGAGCCGGAGATTCCAGGCTAGAACAGGCTGGCGCGAAGGGGCATGGACGCAAACATGATGAAGCCCGCAAAGAACACCATCTGCCTTTGGTACGACGGCGCCGCCGAAGAAGCGGCGCGCTTTTACGCCAGCACCTTTCCCGACTCGTGCGTCACCGCGCTGCACCGCGCGCCGGCCGACTACCCCTCGGGCAAGCAGGGGGACGTGCTGACCGTGGAGTTCACGGTCATGGGCATCCCCTGCCTGGGGCTCAACGGCGGGCCGGCCTTCAGGCACTGCGAGGCCTTCTCGTTCCAGGTGGCGACGGCAGACCAGGCCGAGACCGACCGCTACTGGAACGCGATCGTCGGCAACGGCGGCCAGGAGAGCGAGTGCGGCTGGTGCAAGGACAGGTGGGGCATCTCCTGGCAGATCACGCCGATGGTTCTGATCCAGGGATACACCGACCCAGACCGCGCCGCCGCCAGGCGCGTGTTCGACGCCATGATGCAGATGCGCAAGATCGACGTTGCGACCATCGAGGCGGCGCGGCGCGGTTGAAAAGGAGCATGACCATGGAATACCCCAGCAGGCCTCCCGTCGTCGAACGTGGCGCGTGGGAAGGCGCACGATCGGAGTTGCTGGCCCGCGAGAAGGCGCATACCCGGGCCGGCGACCAACTGGCCGCGGCACACCGGCGCCTGCCGATGACGCGCATGGGGCCCGTCACGGTCACCGGCGCCAACGGGCCTACGCCGCTGCGCGAGGTGTTCGAGGGCCGGCACATGCTGCTCGTCTACCACTTCATGTGGAAACGCGGCGCGTCACATGACAAGCAATGCCCCGGCTGCACGCACACCCAGGTGGCGCTGAACGAGGCCGTGCGCGCCTACCTGGCCGAACGCGACGTGAGTTACGCGGTCTTCAGCGCCGGCCCTTGGCCCGAGATCGCCGCCTATCGCGAATTCATGGGCTGGACCGGTCCCTGGTATTCGACACAAGACACCGGCACCGCGCTGCCGGCGACCCGCGACGGCGGCGACCTGCGCTGCTACCTGCGCGACGGCGATGATGTGTTCCAGACCTACGAGACCACCGCACGCGGGGTCGAGGCCATGCTACCCACGCTGCAACTGCTCGACCTCACGGCCTACGGGCGGCAGGAAACCTGGGAAGACTCCCCCGCCGGCTGGCCACAGGGCGAGGCCGGAGCCTGGTGGTGGCGCGATGGCCGGCCCGTGGCCCAGTGGTTGCGCCCCCCTTCAACAAGGTGAACAGCATGAAACCCAATCCTGTCGTCTGGTTCGAGATCTACGTGCAAGACATGGAGCGCGCACGCAAGTTCTACGAAACCGTGTTCCGCTGCCAACTGGAGCCCATGGCCGCCCCCGAGGGCGAAGCCAGCGGCCTGCAGATGCTCGGCTTTCCCATGACCATGGAGGCGCCCGGCGCCGGCGGCATGCTGGTGCAGATGGCCGACTGCCCGCGGCCCGCGGGTGGGCCAGGCACCCTGGTGTACTTCGCATGCACGGACTGCGCCGTCGAGCAGGGCCGCGTCGAGGCGGCAGGCGGTAAGGTGTTCAAACCAAAGTTCACCATCGGCCCATACGGCCACTGCGCGCTGGTGATCGACACCGAGGGCAACACCATCGGCCTGCATTCGATGCAGTAAGCCGGCGAGGGCGCAGCAACCGTTCGGGCGTCCAGCGGAGGCAATCAATGACAAGAGTTCGCGTTCAGGCCTTCACCATATCTCTTGACGGATACGCAGCGGGCCCGGATCAGGACATCGACCATCCGCTCGGCGTGGGCGGGACGGAACTGCACCAGTGGCTACTGCCAACGCGTACCCTCCAACGGGCCTTGTTCGGCAAGGACGGCGGCACGGCCGGAGTGGACGATGAGTTCGCCGCCCGTGGTTTTCGGAATGTGGGCGCCTGGATTCTTGGCAGAAACATGTTCGGCCCGATTCGCGGCGCATGGCCGGACGCAGGCTGGAAAGGCTGGTGGGGCAACAATCCGCCGTACCACGTTCCGGTCTTCATCCTGACCCATCATGCGCGTTCCTCCATAGCGATGGAAGGCGGCACGAGCTTTCACTTCATCACCGGAGGCATCCGCGAGGCGCTCGACCGTGCGCGCGAGGCCGCGGCGGGAATGGACGTGCGCATAGGCGGCCGGCCGAGCACCATCTGGCAGTATCTACGCGAGGGCCTCATCAACGAGTTGCATCTTGCCATCGCGCCCGTCCTGCTGGGCCGGGGCGAGTCGCTGTTTCAGGGGCTTGACCTGCGAACCCTGGGATACGAATGCGTTGAATTTGTCGCATCGCAGAAAGCCATGCATGCCGTCCTGCGGCGCCAAGAGCGCGCCGGCGGCCCAAACGAGTGAGCCAAGCCATGAGCGAATTTTCATCCAACGATGTCTTCACGCTGACCACGGCGCGTATCCTGCCCGCCCGGCCCGAGGCCGTTTTTAGCGCCATCGCCGACCCGGCGCTACTGACACGCTGGTGGGGCCCCAATGGCTTTAGCAGCAGCTTCCAGACCTTTGACTTCCGCCCCGGCGGCGACTGGGTCTTCACGCTGCACGGCCCCGATGGCACCGACTACCCCAACGTCTGCCGCTTTATTGAGATCGTGGCCGATCAGCGGGTGGTGATCGAACACCTGAACATGCACTGGTTCGAGCTGACGCTCAGCCTGGCACCGCAGGACGGCGGCACCCGCATCGGCTGGCAGCAGCGCTTCGACAGCCCCGAGGCCTGCGCGCGCATGGCCCCGCTGTGCGCTCCCAGCAACGAGCAGAACCTGGATCGATTGGCCTCAGTACTAGTACTGCAACCCGAAAGTATCGGAAAATGAAATCGCGCCTTCGCCCGCATGGCGGCGTTGCAAATCCTCGCAATGGCTACGGCTATTGCTGCGGTTTGCGCCTTGCCTTGCGCGCGAATGCATCGATTTCATTGTGTTCCTCTACTTCCGAGTTGCAGTACTAGCCCAAGCGGCAAGAAACCCTGGGCGTTGAACACCCGGCCACACCGTCGCATTGCGATCACGAAAACCAGCGCAAAAACGCCGCGCCCGTCAGTGCCGTACCGCCCAGCGTGGCCAGCAGGCGCCAGGTCACGGTGCTGCGACGGCCATCGTGCAAAGGACGTGCGTACAGCGACAGCGCGATCAGTACCAGCGCCACCAGCGCGCACAACACCTTGAGCACCAGGGCGCCAATCGCAATGCCGTGAATGTCCGGAAATTGCCCGTAGAAATGCCAGCTCACCGCGCCAAACACCGCACCGCTGGCGAGCTGCAGCGCCCAGCCCGACAACGCCAGCCACAGCAGGCCGCGCGAGCCCGCGGGGTGCATGGAACAAAGCGCATACAGAGGAACTGCAACGACCGCCACGGCCCCGAAGTTATGGGCGACCTGGGTCAGCGCATACGCAAGGTTCTGCAGATCCACATCGATTACTCGACGGTGACGCCGACGCAGCGCTGCAAGCCGATCGGCGTATGCCCCTTGTTGACGACCTTGATGCAGATGTCGTGCTTTCCGGCGGCCAGCGTCGGGAGGGCATAACTACCCTTGAGCTGACGCAGGATGCCGACCTCCTTGTCGTCCAAGTAGACATGCACATGGTTGCCGTCGGGCCCGGGCAGCACCTCGTACACGAGACTGGTTTGCTTCATCGCGTCGAGTCGCGCACCGTCCTTGGGAGACTCGATCGTGACCGAGCCCTCGGCCGAGGCGCAGACAGGTGCCAAAAGGAATGCCCCCGGCACCAAGGCAACAAAAACCGTGATGGCTGACATGCGGATCATGACGTCTCCAATCAATGATGGATACAGCTGACGCCGCAAGCATACGCTGCGATTGTGCGGGGTTGCCCACGCACATGCGTCACCCCTGATGGCACCGCGGATTCGAGCCAGCCGCTACGCCAGGCCGCGCTGGCGCAGCGCTTCGTACAGGCAAACAGCGCTGGCCACAGAGACGTTCAGGCTCTCCACGGCGCCCTGCATGGGGATGCACACCAGCTCGTCGCAGGTCTTGCGCGTGAGCTGACGCATGCCCGGCCCCTCGGCGCCCAGCACCAGGGCCACGGGGCCCTTCAAGTCCACCTGGTAGAGGTTCTTGTCGGCGTCGCCACTGGTGCCTATCACCCAGATATTGCGCTCCTTGAGCTCGCCGAGGGTGCGCGCCAGGTTGGTCACCATGAAGTAGGGCACGGTCTCGGCCGCGCCGCTGGCCACCTTGGCCACTGTGGCGTTGATGCCCACCGCGTGATCCTTGGGCGCGATCACCGCATGCGCGCCGGCGCCATCGGCCACGCGCAGGCAGGCGCCCAGGTTGTGCGGGTCGGTCACGCCGTCGAGCACCAGCAGCAGCGGATTCGTCACGCCATCGGCCTCCAGCTGGTCAAGCAGATCGTCCAGCGACTGCAGCTGGGCCACGGCCTCCACGCGCGCGGCCACGCCCTGGTGGCCATGGCTGCCGGCCAGCTTCGCCAGGCGCAGGCCGTCGGCCTCGATCAGGCGCACGCCGGCCTCCTTGGCACGCGCGAGGAACTGGCGCATGCGCGCATCACGGCGCGTGGCCTCGTAATACACCTCGATGATGGATTGCGGCGCCGTCTTCAGGCGCACGCCCACGGCATGAAAGCCGAACAGGACTTTGGGGGACGACATGGAGGGGATTATCCAGCGATGCGCCGGTGCAGCTTTTAAAATACCGGGTTCCCCTCCATACAACCCCGCGCACGCCAAGGCAACCCGCCTTGGTGGAAATGCCCGCTGCACCGATCCGTGCGCCTGGCGCGCGCTTTGCACGTGTATCCCATCATGTTGTTTTCCGCCTTGCTGCGCTGGGTGCAGCGCACCAGCCTGGTCACCCAGATCATCATCGGCCTGCTGGTCGGCCTGGCCCTGGCCATGCTGGTACCAGCGGCCACGCCCTCGGTGGCCTTTCTGGGCACCTTGTTCATCTCCGCCCTGAAAGCCATTGCGCCAATACTGGTGTTCGTGCTGGTGATGGCCGCGATCGGCAACCACCGCCCGGGAGAGAGCACGCACATGCGCCCCGTGCTGCTGCTATACCTCGTTGGCACCCTGGCCGCTGCCATCGTCGGCGTGACCGCCAGCCTGTGGTTCCCGAGCACGCTGGTGCTGCAATCGGCGGCGCAGGATCAAGCGGCGCCGGGTGCGGTGTCTCAGGTATTGCTGAACGTGGTGCAAAGCATCGTCAGCAACCCGGTCAAGGCGCTGCTGGAGGCCAACTACATCGGCATCCTCGCTTGGGCCGTGGCGCTGGGCATTGCCCTGCGCCACGCCAGCGCCAGCACACGCACCGCGCTGCAGGACGGCGCGCAGGCCGTCACCCTGGTCATCCAGTGGGTGATACGCTGCGCGCCGGTCGGCATCATGGGCCTGGTAGCCGCCACCTTTGCCGAGGCCGGCACCCAGGCGCTGTGGGGCTACGCTCACCTGCTGGCGGTGCTGATCGGCTGCATGCTGTTCGTGGCGCTGGTGGTGAACCCGCTGATCGTATTCTTGGTCATTCGCCGCAATCCCTATCCGCTGGTCTTCACCTGCCTGCGCGAGAGCGGCGTAACCGCCTTCTTCACGCGCAGCTCGGCGGCCAACATCCCCATCAACCTGGCGCTGGCCAAGCGCCTGAACCTGAACGAAGAAACCTACAGCATCGCCATTCCCCTGGGTGCGACGATCAACATGGCGGGCGCGGCCATCACCATCAGCGTGCTGTCGCTGGCCGCAGCCCACACACTGGGCATCTCGGTGGACATGCCGACGGCACTGTTGCTGTGCGTGGTGGCCTCGGTCTGCGCCTGCGGCGCCTCGGGCGTGGCCGGGGGCTCGCTGCTGTTGATTCCGCTGGCCTGCAGCCTGTTTGGCATCAGCAACGACGTGGCCATGCAGGTGGTGGGCGTGGGTTTCATCATCGGCGTGCTGCAGGATTCTGCCGAGACGGCGCTGAACTCTTCCACCGACGTACTGTTCACCGCCACGGCCTGCATGGCGCAGGAACGCGGCTGAGACGTCCCGATATAGCCGCCAGCCCCTGTGGCCTGAATACTACTCACGCCGATATGCCGTAGCCAAACTGCAAATTTGCCGGCAAGATACAAAATTACACACATCAGGAATCATCGGTACCGAAACCCCATGCCACCCCCCGCTTCGGCGGCGCAGTCCGACCACCGCATCGATGATAAGCAAAGGCTACGCCTGCGGCGCCTGTTGCTTTCCGTGGCCGTGTACCTGCCCTGCGCGTTGATGCTGCTGATGGTGACGTGGCTGGGTTTTTTGCCGCGCTGGTTCACTCCGCTTTGGCTGGCGATTTTCACGGTGACGAACACCGTCTTCTACGCGCTGATCAAAAGCGGGTTGAACCTGCGCCTCAATGATCCCAGCATGACCATGGCGCAAATGACCGTGGCCATTGCCGCAGTGGCCGTGATCCTCTATCACGCCGACGCCATTCGTGGCGGCATGTTGATGCTGCTGCTGGTGATTCTTCTGTTCGGTGTGCTGCGGCTAACAACCGTGGAACTGCTAGCCATGGGGGCACTATCGTCGGCCGCCTATGCGCTGGTCATCGTTTTGCTCACGACGCGTAAGCCGCAGCAAATCGAACCATCGGTCGAGTGGACGCAATGGGCCACGCTCACCGTCACCCTGGCTGTGATGGGCCCGCTGGTGGGTTACATGAGCCACGTGCGGCGCAGGCTGTCAGAATCACTGCGCACGATCAAAGACATGGCCGAACGTGACGCGCTGACCGGCGCGTTCAATCGCCATCACATGGGAGAAATGCTTGATCGTGAGGTCAGCCGCTGCGAACGCGGTGCCCCAGCCTTTGTACTGTTGATCGCGGACATCGATCACTTCAAGCACATTAACGACAGTTTTGGGCATCTGGTGGGCGACCTGGTCTTGAAGAGGGTGGCCCACGCCATGCGTGAGGCGCTGCGAAAAGGCGACTACATGGCCCGCTACGGAGGCGAGGAGTTCGTACTGCTAATTGCGGCCAACGACCTTGCTGAATCCGCAGTTGCGAGCGAGCGCCTGCGCGTGCAGGTAGAGCGCCTGCGCATTCCTGAATTGGGTAGGCACAACATCACCATATCGATAGGTGGAACCGTCTACCGGTCTGGCGACACCCAATCCACGCTGCTTGGACGGGCAGACGCGGCGCTGTACCGGGCCAAGCACAGCGGGCGCAACCGCGTCGAATGCGACACACCCCTGGCCGAGTGACGGTCGCGCACCGACACAGCTTGGCTACACCAGCCGCCCGGCCTCGATGGTGATGCGCCGGTCGCAGCGCTCGGCGATGGCGCGATCGTGCGTCACCAGCACCAGGGTCGTGCCCTGTTCGCGGTTCAGGGCGAACATCAGTTCCATGATGGTCTCGCCGGTCGCAAAGTCCAGGCTGCCCGTGGGTTCGTCCGCCAGCAGCACGGCTGGCTGCACCACAAAGGCGCGCGCCAGGGCCACACGCTGCTGCTCGCCGCCGGAGAGCACCTTGGGGTAATGCGACAGCCGCTGCGCAAGCCCCACACGGCCCAGCATGTCGGCGGCGCGCCGGCGCGCATCACGGTGACCCGCCAGCTCCAGCGGCAGCATCACGTTCTCCAGCGCCGTGAGATTGGCCAGCAGCTGGAAGCTCTGGAAAACAAACCCCAGTTTGCGCGCACGCAGCGCGGCACGCTCGTCTTCGTTCAATGCAAACAAGTCCTCCCCCGCCAGGCGCACCGTGCCACGGGTGGGTGTATCCAGCCCGGCAATGATGGAAAGCAAGGTACTCTTGCCCGAACCCGAGGCACCGACGATGGCCACGGTTTCCCGCTCGGCCAGGGTGAAATCGATATCGCGCAAAATCTCCAGCGTGCCCGTAGAGTCGGTGACGGATTTGTGCACATGCGCTACGTCAATGATGGGCGCCTGCGACGCGGTCGCTGCCAGGCTTTGGGCAGGGACGGCAATGGTTTCGGACATGAAAGGTTCTCGAAGTTGATTTCTATGATGAGGCGTGACTTTATCGTGCTGGCCACCCTGGCCATTGTGGGCATGGCATACGCTGGCACCCAGCCAGGCAAGAACGGCTCCGCCAAGGGTTCCGTCATCCTGGTGGTTGGCGACTCGCTCAGCGCCGAGTATGGTCTGGCACGCGGAACGGGTTGGGTCACGCTGCTGGAACAGCGCCTGGCACAGGAAAAAATCCCGGCCACGGTCGTTAACGCCAGCGTCAGCGGCGACACCACAGCCGGTGGCCGCGCACGCCTGGCCGCGCTGCTCAAACTGCATCAGCCCACGCATGTCGTACTGGAGCTCGGAAGCAATGACGCATTGCGCGGCCTGCCGTTGGCGAATACCCAGGACAACCTGGACTGGATGACCGAGCAGGCGCAGGCGGCAGGCGCGCGCGTGCTGCTGGTGGGCATGCAGATGCCACCCAACTATGGTGCCGACTATGGGCGCCGCTTTGCCAGCCTGTTTGAGGCCGTAGCCAAGGAGCGCAAGGCGGCCCTGGTGCCCTTCTTGCTCAAGGGCGTGGCCGATGCACCCAACCCCACGGCGCTGTTCCAGCCCGACCGCATCCACCCGCGATCCGAGGCCCAGCCGCGTATGCTGGACAACGTCTGGCCCGAGTTGCGCAAGCTGCTATAGCTTGGACCAGGCGCTGGGACATGCCATTTTTGGGCAAACTGTCTACAGGTCACCTACAAGCTACAAGCCAAACCCAAAAAAAACGCACTATTGTTTAGATAGTGCGCTTTCCTTATGTAGCTTGGTAGGACGTACAAGATTCGAACTTGTGACCAACGGATTAAAAGTCCGCTGCTCTACCAACTGAGCTAACGTCCCAGGCTTTGCTGCATGTCTACAGCAAAGTCGTAGATTATAGCGTGTTTTTTGGAACGTCCGCCGACAGTTTGTCCAGCAACCAGCCGGCCGCGCAATGCCCGAAGGTGGCGGTGACGGCCACGCTGGAGCCGTAGCCATGGCAGTTCAATGAACCATCGCCTTCATCGATGGCGCAGGAGGCATGCGGCGGGGCCACGGCTTCGCGGCTGAAGACGCAGGCCACGCCGATGCGCTTGCCGTCGCGGGCGGCGCCATGTTCGCGGCGCAGGCGGTAGCGCAGCTGAGCCAGCAACGGGTCATGTGTGGTGTGTGCCAGGTCATCCACATCGACCTTGTGCGCCAGTCGCTTTCCGCCGGCCGCGCCCACGGTGATGAAGGCGGTACGCGTTTGCATGGCCCAGGCAGCCATGGCGGCCTTGGCGCGAACCTGATCGCAGGCATCGATGACGGCATCCACCGGGCCGGGCACGATGGTCGGCCAGTTGGCCGGATCCACGAACTCTTCTATGCAATCGACCCGGCACCCTGGGTTGATGAGCGCAATGCGCTCGGCCATGGCGCGCACCTTGGCCTGTCCCAGGGTGGTGCTCAGGGCGTGTATCTGACGGTTGACGTTGGATTCGGCCACATGATCCATGTCGATCAGGGTGAGGCGCCCCACGCCGGAGCGGGCCAGGGCTTCCGCGGCCCAGGAACCGACGCCGCCGATACCGATGACGGCGACATGCGCGGCGCGGATGCGCTGGGCGCCGGCCACGCCATACAGCCGCTGCAGACCGCCAAAGCGGCGCTGCAGATCGGCCGATTCTTGCGCCGGCACGCTCACTTCAGGCGCGCCAGACGTTCCTTGGCAGCGGCTGCGGCTTCGGACTGCGGATATACGCGCATCAGGTCTTCCAGCGTCTTGCGCGCTGCGCGCGTGTCCTTCAGCTCGATCTGGCAGTTGGCAATTGACAGCGCTGCCTCGGGCGCGCGCGCATGGTCGGGCGCGGCTGCCAGCAGGCTCTTGAAGTTGTTGATAGCCTCTTTGTAGTCTCGCGTGGCGTATTGCGCATTGCCCAGCCAGAAGCGTGCCGATGGCAGGTAGCCGGACTGCGGGTACTGGCGCATAAAGCTGCCGAACGCCGTTGCCGCCTCAGGAAATTTGCCCGAGCGGAACACGGCCAGAGCCGCCTCGAACTCGCGCTTTTCTGCCGGGTCGGCACGAAACTCGCGCCCATCCACCGTCACTGCCAACGGCTCGAACTTGCGCAGCCGCTCATCCACGCCTTGGGCGATGTCCTTTTGCCGACGCTGCAGCTCCGCCACCTCACGCTGCAGCTGCTCGTTTTGTCCGCGCAGGCTGGCTTGCTCGGTACGCAATGCCTCGATCTGCGTTTGCAGGTCGAGCAGGCTGCGGCGCAATTGCGAGACTTCTTCACCCGAGCGCTCGCCAGAGCGCTGGTTGGACTGCTGCAAGGCATCGAAGCGCTGACGCAGCTCCAGGATGGCGCGGCGCGCCTCGTCATCCTCGAACAACGCATGGCTGGGCACGGCCCAGGTCGCCACGGCGGCAAATACTGCCACCGTCAGGGCGCGCGAGCGTTGGGGAAAAGACATGCGCGCGGCCATCAGCGGTACGACAGCTCAACGCGGCGGTTCTGTGCGAATGCGCTTTCGTTGTTGCCCTGCACGGCCGGCTTTTCCTTGCCGTAGCTCACGGCTTCGACCTGCGCATCGGACACGCCCAGCAGACCGAGCGAACGGCGCACGGCCTCGGCACGCTTCTGACCCAGGGCCAGGTTGTATTCTCGGCCACCGCGATCGTCGGTGTGGCCTTCGAGCATGACCTTGCGTGCGGAGGATGCCTTCAGGTAACGCGCGTGGGCTTCGAGAAGCGACTGGAACTCGGGCTTGACGGTGTAGCTGTCAAAGTCGAAGTAGATGATGCGCGCCACACCGACGGGGCCGCCGACGTCGCGGCTGGACTGGCTCAGATCCACCGGTGCCACGCCGCTCTGTCCTGCGCCACCGGCGCCAGCGCCACCGCCGGTGGTGGAGGTGGCGCCCTTGTCCTCGACCGGAACATCGTCAAGCTTGACGCCGGAGCTGCAGCCGGCCATGAGGGCGGCAATGGTGAAGGCGATCGAAAGACGTTTGAATGGAGTTGATTTCATGATGTCGTGCTGAGAAAAACAGGTGTTTGGAAAGCTGGGAAGACTTACTTCTGAAACGGGCCCCAATCGGGCTCGCGGATGTCGCCGCCCTGCCCGGCCAGCCTGGCCTTGATCTTGCCGTCCAGGGTGGTCGTCATGAGCGCCTCGCGCCCCTGCTGCTGGGTGCCGTACAGGATGAGGCGGCTATTGGGTGCAAAGCTCGGGCTTTCGTCGGCAGAGGTATCGGTAAGCGAGCTGACCGTGCCCGACTTCAGATCCATGACCTGCAGCTTGAAGGCGCCGCCGATGCGCGAGATATAGGCCAGCCACTGCCCGTCGGGGCTGATGGCCGGCGAGATGTTGTAGGAGCCATTGAAGGTCACGCGCTCGGCATTGCCGCCACCGCTACCCACGCGATAAATCTGCGGTGAGCCGCCGCGGTCGCTCACGAAGTAAATGCTGCGGCCGTCGCTGGAGAAGGCCGGCTCGGTATCAATGCCGGCGCTTTGCATCAGGCGGCGCGGCTCGCCGCCGCCCGCGTCGATGGTGTAGAGCTGCGAGCCACCGTCGCGGCTCAGTGTGACGGCCAGGGTGCGCCCGTCGGGCGACCAGGCGGGAGCGCTGTTGGAGCCGCGGAAGTTGGCGATCAGCCGGCGCTTGCCCGTGGCCACATCGTGCACATAGACCACCGGCTTGCGCGACTCGAACGACACATAGGCCAATTGCGTACCCGTGGGCGACCAGGCCGGGGAGATGATGGGCTCGGGGCTTGACAGTGCCGACTGGGCATTTTCGCCATCGGCATCGGCCACCCACAGGCTGTAGCGCGCGCCCACCTTGGTGACATAGGCGATGCGCGTGGAGAACACACCGCGTTCGCCGGTGAGCTTCTCGTAGATGAAATCTGCGATGCGGTGCGCCACCAGGCGCAGGTCGGCCTGCGTCACGACAAAGCTCTGTCCGCCCAGATCCTGGCCCTTGACCACATCCCATAGCCTGAAGCGCACGTCAAAGCGCCCGTCGGCCAGACGCGTCACGCTGCCGGTGTTCAGGGCGTCGGCCTTGCGCTGGCGCCACTGCGACAGGTCCGGGCGTGAGGCTTCATCGAGCGGCACGCCCGAGGCGTCAACGCCGACAAAGCGGCCGCTGCGCTCCAGGTCAGCCTGCACGATGGCGGAGATCTTCTGCGGCGACTGCGCCTCACCGCGCAGCGGCGCGATGGCGATCGGCAGTTGCGTCAGGCCCACGCCCGTGATCTCGACACGGAACTGGGCAAGTGCTGGCAGGCTGGAGGCGGCGGCCAGTGCTGCGACAGCATGGCGGCGCGAGATGTGCGGCATGGCCGCGCGAAGGGGTGAGGATGGGAAGGTGCGCTCGATAGTCATTGGCAACCGTTGAATAACCGTCAAATAACCGTTTAGTGCCGGTCAACAGAACCTGCGATGTTACACATAGCGTAGCGCGCCATGTCACAAACTGTGCTGCTGCGTAGAATCCGCCCCTCATGCAAGACTTGAATCATAGCGCGCCCAAGCCCCCCCAGCCGCCAACACCATCGCTGTTAGCCCGGCTGCGGCGCCTGCATGCGTACTTTGGTTACCAGCGTCTGGCCTGGGCCATGGCCTTGCTGGCCACCGTGGTGGCCGCCATCACCGAGCCGCTGATACCCGCGCTGCTCAAACCCTTGCTCGATCAGGGCTTCACGGAGGGATCACTGAATCTGTGGATGGTTCCCACGGCCATCATCGGTGTGTTCCTGGTGCGCGGACTGGCCCAGTTCACTGGCCAGTATGCGCTCTCGCGCATCGCCAACGAAGGCATGCTGCGCCTGCGCACGGCCCTGTTCGAGCGACTGCTGGCGGCCGACATGGCGCTGTTTCGGCAGCAGTCGGCAAGCACCCTGTCGAACACCGTGGTGTATGAGGTGCAGACCGGCTTCACCTCGCTGGTGCAGGCGCTGATTGGCGTGTCGCGCGACGGCTTCACCCTGGTGGCGTTACTGGGTTACCTGATTTATTTGAACTGGCAGCTCACGCTCATCGTGGCCGTCATGGTGCCCGGCGTGGGCTGGATCATGAAGGCCTTGTCGCGCCGTCTGTACAAGATCACCAAGAGCAGCCAGCAGGCCACCGACGACCTGGCCTATGTGGTGGAAGAGAACGTGCTCGCCCACCGCATGGTGCGCCTGCATGGCGCACAAGCCGGTCAGGCCGCGCGCTTCAACAACCTGAGCCAGCGCCTGCGCCACCTGGCCATCAAATCCACCATCGCCTCGGCGGCCATGACGCCCACCACGCAGCTGCTGGCCGCCGGCGCCCTGTCGGCCGTGATCTGCATCGCCCTGTGGCAAAGCCATGGCCATGGTGCCAAGGATGTGTCGGTGGGCGGCTTTGCCTCGTTCATCGCGGCCATGCTGATGCTGATTGCGCCGATACGCCGCATGGCCGATGTGGCCAACCCGATCACGCGCGGCGTGGCGGCGCTGGAGCGCGGCCTGCTGCTGCTCAGCGACGCACCGGCCGAAACCGGCGGCACGCATGCCGTGCAGCGTGCCCAGGGCGCCATCAGCCTGCGCGATGTGAACGTGTCGTTTGACAGCGAGCATGCGCCCGCGCTCAGCGGCGTGAGCCTGGACATCCGCCCCGGCGAGATCGTGGCCCTGGTCGGGCCGTCGGGCGCCGGCAAGACCACGCTGGTGAACCTGCTGCCGCGCTTTGTGGCAGCCAGCGGCGGCCAGGTGCTGATCGACGGCGTGGCCGCGCAGGACTGGCGCCTAGAGTCGCTGCGCGCGCAATTCGCCATGGTCAGCCAGGACGTGGTGATGTTCAACGACAGCATTGCCGCCAATGTGGCCCTGGGTGCCGCCATCGACGAAGAGCGGGTGCAGCACTGCCTGGCGGCCGCCAACCTGGCCGAGCATGTGGCCGCCCTGCCCCAGGGCGTGCACACCATCGTGGGGCACAACGCCACGCAGCTGTCGGGTGGGCAGCGCCAGCGCCTGGCAATCGCACGCGCGCTGTACAAGGACGCGCCCATCCTGATCCTGGACGAGGCCACCTCGGCGCTCGATACCGAGTCCGAACGCCTGGTGCAAGACGCCCTGCAGCGCCTGATGCGCGGGCGCACCACCCTGGTCATCGCCCACCGCCTGTCCACCATCGAGCATGCCGACCGCGTGGTGGTGATGGAGCGCGGGCGCATTGCCGAGCAGGGCACGCATGCCGAGCTGGTGGCCGCCGGCGGGCTGTTTGCGCGCCTGCAGGCACACACCTCTTGACGCAAAAAAGATAGCTACTCGCGCTTACCCTATAAGCGCCAGAGGCCAAAAAACCTTCAAACCATCAAGTAATGCGCGCGATGCAAGAGCCTGCCGCCTGGTAGCTGCCGGCCGCCGCCTGCAGCGTGATGCGGCCGGAGCGGTGCGCAGTGACCTGCATTTCCATCTTCATGGCCTCCATGACGGCAATGACGTCGCCGGCCTGAACGGCATCGCCCTCCCCTACCTTCCAGGCGTGCAGGTTGCCGGCGATGGGGGCGGCGACGGCGGCCTCGTCCACCGACTCCTGGGCGACGGCCGCAGTGGCCGATGCGCCGCCGGCGGCGGCCAGCCCCTGCAGCAGCACGGCCGGCAGGCCCAGTTGCAGGCGCCGGCCATCGATCTCGATGGCGCAGCGCACCAGGCTGGCGTCGGCCTGGGGCGCGGCACGTACCGCCGCCGCGAGGTCGTTGGCAAAGGCGGTTTCTATCCAGCGCGTATGCACCTTGAAGCCATCGGTGGCTATGAAGTCCGCCTGCTCCATGACCGCCCGGTGAAACGGCAGCACGCTGGCCACGCCATCGATCTGAAACTCGGCCAGCGCGCGGCGCGCACGTGCCAGCGCCTGCTCGCGCGTGCTGCCGGTGACGATGAGCTTGGCCATCAGCGAGTCGAAAGTGCCGGGCACGATGGAGCCCGCCTGCACGCCCGAGTCCACGCGCACGCCGGGGCCGCTGGGCGCCTCAAAGCGCTGCACGGGCCCGGGCGTGGGCAGAAAGCCGCGGCCCACGTCCTCGGCGTTGATGCGGAACTCGATGGCATGGCCCAGCGGCGCGGGCGTCTCGGTGATGGACAGGGGCAGACCGTCGGCCACGCGCAGCTGCTCCAGCACCAGATCCAGGCCGGTGGTCTGCTCGGTCACCGGGTGCTCGACCTGCAGGCGCGTGTTCACCTCCAAAAACGATAGGGCGCCGCTGCCCGAGAGCAAAAATTCCACCGTGCCCGCGCTCTCGTAGCCGACCTCGGCGCAGATGTCGTGCGCGGCCTGGTGGATGCGCTGGCGCTGGGCGTCGGTCAAAAACGGTGCGGGTGCTTCTTCCACCAGCTTCTGGTTGCGCCGCTGCAACGAGCAGTCGCGCGTGCCCAGCACCACCACCTTGCCATGCTTGTCGCCCATCACCTGGGCCTCGATATGGCGCGGCTTGTCCAGAAACTGCTCGACAAAGCATTCGCCGCGGCCAAAGGCCGCCGTGGCCTCGCGCACGGCAGACGCGTACAGCTCGGCCACCTCATCCATGCGCCACGCGATCTTCATGCCACGCCCGCCACCGCCAAACGCGGCCTTGATGATGATGGGCAGGCCATGCTGCTCGGCAAAGGCCAGCACCTCGGCGGCGTCTTTTGCCGGCTCCGACGTGCCCTGCACCAGCGGCGCGCCCACTTTTAGCGCAATCTTGCGCGCCTCCAGCTTGTCGCCCAGGCGCGCAATCGCCTGGGGCGTGGGGCCAATCCAGGCCAGGCCCGCATCAAGCACGGCCTGGGCAAACGCTGCGCTCTCGGACAGGAAGCCGTAGCCGGGGTGCACGGCGTCGGCGCCGCTCTTGCGGGCGATGTCCAGCAGTTTTTCTATGTGCAGATAGGTGTCTGCCGGGCGGTCACCGTCAAGCCCCCAGGCCTCGTCGGCCATGCGTGCGTGCAGGGCGTCGATGTCGGCATTGGCATACACGGCGACGGACTGCACGCCGTAGTCGCGGCAGGCGCGCACCACACGGACGGCGATCTCGCCCCGATTGGCAATCAGAACCTTCTTCATGACTTCAAACCTTTCGCCTTCAGTAAATGCTGGATGGCGAGAACGCCGTCGCCTGCTGCGCAGGCACCGCAATGTGATGAAACGCCCGCTGCGCGGTCGTTTTCTCCGCGATTGGCAATGAGGACTTTTTTCATGGCATTCAAGGACGGTTGATGGCCTCGAAGGGCCGGATGGGGTTGAAGCGCACCCAGGCGTTCACGGGGATCTGGCCCGCGCGATCGAGGTGGTGCGGCGCGATGCAGGCGATCACGGGGTAGCCGCCGGTCAGCGGGTGGTCGGCCAGAAACAGCACCGGCTGGCCGCTGGCCGGCACCTGGATGGCGCCGGTGGGCGTGCCCTCGCTGGGCAGCTCCTGGGTGATGGAGCGGGTCAGCGGCTGCTCGCCCGCCAGGCGCAGGCCCACGCGGTTGGACTGGGGCGTGACGCGCCAGCGCTGACTGGCGAGCAGCTGCACGGCCTGGGGCGTGAACCAGTCGGTGCGCGGGCCCATGATCACGTCCAGCACCACCTCCCCATCGGGGCCGGGCAGATCATCGGGCGGCAGCTCGGCGCCGCCGACTATCGAGCCCCGCGCCACGGGGCGCAAGGCAAGCCGGTCGCCCGCCGCCAGCGCCGGCGGGCCGACATGGGCCAGGGTGTCGGTGCTCAGGCTGCCGAGGATGGGGGCCACGTCATAGCCGCCGCGCGCCGCCACATAGCAGCGCGTGCCGGCAACGGGCTCGCCAATGGCCAGCAGATCGCCATGCGCCAGGGCCAGGGGCTGGTAGCGCGGCACGCTGGTGCGCAGGCCACCGGCGCTGGTAAGCGTCAGGGGCGCATCGGCGCCGGTCACGGCGACCACGGTGTCGCCATGGCTCATCAGCCGCAGGCCGCCGTTCACGGTCTCCAGGCAGGCCATGTCGGGTGGGTTGCCCACCAGCCGATTCGCCGTGCGGCAGGCGCCCTGGTCCAGCGCACCGGAGGCCGACACGCCCTGCCCCGCCAAACCGGGCCGGCCCATGTCTTGCAGCAGCGTGAGCAGGCCGGGCGAGCGCACCTCCAGCGCCGGCCCCCGCGCTGGTGCGGGCGCTGCGGGCTTCAAGTGTTTTTGGTCTGCAGCGCGCTCCAGTTGTGCGCGAACAGCTACAGACAGAGTAGCAATATCGACAAAACGCACGCGAAAACCCGGCTGCAGCAGCGCCGGCTGCTCGCGCTCTATGTCCCACATGGCCAGCGGCGTGGTGCCCAGGATCTGCCAGCCCCCGGGGCTGGCCTGCGGATAGACGCCGCTATAGCGCCCGGCCAGCGCCACGGCGCCCGCCGGAATGCGCGTGCGCGGCGTGGCGCGGCGCGGCACATCCAGGCTCTCATGCCCGCCCGACAGGTAGGCAAAGCCCGGCGCAAAGCCGACGAAGGCCACGCTGTAGTCGCTACCTGTGTGGCGGCGCACCAGCTCCTCGGGCGTGATGCCCAGGATTTGCGCCACCTCGGCCAGATCCTCGCCGTCGTAGTGCACGGGGATTTCCACCAGGGTGGCGTCGCGCCGCACCTGCTGCGCCAGGTCGCGCGCGGCAATAGCCTGCACCAACGCGGCCACGCTGGTGGCCGAAGGGCGGAACTGCACGAGGATGGTGCGCGCCGCAGGCACCAACTCCTGCACGCCCGGAAGGGGCTCGCGCTGCAGCGAAGCCAGCAGCGCCAGGGTCTGATCCAGATCGGCCAGCTCCACCAGCAGCGCGTTCAATGAGACGGGCAAGAAGCGCATATCAGACGTGGTAGCTGCTGTCGGGCACATCAGTGATAAACATATAGCCCGGCGCATGCGTGACCGCGAACGGCACGCCCGAGGCCATCACCGCCGCCTGGGGCGTGACGCCGCAGGCCCAGAACACGGGGATCTCGCCGGGCTCGATACGCACCGGGTCGCCAAAGTCGGGCCTGGCCAGATCGGCAATGCCCAGCGCGGCCGGGTCGCCCACATGCACGGGTGCGCCATGCACGGCGGGAAAGCGCGCCGAGATGCTGACCGCATCGGCCACGCGGTGCGCGGGAATGGGCCGCATGGACACCACCATCTCGCCATGCAGGCGCCCTGCCGGGCGGCATTGGCGACTGGTGCGGTACATGGGCACGTTGCCGCCGTCGGCAATGTGGCGCACCTCGATGCCGGCCTCCTGCAGCGGGGTTTCAAACGTGAAGCTGCAGCCGATCAGAAAGGTGACCAGGTCCGGGTGCTCGGCCCACAGGGCCGTGGCGTCCTGCACCTCCTCGGCCAGCTTGCCATGGCGCCAGACGCGGTACAGCGGAATGTCGGTGCGGATGTCGGCGCCTTCGGCCAGCACCGTGTGGTGCGCACCGGCCTCGATCACGTCCAGCACCGGGCAGGGCTTGGGGTTACGCTGGGCGTAGAGCAGAAAGTCCCAGGCCCAGTCGCGCGGCAGCGCAATCATGTTGGCCTGGGTCATGCCGGGCGCCACGCCTGCCGTGGGCTGCTTCAGGCCGGCGCGGTAGGCGGCGCGCGCCTGGCGAGCGGCGGCCTGAGCAGGGGTGTGGGCCTGTTGCAATGGGTTGTTCGTCATGGTGCTGGCTCCCGTCAATCAGCCGTCAAACAAATGGCCGCACGGCAACGCCGTCCGCCTCCAGCGCCTTGCGCACGGCGCGCGCCATCTCCACGGCGCCAGGGCTGTCGCCGTGCACGCAGATGGACTGGGCGCCCAGGTGCACCAGGCTGCCATCGATGGCCTCGACCACGCCGTCTTTCACCAGGCGCAGCATGCGCCGGGCCACCAGGGCGCTGTCGTGCAGCACGGCGCCCTTGTCGCGGCGCGACACCAGCGTGCCCTGGGGCGTGTAGCCACGATCGGCAAAGGCCTCGGCGATCACGCGCAGGCCGGCGTCCCGCGCCCATTGCACCAGCGGCGAGGCCGCCAGCACCACCAGTGCCAGGCCGGCATCGACGGCGCGGATGGCGGCAATCACGTCGCGCGCCTGGCGCTCGTCGTGCGCAATGGTGTTGTACAGCGCGCCATGGGGCTTGACGTAGGCGATGCGCGTGCCGGCCGCCTGCGCCAGGCCCTGCAGGGCGCCGATCTGGTAGATCACGTCGGCCACCAGGTCGGGGCTGGCCACATCCATGTTGCGCCGGCCAAAGCCGATCAGATCCGGATAGGCCACATGCGCGCCCACGGCCACGCCGCGCGCCTTTGCGGCCCGGAGCGTGGCCAGGATGCCGGCCGGGTCGCCCGCATGAAAGCCGCAGGCCACGTTGGCGCTGCTGACGATGTCGAGCATGGCGGCGTCGTCGCCCATGCTCCAGGCGCCCAGGCTCTCGCCCAGGTCGCTGTTCAGGTCGATCACGGACATGGCGCACTCCCTTACATGTGCGAAGGCAGCCAGAGCACGATCTGCGGCCAGACATAGAGCATGATCACGGCGGCCAGCATGACGAAGAACATGGGCGCGGCCACGCGGGCGATCCAGCCTATGTCACGCTTGGTCAGGCCCTGGATGACGAACAGGTTCAGCCCCACGGGCGGCGTGATCTGCGCCATCTCCACCACCAGCACGATGAAGATGCCGAACCAGATCAGGTCATAGCCCGCCGCCTCGACCGTGGGCAGCAGCACGGCAATCGTCAGCACCACCATGGAGATGCCGTCCAGAAAGCAGCCCAGCACGATGAAGAACACCGTCAGCATCATCAGCAGGGCAAACGGCGACAGATGCAGCGAGCCTATCCATTCGGCCAGGTGGCGCGGCAGGCCGATGAAGCCCATGGCCAGCGTGAGGAAGGCCGCCCCGGCCAGGATCAGGCCGATCATGCAGTACACGCGGCAGGCGGCGACCAGGCCCTCGGTGAACTTCTGCCAGGTCAGCGACCCCTCAATGGCTGCCAGGCCCAGCGCGCCGGCCACGCCCAGGGCAGCGGCCTCGGTGGCGGTTGCCACGCCGCTATAGATGCCGCCGAGCACCAGGCCGATCAGGATCACCGCCGGTATGAGAAAGCGGGATTCGTAGATCTTCTGCATGAAGCCCATGGACATGTCCGACGCCGGCACCTTGTCCCGGTTGAACAGCGCCCAGGTAGCGATATAGGCCATGAACAGCCCGGCCAGCAGCAGCCCCGGGAACACGCCGGCCAGGAACAGCTTGGCAATCGACACGTTCGCCGCCACGCCATAGACGATCATGATGATGGAGGGCGGAATCAGCAGCCCCAGCGTGGCCGAGCCCGCCAGCGTGCCCACGGCCATGGCGTCGGGGTAGCCGCGCTTTTTAAGCTCGGGCAGGGTCATCTTGCCGATGGTGGCGCAGGTGGCGGCCGAAGAGCCGGAGATGGCGGCAAAGATGGTGCAGCCGACCACGTTGGTGTGCAGCAGGCGCCCTGGCAGTTTGTCCATCCACGGCGCCAGGCCGCGGAACATGCTGTCCGATAGCTTGCTGCGAAACAGAATCTCGCCCATCCACAGAAACAGCGGCAGCGCCGTCAGCGTCCAGGCCGAGCTGGCGCCCCAGATCGTCAGCATCATGCTGTCGCCCACCGGGCGGCTGGTGAACAGCCCCATGCCGATGAGTCCCACGGCCAGCAGGCCCAGGCCGATCCACATGCCCGCGCCGAGCACCGCGAACAGCGCAATGATCAGCACCAGTGCAGCCATCATGTCCATGTTGTTCTCCTTTATTCGGCCACCGAGCCCGGGCCGGCAATGAACCATTCACGCCCGCGCCAGCGCGCCACGATGGCATCCAGAAACGCCAGCGCAAAGGCCGCACAGCCAATCGCCATGCACAGCTGCGGAATCCACAGCGGCGTGGCGTCGGCCGCGGGTGAGACGTCGTGCGTGATGTAGGACAGCCACACGGCGCGCGCGGCAAACCAGGCCAGATAGAGCGCCAGGCCCAGGCCCGCAATCAGCATGGCCCACTCAAAAGCCGCACGGGTACGGCTGCCCATACGGTCAAGCAGCAGCGTGACGCGGAGATGGTCGCCATGCATCAGCGCCGTGGGCAGGGCAAAGAACAGCGTGGCGGCAATGGCGTAGCCGGCATAGGCATCCAGCCCCTGGATGTCGATGAACGTCACCTGGCGCGCCAGGATGCCGAGCATGACGATCACGAACGCAGCCACCATGGAAAGGCAGGCGAGCGCTATGAGCAGGCGGTACAAAGGTCGGAAGAGCTGATCCATGGCGGGCTCCGAACAGGGATGGAAATGGGAGCCAGGGCCGGCGTACTACGCGCCCTGCCTCCCGACACAGGAAGTCAACGCGTGTTGTAAGCGTCCACAATGGCCTTGCCCTCGGCGCCGGCGGCCTTCACCCATTCCTCGGTCATGACGGTGCCGATGCGGGCGAACTCCTTCTTCAGCGCGTCAGACGGCTCGGCAATGGTCATGCCCTTGGCGGCCAGCTCCTTCAGGAACTCCTTGTCCAGGCGCTCGCTGCTCTCCCAGCCGCGCTTCTCGGCCGTGGCGGCGGCCTTCAGCACGGCATCCTGCAGGCCCTTGTCCAGGCTGTCGAAGGCCTTCTTGTTGACCACCGTGGCATTGCGCGGCAGCCAGGCGTTCACCGGGTAGAAGTACTTGATCTGCTCGTACAGCTTGCTCTCCACGCCGCTGGCGCTGGAGGTGAGGAAGTTGTTCACCGTGTTCGTGGCCAGGGCCTGGCCCAGCTCGGACAGCTGGATGGTGACCGGCTGCGCCTTGAGCAGCTGGGCGATGCGCGTGGAGGTCGGGTTGTAGGCGCGCATCTTGGTGCCCACCAGGTCGGCAGGCGACTGCACCGGCTTGTTGGAGTACAGCGACTGGCCCGGCCATGGCACGCTGTAGAGCAGCTTCATGCCCTGCGAGGCCAGCAGCTTCTCCTGCGCCGGCTTGGCCGCCTGGTACAGGCGCCAGGCATCGGCGTACGAGCTGGCCAGGAAGGGCACGGAGTCAACGCCGTACAAGGGGTTCTCATTCGCTGCACCGGAGAGGATGAACTCGGCCGCCGGCACCTGGCCGGTCTGCACCGCGCGCTTGATCTCATTGGCCTTGTAGAGCGAGCCGCCCGGGTGCAGCGTGATCTTGAGCTTGCCGCCGGTGAGCTCGTCCACCTCCTTGGCGAACTGCTGGTTGTTCTGCGTCTGGAAGGTGTTGGCCGCGTAGCCCGTGGGCAGATCCCACTTCACCTGGGCCTGGGAAGCCGCCGCCGCCAGGCAGACAACCGACAGAAGAATGCGTTTCATGAGGTGACTCCTTGGATTGACAGTTGAAAACAAACAAGTGAAGGCAAGTCCCACGGGGCTGCGCTGCGGCGCCCATGCGCAGATCGCATTTACAAACTTCCGCGGGCAAAAAGCAAGCAGCGCCCCGACGCTGCGGAACCTGTCCTACAGCCCACAAGCACCGCAGGATCGCAGAACCATTCAACTTAAATTGTTCAACAATGATTTATCAAATGAGCGGCAATTTGCATCCTGAAAAACCCTGAGATCACCCCCGCAGCGCTGCCGCCATGCGGCAAACGGGCATGCGGGTGCTGGCTACACTTGCTGCCTCAACACCAGCCCGCCCAGCCCATGACGAGTGCCGCCGACCCGCAACAAAACCTCTCCGACCGCATTGCGGAGCAGGTGCGCGAGAAAATCGTGCATGGTGAATTCGCCCCGGGACAGCGCCTGTCCGAAGCGGCCCTGAGCGACAGCCTGGAGATCTCGCGCAACACGCTGCGCGAAGCCTTCCGCATGCTGACCAAGGAAGGACTGCTGAAACACGAGCCCAACCGTGGCGTGTCGGTGGCCGTGCCCAGCATCGCGGCCATCATCGACATCTACCGTGTGCGCCGGCTCGTTGAATGCCAGGCCCTGGCCCAGGCCTACCCGCGCCACCCCGCCCGCAAGCAGATGCGCCAGGCCGTGGACGCGGCCCTGCGCTGGCGCGAGGCCGGCGACTGGCGCGGCGTGGGCACGGCCAACATGGAGTTCCACAAGGCCATCGTGGCGCTGGCCGACAGCGAGCGGCTGAACGACATGTTCACCCACCTGCTGGCCGAGCTGCGCCTGGCCTTCGGGCTGCTGGACGACCCGGAGTTTCTGCACGCACCCTATGTGGACAGCAACGTGAAGATCATCGACCTGTTCGAAGCCGGCCAACCCCAAGAGGCTGCGGCCGCGCTGGGCGACTACCTGGTGCACTCCGAGCGCATCGTGCTGGCGGCCTATGCGCGGCGCATTGCAGGCAGCGGCGCGGGCAAATGACGCCCTCAGGCCGGTCACCAGCGGGAGCTGGCAACCGGCTTTGCAGCAACCTCATCGGCGGCGATTTGTTGCAGCTTGCGGGTCAACAAAGAGGTGCTGGGGTTCTCCACGAACACGCATTGCTTGCCGGTGCGCTGGCAAAAATCCTTGACGCGCCAATAGGCGTTGTGGCTGATGCAGGCGGTTTGGCAGATGACCAGATCGGCCGCGGCAAGCACCGCGTCCAGCGTCCCTTGCCTATCCTCCAGAGCGCCGTCGTGGTGCGCAAAATGGCCGCCTGCCTTCTCCACGGCATCCCGGTAGCTGGACATATGGCCGTTGCGGCCACCCACGCACAAAATGGTTTTTTTCCTTGAGTGAACGGTCACCGGGATGGCCCTGGGCGCGTCGCCGTGATGCTGCGCGACCGGATCGGGCCTACCCCCGGTCGCATGCTGGCCCAGCATATGCTGCGCTTCAGCCAGCTGCCGGCGCAGCCTTGCATTCTGCGCGTCCAGATCGGCCTGCCGGGCGCCGAGCTGCTCCAGCTTCTCGCGCAGTTTCATGGTGTTTGCATATTCCGGCAGCGACGCCTTGAGCCGCTCCAGATCCTGCGCCAGGAAGGCAATCCGCGTGTCCTTGGCGATCGCCACGGCGCGCAGGCGCAGCAACTGGGCCTTGAGCCGTTCGATCTCGGCCGACTGCTCGGCGATGACCCGGGAGCAGCGCTCCTGCACCCTGCCCAGCTCGCGGGACAAGACCCCATGCTCGCCGGCCAGACCAACGACATGGGCAACGTCGGCCCGCAGCGCCGACCCGGCCTGTTGCTGCAGCCTGTCCATGGTGCGCAGACCCGCTCTTCAGTGCACCGCGCACGCCTGGCCGCCATGGCCGAGGCCCTGCGCTGGCCGGCTGCCATGCAGGCATTCCTGGGCCCGATTCAGCATCTCGGCCAGGGCGGCGAAGGCTTCCACCTCCAGCCGCACGGAGACGCAGTTGAGCGACAGATGCACCACGGCGCAATCCGGGCAGACGGTCACATGACCGAGCGGGCTGCGCGCCAGCAAGGCATGCTGGCAGCTGGATGAAGAAGGCGAGTACTCCATGCGATCCTCCGGTGTGTGGTTGGAGAATTCATTCTAAATGCAAATCGTTCGCATTTAAAAGAATCTTCGTGAACCCCATGCCAGCCGCTTTCGCAGGAGTTCTCCATCACCAATTCAACAGCAAAATACCGCCTTAACGCTTGTGTATCAAGCGCAGATAGCAATTATTTTTATAGCATTACCATTTGCCTGCACTGGGCTGGCGCCGGCGCACGGCCTGGGCGATCAGCTCCACCATGTCGGCGCGGTCGGCCTGGCGGGCAAAGTCCAGCGCCGTCCGGCCCAGTTCGTTCTTCAGCGTCGGGTCGGCGCCCTCCTGCACCAAGAGCCGCGCCACATCGCCCGGGCCGTAGCGCACGGCCATCATCAACGGCGTGGTGCCGTTGGGCGAGGCGGCGTCAATGTAGGCGTTTTCTTCCAGCAGCAGCGCCACCATGGCCTTGGCGTCCTGCGTGGTGCCCGAGGCGGCGTAGTGCAGCGGCGTCCAGCCGGTCTTGTTGACGTCGGCGTCGAGTTTGATCAGGGCGCGCGCCGCCGGCAGGTTGCCGCGCAGCGCGGCCAGCATCAGGGCGCTTTCGTCCTTGGCGTTGCGCTCCTCCACCTTCAGGCCCCTGGCGCCGATCAGGGCCGCGGCGGCCTTGCGCGAATCCTCGCGCAGCGCCACGACCAGCGCCGGCTGGCCCTTGGGGTCACGCGCATTCGGGTCGAAGCCGCGTTTGAGCAGATCGCTGATGGCGGCGCCGTTGTCCAGCTCTATGGCCTTGAAGAAATCCTCGTAGGCACCCGCATGGGCGCAGCCCGAGACGGGAACCGTGGCGGCCCATGCCAGCCAGGCCAGGGTGGTGCGGCGGCGCGTCATGCGGCGGCTCCTTGCAAGAACAGCTGTTCAAAATTGCGGCTGGTGGCCTCGGCCACCTGCTCCACGGCCAGCCCCTTCACGGCCGCGATCTGCCGGGCCACGAAGGGCACGTAGGACGGGTTGTTGGTCTTGCCGCGGTAGGGCACGGGCGCCAGGTAGGGGCTGTCGGTTTCTATCAACAGCCTGTCCATGGGCACGAAGGCGGCCACATCGCGCAGGTCTTGCGCGCTCTTGAAGGTGATGATGCCCGAGAAGGAGACATGGAAACCCATGTCCAGCGCCGCGCGCGCCACCTGGGCGCTCTCGGTGAAGCAGTGGAATACCCCGCCGGCGCTGCCCGCGCCGCCGTCCTCGCCTTCCTCGCGCAGGATGGCCAACGTGTCCTCGGATGCGCTGCGGGTGTGGATCACCAAGGGCTTGCCCGTCAACCGCGCCGCGCGGATATGGGTGCGAAAACGCTCGCGCTGCCAATCCAGGTCGGCAATGCTGCGTCCGCCCTTGCGGTCCTCCATACCGTAGTAGTCCAGCCCGGTCTCGCCAATGGCCACCACGCGCGGCAGCGCGGCGCGCTCGACCAGGTCTTGCACGGACGGCTCCGTCATGTGCTCGGTGTCGGGATGCACGCCCACGGTGGCCCAGAAATTGTCGTAGCGGGTGGCCAGGCCATGCACGGCGGCAAATTCCTCCATCGTGGTGCAAATGCACAGCGCGCGATCAACCTGGGCCGCAGCCATGGCCTGGCGGATCTGCGGCAGCTGGTCGATCAGCTCGGGAAAGTTCAGGTGACAGTGAGAATCGACAAACATGGTGGTAGAGAAACAAAAACGCCGACCGGCGCGCGGTCGGCGGTTGAGCGGGTAAAGCTCAAATGGTCTGCGTGGGCTTGTCCGAGGCCAGGGCGGTGCCCAGGATTTCCTCGATCTTGTGCTTGAGCTGGCGCGATTTTTCGTCCTTGGGGAACTGGATGCCCACGCCCTGCGTGCGGTTGCCGGCCGCGCGTGCGGGGGTCACCCAGGCCACACGGCCGGCCACGGGGTAGCGCTGCGGGTCATCGGGTAGCGTCAGCAGCACGTAGACATCGTCGCCCAGCTTGTACTCGCGCGGCGTCGGCACGAAGATGCCGCCTTCCTCGAAGAACGGGATGTAGGCCGCGTACAGCGCGGCCTTTTCCTTGATGTTCAGCTGCATGACGCTGGGGCGCGGCGCTGTGGAGGGACTGCTCATGGGTGGCTTTGGTCGTTCAACGGCGTGAGTTTAGTGTGCTCTTCGCCTGCGCTACAAGCGACTCCAGCATCAGGCCGGCGTTGAAGGGGTGATCGGCCGTGCGCGCCTCCTGCATCAGGGCGCGCGACCAGCGCGTGAGCGGGCCCACGCCCGGCGCCTGCGGCAGGTCGGCTGCGGCAAAGTAGCGCGGCTGTGCGCCCACGCGGCTGGCCAGCAGGTCGTGGCAGAGCTTTTGCAGCGCATCCACGGCCTGGGCCGGTTCCAGGTCGGCCAGGGCCGCCACCTCACCGCGCGCCATGGCCCTGGGGATCAGCGCCCAGGCCTGGGGGCTGCGGCCGGCGCGGTGCAGGGCCAGCGCGTCGTCGGGCCGGCCGCCGGCGGCGCGCAGCAGTGCCTGAGCCGCATCCGGCGTCACGCCCTGCTCCACCAGCCAGGCCTGCGCCACGTCGGCCCGGGGCCAGAGCATGGTGTGGCCCAGGCAGCGGCTGCGTATGGTGGGCAGCAGCTCGTGCGCGGCCTCGGTGGCGAGCACAAAGCGCACGTCACCGGGCGGCTCCTCCAGCGTCTTCAGCAGCGCGTTGGCCGTGACATGGTTCATCTGCTCGGCCGGAAACACCAGCACCGCCTTGCCGCGCCCGCGCCCGCTGGTGCGCTGGGCAAACTCGACGGCGTCGCGCATGGCCTCGACACGGATCTCGCGGCTGGGCTTGCGCTTCTTGTCCTCGATCTCGGCCTGGGCCTTCTCGGGCAGGGGCCAGCCCAGGGCCAGCATCTGCGTCTCGGGCATGAGCACGCACAGGTCGGCATGGGTGTGCACCGCTATGCCGTGGCAGCTGGCGCACTGGCCACAGGCGCCCTGCTCGGTGGGCGCATCGCACAGCCAGGCGCGCACCAGCTCCAGCGCCAGCTGGTACTGGCCCAGGCCCGAGGGCCCCTGCAGCAGCCAGGCATGGCCGCGCTGGGCCAAGAGCTGTGTGCGCTGCGCGGCAATCCAGGGCGCGACCGCCGTCATGGCGTGGCCCCCTGCAGCCAACCACGCGCGGCCACGGCGGCCAGCATCTGGGCGGCGACCTGCGCGCGCGGCTGGGCGCCGTCCAGGCGGGCAAAGCGCTGCGTGGCGCCGGCGGCACGATCGGCATAGCCGCGCGCCACGCGGGTGAAAAACTCCACGCCCTCGGCCTCGAAGCGATCGGGGGTGCGCGCGGCGGCCAGGCGCTCGGCCGCCACCTCGGGCGGTACGTCGAACCACAGGGTCAGATCCGGGTTTCGCATCAAATCGGGCTCCAGCGCAATACCCGTCTGCGCAAGGCGCTCCATATAAGAGAGCACCTGCAGATCAAAGCCGCGCCCTGCCCCCTGGTAGGCAAAGGTGGCGTCGGTGAAGCGGTCGCACAGCACCACGTCGCCGCGCGCCAGCGCCGGCTCTATCACCACGCGCAGATGGTCGCGCCGCGCGGCAAACACCAGCAGCGTCTCGGTCAACGCGTCCATGGCATCGTGCAGCAGCATGGCGCGCAGCTTCTCGGCCAGCGGCGTGCCACCCGGTTCACGCGTGAGCGTCACTTGGCGCCCGGCGGCGCGCAGGGCCTGTGCCAGGGTGTCGATATGCGAGGACTTGCCCGCGCCGTCTATGCCCTCGAAGGTGATGAACAGGCCTTGCATTTATTTCTGCCCGCGTTGGTAGCGATTGACGGCGCGGTTGTGCTCGTCCAGCGATTCGCTGAAGTGACTGGAACCGTCGCCGCGCGCCACAAAGTACAGCGCCCTGGTTTGCGCCGGCTGCACGGCGGCCAGCAGCGCGGCGCGGCCCGGCATGGCGATCGGGGTGGGCGGCAGGCCGGCGCGGGTGTAGGTGTTGTAGGGTGTGTCGGCCTGCAGGTCGCGCCGGCGCAGGTTGCCGTCAAATTTTTCGCCCAGGCCGTAGATCACCGTGGGGTCGGTCTGCAGCAGCATGCCCATACGCAGGCGGTTGGTGAACACGCCGGCGATCTGGGCGCGGTCCTCGGCACGGCCAGTTTCCTTCTCGACAATGCTGGCCAGGATCAGCGCCTGGTCGGCGGACTTGAGCGGCGTATCCGGCGCGCGCTGCGCCCAGGCGGCTTCCAGACGTCTGTCCATGGCATGCAGGGCGCGGCGCAGCACGGCCAGATCGCTGCTGCCCTTGGCGTAGGTGTAGGTATCGGGAAAGAAACGGCCCTCTGCGGCCAAGCCAGCATGCCCAAGGCGGGCCATGATGTCGGCATCGCTCCAATCCGCGGTCTCGGGTTTGAGCTGCTCGGCGCGTGCCAGGGCCTGGCGCAGCTGGCGGAAGTTCCAGCCCTCCACCAGGGTCACGGCGCGCAGCGCCTCCTCGCCTCGCACCAGTTTCTGCAGCAACTCATAGGGGCTGGTGCCCTGGGGGATTTCGTAATTGCCGGCCTTGATGCCGCGATCCTTGCCCGACAGGCGAAACCACCAATACAGCAGGCGGGCATCGGTCTGCACCCCGGCCTGAACCACGGCGCGGGCCACGGCGCGCGGCGTGGTGCCGGGCTCTATCTCCAGCTCCAGCAACTGGTTCGCGGCCAGTGTCAGGGGCGCCTGCAGCCACCACGCGGCCGCGGCGCCAACGATCACGGCAATGAGCACCAGCAAAACGAGAAAACGACGCACAACCCTGCAGCCCGTAAGAGAGAGAACCGGGCATCATAATTCAGCGCATGAACGACAAGCAGCCAGCGCCGTCCACCCTGCCCCGGGACGGCGTGACCCCCCTGAACCATCTTGGCGTGATCCGCGTAGCCGGTGAAGACGCCGCCAAATTCCTCCACGGCCAGCTGACCCAGGACTTTGCCCTGCTGGACGAGCAGCACGCACGGTTGGCCGCCCTGCTGACGGCCAAGGGCCGCATGCTCGCCAGCTGCATCGCCTTCAAGCGCAGCGATGCCGAGGTGCTGCTGGTCTGCGCACGCGACCTGCTGGCGCCCACGCTCAAGCGCCTGTCCATGTTCGTGCTGCGCGCCAAGGCGCGCCTGAGCGATGCCAGCGGCGACTACGCCCTCTACGGCCTGCTGGGTGACGCCGCGCGCGCCGCGCTGCCCGAGGGCGACGAACCCTGGGCCAAGGCCGACCTGGGCGACGCCAGCGTGGTGCGCCTGTACCCCGCCGACGGCCAGCCGCGCGCGCTGTGGCTGGCGCCCGCCGCCAGCCCCGCACCCGCCGGCGCGCCGACCAGCGAGGCACTGTGGCTGTGGAGCGAGGTGAGGAGCGGCGTCGCCACGCTGACCGCCCCGGTGGTCGAGGCCTTCGTGCCGCAGATGCTGAACTACGAATCGGTGGGTGGCGTGAACTTCAAGAAGGGCTGCTACCCCGGCCAGGAGGTGGTGGCGCGCAGCCAGTTCCGCGGCACGCTCAAGCGCCGCGCCTACCTGGCCCATGCGCCGGCCCCGGTCGCCGTCGGTGCCGAGGTGTTTGCACAGGATGACGCCGAGCAGCCCGTGGGCCTGGTGGTGCAGGCTGCCGCTGCGCCCGGTGGCGGCGTGGATGCGCTGGTGTCGCTGCAGATTGCCGCCACTGCCGGGGCGCTGCAGGTGGGCGCCGCGCAGGGCGTGCCGCTGACGCTGCTGCCCCTGCCCTACGCGCTGCTGGAAGACATTTGAGCGCGTTCAGGCTGCAACGCCGCCGTGGCTGAGCGCCCTCGCATCGCGCTGGCCTGGCTGGCCACGGTGGTGCTGGTCACGCTGAACCTGCGGCCCTTTCTCACCGCCATCGGGCCGCTCACGCCGACCATACAGGCGCACACCGGGCTGGGACTGCAGGCGCTGGCCTGGCTCACGCTGCTGCCCATGGCCCTGATGGGCGCGGGCACCTGGCTGGCGCCTGCGCTACTGCCCCGCCTGGGCGCACGACCCACGCTGGCGCTGGCGCTCACGCTGCTGGCCCTGGGTTGCGCGCTGCGCCTGGTGCCCGCCTGGCTGCTGGCCACCGCCGCGCTGTGCGGCGTGGGCGTGGCGCTGGTACAGGGCACGCTGCCGGGCCTGATCAAGCTGCACACGCCACGCCACGTGGCACCGATGATGGGCGTGTACTCGGCCTCCCTCATGGGCGGCGGCGCTTTAGGCGCGCAGCTGTCACCACTGGCGCTGCAGTGGGGCCTGGGCTGGAGCGGCGCCCTGGCGCTGTGGACGCTGCCGGTGCTGGCGGCGCTGGCGCTGGCCTGGTGGCAGCTGGGCCGCATGGCGACGCCCGCGGCCGGCGCCACGCAGCGTGGCGCCAGCGCCTGGCTGCTGCGCCGCCCGCGCACCTGGTATCTGATGCTGGCCTTTGGCCTGATGAACGGCGACTACGCCAGCATGATTGCGTGGCTGGCGCCCCACTACCAGGAGCTGGGCTGGAGCGCCGCGCAGAGCGGCACGCTGGTCGCCCTGCTGTCGATCGCTCAGGCGGCAGCGGCCCTGCTGCTGCCGGTGCTGGCCGCGCGCGGCGGGCCAGACCGCCGGCCCTGGCTATGGTTCACCCTGGGCTGCCAGGCGCTGGGCTTTGCGCTGCTTGCCATGGCACCTCTTGCCGCGCCACTGGCCACGGCCATCGTGCTGGGCGTGGGCCTGGGCGGCTGCTTCACCTTCTTCATGCTGGTGGCACTGGACCATTTGCGCGCGCCGCTGCAGGCCGGCGCGCTGAACGCGCTCATGCAGGGCGGCGGCTTTCTGCTCTCGGCCCTGCCGCCCTGGCTGATGGCGCGGCTGCACCAGGGCGGCGGCGGGTTCTCCGGTGGCTGGTGGCTGCAGTGCGCCATGGCGCTGCTGGTGGCCGTGCTGGTGGCGCGCCTGGCACCCACGCAGTACGAGCGCGTGATGCAGCCGCCGGTGCCGTGAAGCCGCGTGCCAGAATTTACCCATGAACGGATTGCGACGCATGGCGCCCTGGTGGCTGGCCTGGCTGGTGCTGGGCGCAGCCGGCTGCGTCTGGCTGGCGCAACAGCGCCTGCAGCAACTGCATGACAGTTTTGACACCGACGCACGCATTGCCCACCGCGTGCTCAGCCAGCGCATGGTGCAGCACGAGGCCATCCTGGCCACGCTGGTTTTGCTGCAACCTGAAAGCCGCGCCACCGAGCCTGCCCCCTGGAGCGCCCTCACCCGCCCCTACCCACAGGTGCGCGAAGTGCTGCGCCATGACCATGGCGCGCCCGCCTGGCCTGCTGGCTGGCCGCCGGGCATGGATGCGGCACTCGCACAATCCCGCGCCAGCGGCCACGCCGTGCTGGCTCCGAGCAATCTGACCGGTGGCCAGCTCTACCTGGTGCAGGCCGGAACACCAGCCAGCTTTGCCCTGCGCCTGGATCTGCGCACCACGGCCCTGGCCGACGACTGGCCGCTGTCGCCCGGCAGCCCGGTGCACGCCTGGCTCGCGCTCGATGGTCAACGCTACACCATCCAGGGCGCCGCGGAAAACGCTGCACGCTGGCAGTGGCAGAGCGCAAAAACGCTGGCCGCCACAAGCCAGCCCCTTGTGCTGCACATGCAGCAGGCGGTGCGCGCGGCCATGCTGCCGTGGGGCAGCATGCTGGGCTGGTTGGCGGGCAGCGCCGCCCTGCTCACGGCGCTGCGCCAGCTGCTGCGCCAGCGCGTGGCGCGCCGGCGCGCCGAGCAGCTGCTGCAGCTGGGCCAGGTGGCGCGCTTGAACACCCTGGGCGAGCTTGCCGCCGGCATGGCGCACGAGCTCAACCAGCCACTCACGGCGGTGCTTGCCAGCAGCCAGGCCGCGCAGCGCCTGCTGGCCGAGGACGCGCCCGACATGCCGCTGCTGCGCCAGGCCCTGGCGCAGGTGGTGGCGCAGGCGCGGCGCGCATCGGATGTGGTGACCAGGCTGCGCCGCCTGGTCGAGCGCCCCGACGCAGCCATGCAGAGCAGCGCCATCGACCTGCCCCAGGCCGTCATCGATGCGCTGCACCTGCTCGAACCGCAGCTGTCCGCCCACAAGGTACATCTGCACCCGCAGTTCGCCCCCGGCCTGCCTGCGGCCCGTGCCGATGCGGTGGCGTTGCAACAAATCCTGCACAACCTGCTGACCAACGCGCTGCAGGCGATGGACACCACGCCCGTGGGCGAACGCCAGCTGTGGATCACGCTCACGCACCAGGGCGCACAGCTGCTGCTCACGGTGCGCGACAGCGGCCCCGGCATTGCCCCCGACATGCGGCCACGCCTGTTCACCCCCTTTGCCACCGGCCGCGATCGCGGCCTGGGCCTGGGCCTGACACTTTCCCAAAGCCTGGCCGAGGCCATGGGCGCCAGCCTGCAGCTGCACGATGCCGGCCCCGGCGCCTGCTTTGCCCTGCGTCTGCCGGTACACAACACAAGATGATCGCCGCCAACGCCGACCTCTCCCCGCTGATCCACCTGGTGGACGATGACGACGCCGTGCGCAACAGCCTGGCCCTGCTCATCTCCACCATAGGCCTGCGCGTGCAGACCTGGGCCGACCCCCTGGCCTTCAGCACGCAGTTCGACCGCCAGGGCATAGGCGCCGTCGTGCTCGACGTGCGCATGCCCGGCATCGGTGGCCTGGCGCTGCTGGCGCAGCTGGTGGAGCAAGGGGTGGATCACCCCATCGTCCTGCTGACTGGCCACGGCACGGTGGACATGTGCCGGCGCGCGTTCAAGGCCGGCGCAGCGGAGTTTCTGGAAAAGCCGGTGGACGACGAACTGCTGCTGGAGACCCTGCAGGCTGCCGTGCGCCAGCATGTGCGCGCGCGCCAGCAGCGCCAGGCGGATCGCGATGCCCAGCAGCGCTTTGCCGAACTCTCGCCGCGCGAGCGCCAGGTGCTGGCGCTGATCGTGCAGGGCCTGTCGAACAAGGACATGGCGCGGGTGCTGGAGCTGTCGCCACGCACCGTGGAGGTGCACCGCGCCAACCTGTTCGCCAAGCTGCAGGTGCCCAGCCTGGCGCACCTCGTGCGCCGCTACGCCAGCCTGGCGGAAATGGACGCGCCGCCCGCCGCGTAGAACTACGTAGTGCCCAGCGTAGCCGTGCGAATGGCGCGCCGGCGGGGGATTTTCTACAGTTGCACCCATGCCTGCAGCGCCGCTGCAGCCTTGTTCAACCCACCCGAGAAAGCCCCGCCATGCAAGCCAAGACCTTCGCCCTGCTCGCCACCGCCGTCATCGCCGGCGCCGCCAACGCCCAGGCCGTGCGCAGCGAGAAAAACATGTCGCTGGACCTCGCCAGCCAGATCGCCACGCACAGCGTTGCCGCCTGCGCCGCCAATGGCTACGCGGTGACGGCCACCGTGGTCGATCGCGCCGGCCAGGTGCGCGCGCAGCTGCGCGCCGACAACGCCGGCCCGCACACCCTGGAGGCCAGCCGCCTGAAGGCCTACACCTCGGCATCGGCCAAGAACGCCACCAGCGCCATCATGGAAAACTCGCAAAAGAACCCTGGCGCGGCCAACCTGGGCCAGATTCCAGGCTATCTGCTGCTGGGCGGCGGCCTGCCGGTCAAGGCGGGCAATGAGGTGATAGGCGCCGTGGGCATCGGCGGCGCCCCTGGCGGCCATCTGGACGAGCAATGCGCCAAGGCGGCGCTCGACCAGGTGCAGGAGCTGCTCAAGTAAATCCGCTAGCCCATCCAGCAGGCTTCAAGCCAAAAAAGGCTTTGGCGCTTGCCAGATAAGCGCAAGCAGCTATCAATAGAATAGTTAAGAAAGCATGCGCCGCATGGTGATGTGGGCGATGCCCGCTTCCTCGAACACCGCACCCACGGGCACAAAGCCGGCGCGGCGGTAAAAGCCTTCGGCGCTGCACTGCGCGTGCAGCGTCACCTGGGCGTCGCCGCGCGCCTGTGCGGCCCGCACCAGAGCATCGAGCACCGCGCGGCCCCAGCGCTGGCCGCGCACCACGCGATCGACGGCCATGCGGCCTATGCGCGCGTCGCCCGGTGCCTCGTACAACAGGCGGCCGGTGGCCACGGGCTGGGCCAGGCGGTTATAGGCCACGGCGTGCACGGCCGTGGGGTCGTGCGCGTCCAGCTCTATGGCGGGGTCTATGCCCTGCTCCTGCACGAACACCGCCATGCGCAGTGCCGTGGCATCGGCGCCCAGCGTGGCCCAGTCGCCCACGCGCAGCTCCACCATCTCGCCGCCGGCCTCAAAGTGCTCGATCATGGCGCGCAGCGCGGGCGGTACGGGGCGCTTGGTCTGCGTGGCCGGGTCGGCAAACACGTAGACCAGCTCCACGCTGGCCAGCAGGCGGTCGCCGGCGAACATGGCGCATTCGAACAGCAGCGAGGTATGGCCCACGCGCGCGCAGCGCATGCCCACATCCAGCATGTCGTCCAGGCGCGCCGAGGCGTGGTATTGCACCGTGGCCTGCTTCAGATACACCTCGCCGCCCAGGGCCTGCATGCCGGTCTCGTAAGGCAGGGCCAGGGCGCGCCAGTAATCGGTCATGGCGCAGTCGGCATAGGTCAGGTAATGGGCGTTGAAGACGATTTTCTGGATGTCCACCTCGGCCCAGCGCACGCGCAGGCGGTGGAAGCAGCGGAAGTCCTGGCGTTGTTGCATGGCTTAGCCTCCATCGATGCCAAAGGCGCTGCGCAGCGCGCACGCCGCGTCCTGGTGGGCGCGCCGCGCCTCGGCAATGGCGCGACCCATCTTGATGAATTCATGCGTCACGCCGCGGTAGATCTCGAGATCCACGGCCACGCCGGCGGCGCGCAGCTTGTCGCCATATTCGACGCCCTCGTCCACCAGCGGGTCGCACTCGGCCAGGCCTATCCAGGCCGGGGCCACGCCGTCCACGTCGGGCGCCAGCAGCGGGGCAAAGCGCCAGTCGGCGCGCTCGGCGCGGCTGGGAATGTACTGGTCGAAGAACCAGCCTATGGCGGCGCGGTCGAGTATCGGGCCGTGCGCGAACTCGGTATGCGACAGCGTGTCCTGGTGCGCCGTGGTGCCTGGGTAGATGAGCAGCTGCAGCGCCAGCGGCAGGCCCGCGTCGCGCGCCAGGATGGCGTTCACGGCCGCCAACGTGCCGCCCGCGCTGTCACCGCCCACGGCCAGGCGGCCGGGGTCTGCACCCAGCCGGGCGGCGTTGGCGGCCAGCCAGGCGAGCGCGTCCCAGGCGTCGTTGCTGGCGGTGGGAAAGGCGTGCTCGGGCGCCAGGCGGTAATCGAGCGACAGCACCATGCAGCGGCCCAGGCGCGCCAGCTCGCGGCACAGCACATCATGCGTGGCCACGCTGCCAATGGTGAAGCCGCCACCATGCAGGTACAGCAGCGCCGGCAGCGCGGCCGCGGTGCCGGGCGCATACAGGCGCGCGGGCAGCTGCACGCCATCACGGCTGGGGACATGCAGATCCTCGACCCGCGGCAGCTCGGCCCTGGGCACCTCCAGCACGCCGGCACCAGCCTCGTAGGCGATGCGCGCCTGGGCCGGGCTCAAGGTATGCAGTGCAGGCCGACCGGCGCGTGCCAGGCGGTCTACCACGCTGCGCATCTGCGGCGTCAGTCGCGCATGGGTCTGCGCGGCGAGGTCGGTGTTCGTCATTGCTTGAAATGCACCTGCACGGGCTGTGCGCCGGGCAGGCCGACATAGCTGGCCGTGACGCTCAGGCCCGGGCGTGGCGGCAGCAGCGGCGAGAAGCTGCCCAGGCTGATCAGGTCGCCCGGCTGCAGCGTGATGCCGTCCTTTTGCAGCGCCTGCGCGATCCAGACCACGGCATTGAGCGGCTGGCCCAGGATGTCGCTGCCCTTGCCGCTGGCCAGCAGCTGGCCCTGGTTGTTGGTGAGCTGCACCTGCATGCGCTCCAGCGCATCGAGCAGCGCATAGCGCTCGCCGCGCGTCGCGGGCACGGCAATCGGCTGGCCCGCCACGCCCAGACGCGCGCCCACGTTGATGGCGGCCACGCCCGGGCCGTTGAGCTGCGCCGGCGCCTGCACCACCAGGTCGGGCAGCTCGATGAAGGGGATCACCTGGTCGATATGCTGCAGCACCTCGTACGGCGTGCTGGCCTGGTTGATGGCCGCGTCCTTCACGCGCACCAGCATGTCGGCCTCGAACAAAGGGCGCGCGCCAAAGGCGGCCGGCACGCTGGCGCCGCTTTGCTCGATCATGCCCTCGTAGAGCTTGCCCCACACCGGCTTGTCGGTGTTGAAACGCTTTTGCACCGCCGGGTTGGTCAGGCCCGCCTTGTAGCCCACCACCTTGCCAAAGCTGGACGCCAGCAGCGCATTGAACTTGGCGCGCGTGCAGGCGCCGTCGGCATCCGACAAGGCGGGAAAGTTGGGCGCCGGTGTCTTGGACGCATAGTGCGAGGCCATGACGCCCACGTCACCATCGCTCAGACATTGCGCCTGCGCGCCCAAAGCCCAGGTGATGCCCGCCGCCAGCGCGACGAGGGTCTGCTTCATGCTCATGCTAGTCTCCTGTTTGTGGGTATGCGGCCGATGGTGGCAGATCTAGTCGCCGGCGTCCGGGCGAGCCTTCCAGTCGATGGGATCCTGCTGCAGCACCATGTCGATGTCCAGGCCCAGGGTCAGGCCGACCTTGCCGGGAAAGGACACCGCCAGCTCGCGCTCGCTCAGGCCCGCCTCGCGCGCCCGGGCGCGCCAGGCGGCCAGATGCAACACGCCGGCCAGGGGTTCGTAGTCGTTGTTGTCAAACGGTGCGTGGTGGTGGCGCAGGGCGTCCACCACCACCAGGGGCAGCTGCCAGCGGCGGGCCAGCTCGGCACTCACCTGGGCGTAGCAGTAGCCCAGCAGGCGCTGTTCCAGCTTGGCGCGGCGCGGATCCAGCGGCGGCATCAGGCTGTTGATGGACTGCATGCGCTCCGGGTCTGCCAGGTGCAGCGCCAGCTCGCCCACGCCATGCAGCAGCCCGGCGGTATAGGCCACGATCTGGCTTTGCTGCACCAGGCCGGCAAAGGATCGCGCCAGCTTGGCGGTATTCAGGCTGTAGCGCCAGAACAGCTGCAGGTTGACGCCCGGCACCGAGCGCGAGGAGGCGCCCAGCGGCGCCGCGCGCACCAGCGTGCGCAGCTGCGCCACGCCCAGCAGGGCCAGCGCCTCGGGAATGCCGCTGATCTGCTGCTGCGCGCCAAAGGCGCTCGCGTTAGCCTCTTGCAGCAGGCGTGCGGCCAGGGCCGGATCGGTGCCGAAGAACTGGTTTAGGCGCCGCAGGCTGGGCTCGGCCTGGGCCAGCTCGCTCATCAACAGCGCCACCGCGCGTGGCAGGCTGGGCAGCGCGATGGGCTGCGCCAGCAAGGCTTGAAGCTCCATGACAGGTCAGAGGCTGAGAGTAAATTGGCCGTGCCCGAAGGACGCGTCAAAACGCCGCCAATCGAGACGCAAAACGCAGCCATAGCTCGGGCTATGGCGAGTATTTGCAACGAAGAGTGGGGGTGTTTTGGCGTGTAAAGCGGGCACGGGGAATTTCCTCTCAGCCTCTCAGGTGGGACGCAAAAAGAAACGGCCATTATGGCGGCAGCAGGCACCACTGATTCCTCACAACCAGGTCGATCCGGCCCTGGGGCCGGTTTCGATGATGAACTCTGGCGTGCCGCCCAGCACGAAGGCGCCCAGCACCAGGCTGAGCAGCGACATGAAGATGCTGGCCCAGAACGCCGTCCAGAAGCCGCTCAGATAAAAGCCGTTCACCAGCTTTGCCACCAGCATCAGCACCAGCGCGTTGATCACCAGCAGGAAGAGGCCGAAGGTGATCAGCGTCAGCGGCAGCGTCAAGAACACCAGCAGCGGCCGCACGACCGCGTTGGCCAGGCCGAGCAGCAGCGCCGAGATGACCAACGCGCCAACGCCATCGAAGCGTATGCCTTTGAACACATGGCTGCAGACCCACAGGCCCAGCGCCAGCGTGGCCCAATGGATCAGGAATGGAGTCAGGTTGGCAAACATGGCGGCGCCGCGCGGCGAGGTGAATGATGCGTGCATTCTATGCACGCAGGTGCATTGCAGATACTTGACGAATTCGCTCGGCACGCTTGCAGTGCATGCGCATCCAGCTATCAAAACAGTTGCAGAGGACGACACACCACGGCGGTGACCGGCCCATCGCCATGCATGGACAGAAGAGCCCTGCGGCGTGACAATGTCCCATCGCTTGGCGCGCCCACGCGGCCCGTGAACTCTCGGGCCATGCGCCTGGCCTCTCTCACTCGGCAGCGCCCAGGCAGTGCATCGTGGCGCAAGCCGCCGAGCCCCCCAATCTTCCACCCAGCACAGGAGCTTGAACCATGAAAGCAGCACGCTTCCACGCCCGCGGCGACATCCGCATCGAAGACATTCCAGAGCCTACCGTGGCCCCCGGCACCGTCGGCATCGACGTCGCCTGGTGCGGCATCTGCGGCACCGACCTGCACGAGTTCATGGAGGGGCCGATCTTCATTCCGCCCTGCGGCCACCCGCACCCCATATCGGGCGAGTCCGCGCCCGTCACCATGGGCCATGAGTTCTCGGGCGTGGTCTATGCCGTCGGCGAAGGCGTGACCGACATCCAGGTGGGCCAGCATGTGGTGGTCGAGCCCTACATCATTGCCGACGACGTGCCCACCGGGCCGGGCGAGCGCTACCACCTGTCCAAGAACATGAACTTCATCGGCCTGGGCGGTCGCGGCGGCGGCCTGTCTGAAAAGATTGCCGTCAAGCGCCGCTGGGTGCACCCGATCTCCAACGCCATTCCCCTGGACCAGGCGGCGCTGATCGAGCCCCTGTCAGTAGGCCACCACGCCTATGTGCGCAGCGGCGCCAAGGCCGGCGACGTGGCGCTGGTGGGCGGCGGCGGCCCCATCGGGCTGCTGCTGGCGGCCGTGCTGAAGGCCAAGGGCCTGAAGGTCATCATCACCGAGCTGAGCGCCAAGCGGAAGGAGAAGGCGCGCGAGTCCGGCGTGGCCGATCACATCCTCGACCCGTCCCAGGTGGACGTGGTGGCCGAGGTGATGAAGATCACCGGCGACCAGGGCGCCGACGTGGCCTTTGAATGCACCAGCGTCAACAAGGTGCTCGATCAACTGGTGGCTGCCACCAAGCCAGGTGGCGTGGTGGTGATCGTCTCGATCTGGAGCCACCCGGCCACCATCAACGTACACACCGTGGTGATGAAGGAGCTGGACGTGCGCGGCACCATCGCCTACTGCAACGACCACCAGGAAACCATCAAGCTGGTAGAGGAAGGCAAGATTGACTTGACCCCCTTCATCACCCAGCGCATCCAGTTGCAGGATCTGGTCTCGCAGGGTTTTGAAACGCTGATCCAGAACAACGAATCGGCGGTGAAGATCATCGTTCAGCCCCGGCTCAAGTAAGCCCGAGCCCAAGCTGCACAACCGCCGTCAGCGCCGCAGCTTGGCAAAGGCCGAGGCCATGGCGCCTTGCGGCGCCGGGTCTGCGGCGCGGCGCTGCGGCTGGGCGTAGCCCCGGCCCGCGCCCTCGAAGCGGTTCTCGCGCGGGCCGTCGCGCCGTGGTGCCGCGGCGTCCAGTTTCATCGTCAGGCTGATGCGTTTGCGCGCCGCATCGACCTCCAGCACCTTGACCTTGACCACCTGGCCGGTCTTGACCACTTCGCGCGCGTCATTGACAAACTTGTGCGCCAGCTGGCTCACATGCACCAGGCCATCCTGGTGCACGCCCAGGTCGACGAAGGCGCCAAACTGCGCCACGTTGCTCACCGTGCCCTCCAGCACCATGCCTTCCTTCAGGTCGGCAATGCCCTCCACGCCCTCGTTGAAGCGCGCCACCTTGAAGTCCGGGCGCGGGTCGCGGCCGGGCTTTTCCAGCTCGGCCAGGATGTCCTTGACCGTGATGGCGCCAAATTTCTCGGTGGCAAAGAGCTCGGGCTTCAGCCCCTTGAGCGTGTCGGTGCGACCCATCAGCTCGGCCACCGGCTTGCCGATCTTGACGATGATCTGCTCGACCACCGGATAGGTCTCGGGGTGCACGCCGGTCATGTCCAGCGGGTTCTCGCCGCCGCGAATGCGCAAAAAGCCCGCCGCCTGCTCGAAGGTCTTGGCGCCCAGGCCGCTGACCTCCATCAGCTGTTTGCGGCTCCTGAACGCGCCGTTGGCCTCGCGCCAGCGCACCACCGCCTTGGCCACGCTGCCCGACAGGCCGGAGACGCGCGACAAGAGCGGCACGCTGGCCGTGTTCAGATCCACGCCGACCGAGTTCACGCAGTCCTCGACCACCGCGCCCAGGGTGCGCGCCAGCTCGCTCTGGTTCACGTCGTGCTGGTACTGGCCCACGCCAATGCTCTTGGGCTCGATCTTGACGAGTTCCGCCAGCGGGTCCTGCAGGCGCCGGGCGATGCTGGCGGCGCCGCGCAGGCTCACGTCCACGTCGGGCATCTCTTGGCTGGCATATTCGCTGGCGCTGTAGACCGAGGCGCCGGCCTCGCTCACCACTATTTTTTCAATAGCTGTTTGCGCTTGTCCTGCTTGGGTTAAGGCCGATTTTTGTATTAATTTGATGAGCTCGGCGGCGAGTTTGTCGGTCTCGCGGCTGGCCGTGCCGTTGCCGATCGCGATCAGCTGTACGCCATGCTTTTGCACCAGCCGCCCCAGCGTCGCCAGGCTGCCGTCCCAGTCGCGGCGCGGCTCGTGCGGGTAGACGGTGGCGGTCTCGACCAGCTTGCCGGTGGCATCCACCACGGCCACCTTGACGCCGGTGCGGATGCCCGGGTCCAGCCCCATCACCGCCTTGGGGCCGGCGGGTGCGGCCAGAAGCAGGTCGCGCAGGTTGTCGGCAAAGACCTTGATGGCCACCTTCTCGGCCTCTTCGCGCAGGCGCGAGAACAGGTCGCGCTCGGTCGAGAGGCTCAATTTGACGCGCCAGGTCCAGGCCACGCATTTGCGCAGCAGGTCGTCGCTCTTGCGGCCGGCGTGGCTCCAGCCCAGGTGCAGGGCGATCTTGCCTTCAGCCAGGCTGGGCTGGCGCGGGTCAGGCTGGGATGTGGAGTTCGCCTCCGGCTCAGGCAACACCAGCTTGGCCTCCAGAATCTCCAGCGCCCGGCCGCGGAACACCGCCAGCGCCCGGTGGCTGGGCACGCGGCCTATCGGCTCGTCGTAGTCAAAGTAGTCGCGGAACTTGGCGACCTCGGGGTCGTTCGCGTTCTTGCCATCGACCAGCTTGGAGCGCAGCAGGCCCTCGTCCCACAGCCACTCGCGCAGGCCTTGCACCAGTGCCGCATCCTCGGCCCAGCGCTCGGACAGGATGTCGCGCACGCCGTCGAGCACGGCAAACGTCGTCGAAAAGTCTGGCCCCGGCTTGCCGTCGTCAAGCAGGGTGGCGGGCTGGCAGAAGGCCTGGGCCTCGGCGTGCGGGTCCAGCGTAGGGTCGGCCAGCAGTCTGTCGGCCAGCGGCTCTATGCCGAACTCCCTGGCGATCTGGCCCTTGGTACGGCGCTTTTGCTTGAAGGGCAGGTAAATGTCTTCCAGCTCCTGCTTGGTGGCGGCGGCCGCTATGGACGCGCGCAGAACATCGGTCAGCTTGCCCTGCTCGTCAATCGCCTTGAGCACCGCGGCGCGCCGATCGTCCAGCTCGCGCAGGTAGGCCAGGCGCGCGTCCAGTTCGCGCAGCTGCACGTCGTCCAGCCCGCCCGTGGCCTCCTTGCGGTAGCGCGCGATGAAGGGCACGGTGGCGCCGCCATCGAGCAGATCCACGGCGGCGCGCACCTGGGCTTCGGTGATTTTGATTTCTGCGGCCAACTGCCGAACGATTTGCTGCATGTACCTGGAAACGAGTCGCTAAAACGAAGCGCGGGAGTTTGCCACAGGGGCCACGGGCACTGTGACAGGCTGTAGGTGCCCGCCATAATCAAGGGCCGCCATGAACGCACCGCCCCCTCCCATTCGCACCGAATGCCCACCCGGCAGCTGCGTGTGCCAGCGCGATGCATTGATGCAGGCCAGTGGCGGCGACACGCGCATCCTGCGCCTCACGCGCGAGGAGGAAAAGCGCCTGGTGCAGCGCCTGGAGCAGATCACCAGCCTGGCCGACCTGCGCCACATGGAGCGGCGCCTGTTCGAGCAACTTGGCGTACGCCTGACGATAGGCACCAGCCCCAACGGGGTGCGCAGCCTGCGCGGCATCACCGTCCTGGTGCACGAGCAGCCGGGCCTGTGCCGCAAGACGCGCCAGGCCATCCCCGCGGCCATCAAGAAAAGCATGGAGACGCGGTCGGGGATTGTTTTTGAACTGCTGGATGAGGGTGGGCTGTTTGGCGGGTAGCCGGGTGCGCGCCTTGGTCAATCACATCAAAAACAAGAGCTGCTCACGCCCTACCAGAGAGCCTAAACGGCCTAAATTAATTGGAATCTGACCCCAATTAAACTGGCCCCTGCCGCACGCGCAGCGAGCTGCACACGCCTGCGGCCACCGCCCACCCCGCCGCAAGCAGCAGCGCCAGCGACTCGGCGCTGCCGTCATGCCCCGGGCGCAGCGCGAAGATGGCCGCCAGCAGCACGGCGCCCAGCGTCTGGCCGGTCAGGCGCGCTGTGCCCAGCATGCCGCTGGCCGCGCCGCTTCGGTGCAGCGGGGCCGAGGTGACGATGGTGTGGTTGTTGGGCGACTGGAACAGCGCAAAGCCCGCGCCGCACAGCGCCATGCGCCAGGCCATGTCCCAGTCGGCCGGCTGGGCGGGCATCAGGCCCAGCGACAGCAGGCCGGCGGCGAACACCGCCATGCCTATGCCGCCCAGCAAGCCGTCCGGATAGCGGCCGATCAGGCGCCCGGCCAGCGGCGCCACCAGGGCCGTGGCCAGGGGCCAGGCGGTGATGAGCAGGCCGGCTTGCAGATGGCTGCGACCGTGGGCCTGCAGCAGCAGGAAAGGCAGGGCCAGAAAGCCCATCATCTGCGCACAAAAAGCCCCCACCGACGAGCCCATGGACAGGGCGAACACCGGAATGCGCAGCAGGTCCACCGGAAACAACGGCGCCGCCAGGCCACGCTGGCGCCACAGAAACAAGGCCCCCACGGCCAGGCCGGCGAGCAGCAGCCAGGCGCCTGCCGCGCCGCCCCCAGTCTGCGCGGCAGCGCCCACGCCCAGCCTCGATCCCCCCAGGAAGATCAGCGTGAACATGGCGCCGTTGAGCAGCAGGTCGATGGCCGAAAAGCGCGGTGCATCGTGCGCCGATGGTGGGTTGGCCGGCAATGCGCGCCGCCCCAGGCGCCATATGTAGAGGCCCAGCGGCAGGTTCATGGCAAACAGCCAGTGCCAGGAGGCCACCGACAAAATGGCCGCCGCCACCGTGGGCCCGGCCATCGAGGCCGTGGCCACGACCAGCGAATTGAGGGCCATGCCCTGGCCCAGCTGGGCGCGCGGGTAGATCAGGCGCACCAGGGCGGCGTTGACGGCCATCACGCCGGCCGCGCCCAGGCCCTGCAGGGCACGCGCGGCAATCAGCGCCGCCATGGACTGCGCCAGCATGGCGCCCAGCGAGGCCACGGCAAACACCGCCATGCCCACCAGGTAAACGCGCCGGTAACCCCAGCGCTCGCCCAGCGCGGACAGCGGCAGCAGCACGATCAGCGTGGCCAGCTGGTAGGCGTTGACCACCCAAACCGAATGCGCCGCATCGGACTGCAGCAGGCGCGCAATGTCGGGCAGGGCCAGGTTCACCAGGCTGGTGTCGAGCACGGCCAGCGTCAGGCCCAGGATGATGACCCGCATCGCCTGGCGGCGCTCGGTTTGCGGCAGGCCGTCGCCGACGGCCGTGATGGCCGCGGCTGGCGGGCGCGCGCTCATGGCCGCCCCGCAAGCGAGGGGCGCAGCGCCATGCGGCGGGAGGCTGGTATCAACATCGGCCCGATTGTCGCCAGACTCGCCCAAGCCTGCCGAACGCGCACAACAAGGCCCTGAAACCGCCGCTATTGCCCGCATTGCCGGGCCAACCCTGGCGGGACAATGCCCACAGCCCCCATTGCCAAGCCCACATCGCACCATCCGCCATGCCCCTGCCCTCCCGCACCCTCCTGTTGCACGCCGCCCTGACGCTTTCGGCCATGGCACTGGTGCTGCCGGCGGGCGCCGCCACGCCAGAAGACGCCGGCGCTGACGACATGCCGGCCACACCCATGCAGGCGGTGCAACCGCCGCTGATCCTGTCGCCCGACGGCAGCCTGGTGATAGATACCCGCGCGCGCCTGGCCTGGCCGCGTTGCGTGGAGGGCATGCGCTGGAGTGGCAACGGCTGCACCGGCGTGCCACAGCTGCTGAGCTACGGCCAGGCCCAGGCCCTGGCGCGCCAGCGCTGGCAGGCCGAGGGCGTGCGCTGGCGCCTGCCGCGCGTGAACGAGCTGCGCCGCCTGGTCAACCGCAAGGCGCTGCCGCCATCGGTGGACACGCAGCTGTTCCCGGCCATGCCGCGCGACTGGCTGTGGACGGGCACGGCCAGCGTCAACACCAACACCGTCAACCCCTACGCCTACGGCAACGTGGCGCGCGGCGGCGCGGGCGAGAGCAGCATGACAGTGCAGCAAAGCTGGGCCGTGGACATGGCCAGCGGCGAGGCGCGCGGCGACGTCGGCAGGGCCACGCGGCTGCATGTGCAGCTGGTGCGGCCGGCACCCTGAGTTTTTTACTACTTAATCAATAGCTATTTGCGCTTGATGCGCGGGCGCTTGCGGCCGATTTTTCTCAAACCTCTTGATCAGATCGCGCGCAGCACATAGCCAATGCGCGGAAAGTGCACATGCAGCGTGCCCGCGCGCGCGTCGCTGCGCGCCAGGGTGTAGTGCATGCGCGTGGCGGCGACCAGCAGGCCTTCGGTAGGCTCGGTGCCAAAGCTTTCGGCGGCAATGCTCACGCGGCTGCCCAGGGCGATGCCATGCTCGTCCTGGAACACCTGGGGCGGCATTGGCTGGGGCAAGGCACCGGCGGCCACCGTGATGGCGTCCTGGGCGCTGAACTTCTCGGCCCGTCCCTGGCCCAGGGCGGCCAGGCGGTCCATCCACTCCAGCACGGCCGGCGTGGCGCTCAGAATGTCGGCCATCATGGGCACGCAATGGCGCGTGAACCACAGCGGGTGATAGGCGGCAAAGTCGGCCACGCAGGGCTCGGCACCAAACAGGAAGTCATGCTCTTCCACCATGTTGGCAATGCGCCGCAGGTAGGAGCGGTAGGCCGCTGCCGCGTCCGGCACAGCCAGGTGCGCCATGCCCATGGCGCGCCGATCCGCGCTGAAAGCCTGGGCGGCGCCGGCGGGGTAGTCGGCAAACAGCGCCTCGGCCGCGCGCGGCTGCAAGTTGTAGGCCATGGCGGCGGCAAACAGCGTGCCGTCGGCCCATTGCGCGAACACGCGCGAGACGCCCTTGAGGTGCGGCGGGTACAAGGTGGGCTCGGGCCGCAGATGCTCCAGCACGTCACAGATCAGCGCCGTGTCGCAATAAATGTCGGCGCCAATTTGCAGGACGGGCGTGCGCCGGTAGCCACCCGTGAGGGCCACCACGTCGGGTTTGGGCATCACGCTGGGCACGGTGACCGACCTCCACGCCAGCTGCTTGAAGCCCAGCACGCAGCGCGCCTTGTGCGCGAACGGCGATGCGGGGTAGTGGTGCAGTATGAGTTCGGTCATGGTGCGACTCCTGCGGGCGGCGGCCGGGGCCATCCCGGCATGGGGGCTGGCCGCCCAAGCGCTTAGATCAGCTTCACCAGCTGCTTGCCAAAGTTCTTGCCTTTGAGCAGGCCCAGAAACGCCTCGGGCGCCGCCGCCAGGCCCTGGGCAATGCTCTCGCGCGGGCGCAGCCGGCCGCTGGCGACCAGCGCGCCCAGCTCGGCCAGCGCCTGGGGCCAGACCTGCATCTGCTCGCTGACGATGAAGCCCTCTATCTTCATGCGGTTGATGAGGATCAGCGCCGGGTTGTGCAGCGGCAGCGGCTGACCGTCGTAGCCGGCGATCATGCCGCACAGGGCCACGCGGGCGAAGGCGTTGGCGCGCAGCAGCACGGCGTCCAGGATATGGCCGCCCACGTTCTCGAAATGGCCGTCTATGCCGTCCGGGCAGGCCTCCTTCAGCGCTGCAGCCATGCTCTTCAGATCGCCATGCGCGCGATGGTCTATGCAGGCGTCAAAGCCCAGCTCGTCGGTCACGTAGCGGCATTTGTCCGGCCCGCCGGCAATGCCCACCACGCGGCAGCCGCGTGCCTTGGCCAGGGCGCCAAAGGCGCTGCCCACGGCGCCGCTGGCGGCGCTGACCACCAGGGTCTCGCCGGGCTTGGGGTCGATGATCTGCACCAGCCCATACCAGGCCGTCACGCCGGGCATGCCCACCGCGCCCAGGTAGTACGACAAGGGGACATGGCTGGTATCGACCTTGCGCAGCAGGCCGGGCGCGTTGCCATCGACCACGCTGTATTCCTGCCAGCCACCCATGCCGACCACCGCGTCGCCGACGGCCCAGGCCGGGTGGCGGCTCTCGGCCACCTCGCCCACGGTGCCGCCAATCATCACCTGGCCCAGGCTTTGGCAGGCTGCGTAGCTCTTGCCCTCATTCATGCGCCCGCGCATGTAGGGGTCCAGGCTCAGGTAGTGATGCCGCACCAGCACCTGGCCGTCCTGCAGCGCTGGGGTGTCACTGGCGACGAGGCGGAAGTTGCCGGCCGTGGCCTCGCCCTGCGGGCGGTTGTCGAGCAGGATTTGCTGATTGCGTGGCATGGCTGTGCGCCTCCTTTACAGTTTTGATAGCTGTTCACGCTTATGGGGTAAGCGTTAGCGGCCGATTTTGCTCATATCACCCATCGGTGGAGATGGTGCCTGCGCCCTGCCCCGCCGCCGGCTGGGCCTTGGGCACGTACTTGAAGGTGCCGGTGGAGTGGCTGCACAGGCGCCCCTCGGCGTCATACACCCAGGCCTCGGCAAAGGCCATGGAGCGCGTGCGCTCGAGCATGCGCCCCTTGGCCACCATGGGGCCGCGCGCCGGGCGTATGAAGCTGCTCTTCATCTCGATGGTGACCACGCCCATGTCCGGCGTGTCGCTGCGCGCGGCCGTGGCCATGGCCACGTCCAGCAGGGTCATCACGGCGCCGCCATGCATCACGCCGTAGGAATTGGTGTGCTGGGCTCGCGCCTCATAGTGCAGCTCCGACTCGCCGCCATGCATGCGCTGCAGGCTGAAGCCCAGTTCTTTGACGAAGGGAATGTCGGCTCCAAAATCCAGCACGGGCGGCTCCTAGAAAAATTGAGACGGCAAGAATAGCCCCAGGCGGCGCTTTGCGCTTGGCCGCTGGCCAATCACCCGCCCAGGATGGCGCTCACCCCGCCATCGACGGCCAGCCACTGGCCCGTGATGTGCTTGCCGGCATCGCTGGCATACAGCAGCGTGATGCCCTTCAGATCCTCGTCGTCGCCCAGGCGGCGCAGGGGCGCCTGGGCCGTCATCCGCTCCTCGTTCAAGGTTTCGATGAGCACGGTGGTCATCCTGGTCTTGAAGAAACCCGGGCAGATGGCGTTCACGTTGATGCCATGGGCGCCCCATTCTCCGGCCAGCGCGCGCGTGAAGTTGAGCACCGCACCCTTGGAGGTGTTGTAGGCAATGGTCTTCATGGCAAACGGGTTGCCCGCCAGGCCGGCAATGGACGCCACGTTGATGATGCGCCCGCCGCGCCGCGGGATCATGCTGTGCCTGGCAATGGCCTGCGACAGCAGGAAGTAGCCGCGCACGTTCAGGTTCATGACCTTATCCCAGGCGGCCAGCGGGTGATCCTCGGCCGGCGCGCCCCAGGTGGCGCCGGCGTTGTTCACCAGAATGTCCACGTCGCCCATGCGCTGCAGGGTCTCGCTGGCCAGGCGCTGGATGTCGTCCTCGCGCGCGCAGTCGGCGGCGATCCAGCGCGCGTTGATGCCGGCGGCCTGCAGCTGGGCCGTGGCCTGCTCCAGGTCGTCGGCCTTGCGCGAGCTGAGCATGATGCGCGCGCCCGCCTCGCCCAGGGCCTGCGCCATCTGCAGCCCCAGGCCGCGCGATCCGCCGGTCACCAGGGCTGTCTTGCCCGAAAGATCAAAAAGCTGTTGCACCGTGCGCGCCATGAGTCCGTCTCCGTGAGTGAAAGTCAGCGGCTATTGTGGCGGCCCTGTGACTGCCTGCCTGTCGTCAGCGTGATGCGCGGCGCGAAGGCAGCCGGCGCCGATGAAGATGCCCCTGGCGTGGCGCAGCGGCGCCGAATGGCGTACAAGTAGCGGTTTGCGTCCCGCAGCTCCTTCCCCCCCCTATGCCTTCTGCAGACCCCCAACGCTGGTACTTCGGCTGGAACATCGTGGCCGCGGCCACCGTGCTCACCGCCCTGACGGTGGGCATGCGCCTGGGCCTGGGCCCGCTGTTCCTGCCCATGGCCGAGGATCTGGGTTTCTCGCGCAGCCTGCTCTCGACCATCGTTGCCGTGGGCATGCTGTGCTATGGCGCGGCCATGCCACTGGCGGGCTGGCTGGTGGCGCGCCGCGGCACACGCCATGTGCTGCTGTGCGGCACGGCCATGCTGGTGGTGGCCACGCTGTGGGCGGTGAACACGCGCACGCCGCTGGGCCTGATGCTGAGCTTTGGCGTGCTGATGTCCTTAGGCGCGGGCTTTACCAGCCCCATCGCGCTGACCCCCATCATCAGCCGCTGGTTCAACCGGCGCCGTGGCATGGCACTGTTCTTCCTGTCCACCGGCTCCATGGCCGGCATCGCCATCATGACGCCCGCCCTGGGCCTGGCCCTGCAGCACCTGAGCTGGCAGGCCACCTTGCTGGGTTTCGCGGTCCTGTTCAGCGCCATCACCGTGCCCTCCGCTCTGTTGGTGATGCGCGACCAGGCTCCACCCGACGGCGATGCGCCCCTGCCCGGCAGTGCCGCCCATGCCGCCAATCCGGTAGCGCCCGTGGGCCAGCATTACACGGTGCTGCAGGCCATGCGCACGGCCACCTTTCTGAAGATCACGCTGGGCCTGTTTGCCTGCGGCTTCAGCATGAACCTGCTGGGCACGCATGGCATGCCCATGCTCATGGATCATGGCTTTGACGCTACCACCAGTGCCCTGGGGATCGGCCTGATTGGCGTGGTGGCCATTCCCAGCACCGTGGTGCTGGGCCGGCTGGCCGACCGCATGCCCCGGCGCAAGCTGCTCGCCGCCATCTATTGCGTGCGCGGCTTCGGTTTCTTCTCGCTGCTGCTGGCCGGCAGCACGCTGGAGCTCTACGGCACCTCGGTCATAGGCGGCATTGCCTGGGCCGGCAGCATCGCGCTGTCCTCGGCCATCCTGGCCGACATCTATGGCGTGCGCCTGGTAGGCGTGCTCTACGGCTGGGCCTACCTGGGGCACCAGGTCGGCGCGGCCATCAGCTCCTGGCTGGGCGGCTGGGGCTTCGAGCATCTGGGCACGCACTGGCTTGCCTTTGGCCTGGCGGGCGCGCTGCTCATGCTGGCCTCCGGCGTGGCCCTGCTGCTGCCAGGCAAGGCCGCGCCGGCACCGGCACGCGCTTCGACCGCCTGACCAATCCGCCCCGGCGCGCCGCGGGCAGCAACGCGCCATGGCCTGCGCGTTGCCTCGCCCCGCCATGCCCATTACCACGATGTAAAACAATTGCAAATTTGCCACAATATGTTTTGTCATTCTTTGTACATCTGGTAACTTTGCAGCACGACCAGCTGAACACCAACCAAACGCCCGTCAAGGGCCAAGAAAACCGACATCGCCATGGTCGCAATGAAGTCCTACACCGCCAGCGGCAGCTGCACGGCACAGGTCCTGGCCACGTTGGCCCAGACCCTGGCCGAGGCGCAGCCGTTCACGGCGGACTTTCTGTGCGTGTTCTACGACGCGCTGCATGACGACCAGGCGATCACGCTTTTCCTGGCCGGCGGCGGCTCCATAGGGCTGCTGCTGGTGCAAGACCCCGACGGTGACTACGGAACGGCCGCCATCCGTCTGCAGGGCAATGCCGCCGACTGCGCAGAGCGCGCACTGCAGGCAGCACTGCACGATGCCGGTTGCCCCGGCGAGCTGCCCGAACTGGTCTGGATCTACCAGGCCCCGGGGCAGGAAGAGGCCGTCATCGAGGGCCTGCGCCGCATCGTCAGCGACCGCTGCCCCATCATTGGCGGCAGCTCGGCGGACGACGATATCGGCGGCCGTTGGCGTCAGCTCGGCCCGGATGGGCCGCTGTGCGACGGGCTGGTGGTCAGCGTGCTGTTCCCCTCCGGGGGCATCAGCCACGCCTTCCAGGGTGGCTATGAACCCAGCGGTCACAGCGGCACCATCACCCGCGTCGGCGCCACCGCCGCCGCGGGCGGGGCGGCACGCCACATCATCGCCATCGACGAACAGCCTGCCGCCGAGATCTACAACCGCTGGCTTGGCGGAGCACTCGAGCCGCAGCTCGCTGCGGGCAGGATTGGCGAGGTGCGCTGCCATCGACTGATACACCCTGAACGCATCCTGCCCGGCGGCGCGCTGTCCACCTTTGCCCAGGTCGAGGAAGGGATGCGCCTGTACGCCATGCGCGGCCACAAATCACATCTGGTGGAGCGCGCCGGCCTGGTTGCCGCAGCGGCCGCCGCCAGTCTGCCGGGTGGCGCCAACACGCTGGCGGGCGCCCTGGTGGTGTATTGCGCGGGCTGCATGTTTGCCGTGGGCGAGGACATGCCCCAGGTAGCCCAGGCGGTGGCGCAACGCCTCGCCGGCGCGCCCTTCGTCGGCTGCTTCACTTTTGGTGAACAGGGCGCCATGCAAGGGCGAAACATGCACGGCAACCTGATGATTTCCGCAATCGCTTTTGGCAAATAGGCACAGGCGCATGGAAGACACCGAGAAGCTACGCGAGACCATCATCTGCATGCGCCGCGAGATCGACTCCCTGCGCACCGAGAACCTCCATTCGCAGCTGCTGCTCTCTGCCCTGGATGCCGTGCTGTGCACCAGCAGCGAAGGCGACCTGTTTTCCGGTGTCTTTGCGGCCATCAAGCCGGTGTTCGAATGTTCCCTTGCCCTGGTGCTGCTGGAGCTGCACCCAGGCAGCGATGCAGTGCAATGCGTGGCGACCAGCCGTCCGGAGCTGATGCACCACAGCTGGCCGGTGGGCCCTTTTCTGCACAAAGTGCTTGCCGGGCGCACGGTCAGCGGCGTTGCCGACCCCCTCCTTGACGCCTGGCCGCAGGGCCCGAGCGGCACCCTGTCAGCGCAGCAGCCGGCCTTGTATTTGCCGCTGCTCATACAGGGACGGCGCAGCCTGATGGTGCTGGTGCGCGAACCCCATCAAAGCGGCTTCGACCGCAGCCATGTCGCCCTGGCGCGCAAGTTTTCCCTGCTCGGCACGCATGTGATGGCGGCCCAAAGAGCCACCCTGAAGGAGGCCGAGAGCCGCCGGCTTCGGGAGTTGCAGGACAAGTTGCAGACAAGCCGCGACGCACTGCGCTTTCGCGCCAACCACGACCAGCTCACCGGCCTGCCTAACCGCGCCCATGTGCAGGAGCTGGTCACCGCGTTGATTGCGCGCAAGCCGCCTGGCGGAAAGCTGGCCCTGGCCTTCATCAACCTGGATGATTTCAAGCGCGTCAACGACCTGCACGGCCATGCCGCCGGAGACGCACTGCTGCGCGAGGTGACCGCACGCGTGCAGTCGCAGATCCGCCAGGCGGATGTCTTCGGGCGCATCAATGGCGATGAATTCGTCATCGCCCTCGACCCCGTGGGACAGAGCTCGGACGTGGCGCAGGTGATAGAGCGCATACGCGCCCGGCTGCAGCAACCGCTGACCCTGCATGGCACGCAGATCCAACCCTCGGCATCGATCGGCGTGGCCATGTTTCCGGCCCACGGCGGGGACTACGAAACCTTGCGGCGCAACGCCGACCTGGCCATGAACCGCGCCAAGGCGGCCGGCAAGGGCGGCCTGGACTTCTTCACGCCCGACCTGGGCCGGGAGGCCCAGGAGCGCCTGTCGCTGGAGCAGCGCCTGCGCGACGCAGTCAGCGCCGGTGAGTTTTGCTGCGCCCTGCAGCGCAAGGTGGACATCCGCAGCGGTGCCATTACCGGCTTCGAGGCCCTGGCGCGCTGGGTGGATGCAGAAGGCGTCATGCGCATGCCGGGCCAGTTCCTGCCGCTGGCCTCCAGGCTGCAGCTCCTGGACGACATAGCGCTGCAGGTCGTGGACGACCTGACCCGGAACCTGCCGCAGCTCGACGCCATGTTTGGCACAGCGATCAAATACAGCATCAACGTCTCGCCCGCACAGGCCATCGATACCGACTTCATGCGGCGGCTGACGCAGCGCCTCCCCTCCGGGCAGGCCCAGCGCTTCATCGTCGAGCTCACCGAGGAGTCACTGGCCGACACCGGCCTGCTGGAGGCCCATGTGCTGCCCATGCTGCGCCAGGCCGGGGTGCATGTTTCCATTGACGACTTCGGCACCGGCTACTCATCGCTATCGAAACTGGCGAGCCTGACGGTGGACGAGCTCAAGATCGACCGTTCGCTGGTGCAGACCATCCAACAACTGCCACGCAATCAGCTGATCCTGCGCGCCATAGAGTCGCTGGGCACGGCGCTGGGGCTGTCCATCGTCGCCGAAGGCATAGAAACCGAACAGGAGCGTGACTTCCTGCTGGCCAACACGGCCATCACCATGGGCCAGGGCTTTTTGTTCCACAAGCCGCAATTGATCGCCACCCTAGTGGGCGAAACCCCCTCCATGCCAAGCCCGGCGCCAGACCGGCTGGAGTCGGCCTAAAACACGCCCAAGGCCAAACCCGTGGCCAACGCCTCACCCAGGGCGCGGCATTGCTCCAGATCACCCGCGCCAATCTGCTTGGGCGCCAGGATGGCCTCGGGCGTCTGGGCATGGGTGCAAACGATCAGCGGCTCGGCCACCATCTTCAGGCGCCAGCCCGTGGCAATGCGCGCCATCTGGCGCGCCGCGTTCTGGCCGTCGCTGCCGGCGCAGATCAGGCTGGCATAGGGACGGCCATTGATGCGATCGAGCACCGGGTAGTAGCAGCGGTCAAAAAAATCCTTCATCTGCCCGCTGATGGCGGCCAGATTCTCGGGCGTGGCAAACAGGTAGCCATCGGCCGCCAGCATGTCCTCGGGCCCGGCCTGCGCGGCATGCAGCAGGCGCACCGCCACCGCCGGCTCGGCCCCGGCACCGTCGCGCGCCGCCTCGGCCATCTGGCGCGTGCCGCCGGTCAGGGAGTGGTAGACGATCAACAGAGTTTTGCGGGTGTCCATGGGGCAAGCATAGACCCCAGGGCTATGACGTATCCAATTGGGCGTCGCCAATGTCGTGCATGACACGGGCAATCTGGCCTTGATACTTGTCGGCTCATGCTGGCTGCTGCCACGGGTTGAGCAGCGGCACATCGGTGCCATCGAAGCCACCCACATCGCGGGTGACGACCGTCAGGCCATGGTGCAGCGCCGTGGCCGCAATGATCAGGTCGGGCTGGGGAAATGTGCGCCCGGCCTTGCGGCCGGTTTCCACCAGTAGGCGCCACTTGAACATCACATCTTCGCTGACCGGCAGCACCCGGCTCTCAAACATGGGCCGCAGTTGCTGCTGGAGCCAGTCGTGCAGGGCGGCCCGCTTGTGAACCTCGGCGACCAGCTCGATGCCAAAACGGATTTCGGCGAACGTGACTGCGCTGACAAACAGGCTTTCGAGCGGCTGCGCACTCACGAAGTCAACCACCCTGGCCTCGGGGCGCGGGCGGCGCAGCTCGGAAAGGATGTTGGTGTCGAGCAGGTAGCCCTTCACAGCGACACGTCTCGCACCGGTGCGTAGGTGGGCGGCGCGATGGCCAGGTCGATTTCGGGGTATGGCGTGGCCTGCAATACCTCTACCAGCGCTCGGCCCGTTTGCAGCCCCTGCAAGCGCCGGTATTCCTCGGCCGCGATGACCACGACCTCATCGCGCCCGTGCACCGTCACATGCTGCGGCCCTTCGCTGCGCACGCGCCGCACCAGCTCGCTGAAGCGGGCCTTGGCGTCCTGCAGCAGCCAGTGGCCCGGAGGCGAGGCTACGCGGCTGGAATTGGCAGGGGCTTGTGCAGTTCTAGTCATACTGACCAGAATATCATCCGACCTCATAGTGTGCAAGCGAATCCCGCGTTCTGCTGGGGCCACGCAAGTTCGCAAAAAACAACGGTATTTCGGCCTGCTACGCGCACCCATAAAGCGCCAGAAGCTATCAAAACAAAAGCAAACACCCCACACAAGCCTTGCGGCCCATGCGGGGTGTTCTGTTGACCGGGGCAGCCGCCGGTGCTTATAGCACCTCAAACACCCCGGCCGCACCCATGCCGCCGCCTATGCACATGGTGACGCACACTTTCTTGACTCCGCGACGCTTGCCTTCGATGAGGGCGTGGCCCGTCAGGCGCTGGCCCGATACGCCATAGGGGTGGCCCAGGGCGATGGCGCCGCCGTTCACGTTCAGGCGATCGTGCGGGATGCCCAGCTTGTCGCGGCAGTAGAGAACCTGCACGGCAAAGGCTTCGTTCAACTCCCACAGGTCGATGTCCTGCACGGAGAGGCCAAGCTTTTTCAATACCTTGGGGATGGCGAACACCGGGCCAATGCCCATTTCGTCGGGCTCGCAGCCGGCGACGGCAAAGCCGAGGAAGCGGCCCAGGGGCTGGAGGTTGTTTTTGCTGGCAAAGTCTTCGCTGACGACCACGCAGGCGCCGGCGCCGTCCGAGAACTGGCTGGCGTTGCCAGCGCTGACCAGGCCGCCCGGCAGCGCGCTTTTCAGGCCGCTGATGGCCGCCACCGTCGTGCCCTCGCGCGTGCCCTCGTCCTTGGCGACGGTGACCTTCTTGGTCGTCAGCCCCATGACCTTGTCAGCCACGCCCATCGTCACCTCGATGGGGGCAATCTCGGCGTCGAACAGGCCGGCAGCCTGGGCGGCGCAGGCCTTTTGCTGGCTGGCGGCGCCGTATTCGTCCATGGCGTCGCGGCCTATTTGATAGCGCTTGGCGACGTTTTCGGCGGTCTGCAGCATGTTCCAGTAGATCTCGGGCTTTTTCGCCTGCAGTTGCGGGTCGAACAGCATGTGCTGGTTGATCTCCTGCTGCACGCAGGAAATACTCTCCACCCCGCCGGCCACATACACCTCGCCCTCGCCGGCGATGACGCGCTGCGCGGCCATGGCGATGGCCTGCAGGCCCGAGGAGCAGAAGCGGTTGATGGTCATGCCCGATGTGGTCACGGGCAGGCCCGCAGCCAGCGCGATCTGGCGCGCGATGTTCAGGCCGGTGGCGCCTTCGGGGTAGGCGCAGCCCATGATGACGTCGTCGACCTGCGCGCCGTCGATGCCGGCGCGCTGCACCGCGTGCTGCACGGCGTGGCCGCCCAGGGTGGCGCCGTGGGTCATGTTGAAGGAACCCTTCCAGCTCTTGGCAAGCGGGGTGCGGGCGGTCGAGACGATTACTGCGGATGTCATTTGCTTCAATCCTGTGATGCGTTGAGCATTGAGCGTTGTGCGTTGAGCGCGCTAAACGCTCAACGCCAAACGCTCTACCTTGAAATTCAGAACTTCTTGCCTTCGGCCACCAGGCGCGCCAGCAGCGGCGCTGGCTGCCAGAACTTGGCGTCGTCCAGCGGGTTCTGGGCAAAGCGCTTCATGGCCGCCGCCACGTTGAACAGGCCGACTTCGTTGGCGTAGTTCAGCGGGCCGCCACGGTGCACCGGGAAGCCGTAGCCAAAGATGTAGACCACGTCGATGTCGCTGGCCTTGTTGGCAATGCCCTCTTCCAGGATGTGCGCGGCCTCGTTGACCAGGCTGAACACCAGGCGCTGGACGATTTCCTCGTCAGAAATCTTGCGCGGCGTGATGCCCAGTGCGGCGCGGTGCTCGGCAATCATCTGCTCGACCTCGGCGTTGGGGATGGCGTCGCGCTTGCCCGGCCGGTAGTCGTACCAGCCGGCGCCGGTCTTCTGGCCAAAGCGGCCTTTTTCGCACAGCAGGTCGGCGGTCTTGCTGTACTTCATGTCGGGCTGCTCGGTGTAGCGGCGCTTGCGGATGGCCCAGCCAATGTCGTTGCCGGCGAGATCGCCCATGCGGAACGGCCCCATGGCAAAGCCGAACTTCTCGATCGCCTTGTCGACCTGCTGCGGCGTGCAGCCTTCATCGAGCAGGAAACCGCCCTGGCGGCCGTACTGCTCGATCATGCGGTTGCCGATGAAGCCGTCGCACACGCCCGAGACCACGGCCGTCTTCTTGATCTTCTTGGCCACGGCCATGACGGTGGCCATCACGTCCTTGGCGGTCTTGTCGCCGCGGACCACTTCCAAGAGCTTCATCACATTGGCCGGGCTGAAGAAGTGCAGCCCCACCACGTCCTGCGGGCGGGCGGTGAAGCCGGCGATCTTGTTGACGTCCAGCGTCGAGGTGTTGCTGGCCAAAATGGCGCCGGGCTTGCACACCGCGTCCAGCTGCTTGAACACCGCCTCCTTGACGCCGATGTCCTCGAACACCGCCTCGATGACCAGGTCCGCGTCCTTCAGATCGGCGTACTCCAGCGTGGTCGACAAGAGCGCCATGCGCTGCTCGTATTTGTCTTGCTTGAGCTTCTTCTTGGCAACCTGGGCTTCGTAGTTCTTCTTGATGGTGGCGACGCCGCGCTCCAGCGCCTCTTGCTTCATCTCCAGCATCTTCACCGGGATGCCGGCGTTCAGGAAGTTCATGGCAATGCCGCCGCCCATGGTGCCGGCGCCGATGACGGCCACGCTCTGGATGGCGCGCAAGGGGGTGTCGGCCGGCACGTCGGGGATCTTGCTGGCGGCGCGCTCGGCAAAGAACAGGTGGCGCAGGGCGCGCGATTCGCTGCTCCACATCAGCTGGATGAACAGGTCGCGCTCGGCGGCCAGGCCGTCGGCAAACTTGCCCTTGGTGGCGGCCTCCACCGCATCGACACATTTGGCCGGCGCGGGGAAGTTCTTGGCCATGCCTTTGACCATGTTGCGCGCGAACTGGAAGTAGGCGTCGCCCTGCGGGTGTTTGCACGGCAGGTTGCGCACCAGGGGCAGCGGGCCACCCTTGGCATGGTCTTCGGCCACGCTGCGCGCGAAGGCCAGGGCCTCCTCGGCCAGCGACTCGGGCGAGGCGGCCAGCCTGTCGAACAGCTTCTGTCCGGGTACGCCGGCAATGAACTCGCTCTTCACCGGCTCGCCGCTGACGATCATGTTGAGTGCCGCCTCCACGCCGATGACGCGCGGCAGGCGCTGCGTGCCTCCGGCGCCGGGCAACAGGCCCAGCTTGACCTCGGGCAAGGCCACGCTGCAACCGGGCGCGGCGACGCGGTAATGGCAGCCCAGGGCCAGCTCCAGGCCGCCGCCCATGCAGACGCTGTGGATGGCGGCGATGACGGGCTTGGCGCACTGCTCGACGGCGGCAATGGCGGTATGCAGGCTGGGCTCGGCCAGGGCCTTGTCGGTGCCGAACTCGGTGATGTCGGCACCGCCCGAGAACGCCTTGCCGGCGCCGGTGATGACGATCGCCTTGACAGCGGCATCCGCCTGGGCCTGCGTCAGCCCCGCCACCAGCGCCCGGCGCGTGGCCAGGCCCAGGCCGTTGACCGGCGGGTTGTTCAAGGTGATCACGGCCACGTCGCCGTGGACTTGGTATTCAGCAGTCATGCCGTCGCTCCTGTGATGAATGGCAAAGAAAAAGTACGCTCGTGCGTTTTTGCCGCAGTCTAGAGGCTGGCGCCCAAGCGGCTTGTCCCGGTCGGGACAAGGCAGGGGTATTGCCGACCACTTCACTATATAAAATATAGCTGTTTGCGCTTTCTACATAAGCGCTAGAGGCCAAAATCAGTCAAAGCAACATCAAACCTCCAGCCACTCCTTGCGCACATAGCTGTTGGCGCGCAGTTCGTCTGGCGTACCCTGGAACACGATGCTGCCGTGGCCCATCACCAGCGCGCGGTCGGAGATAGTCATGGCGATGGTCAGCTTTTGCTCGATCAGCAGCACGGACACGCCGCGCTCCTTGAGTGTGGTCAGGTACTCAGCGACCAGCTCAACTATTTTTGGCGCCAGGCCCTCGGTGGGCTCGTCGATGATGATGAGATCCGGGTCGCCCATCAGCGTGCGGCACAGGGTCAGCATCTGCTGCTCGCCGCCGGACAGCACGCCGGCCTCGATGTCGCGCCGCTCTGCAAGGCGCGGGAACATGGCGTACATGTCGGCAAAGCTCCAGCGGCTGCCCTTGCCATTGCCTTTCTGCCCGAGCAGCAGGTTTTGTTGCACCGTCAGGTGGGGAAAAACGTCGCGGCTCTCGGGCACGTAGCCTACGCCCAAGTGCGCGATCTCGTACGCCTTCTTGCCCGCCAGACTTTGGCCCTTCCACTGGATGCTGCCCTGCCAGTCCACCAGCCCCATGATGGCCTTGGCGGCGGTGGAGCGGCCCGAACCGTTGCGCCCCAGCAGGGCGACGATCTCGCCGGGCCGCACGTCAAAGCCCACGCCGTGCAGCACATGGCTCTTGCCGTAGAAGGCATGCAGCTTGTCCACGCTCAGCATCAGTGCCCTCCCGCCTGTTGCGCCGCGATCACGGAGCCGAGGTAGGCCTCCTGCACGCGCGGGTTGGCGCGCACGGCCTCAGGGGTGTCAAAGGCGATCACCTCGCCATACACCACCACGGCGATGCGGTCCGCCAGGCCAAAGACCACGCCCATGTCGTGCTCCACGGTGAGCAGGGTGCGTCCCTCGGTCACCTGGCGGATGAGCCCGATGAAGCGCCCGGTCTCGCTCTTGCTCATGCCGGCCGTGGGCTCGTCCAGCAGGATCACGCTGGCGCCGCCGGCGATGGTGATGCCGATTTCCAGCGCGCGCTGCTCGGCATAGGTCAGGTTGATCGCCAGGGTGTCGCGCTTTCGGTGCAGGGCAATCATCTCCATGAGCTGCTCGGCGCGCTCGTTGGCGTCCTGCAGGCGGGACAGAAAACGCCAGAACGCGTAGCGGTAGCCCAGGCTCCAGAGCACGGCGCAGCGCAGGTTCTCGAACACGCTCAACTTGGGAAAGATGTTGCTGATCTGGAAGCTGCGCGAGAGGCCCAGGCGGTTGATCTCAAAGGGCTTTTTACCGTCGATACGCTGGCCATGCAGCAGCACCTGGCCGCTGGTCGGCGCAAAGCGCCCGCTGATCAGGTTGAACAGCGTGCTCTTGCCCGCGCCGTTGGGGCCGATGATGGCCACGCGCTCGCCCGCGCGCACCGCCAGGTTGGCGCCGCGGATGATCTCGGTCTTGCCAAAGCTCTTGCGCAGATCGCGCAGCTCCAGCGCATGGGTTGCGGCCAGGTCTGCCATCACATGGCCTCCGTGCGCTTCAATTCGCGCTCTATCTCTTCCTGGCTCTCGCCCCACTGCTGGAGGAACTGGCGTCGACACAGTTCAAACAGCCCCACGCCGGTGACGAGCGCAAAGCCCGCGCCAAACCAGCTCGTCAGCCCGCGCGCATTCAGGCTGGCCCCCAGGAATGGCAGCTCCGGCCCGAGCGCGGCATTGAGCTGCAGGTGGTAGCCCATCTCCACCATGGCCGCCGCGCCCAGCAGAGCCGTAAGCCCCGTGCCCGCCAGCGCCAGGTAGGACGGCCACAGCCGCCCCAGCTTGCCGTATTTGGCCAGGCGCAGGTTCATCATGATCAGGCTGGCCACGCCGCCGGGCGCGTACATCACCATGAACAGGAACACCAGGCCCAGGTAGAGCAGCCAGGCCTTGGTCAGTTCGGACAGCAGCACCGAGGCGAGCACCAACAGCACCGCGCCGATGATGGGCCCAAAGAAAAACGTCGCCCCGCCCAGGAAGGTGAACAGCAAATAGCCGCCCGAGCGCACCATGCTGACGCTGTCGGCCCCCGTGACGATCTCAAAATTGATAGCTGCCAGCGCCCCACCCACGCCAGCAAAGAAGCCTGCGATGCAAAACGCCAGATAGCGCACGCGCTGCGTGTCGTAGCCTATGAACTCGACGCGCTCGGGGTTGTCGCGCACGGCGTTCAGGATGCGCCCCAGCGGCGTGCCGGTGAAGGCGAACATGGCGGCGGTGCAGGCAAAGCAGTACACGGCGATCAGGTAGTACACCTCGATGGCCGGGCCGAAGCTGATGCCCCACAGAGCCTGGCCGTAGACGCGGTTGGTGGTCACGCCGCCCTCGCCGCCGAAGAACTCGGGAAACATCAGCGCCATGGCGGCGATCAGCTCGCCAATGCCCAGCGTGATCATGGCAAAGGTGGTGCCGGACTTCTTCGTCGTCACATAGCCCAGCAGCACGGCAAAGAACAGCCCCGCCAGCCCGCCCACCAGGGGCATGAAGGGCAGCGGTATCGGCAGCTGTCCGGCCCCGGCCAGGTTGATGGCGTGGATGGCGATGAACGACCCCAGCCCGGTATAGACCGCATGGCCAAAGCTGAGCATGCCGCCCTGGCCCAGCAGCATGTTGTAGGACAGGCAGATGATGATGAGATAGCCCATCTGCGACAGCATGGTCAGTGCCAGGCTGCTGGCAAACAGCTGCGGCGCGGCAATCAGCAGCAGCGCAAACAGCGTCCAGACGATGAAGCGCCCCACGTTCCAGGGCTTGAAGCGGTAATGGGTGGCGGCCATGGGGGTCAATCCTCGCGCGTTCCCAGCAGGCCCTTGGGGCGCAGGATGAGTATCAAAACCAATAGCAGGTAGGGCAATATGGGCGCCACCTGCGAGACGGTTAGCTTCAAAACCGGCCAGCCCGGGCTGCCCTCCCCCACCGGCATGCCGAAATGCGCCAGCAGCCCGGCCAGCGAATAGTCCAGCGCCACGGCAAAGGTCTGCAGGATGCCGATCAAGAGCGAGGCCAGGAATGCCCCGGCCAGCGAGCCCATGCCGCCCACCACCACCACCACGAAGATGATGGAGCCCACCGACGCGGCCATGGCCGGCTCGGTGATATAGGTGTTGCCGCCTATCACGCCGGCCAGGCCGGCGAGCGCGCAGCCGCCGCCGAACACCAGCATGAACACGCGCGGCACGTTGTGGCCCAGGGCCTCGACCATCTGCGGGTGCTTGAGCGCCGCCTGTATCACCAGGCCGATGCGCGTGCGCGTCAGCAGCAGCCACACGGCCAGCAGCATCAGCAGGGCCACCAGCATGATGAAGGAGCGCGACCGGGGGAACTGCGTGCCGTACAGCGTGAACAGCGGCCCCTGTAGCAGCGGCGGCAGGCCATAGGGCACGGTGGAGCGGCCCCAGACCAGCTGCACCAGCTCGAGCACCAGGTAGGACAGGCCGAAGGTGACGAGCAACTCGGGCACATGGCCGAACTTGTGCACCCGGCGCAGGCAGTAGCGCTCGAACGCGGCACCCAGCAAGCCCACGGCCAGCGGCGCCACGATAAGCGCCGGCCAGAAGCCGATGGTGCCGGACAAGGTGTAGGCGAAATACGCGCCCAGCATGTAGAAGCTGGTGTGGGCGAAGTTGAGCACGCCCATCATGCTGAAGATCAGCGTCAGCCCGGAACTCAGCATGAACAGCAGCAGCCCATAGCTGACGCCGTTGAGCAGCGAGATCACGAAAAACTCAAGATTCATCTAAAGCGCCTGGTGGCTGCCGAAAAAAGGGCCCGAGCTCACTCGGGCCCCAAGGGTTGCCCCGCCTGGAGCAATGCCACGGTCAGGGTCAGCTGGGCCGCTTCATCTGGCAGGAGGTCGGCGTGCTGGCCACATAGGGTTCGTAATACTTCACCGGCACAAAGGTGTGGCCGGTGTTCTCCGCGTCCAGCGGGTGCTTGGCATCGGCCTTTTCCCAGCGCGTGATGTACAGGCCCTGCTGCAGCTGGTGGTCGGCCTTGCGCATCTCGACCTCGCCGTTGAAGCTCTTGAACTTCATGCCCTCCATGGCGGCCGCCACCTTCACCGGGTCGGTGCTTTTGGCGCGCTGGAAGGCCTCGGTCAGCATGGAAAAACCGTGATAGACAGAGCCGGTGTACATGTCGTCATTGAACCTGGCCTTGAAGCCGCGGACGATGGCGTTGATCGGCCCCTCGTGGTTCGGGTGGCTGTAGCCCACCATATAGACCTTGCCGGCAGCCGCCGCACCCAAGGCCGTGGGCGCGCCCGTGGCCACGGCGTAGTAGGTGTAGAACTTGACGTTGTTCAAACCCGCGTCGTTCGCCGCCTTGATCAGCAGGGCCAGATCGGAGCCCCAGTTGCCGGTGATCACGCTGTCGGCGCCCGACTGCTTGATCTTGGCGATGTAGGGTGCAAAGTCGCGCACCTGGGCCAGCGGCGCCAGGTCGTCGCCGACGATCTCCACATCGGCGCGCTTGCGTTTGAGCATCTCCTTGGCGTACTTGCTGACCTGCTGACCGTGCGAGTAGTTCTGGTTGATCAGGTAGACCTTTTTGACTTCGGGCAGGTCCTTCATGTAGGTGGTCAGCGCCTCCATCTTCATGGAGGTGTCGGCATCCAGGCGGAAATGCCAGTAGCTGCACTTGCTGTTGGTCAGGTCGGGATCGACGGCGGCGTAGTTGAGGTAGACCACCTCCTTGCCCTTGTTGCGCGCGTTGTGCTTGTCCAGCGCATCGATGATGGCCAGCGCCGGGCCCGAGCCATTGCCCTGCACCACGTAGCGCACGCCCTGGTCCATGGCCGAGCGCAGCGCGCTGGTGGTTTCCTGCGGGCTGAGCTTGTTGTCTATGGGGACGATCTCGAACTTCACGCCGGCGGCGTTGTTCTTGCTGAACTCCTCGGCCAGGTACTGCCAACTCTTCATCTGGTTCGTGCCCAGCGCCGCCATCAGGCCCGACAGCGGATCCAGCCAAGCGATCTTGACGGTTTCACCCTTTTGGGCAAATACGGCCCCAGCGCTTGCCAGCATTGCGCAAGCGGCTATTGTTTTTACTGCAAACCTCATCGTTGTCTCCTTCCTTTGCATGAATGGGCGACAGCGTACAGGCTGCAACAAATGGCTTCTTCAGGGATAGCCCGTAGCAGCTATCGCCAATGTGACCGGTGCGCCGCCCGGCGTGCGGCGCACCGGCGGGCAGGCTCACAGCCCGGGCAGTTTGTAGTCGGCCAATTGCTCGCGCAGGCGGGTCTTGAGCATCTTGCCGGTGGCGCCCAGCGGGATGGCATCGACGAACACCACGTCATCGGGTATCTGCCATTTGGCCGTCTTGCCCTCGTAGAAGGCAAGCAGCTCCTCGCGCGTGAGCTCCTGCCCCGGGCGCCTGACCACGACGACGATGGGCCGCTCGTCCCACTTGGGGTGCGGCATGCCCACGCAGGCGGCCATGGCCACGGCCGGGTGGGCCATGGCGATGTTTTCGATGTCGATGGAGCTGATCCACTCGCCGCCCGACTTGATCACGTCCTTGCTGCGGTCGGTGATTTGCATGTAGCCGTCGGCGTCTATGGTGGCCACGTCGCCGGTGGGGAACCAGCCCACGCCGTCCGCGTCCTTGACCAGCGGGCATTCGCCCTTGTAGTAGCTGTCCAGAATCCAGGGGCCGCGCACCAGCAGGTCGCCATAGGTCTTGCCGTCCCAGGGCTGCTCGCTGCCGTCGGCGCCGACGATCTTCATCTCCACGCCATAGACCGCCCGACCCTGCTTTTCAAGTATGTGCATCTGCTCGTCATGGGGCAGGTGCAGGTGCTTGTTCTTGAGCGAGCACAGCGTGCCCAGCGGGCTCATCTCGGTCATGCCCCAGGCATGCATCACCGACACGCCGTAGCCTTCCTGGAAGGCCGTGATCATGGCCGGCGGGCAGGCCGAGCCGCCGATCACCGTGCGGTTCAGGCTGCTGAACTTCAGCCCGTTGGTCTTCACATGGTTCAGCAGCATCTGCCACACCGTGGGCACGCCGGCAGCAAAGGTCACGCCCTCGGCCTCCATCAGCTCATACACCGACTTGCCATCGAGCGCCGGGCCGGGGAACACCAGCTTGCAGCCGGTGAGCGCCGCCGAGTATGGGATGCCCCAGGCGTTGACGTGGAACATGGGCACCACGGGCAGCACGCTGTCGCGCGCCGACAGGCACATCACATCGGGCAGGGCTGCCGCATAGGCGTGCAGCGTGGTGGAGCGGTGGCTGTACAGGGCGGCCTTGGGGTTGCCCGTGGTGCCGCTGGTGTAGCACATGCTCGAGGCCGAGTTTTCGTCGAACGTGGGCCAGCGATAGTCGCTGGAGGCGCCACCTATCCAGGCCTCGTAGCTGATCAATCCGGGAATGCCCGAGTCCGCGGGCAGTTGGTCCGCGTCGCACAGCGCCACCCATTGCCTGACCGTGGGGCACTTGGCATGCACGGCCTGCACGATGGGCAGGAAGCTCATGTCGAAGCACAGCACCTGATCCTCGGCATGGTTCATGATCCAGGCGATCTGCTCCGGGTGCAGGCGCGGGTTGATGGTGTGCAGCACACGACCCGAGCCCGAGACGCCAAAGTACATCTCCATGTGGCGGTAGCCATTCCAGGCCAGGGTGGCCACGCGGTCGCTGAACTGCAGGCCCATGCCATCGAGGGTATTCGCCAGCTGGCGCGCGCGCCGTGCCAAGTCGCGGTAGGTGCAGCGGTGAATATCACCCTCCACCCGGCGCGAGACGATCTCGCCATCGCCATGGTTGCGCTCGGCAAAGGTGATCAGCAACGAGATCAGGAGAGGTTGGTTCTGCATCAGGCCCAGCATGGATACTCCTCGGAGAAGGTGGATGGAAAGCCGCACCATCCTAGCGGCGAACCCGGTGCCGTCATCCTCCCGGCCATCAGGAAAAACCCCGCGTGGGCACGCCAGACGCAAGGCCTTTGTCCACTGCGGGACATCGGCCTGCAAGGACAATCCCCGCATGCCTGCATCCACGGTTTGCCCCCCTCCCGCAACAACACCTGCCCAGCCCCTGCTGGCCGGCTGGCACGACGGCTTTGCCGCGCTGGGCCCGGCCTTTCATACCGAGCTGCGTCCCACGCCCCTGCCCGCCCCGTACTGGGTGGGCACCAGCGCCGACGTGGGCACGCTGCTGGGTCTGCCCGTCGGCTGGCCGCAGCGCGACGATGCCCTGCAGGTCTTCACCGGCAATGTCCTTCTGCCCGGCAGCCGGCCGCTGGCCAGCGTATACAGCGGCCACCAGTTCGGCGTCTGGGCCGGCCAGCTCGGCGACGGGCGCGCCATCCTGCTGGGCGAGACGGCGGGCGGCCAGGAGGTGCAGCTCAAGGGCTGCGGGCGCACGCCCTACTCGCGCATGGGCGACGGCCGCGCCGTGCTGCGTTCGTCGATCCGCGAATTTCTCTGTAGTGAGGCCATGTACGCCCTGGGCATTCCCACCACGCGCGCCCTGTGCGTGACCGGCTCGCCCGCGCCCGTGCAGCGCGAGGAGCTGGAGAGCGCCGCCGTAGTCACGCGTGTGGCGCCCAGCTTCATCCGCTTCGGCCATTTCGAGCATTTCGCCGCGCGCGGGCAGGAGGCCGAACTACGCCAGCTCGCCGACTACGTCATCGGGCGTTACTACCCCGAATGCCGCAGCGCCGCCAATCCTTACGCCCGGCTGCTGCAACTGGTAAGCGAGCGCACGGCCGCGCTGCTGGCGCAGTGGCAGACCGTGGGCTTTTGCCACGGCGTGATGAATACCGACAACATGAGCATCCTGGGCCTGACCATCGACTACGGGCCGTTCCAGTTCCTCGACGCCTTCGACCCCAACCATATCTGCAACCACAGCGACCACCTGGGCCGCTACGCCTTCAACCGCCAGCCCGGCGTGGCCTACTGGAACCTGCTGTGCCTGGCCAAGGCGCTGCTGCCGCTGATCCGCGACGTGGAGCAGGCGCAGCAAGCGCTGGACGGTTACGAACCGGTGTTCATAGAACAGTTCATGGCGCACATGCGCGCCAAGCTCGGGCTGCGCCGGGCACGCGAGGGCGACGAGGCCCTGGTGGACGGCCTGCAACAGCTGCTGGCCGCTGGCCGCGTGGACTACACCATCTTCTGGCGCCGCCTGTCACGCGCCGTGGCCGACGGCAAGGACGAGCCCGTGCGCGACCTGTTTGCCGATCGCGCCGCATTCGATGCCTGGTTGCTACAATTTAAAGAGCTACTGGCGCTTGATGATAAAGCCATGGCGGCCGATTTGATGCTGAAAACCAACCCCTGCTTCGTGCTGCGCAACCACCTGGCCGAACAGGCCATACGCGCTGCGAAACTTGGCGACCTTTCAGTACTCCAAACCCTTCAGCGGCTGCTGGCGCGCCCCTTTGACGAACACCCGGGGTTCGAGGCCTATGCCGACTTCCCGCCCGACTGGGCCTCCTCCCTTTCCATCAGTTGCTCTTCATGACCTACGCAATACAGAAAACCGACGCGGAATGGCAGGCCCTGCTGCGTGACAAGGGCGCCGAGCCCGCGGCCTTCCAGGTCACGCGCCATGCCGCCACCGAGCGCCCATTCACCGGCAAGTACGAGCGGCATTGGGCCGACGGCAGCTACCACTGCATCTGCTGCGGCGCCAGGCTGTTTGACTCCGGAACCAAGTTCGACGCGGGTTGCGGCTGGCCCAGCTTTTCGCTGGCCCTGCCCGGCGCCATCCAGGAAATCGAGGACAGGAGCCACGGCATGCGGCGCGTCGAGACGGTATGTGCACAATGCGGGGCCCACCTGGGCCATGTCTTTCCCGACGGCCCGGCCCCCACCGGCCTGCGCTACTGCATGAACTCCGCCTCGCTCGCCTTTGAACCCCCGGCGCCATGAAACTGCTCATCGATTTTTTCCCCATCATCCTGTTCTTCGTGGCCTTCAAGGCCTGGGGCATCTACGTGGCCACCGGCGTGGCCATCGTCGCCACCATCGCGCAGATCGCCTACATCCACTTCAAGCACGGCAAGGTCGAGCCCATGCAATGGCTCAGCCTGGGGGTGATCGTGCTGTTTGGCGGCGCCACGCTGTTGGCGCAAAGCGAAACCTTCATCAAATGGAAGCCCACTGTGCTGTACTGGCTCATGGGTGGAGCATTGCTCGTCGGCCAGCTGCTGTTTCGCAAGAACTTCATCCAGTCGCTGATGGGTGCGCAAATCGAGCTGCCCGCGCCCGTGTGGCTCAAGCTCAACTGGGCCTGGACCGGCTTTTTCAGCGCCATGGGCGTGCTCAACCTGTGGGTGGCCTACAACTTTGACACCGACACCTGGGTCAACTTCAAGCTGTTTGGCGGCATGGGCCTGATGCTGGCCTTCGTCGTCGCCCAGGCCCTGTACCTGAGCCGCCACATGAAGGAAGACGGCACCACCGCAAAGGACGCGCAACCATGACCGCCACCCCCATCGCCATCACCGCCGAAGCCATGGAGGCGCGCCTGCGCGAGGTTTTGGCGCCCACGCAGCTGCAAGTGCTGGACGAAAGCTGGCAGCACGAAGGCCACCCCGGCGCCAACGGCACGGGCTTTGGCACGCACTTTCGCGTGCGCATTGCCTCGCCCCGGTTCGCCGGCCAACGCAAGGTGGCGCAGCATAGGCTTGTGTATGATGCGCTGCAGATTTTTATTGACCATGGCGCGCACGCCATCGCCATTGAAACTCTCTAACCCAGCCTCACTCTAAGAAACTGCGGGTCCGGTGGCCCGCAGACTTGTTTTCTCCCTGTGGATCTCCAATGAAGAAATCGCTCTTGTCCGGCCTCGTGGCCGCAGCCGTGCTGGGCACGATGGCTTTGCCCGTTGCCGCACAAAACCTCGCCATCGTCAATGGCAAGGCCGTTCCCAAGGAACGTGTCGAAACCCTGAAACAACAGGTGGAACGCTCGGGCCGCCCCATCTCTCCCGAGATGGAAAACCAGATCAAGGAAGAAGTCATCGCCCGTGAGATCTTCATGCAGGAAGCGCAAAAGCGCGGCCTGGAGGCGACGTCTGACTACAAGGCGCAAATGGAGCTGGCGCGCCAGACCATCCTGATCCGTGAGCTGTTCGTGGACTTCCAGAAGACCAACCCCGTCACCGACGCCGAGATCCAGGCCGAGTACGACAAGTTTGCTGCCGCCAACGCCGGCAAGGAATACAAGGCCAGCCATATCCTGGTGGAAAAGGAGGACGAGGCCAAGGCCATCATCGCGGCGCTGAAGAAGGGCGGCAAGTTCGAAGAGATCGCCAAGAAGCAGTCCAAGGATCCCGGATCCGGCGCCCGTGGCGGCGACCTGGACTGGGCCAACCCGAGCAGCTACGTGCCCGAGTTCACCGAAGCCCTGGTCAAGCTGGAAAAAGGCAAGCTGACCCAGACCCCCGTGAAGAGCCAGTTTGGCTGGCACATCATCCGCCTGGACGACGTGCGCGAGGCCCAGTTGCCCAAGATCGACGAGGTCAAGCCCCAGATTGCCCAGCAGCTGCAGCAGCAAAAACTGGCCAAGTTCCAGGAAGACCTGCGCGCCAAGGCCAAGGTGGAGTGACGCACCGCGCCTCTGCGCACCCAACAACGCGGCCCTGGTGGCCGCGTTTTTTACGGCTGCATGAACCAGCCCACCAGCATCAGGGCGCCCATCATCACCGGCTGGTGCAGCATGTAATAGCTCAGGCTGTAGCGGCCCAGCACCGCCAGCGCCACGCCGGTGCCCGGCATGGCCCAGGCAAGCCAGTGGGGCCGCCGAGTGAGCAGCCATTGCCCGCCCGCCATGCCCCACCACATCACGCCCAACCAGGGGAACAGGGGTACATAGTCCTCGGTGAAGGGTTTGTGCGTCACCCAGCCGAGCCAGTTCAGCGCACGGCCATTGAACGTCTCGGCCAGTCCGGCAAGCGGCCCCTCCAAAGCCCACCCCGCCAACCAGGGCAAGGCCACGGCCAGCAGGCCCATTGGCCACAGCCAGCGTCCCCAGCCCGCGGTCAAGCGCGCGATGAGCAGCATCACCACCATGCCGTGCAGCACGCCAAAATAAATGAAACTGCGTGGAAACATCAGGTAGGAACCGACCGTGACCAAGAGCGCACAGGCTGCGATCTGCCCCCAGCGCCGCCAGAACCGCGGCCACGCCAGCCGCCTGTGCCAGGCCACGGCCTGACCCATGCCGGCGCACAACAGAAACAGGCTGACGATCAGGGTGCGCTGTACGGTCCAGAATGGATTGCCAAGGAAGTCCTGCTGCCAGTAGCCAAAGTGGCTCAGGTCGAAGCAGAAATGAAACACCGTCATCCACACCATGGCCAGGCCGCGCAAGGCATCGACCAGGTCATGGCGGGCGGCGCTGCCGCCGCGCGGCCCAGGATCAACCCGTGGCAACGGTCGTTTCCAGTAACGTTTGGTCTGCAAGGACGACGCGGTTGCGCCCCTGGGCCTTCGCCGCATACAAAGCCTCGTCGGCGCGGCGCAGCAAGCCAATGGGTGTTTCATGCCCCGTCTGCAGCTGCGCCACACCGATGGAAACGGTCACCCGGATACTGGCACCCGTCGCCATCACCAGCACTGACTCCTGCACCGCGGCACGCACACGCTCGAGCAGAGCGACACCGTTGTCCGCCGCCGTATTGACCATCAGCAACACGAATTCCTCACCGCCCCAGCGCGCCAGGATATCGGTGGACCGAATGTAGCCCGCCACCGTCCGGGCAAACGCGGCCAGCACCTGATCCCCGGCATCATGGCCGTGGGTGTCGTTGATGTGCTTGAAATGATCCAGATCCAGCTGGGCTATCAGCAGGGGCTGGTGGTTGCGCTGCACCCGCGCGCCTTCCAGGTGCATGATCTCCAGCATGAAACGCCGGTTGTGCAGGCCGGTCAGTTCATCGCGAATGGCCCGCTCGCGCTCGTTGGCCGCCGCTTGCGCGAGCTCCAGCTTGCGCTTGCGCGAGGCCAGCACACGCAGGTTGATGAACGTGCAACTCGCCAGCATCACCACAATCATCACCATGTAAGCCGCCGTCAGTGCCAACGGCTGGCTCCCATGAGCCAGGCCCCATTGGGCCACCGACAGGGCGACGCCAAACACTGCAATGCCGTAGAACAACACAAACAGCATCTGCCGTGGCGACAGCCCAAACACGCCAAAAATCAGGATCACCGCCAGGATCGGCAGCGTGATGCCGCGCGCCGATCCGGCAATCACATAGGCCACGGCAGTGCACGTTACGGATGAAACGATCTGGAGGAACGTCAGGGCCGGGTCTTCCCAGCGCTGGCTGTAGCCACTGCGAATGAGCCAATACACGGCAATCAGGCCAAGGGAGCACACCACGCTGAACCAATGCACATGTCCGGCATCAGCCAGACCCGCGGCCGCCACCAGCTGCAGCGCGGCAATACAACACAGCATCAGCAAGGCCGCCATCACGCTCATCGAAAGACGAATGCGCTGATGACGATCGGTGGTCAACAGCGCATCCATTGCCCTCCGAATCAGGCCCGATGATGGTGGATTGTCTTGCTGCAACACCGCTCCCTTCTGCTTTGGGCGGAAAGTATGGCAGACGAACACACCCGGCATGACGGCAAGACACCGACACTCACGAGTGAATGTCATTTCTGAGACACACCCAAAGCGCAGCCAAAAACCAAAAGGGCTTGCACCAATACGATGCAAGCCCTTGATTTTATTGGTCGGAGCGGCGGGATTCGAACTCGCGACCCTCTGCTCCCAAAGCAGATGCGCTACCAGGCTGCGCTACGCTCCGACAGCTGGCATTCTAACCTGCCAAACCATGGTTCACAGGCGAACGGCGCGATTTTTGTCGCCATCAACGCCTGGCCGGCGGAGCACCCGTGCCCGGCCCAGGGCCGCGTCCGGCCAGGTGGCGGAAGGTGATACGGCCCTTGGTCAGGTCGTAGGGCGACATCTCCAGCGACACCTTGTCGCCGGCAAGAATGCGGATATGGTGCTTGCGCATCTTGCCGCCGGTGTAGGCGATCAACTGGTGCCCGTTGTCCAGGGTCACGCGAAAACGCGAGTCTGGCAGGACTTCGGTGACGCTGCCCTGCATCTCGATCAGCTCTTCTTTGGCCATATGTGGTCAATCTCTAGATAACAAATGTCTGTGGCGGCGCTCATGGAAAGTCCTGCGCAACCATAGCCAGCGAACGCAGGCCCTTCAGGAACCCGGCGCAAAGTGCTGACACAGTGCTGGTACAGGCAGGGGAGTCGCAAACCCGATGGCTGGATGCCAACAGACCGGGTAACGGCAGCTTCAATGGCCAAGCGCGGCGCTATGTACGAAGCCGAGCATTGTACTGCGATGCGCTGGCTTGCACCTAGGTTTGCGTTACAGCTGCAGCCAATGTTTTCACGAGATCGGACTGGGTGATGATGCCAACCAGCTGCTGCTCCTCGTTCACCACCGGGATGTGATGGTGCCCCGCATCAGAAAACAGCGGCACCAGATCCATCACATGCTGCTCGGCCAGCACCTGCAGTACCGGCGCCGACATCAAGCCCTGCACCTGCTCGGGCCGTTTGGGCCGCCCCAGGATGAGCGTACGCAGGCGCTGCCCCATGCCCTCATGCACCTCCAGATTGGCCAGCCGCATGAAGTCGGCCATGGTTACGATGCCGATGACCGCCTGCTGCTCGTCCACCACCGGCAGGGCCTTGATGGCTTGTTTGCGCATCAATGCCCAGGCATCCTTCAGCGGCGTATCGGCCACCACCACATGCACGGGCGCCGACATGATCTGCCGGCAGCGCAGCTCGCCCAGGGTGCGCTGAAACGCTGCCTTGCCGGCCAGATGCAGCAGGCCCTCCAGATCGTCGCGACTGACGTCCAGCACCTGGTTGTAATGTGACAGTGCGGCATCGAGGTCAGCCGACGTGAAGGCGCCAGATTCCTTGCGCGTTGACGGCGGCCTGGCCTGCGCATGGGGGTAGCTGCGGCCCGTCAGGTGATTGAAGGCCATGCCCGCCAGCACCAAGGCCAGCACGTTGAAGGCCACCGGCAATGCCGCTGCAGCCGTGCTGTCGTGTGGATGCAGCACGGCAAACAACGCCATGCCTCCGCCCGGCGGGTGCAGGCAGCGCAGGGCCAGCATCACCGCCACGGACAGGCCGACGGCCAGGCCGCTGGCCAAGGACAGGCTGGGTACGAGCGCCGCACAGGCCACGCCCACGAGATAGGACAGGACAGTTCCCGCGAGCACCGGCCAGGGTTGCGCCAATGGACTGGAGGGCAAGGCAATGATCAGCACCGCACTCGCCCCCAGCGAAGCCACCATCCACGGTGGAGACGAGGCCATGCCCAACGAATGTGCGAACAGCGCAACCACGGCGATGCACATGACCATGCCCAACACCATGCGCCAGCGCTCGCGCTGGTTGATGCGCACGCGCGCAGGTTTGAACAGGCGCAACCACACCAGCGCACGGCTGGTGCCAGGCTCGTTACCGGGGTTCTGGGATGGTGGCAAAAACATGGAAAGGCAAGCCGCACCACGCGGGGCCGCGCATTATCAATGCGGCTTGCCGGCAATGTGCCGGCATGGTTATTGGGCTGGTCAGATCAGGCCCGATCACTCTATAGAATGGCCCGGCTATTTTTGCCAAAGATTGCCGCTACGTGTCTGACCGCCTCGCCGTGCTTCCGCAGTATCTGCTGCCCAAACAACTGCTCACCACCCTTGCCGGCCGGTTGGCCTCGGCACATGCCGGCAGCCTGACCACGGCCGCAATCCGCCGATTCGTGGCGCGCTACCACGTTGACATGAGTGAGGCTGCCGAGCCCGACATCACCGGCTACGCGAGCTTCAACGATTTCTTCACGCGCGCACTGCGCCCCGGCCTGCGCCCCCTGGCCGATGCAGCCGTGGTGTGCCCGGTGGATGGGGCGGTGAGTCAGCTGGGCCCGATAGAACGTGACCAGATTTTTCAGGCCAAGGGCCACCACTACTCCACCACCGCCCTGCTGGGCGGCAATGCGCAACTGTCGGCGCAATTTGAGGATGGCCATTTCGCCACCATCTATTTGAGCCCGCGCGACTATCACCGCATCCATATGCCGGTCGATGGCCGTTTGCTCAGCATGGAGCATGTGCCTGGTGCGCTGTTTTCGGTCAACCCGACAACGGCGCGCGGCGTGCCCGGTCTGTTTGCGCGCAACGAGCGCGTGGTGTGCATTTTTGACACCCCGCTCGGCCCCATGGCCCTGGTGCTGGTGGGGGCCACGATTGTCGGCAGCATGGCCACCGTGTGGCATGGTCAGGTGAATCCACCACGCACCGGCCAGCCGCGCCGCTGGGACTATTCGGATCAGCAAATCACGCTGCGCCAGGGCGATGAAATGGGTCGTTTTTTGCTTGGCTCCACCGTGGTGCTGCTGTTTGCGCGCAGCGCCATACAGTTTGAGCCAGGCTGGGCTGCGGAGCGCCCCGTGCGCCTGGGTCAGGCCATGGCGCAGCACAGCGCTGGCTGACTGAGAAACGTCAATACGCCCCGGGTACGCGCTCGGTGGTAAACACCGTCGGCTCCAACTCCAGCTCCATGGGATCAACGGCCTCGGTGCTGCCCACCAGATACACGGCCAGATCATTGCGCCGCAGCGTTACATGGCTCACGGTTTCCCAACTGCCTGCACGCTTGACACGCGTACCCGGCTTGAAAACGGGCATGCGAAATTGCCTGGACCAACCCCAAATTACCTCTGGTTGGTCGGCGCCTTCAATGGGGGTTTGGATGATCTCCATGGCGTGCCATCTTAGTCGAAAGGGTTGATCGGGCCGCAACGATCACGGTGCGAGTTGCAGCCGCAACAGTTGCCCGGGATCCTCGTCGGTCAGCAGGTACAGCCAGCCGTCCGGGCCCTGGCGCACGTCCCGCACACGTTGTGCCAGTTGCGGCAGCAAGGGTTCGGTGGCGGTGACCTGGCCGCCCCGCACGCTCAGGCGTTCAAGCATGCGGCTCTTGAGCGCGCCCACCACCAGGCTGCCCTGCCACGCCGGGCCATAGCGATCACTGGTGATGAAGGCCATGCCCGAGGGCGCAATCGATGGCACCCAGTAATGCAGCGGCTGCTCCATGCCGGCGTGGTGGGTGATGCCTGCACCAATCGAGCCGCCACCGTAGTTCACGCCATAGGTGATCACGGGCCAGCCGTAGTTCCTCCCTGGCTCGGGGCGGTTGACCTCGTCGCCACCCTGGGGGCCGTGCTCGTGCGTCCACAGCGCGCCGTCGGGCGCCAGCGCGGCGCCCTGCAGGTTGCGGTGGCCCAGGCTCCAGATCTCGGGCCAGACAGAGTCGCGGCCCACGAAGGGGTTGTCGGGCGGCACGCGCCCGTCCTTGCCCACGCGCACGATCTTGCCCAGGTGGCTTTGCAGGTTCTGCGCCTGGTCTTTCTCGCTGAAGCGCTCGCCCAGCGTCAGAAACAATGTGCCATCGCCCCGACCGCCAACCCGGCGCTCGACGATGCGGCAGCCGAAATGCAGGCGGCTGGCGATCTTGGGGCGCTGCGAAAAGATGACCTGCAGGTCTTCCAGCCGCCGGTCGTCCTGAGACAGCCGCGCCCGCGCCAGCGCCGTGCTGTTCTTACCCTGGTCGGCACCACTGCCAGGCTCGGAAAAGCAGAAGTACAGCCTGCGGTTGCTTGTGAAGTCGCTGTCCAGCGCCACGTCGAGCAGCCCGCCCTGGCCGCCGCTGGCAATGGCGGGCAGCCCGGTGATGGGCGCCAGCAGGCGCCCCTCGGGCGTGGCCACGCGCAGCCGGCCCGGGCGTTCACTGATGAGATAGCGGCCATCGGGCAAAAAGGCCACGGCCCAGGGGTGCTCCAGCCCTTCAACCACGGTGTGCGCCACGATGCGCGGGGCGCGATGGTGCTGCACGCCTGGCGCTGCGGACTGGGCCAGCGCGGTACTGGCCAGCGCGAATGCAGCCACCCCGCGCAGGGGCGAGCGAACAAGATGAGCAAGGTTGGGGCGGTGGCTGGCAGGTCGGCGCATGACGTGACTCCCGGGCTATGGCCCCATTCTGGCAAATGCCGCGGCCGGCATGATCCGCGCCGACATGACGTACGCCACAAAGACGCGCATACTCAAAGCCATGACGCCGAGCCTCTCGATTCTTGCCCCGCTGTCGGTGGCCTTGTTCTGCGCCGCGCCCGCAAGCGCGGCATCGGCGCAGCGCGCTACAGGCGACAGCGCCCTGGCCACCAGCCTGCGCGAGCAGGCCATCGCCTACGAACACGCCGAGGGAGTGACACGCGATACGGCCCGGGCCGCAGCGCTGTACTGCGAGAGCGCGCGGCTTGGCGATATGGTGGCCCAGTACAACCTTGGATGGATGTATGCCCATGGGCGGGGCGTGGCACGCGACGACGAAACGGCAGCCTTCTTCTTTCACGCGGCAGCCGAGCAGGGGCTGGACGTCGCCGCACGCATGTTGCAGGTCGTTGGCGGCAGCACCGGCAAGATGCCCGGGTGCATGCGCCCGGCACCACAGGCAACAACCAAGGCAGCTCCACCTGGCGTGGACTACCAGGCAATCGCACCGCGCAAGATCGTCGAGATGGTGCACAAGATGGCGCCTCAGTACCAGGTCGAGCCGCAGTTGGCTCTGGCCATCATTGCCGCCGAGTCGAACTTCAACCCCCAGGCGCTATCACCCAAGAATGCGCAGGGATTGATGCAGCTGATTCCAGAGACCAGCGAGCGCTTTCAGGTCAAGAACCCGTATGACCCGGCGCAGAACATCCGGGGCGGATTGTCATACCTGCGCTGGCTGCTGGCCTATTTCGAGGGTGATGTGGCGCTGGTGGCAGCCGCCTACAACGCCGGTGAAGGCAAGGTGGAGCGCTACCGCGGCGTGCCCCCTTACCTGGAAACGCGAGCCTATGTGCAGCGCATCCTGAAGGCCGTCGGCACTGCCATACACCCGTTCGATCGCACCGTCACGCAGCCTTCGCCGGCACTCGAACGCATTCGGCTGGTACTCCGGCCCCAATAGCGACAGTGGCGCCGGCCGCTGGCGCAGGATACTGCGCTGACCACGGTGACAAAACCACCAGTGCCATGACCTCACTCAGGGCGTCGGCAACACGAAACTTGATAAAGTCACGGCAACTTTTCACGAAGGCCAGCGTTGCCTTGGTGCTGCTGATCAAGGCCACCTATCCCCAACGCTGAACGCCGGCCTTCCAACTCAACGCAGTAGCGTTCAGTGTCCTATTTCCACCCCATTCACTCAGAAAGCACTCCATGGCACGTACCGTCCATTGCATCAAACTCGACAAGGAAGCCCAGGGCCTCGACTTCCCGCCCTACCCCGGTGAACTGGGCAAGCGCATCTTCGAAAACGTGAGCAAACAGGCCTGGGGCGACTGGCTCAAGCACCAGACCATGCTGGTGAATGAAAACCGCCTCAACCTGGCCGACGCCCGCGCCCGCCAATACCTGGCCCGCCAGATGGAAAACCACTTCTTCGGCAGCGGCGCAGACGCTGCGGCGGGCTATGTCCCGCCCAAGGCGTAACACAGTGAAGCCTTGCCAGAAGTGGTTTCGCCAAAACCACTTCTTCGGCAGCGGCGCAGACCTTGTGCAGACCCCGAACTCCCAAAGATCACCGTGCTTCCATCGGCCTCCCTGCTGGAATCGTTCCAAACCTCGCAGATCAGCTTCATGCTGGTGATCTACCTGCTGGCCATCACGGCCGAGGCCATGTCCGGTGCACTGGCGGCCGGGCGGCGCAACATGGATGTCTTTGGCGTGACGGTGATCGCCTTCGTCACTGCCCTGGGCGGCGGCACCATCCGCGACATGGTGCTGGGCCACTTCCCGATCGGCTGGACGCAGCACCCCGAATACGTGTACCTGGTGATTGCCGCCGGCCTGCTGACCACCGTGGTGGCGCGCTTCATGCACCACCTCAAGCAGCTGTTTCTGTGGCTGGACGCACTTGGGTTGATCGCGTTCTCGCTGATCGGCTGCAGCGTGGCGCTGGAGCTGGACTACCCCACGGTGGTGGTGGTCATGAGCGGCATGATCACCGGCATCAGCGGCGGCATCCTGCGTGACGTGCTGTGCAACCAGGTGCCGGTGGTGTTCCGGCGCGAGCTCTACGCCAGCGTTTCCATGGCTGTGTGCCTGCTGTTCCTGGCGCTGCGCGCCTGGGATGTGGAACACAACCTGAGCACCGCCGTGTGCTTTGTCGGTGGCCTGGCGTTGCGCCTGGCGGCCATTCGCTGGCATTGGCGGCTGCCGGTGTTCTCCTACCAGCAGCGCTGGGAATGACACACATCCATGTCCGAAACCATCGCCTGGCTGCCTGACGGCACCCCCTACAGCACCCGTTTTGACGATCGCTACCACGGCGAACAGGGCTTGGCCCAGGCGCGCGACGTGTTTCTGCACGGTTGCGGTCTGCCAGCGGCGTGGGCCGGGGCGCAGCAGTGGCGCATTTTGGAGACCGGCTTTGGCTTTGGCCTGAACTTCCTGGCCACCTGGGCCGCCTGGCGCGCCGACCCGGCCCGCCCGCGCCTGCTGCATTTTGTTTCGCTCGAGGCCTGGCCGGTGTCGGCTGACGACCTGCTGCGCGCGGCCCAGCGCCACCCAGAGTTGGCCGACCTCGCCCAGGAGCTGCACGCCCAGTACTGGGGCCTGCTGCCCGGCATCCACCGGCTATGGCTTGACGATGGGCATGTGCTGCTGACGCTATGCATTGGCGACGCCCAGGCTCTGCTACGCCAGCAGCTGTGGGAAGTGGACGCGGTGTACCTCGACGGCTTCAACCCGCAGCGCAACCCAGCGATCTGGAGCCCGGAAACCCTCAAGGCCATGGCGCGCCACTGCCGCCGTGGCACGCGCCTGGCGACGTGGACAGTGGCGCGCAGCGTGCGCGATGCGCTCACGCAATGTGGCTTCCAGGTGGAGATGGTGCCCGGCCTGCCTCCCAAGCGCGACAACCTGCGCGCCTGCTACGACCCGCACTGGCAGCCGCGCAGCAGCCGCCAGGCGCCCGAATTCACCCAGCCGGCACGCTGCCTGGTGCTGGGCGCGGGCCTGGCCGGGGCCACAGCTGCCGCCAGCCTGGCGCGCCGTGGCTGGCAGGTCACGCTGCTCGATGCTGCCAGGACCCCTGCTGCTGGCGCCTCCGGCCTGCCGGTGGGGCTGTTTGCGCCGCACTTGTCGCCCGACGACAACCTGTTTGCCCGCGTCTCACGCGCCGGCGTGCGTGCCATGCTGCAGCAGTCTGGTGCGCTCTTGCAGGCGGGCGTGGACTGGAACCCGGCCGGGGTGCTTGAGCGCCGCCCCGCCGGCGAACTGGGCTTGCCCGCCGCCTGGGCCGATGGCCCGGGCACGGACTGGAGTCAGGCGGCAGGCGCCGATCACCTGGCCGCCGCCGGCCTGCCCCTGGACACAAGCGCTTGCTGGCACACCCGCGCCGGCTGGGTGTGCCCGGCGCGTTTGATCGCCCGGCTGCTGGCGCAGCCCGGCATCGCCTTGCGCCCGAACAGCCCCGTGGCACGGCTGCAGCACACCTCCCCCAGCCTTTGGCAGGTGCTGGACGGCACAGGCGCCGTGCTGGCCGAGGCCGAGCTGGTGGTCGTGGCCGCTGGCCCGGCGAGCAACGCCCTGCTGGCGCAACTGGCCGGCCCACGGCTGCCGCTGCAGTCGGTGCGCGGCCAGATGAGCTGGGGTCTGCAACCCGAGCCGGCACCCGGCCTGCCACCCTTTGCCGTCAACGGCGGCGGCGCGCTCATGGCCCATGTGCCCTGCGAAGGGGCTCTGGCGTGGCATATGGGCGCAACCTTTGAGCGCGATGTGGAACGCCTGCCGATGACCATCGCCGAACAAGCCGACGCCCACATGCATAACTGGCAGCGCCTGCAGGCCCTGGTGCCCACCGCTGCGGCCACGCTGCGCCCGGCCTTTGCGCCCGGCGGCGATCTGCGCGCCTGGTCGGGCGTGCGCTGCACCTCGCAAGACCGCATGCCCATCGTCGGCCCGGTGGATGCAGCCGCCCTGCCCGGCCTGTGGATCAGCACCGCCATGGGCGCGCGCGGATTGACACGTGCCGTGCTCTGCGCCGAACTGCTGGCGGCGCGCCTGATGGGCGAACCATTGCCGGTCGAGACCAAGCTGGCGCGCGCCATGGGCACGGAGCGGCTATAGCCCGAGCGAACCTCGACATTCCGTTTCATATGCACATTTATGCATATATGAAGTTCTAAATATTCGTTTGTTTTTATAAGACTGCCTTTTACAGTCCCGCCCATCCCCGCTGCTGGGCGCGCCAAAAGGGCCCGGTGGTGCAACGATTGAATCGCCCCACGGCCCACCATGTACCAATACACCGACTTCGACAAGCAATTCGTCAAGCTGCGCGCCCAGCAGTTCCGCGACCAGTTAGAGCGCTGGCAAAAAGGCGAACTCAGCGACGAGCAGATGCTGCCGCTGCGCCTGCAAAACGGCTGGTACATCCAGCGCTACGCCCCCATGGCGCGCATTGCCGTGCCCTACGGCGAGATCAGCAGCCTGCAGCTGCGCACCCTGGGCCATATTGCGCGCGAGTACGACCGCCCCAGCCCTGAGCTGCTGGCCAGCGCCCAGGCCACGCAAGACGCCCTGGAGGCCAGCCAGCCCGGCGCCACCCTGGCCGCACCAGCGCTGCAATACGGCTATGGCCACTTCACCACGCGCACCAACTGCCAGTTCAACTGGATTCCCATCACCCACGCGGCCGACGTGATGGACCTGCTGGCCAGCGTCTCCATGCACGGCATCCAGACCAGCGGCAACGACATCCGCAACATCACCTGCGACGCCTGGGAGGGCATTGCCCAGGACAGCATCGTCGATTGCCGCCCGTTTGCCGAGATCACGCGCCAGTGGAGCTCGCTGCACCCCGAGTTCAGCTACCTGCCGCGCAAGTTCAAGATCGCCTTCAACGGTGCCGAGGAAGACCGCGCCGCCATTGGCTGGTATGACATCGGCCTGCAGGCGCTCAAAAACGACGCGGGCGAGGTGGGTTTTCGCGTGCTGGTGGGCGGTGGCATGGGGCGCACGCCCATCGTCGGCTCGGTGGTGCGCGAATTCCTGCCCTGGGCCGAACTGCTCAACTACATCGAGGCCATCGTGCGCGTGTACAACGGCTACGGCCGGCGCGACAACAAGTGGAAGGCGCGCATCAAGATTCTGGTCAAGAGCGAGGGCCAGGCCTTTATCGACGCGGTGGAGAAGGAATACCAGGCCATCGTCGAGCAGGACGGCGCACCGCACCGCATCACCCAGGCCGAATTTGACCGCGTGGCCAGCCACTTCGTCATCCCTGAATTGAAGCCCGCCAATCTGCCCAGCCAAGTGAACCCGCAGGGCCAGCTCTACCAGCGCTGGCTGGCGCAGAACGTGCGCGGCCACCGGCTGGCGGGCATGAAGACCGTGACGCTGTCGTTCAAGCGCAGCGGCTTTGCCCCGGGCGACGCCGACGCCGCAACCCTGGAGGCCCTGGCCGAGCTGGCCGAGCAGTTCAGCGCATCGGAAGCACGCCTGACGCACGAGCAAAACCTGCTGCTACCCTGGGTGTTCGAGTCTGACCTGCCCGCCTTGTACGAGGCGGCGCGCAAGCTCGGCCTGGCGCAGGCCAATATCGGCCTCTTGACCGACATGATCGCCTGCCCGGGCGGGGATTTTTGCTCGCTGGCCAATGCGCGCTCGCTGCACATCGCCCACGCGGTCACCGAGCGCTACCAGGACCTGGACGAGCTCTTGGACATCGGCCCCATCGACCTGCACATGAGCGGCTGCATCAACAGCTGCGGCCACCATCACAGCGGCCATATCGGCATTCTGGGCGTCGATAAGGACGGCAAGGAGTGGTACCAGGTGACGCTGGGCGGTGCCGACGGCACGCGGCTGTCCGGCCCCTCGATTGGCGGCAAGGTCGTCGGCCCTGCGTTCACCGCCGCCGAGGTACCCGACGTGATCGAGGCCGTGCTGCAAACCTACCGCAAGCTGCGCCAGCCGGGCGAATACTTCATCGACGCCCTGCGCCGCATCGGCCACGACCCGTTCAAGCAAGCGGCCAATGGCGCGCGCCACCCCAAGCTGGCCGAAGAAGCCCTGCCGGCTTGAAGCCCCGTTCCCACGAGAATTACTGCTATGAAAATAATATCTGCTAACGCAGTACCTACGGGCGAAAATGCCGAAAATGTCTTGCAAATCGCTAACGACGCCGACCTGGCCGCGCTGCACGCCAGCGGTGCGCTGCAGGGCGTAGAACGCATCGAGCTGCAGTTTCCGAAGTTCACCGACGGGCGCGCCTACAGCCAGGCCCTGCTGCTGCGCCGGCGCTACCAATTTGCGGGCGACATCCGCGCCACGGGCGATGTGCTGATCGACCAGCTGGTGCACATGCACCGCAGTGGCTTTAGCAGCGCCGTGCTGACAGGCGGCGTGGATGCCAGCGCGGCCGAGCGCCAGTTCGCCCGTTTTGCTGCCTTCTACCAGGGCGATGTGAACGAGCCGCGCCCGCTCTTTGCCCGGGAGGCCGCATGAGTGCCGTCACCCCTGCAGAACTTGCGCGCGTCAACGCCGAACTGGGCCGCGACGCCGCCGGCCTGACGCGCTGGGCGCTGGGCCTGGGCAAAAACGCCATCGTGACGACCAATTTCCGTCCGTTTGAAGCCGTCATCCTGCACCTGGTCACCCGGGTGCAGCCCGACATGCCCGTGGTCTGGATGGACAACGGCTACAACACCGAGGCCACCTACCGCTACGCCGACGAGGTCACGCGCCGGCTGGGCTTGAACCTGAAAACCTACCTGCCGCTGCGCACGCGCGCGCACCGCGAGGCCGTCGAAGGCCCCACGCCCGCGCTGGATGACCCGCGCCACGAGTCCTTCACGCAGGAAGTAAAGCTGGAGCCCTTCGCCCGCGCCCTGCGCGAGCAGGCACCGCAGGTCTGGTTCACGGCGCTGCGCGCCAGCGACAGCGCCGTGCGTGCGCAGATGGAGCCCGTCAGCATCAACCCCGACGGTCTGATCAAGGTGGCGCCGCTCCTGCACTGGTCGTCCAAGGACCTGTACCAGTACTGCGAAATCCACGGCCTGCCGAACAACTTTGACTACGTGGACCCGACCAAGGGCGAGGAGCAGCGCGAATGCGGCCTGCACCTGGCGCACTGATAAAAATGATAGCTATCAGCGCTTTACCTATCAGTGCTAAAACCGAATTTGAATGGATACTCCCATGAACGCCCGTGTTGACCCCCAAGTGCTCAGCCAGCTCAGCAACCGCCACCTCGATGCGCTCGAAGAAGAAACCATCTTCATCCTGCGCGAAGTCGCCGCCGCTTTTGAGCGCCCGGCCCTGCTGTTCTCGGGCGGCAAGGATTCGCTGGTGATGCTGCGCTGCGCCGAAAAAGCCTTTGGCGCCGGCAACATTCCCTACCCGCTCTTGATGATCGACACCGGGCACAACTTCCCCGAGGTGACCGACTTTCGCGACTTTCGCGCCAAGGAATTGGGAGCCGAACTCATCGTGCGCAGCGTCGAAGACTCCATGGCACGCGGCACGGTGCGCCTTTCGCACCCGGGCGAGAGCCGCAACGTGCACCAGTCGGTCACGCTCCTGGAGGCCATCGAAGAGTTTCGCTTCGACGCACTGATCGGCGGCGCGCGCCGCGACGAGGAAAAGGCGCGCGCCAAGGAGCGCATCTTTTCCCACCGCGACAGCTTTGGCCAATGGCAGCCCAAGGCGCAGCGACCCGAGCTGTGGACGCTGTTCAACACCCGCATCGCCCCGGGCGAGCATTTCCGCGTCTTCCCCATCAGCAACTGGACCGAGCTGGACGTGTGGCAGTACATCGCGCGCGAGCAGATTGGCCTGCCCCAGCTGTACTACGCGCACCAGCGCCAGGTGGTCGAGCGCCGAGGCCTGTTGGTACCGGTGACGCCGCTGACCCCGGCCAAGGACGGCGAGCAGGTGGAGACGCGCACCGTGCGCTTTCGCACCGTGGGCGACATCACCTGCACCTGCCCGGTGGAAAGCCCCGCCGCCAGCGCGGCCGAGATCGTGATCGAAACCCTGGCCGCCGAGGTGAGCGAACGCGGCGCCACGCGCATGGACGACAAGACCAGCGAAGCGAGCATGGAAAAGCGCAAGAAAGACGGGTACTTCTAATGACAAAAACTATCGAAACAATAGCTGCTAGCGCCGTATCTACAGGCGAAAACTCCATAAACGATCATATTTCCGCTCTGCGCTTCATCACCTGCGGCAGCGTCGATGACGGCAAGAGCACGCTGATCGGGCGCCTCTTGGTCGATAGCCGCGCCGTGCTGCAGGATCACCTGGCGGGCGTGACGCGCTCGGGCGAGGTGGATCTGGCGCAGCTCACCGACGGCCTGTCGTCCGAGCGCGAGCAGGGCATCACCATCGACGTGGCGTATCGCTACTTCGCCACCGAGGAGCGGAAATTCATCATCGGCGATGCCCCCGGCCACGAGCAGTACACGCGCAACATGGTTACGGCAGCCTCGCAGGCCGACGCGGCCGTGGTGCTGGTCGATGCCACCAAGCTCGACTGGCAGAACCCGCAGCTCGAACTGCTGGTGCAAACGCGCCGCCACAGCCTGCTGGTGCACCTGCTGCGCGTGCATTCGCTGGTGTTTGCGGTGAACAAACTCGACGCCGTGGCCGACCCGTCGCAGGCCTTCACCAACATCCGCGCGGCGCTGCTGCGCTTTGCACAGGACGCGGGCATCCAGGTCGCCGCCACCGTGCCCGTCTCGGCGCTCAAGGGCTGGAACGTGGTCAACCCCCATCCGGGCTGGTGCGGCTACCAGGGCCACAGCCTGCTGCAAGTCCTGGAACTGCTGCCACACACACCGGCGGACACGCAACTGCCGCTGGCCTTTCCGGTGCAATGGGTGGAAAAGTCCGCCTCTTCGTCGGCCGACACGCGCCAGGGCCGGCGCGTGTTCTGGGGCCGCGTGGCTGCGGGCTCGGTGGCGCCGGGGGCGCAGGTCAGCCTGTTCCCCAGCGGCCAGAAGGCGGTCGTGGCCCAGGTGCTGGACCATGCTCGCCGGCCGACCGGGGTGGACGCCGGCAGCAGCGCCGGCATCGTCCTCGATCGGGAGGTGGATGTCTCGCGTGGCGACTGGATCCTCGCTGCGCCCAGCGCGGCAGCACCGGCCGACGATGAGTTTGACGCCCCCGTCGAACACAGCGCCTGGCCGGGCCGGCGTGAGATCAGCGCCACCGTCGCCTGGATGGACGACGAGCCCCTGGTGGTTGGCCGCGTCTATTGGGCACTGCATGGCCACCGCTGGGTCAAGGCCAAGGTGCGCCGGGTGGTGCACTGCCTGAACATCCACACCCTGGCCAAGGAAGGCGCGCATCAACTGGAACCCAACGCCATCGGCCATGTCGAGCTGGTGTTGCAGGAGCCCCTGCCCGTGGCGGCGTTTGAGCAGGCGCGGGTACTGGGCGCATTGATCCTGGTGGACCAGGCCAGCCACAAGACCGCAGGCGCCGTGCTGGCGCATTGACCCGCATCAAGTTTTCCGCACCTGGCCCATGGTCGGCTGCCCCGGCGGCTGACCATGGGCCTAAAATCGCGGGTTATACCCAATAGCTAGAGCAACTAAACCCCCATGACCCACGTCGTTGTCGAGAACTGCATCAAGTGTAAATACACCGATTGCGTGGATGTATGCCCCGTGGACTGCTTCCGCGAAGGCCCGAACATGCTCGTGATCGACCCCGACGAGTGCATTGACTGCGCCGTCTGCGTACCCGAATGCCCGGCCAACGCGATCTTTGCCGAGGAAGATCTGCCCAGCGACCAGTTGGCCTTCATCAAGCTCAATGCCGAGCTGACGCCCAAGTTCAAGAGCATCACCAAACGCAAGGCCGCCCTGCCCGACGCCGACGAATGGAACGGCCAGCCGGACAAGCTCAAGGATCTGGAGCGCTGAGCGCCCACCCGCCCGGGCCGTTGATGACAGCGCCCGCCACCGCCAGCGCATTGCCGGCGCAGACCGATGCCGTGGTGATCGGCGCCGGTCCGGTGGGGCTGTTCCAGGTCTTTCAGCTGGGCCTGCAGGGTCTCTCGGCCCATGTCATCGACGCCCTGCCCCAGCCCGGCGGTCAATGCGCCGAGCTGTATGGCGACAAACCCATCTACGACATCCCGGCCATCGCCGCCTGCACCGGGCACGACCTGACAGAGCGCCTGTGCGCGCAGATCGCGCCCTTTGCCCCCGCCTGGCATCTGGGCCAGCAGGTCGATACCGTGGCCGCCCTGGACCAGGGCGGTTTTCTCGTGGTCACGGCGCGTGGCACGCGGCTGCATGCGCGTTGCGTCTTCATCGCCAGCGGCGTCGGCGCCTTCATGCCGCGCCAGCTCAAGCTACCCGGGCTGGAGGCCTTTGAAGGCCGCCAGCTGCACTATCACCTGGACGACAACACCAGCCTGGCCGGCCGGCATATCGTCATCCACGGCGGCGGCGAGAGCGCGGTGCGGCAGGCCATTGCCTGCGCCCTGGCCCCCGAGGCCATCCGCGCCGCGCGCATCACGCTGCTGCACCGCCGCGATGTCTTCGACGCGTCGCCAAAGCAGCTTGACGAGCTGCAGGCGCTGCGCGCCGCCGGCCGCATCCAGGTGGCCATCGGCATGCCCGGCCGCGTCGTGCAGCAGCAGGGACGCCTGACGGCCCTGGAGCTCACCAACCCCGAGGGCCAGGCCGTGGAGTTGCCGCTGGACATGCTGCTCGTGCGCCTGGGCCTGGTGCCACGCCTGGGGCCGATTGCCGACTGGGGCCTGCAGCTCGAACGCAAGCAGCTGGTGGTGGACGGCGCCACCTTTGCCACCAGCACCCCCGGCATCTACGCCGTGGGCGATGCCATCACCTACCCCGGCAAACGCAAACTCATCGTGAGCGGCTTTCACGAAGCCACCCTGGCCGCCTTTGGCGCCGCCGAGTGGCTGGCGGGCACCAGGCTGCCACTGGAATACACCACCAGCAGCGAACGGCTGCAAACCCTTCTGGGCAGGCGCGGCTGAAAGCCTGGGGCGTGCTCGGGCACGCCCTGCGGCATGGAGAAAAAGGCCGCATTGGCGGGCATGCCCCGCATGCCACGGGCAGGCACCCGCCACCGCCGCCGCCGCGTCACAGATGCGTCATCACTCTGTCACAAAGCCTTCTGATACTGCGCGGGTCGCTCACTGTCGCCGTATCCATGTTGCCCCTCTCCCCCACCAAGACGGAGCCCGCCCTTGAGGCGAGCCTGAGCGAACTCGGCCCCATCCCGCCCGAAGCCGCCCCCGCGGCATTGGCGCCAACGCCCCCGGCGGCGCCGCTGCTGGACCGCGACCACAGCATCCTGGCCTTCAACGAACGCGTGTTCGACTGGGCCCGGCGCCCCGATGTCCCCCTGCTGGAGCGCCTGCGCTACCTGTGCATCGTCTCGTCCAACCTGGACGAGTTCTTCGAGGTGCGCGCGGCCGCGCATATCACGGCAGTCACCGACGGCGACACCAAGGGCGCCTATACCCAGGCCAGCTTCGAGGCCCTGATGGCCTCGGCCCAGGGCCTGGTGGCGCGCCAGTACCAGCTCTACAACGAGGCCCTGGCCCCGGCCCTGGCGGCCGAGGGACTGCGCATCGTCTCGCACGGCCAGCGCACGGCGGAGCAGCGGCGCTGGGTGCAGGAGTACTTCCTGCGTGAGGTGCGCCCGCTGCTGGTGCCCGTGGGACTGGACCCGGCCCACCCCTTCCCCATGGTGGCCAACAAGTCGCTCAACTTCATCGTGCGCCTGAAGGGCTCGGACGCCTTTGGCCGCAGCAACGAGATTGCCATCGTGCGCGTGCCGCGCGCCCTGCCGCGCGTGATCCGCATTCCGGCGCGCGCCGCCGGCAAGGAATCGATCTTCGTACTGCTCTCCAGCGTCATCCGCGCGCACCTGGCCGATCTGTTTCCCGGGCGCGAGCTGGGCGAGTTCTCGCAGTTTCGCGTCACGCGCCATTCCGAGCTGGCGGTGGACGAGGAAGACGTGAGCAACCTGCGCACCGCCCTGCGCCAGGGCCTGACACAGCGCAACTACGGCCAGTCCGTGCGCCTGGAGGTGTCGGCGAGCTGCACACGCTTTCTGTCCGACTTTCTGCAGGCCCAGTTCAGCCTGCCGGCGCAGGCGGTGTTTCGCGTGCATGGGCCGGTGAACCTGGTGCGCCTGGGCCAGCTCGTCGATCTGGCCGAACGCACGTCGCTGCTGTTTCCGGCCTGGCGCGCCGCCTGGCCGCAAGGGCTGGTGCAGGGCCATTCCATCCTGGCGCAATTGCGCAGCAATGATGTGCTGATGCACCACCCGTTCGAGAGCTTTGATGCCGTGCTCGCCTTCCTGCGCGAGGCCGTGCACGACCCCGATGTGCTGGTCATCAAGCAGACCATCTACCGCACCGGGGCCGACTCCGAACTGATGGAGCTGCTGCGCGAGGCCGTGCGCCGCGGCAAGGAAGTGATGGCCGTGGTGGAGCTGAAGGCGCGCTTTGACGAGGAGGCCAACATCAACTGGGCCGAGGCACTGGAGGCCCTGGGCGCGCAGGTGGTCTACGGCGTGGTGGGCCTCAAGACCCACGCCAAGATGCTGCTGGTGACGCGCCGCGAGGGCAAGGGCCTGCGCCGCTACGGGCACCTGTCGACCGGCAACTACAACCCGCGCACGGCACGCCTGTACACCGACCTGGGCCTGCTCACCAGCAACGAGGACATCACCGCCGACATGGACGGCGTCTTCAGCCACCTGGCGAGCCAGAACCGCCCGCCCAAACTGCGCCAGCTCATGCTCGCGCCCTTCTACCTGCAGCAGCGCATGCTGGAGAAGATTGCGCAGGTGGGCGAGGCGGCGCAGGCCGGGCAGTACGCGCGCATCGTCGTCAAGATGAATGCGCTCACCGATGAGGCGCTGATACACGCCCTGATACGCGCCGGCCAGCAGGGGGCGCAGATCGACCTCATCGTGCGCGGCGCCTGCATGCTGCCGGCGCAGCTGCCGGGGCTGACCGACAACATCCGCGTGCGCTCCATCATCGGGCGCTTTCTCGAGCACACGCGGGTCTTCTACTTCGCCGCGGGCGAGCAGGAGAACCTCTACCTCTCCAGCGCCGACTGGATGAACCGCAACATGCTGCGCCGCGTGGAGCTGGCCTGGCCGGTGCACGACAGGGCGCTGCGCCAGCGCATCATCGACGAATGCCTGGTGGCCTACCTGCACGACGAGCGCAACGCCTGGACCCAGCGGAGCGACGGCAGCTACGCCCCGCCACCGCGCCCCGGTGTCGGCAACGGCGCGCAAACCGCCCTCATGAGCCGCTACGGCGGCGGCGCGTTGGCCAAACGCAAGAAACGCAAGTGATTCCAGGATGATGGACCTGATTCTGTGGCGCCACGCCGAGGCCCATGAGGGCCAGGAGGGCGAAGACGACCTGCTGCGCCGCCTGACGCCGCGCGGCGAGAAGCAGGCCGCGCGCATGGCCGTCTGGCTCGACCGCAACCTGCCCGAGGGCCTGCGCGTACTGGCCAGCCCGGCGCGGCGCGCCGAGCAGACCGCCCAGGCGCTGGGGCGCAAATTCAAGCTGCGCGCCGAACTGCTGCCCCAGGCCACGCCCGCGGATCTGCTGGAGCTCGCCCGCTGGCCCCAGGGGCGCGGCGCCGTACTGATGGTGGGCCACCAGCCCGTGCTGGGGCAAACGGCGGCCCAGCTGCTGGACATGCCGGGCGCGGATTGCGCGATACGCAAGGGAGCGGTGTGGTGGCTACGCCAGCGCCAGCGCCAGGGCGAAAGCCAGACCGTGTTGCTGGCGGCCATGTCGCCCGATCTTTTGTAACAGCGGGCGGGCCAGCCGCAGGGCCATTCACTATTGAATTTGTAGCTGCGGGCGCTTCATATACAGGCGATAACGGCCAAAACCCCTGACTATGCACATATCGCAGAGGCCCCTCACCCCTCCCTCTCCCCAAAGGGGCGAGGGCGACCGGTTGCGCCGGCTTTACTCCCTCTCCCTCTGGGAGAGGGTTGGGGTGAGGGCTCGCGGCACAGTCTGAGGTATATGCCTAATCAGGCCAAAATCACTCAAAAATTTCCAGCACCCAGGGCGTGCGCTGCCAGTCCAGGCCTTCCTCGCGCAGCAGGTGGGCCGACTGCGGGTAACGCTCGGCCCAGCCGGCGGGCAGCCACAGGCTCAGGCGCTGGCCCTGCTGCTGCAGGCGCAGGCCCTGCAGGTCGGGGTCGCGCCGCGCGTGGCACAGGGCCACGGCCAGGCGCAGGCAGGCCAGTTGCAGCGCCAGCCCGGGGCGATCCCAGTCGAGGTCGAGCTTGCGCAGCTTGCCCCGGTGGGCGCGCAGCAGCTGGCCCAGGCGCTGCAGCTCGGGCTGGGCAAAGCCGGCGGCGTCGGTGTGCTCCAGGATGTAGGCGCCGTGGCGGTGGTAGCCGCTGTGGGCGATGCGCTGGCCGATCTCATGCAGCTGCGCGGCCCAGCCCAGCTCGCGCGCGGCGTCGTCGCCGGCCTGGGGCGTGGCCTGGGCAAACAGGGTGCCGGCCGCCCGCGCCACGCGCTCGGCCTGGGCGCCATCGACAGCAAAGCGCTGTGCCAGGCCGGCCACGGTGGCGCTGCGCTTATCAGTGCCGGGTGAAGATCTGTCGATCAGGTCGTACAGCGCACCCTGGCGCAGGGCCCCCTGGGCGACATGCAGGCGGTCGATCTGCAGCAGGTCGAACAGCGCGCGCAACACGCTCACGCCGCCGCCGATGACGGGGCGGCGGTCGTCCTTGAGGCCGGACAGCTCCACGCGGCTGGTGTGGCCCGCGCGCAGCAGCTGCTGCAGCAGCCAGTCCAGGCCCTGGCGGTAGATCACGCCGCTCTCATGCCCGCAGGCGGCCAGGATCTCGGCCACCGCGCCCACCGTGCCCGACGATCCGTAGGCCCGCTCCCAGCGCTCGGGCCGGTACACGGCCAGGGCCTCGTCGAGCATGGCCTGGGCGGCGGTCTCCGCCTGGCGGAAGGCAGCGGCCGTCAGCTGGCCATCGGCAAAGAACTGTTTGGACCAGGACACGCTGCCGACGCGAAACGAGGCCACCTCGTGCGCCTGGTACTGCCGGCCCAGGATGAGCTCGGTGGAGCGCCCGCCAATGTCCACCACTAGGCGGCGCTCGTCGGACTGGGGCAGCAGGTGCGACACACCCTGGTAGATCAGGCGCGCCTCTTCGGGGCCCGAGACGACCTCGATGGCATGGCCCAGGATGGCGTTGCCGCGCTCCAAAAAAACGTCCCGGTTCTTCGCCTCGCGCAGGGTTTGCGTGGCCACGGCGCGCACCTGCCGGGGGGCAAAGTCGGCCAGGCGCTCGGCAAAGCGTGCCAGGCAGTCCCAGCCGCGCTGCATGGCGGCCTGGCTCAGATTGCGTTCCTCGTCCAGGCCGCCGCCCTGGCGCACGGTTTCCTTGAGGTATTCGACGCGCTGGATATGGCCATGCTCGTAGCGGCCAATTTCCAGGCGAAAGCTGTTGGACCCCAGGTCCACGGCGGCGAGCAATGTTCCGTCTTGCATACGAGGGGGGGAGGCAAACAAAGCGGCGCAGCATAGCACCGGGGTCAATGGTCAACCGCGCAGCCTACGAAGCCTGCATGACAGCGCCGTGACAGCGCGCAGTCGGCGGCTTGCCACCAACTTCCGGGCCGCCCATATGTCACAGCGCTGTCACAAAGCATGCCTACATTGCGCTGCATCCCTTTCAACAACCTTCAAAGGTTTTTCATGAAGCTGTGTGTGTTACGTGTTCTGGTGGCGGGCCTGGTGTCTGCCGCCGCCCTGCCCCAAGCCCTGGCCCAGAGCGAGGCCACCGGCGCGGGCGCGAGCTTTCCGGCGCCGCTGTACGCCAAATGGGCCGCCGACTACCACAAGGCCACGGGCGTGAAGATCAACTACCAGTCCGTCGGCTCGGGCGCGGGCCTGCGCCAGATCGAGGCCAAGACGGTGGACTTTGGCGCCTCGGACGCGCCGCTCAAGGACGAAGACCTGGCCAAAAAGGGCCTGGTGCAGTTCCCCACCGTGATCGGTGGCGTGGTGCCGGTGGTCAACATCAAGGGCATTGCCCCGGGCCAGCTGAAATTGAGCGGCGCCGTGCTGGGCGACATCTACCTGGGCAAGGTCACCCAGTGGAACGACGCCGCCATCGCCGCGCTGAACCCCGGCGTGGCGCTGCCGGATGCAGCCATCGCCCCGGTGCGCCGCGCCGACGGCTCGGGCACCAGCTTCATCTTCACCAACTACCTCTCCAAGGTGAACGCCGAGTGGAAGGCCAAGGTGGGCGAAGGCACGGCGGTGAACTGGCCCATCGGCGCCGGCGGCAAGGGCAACGAGGGCGTGGCCGCCTTCGTCGGCCGCCTGCCCAACTCCATCGGCTACGTGGAGTACGCCTATGTCAAGCAAAACAAAATGAACTACGTGCAGCTGCAAAACGCCGATGGCGCCTTTGTGACGCCTGACGACGACAGCTTCAAGGCCGCGGCCGCCGGTGCCGACTGGAGCAAGAGCTTCTACCAGATCCTGACCAACCAACCCGGCAAGGCCGCCTGGCCGCTGACCGGCGCCACCTTCATCCTGATGCACAAGGCGCAGGACAAGCCGCAGCAGGCCGCAGCCACACTCAAGTTCTTTGAATGGGCCTACAAGAGCGGCGACAAGCAGGCCGGCGAACTGGACTACGTGCCCATGCCCGAGGCCGTCAAAGGCCAGATCGCCAAATCCTGGGGCCAGATCGTGGACGGCGCGGGCAAGGCGGTGGCACTGAAATAATCTGCGGCTTTTCACTCCTTCCCCCTCTGGGGGTGGGAGAAAAAACGCCGCACCATGCAACACAAAGGCCACCCCGTGTCCACCTCCTTGACTTCTCCCGCCGCGCCGCTGGCGCAGCCGGGCAGCGGCCAGTCGCGCCCGCCGGCGCGCCGCCCCTGGTTTTCCGCCAGCTGGGCCGACCGGCTGTTCGCCGCGCTGGCGCGTGGCGCCGCCCTTCTGACCCTGGCGCTGCTGCTGGGCGTGCTGGTGTCGCTGGTCATTGGTGCCTGGCCCGCCATCGCGCAGTACGGCCTGGGTTTCCTGACCAGCACGGCCTGGGACCCGGTACAGAACGAGTACGGCGGCCTGGTCATGGTCTACGGCACGCTGGCCACCTCGCTCATCGCCCTGCTCATCGCGGTGCCGGTGAGCTTTGGCATTGCGCTGTTCCTCACCGAACTCTCGCCCACCTGGCTCAAGCGCCCGCTGGGCACGGCCATCGAGCTACTGGCCGCCGTGCCCTCCATCGTCTACGGCATGTGGGGGCTGATGGTGTTCGGCCCCATCCTCGCCACCTGGGTGCAGCAGCCGCTGCAGGCTCTCTTCAAGGGCGTGCCGGTGCTGGGCGCGCTGGTGGCTGGCCCGCCGGTGGGCATTGGCATTCTGGCGGCCGGCATCATCCTGGCCATCATGATCATTCCCTTCATCGCCTCGGTGATGCGCGATGTGTTTGAAGTGACTCCGCCACTGCTCAAGGAGTCGGCCTACGGCCTGGGCGCCACCACCTGGGAGGTGATGTGGAAGGTGGTTCTGCCCTACACCAAGTCCGGCGTGCTCGGCGGCGTGATGCTGGGCCTGGGCCGCGCTTTAGGCGAAACCATGGCGGTGACCTTTGTCATCGGCAACATGAACCAGCTCAATTCCCTCTCGGTGTTCGAGGCCGCCAACAGCATCACCTCGGCCCTGGCCAACGAATTCGCCGAGGCCGGCGAGGGCCTGCACCAGGCGTCGCTCATCTACCTGGGGCTGGTGCTGTTCTTCATCACCTTCGTCGTGCTGTCGGCGTCCAAGCTGCTTCTGAGCCGCCTGCAAAAGGGCGAGGGAGCGCGCGCATGACGACGTCACAAAAGCTCCTTTCTGCCGCCACCCTGGCGCAGACCCGCCAGGCCCGCTTTGCCGCACGCAAGCGCCTGAACCAGGTGGCACTGGCGCTCTCGCTCGCCGCCATGGCCTTTGGCGTGTTCTGGCTGGTGTGGATTTTGTGGGAGACGCTGCGCCTGGGCCTGTCGGGCCTGTCGCTCTCGCTCTTCACCGAGATGACGCCGCCGCCCAACGAGGCCGGCGGCCTGGCCAACGCGCTGTTCGGCTCGGGCGTGATGGTGCTGCTGGCCACCTTTGTCGGCACGCCCATAGGCATTCTGGCGGGGGTCTACCTGGCCGAATACGGGCGCCAGGGTGCGCTTGCGGGCTGCACGCGTTTCGTCAACGACATCCTGCTGTCGGCGCCCTCCATCGTCATCGGCCTGTTCGTCTACACCGTGGTGGTGGCGCGTTTCAAGAGCTTTTCGGGCTGGGCCGGGGTGCTGGCGCTGGCGCTGATCGTCATCCCCGTGGTCATCCGCACGACCGAGAACATGCTGCTGCTGGTGCCTGCCAGCCTGCGCGAAGCGGCCTACGCCCTGGGCACGCCGAAG
>Ga0209572_1000256_pt1 | contig 103691 bp, 105 predicted proteins | sample EBPBio232012_DNA_FD_185867 | JGI IMG/M metagenome (GOLD analysis project Ga0209572, IMG submission 185867) | Wastewater treatment Type I Accumulibacter community from EBPR Bioreactor in Madison, WI, USA - Reactor 1_1/23/2012_ DNA (SPAdes)... | ecosystem: Engineered > Bioreactor > EBPR >...
CCGGGAATGCAGCACCACAGGAGTGCTTGAAGTCTACTTCTGCGATGTCAAACTCGCACCCCTTGACGACCTCAAAGTGTCACGGATGTCGTGTCCTGAAGTGTCACGAATGTATTGACACTTGACATTCCCATCGGGGGAGGGTGGCTGAAGGCCGGGTGGGGGAAATCCGGACTACTCGTAGAGGAGGAAGGTGGGCTTCAGGTTCGTTTCAAAACAAGTGGTGAGCGGGCTCGATTGGGCCACCGCCCAGCCGAGTACGGTTCCCCCTCCTGGGCTTGCCCATCCTCCCCCAAATCGGGAGATTTTGGGGAGGATGTCGATTGAGGGTTTGTGGTTCCCGACTCTGAAGGGATCGGGGCACAAAAACTACAGGGGCGATTCAACCCACTCAGCGGTTCTCGACTTCTGCCACGAACTGGTCAATATCGTCCTTCAGAACCGCGAGCGATCCTCGCCAGAAGTCGATGTCGTTGATGTCAATGCCAAATTCCGCCGTGAGATCGGACGCCATGGACATCCCGGTTCGGGAGAGCAGCGCATCGTAGGCTTCGTGGAATCCTTCCGGCTTCTCCTGATACACCCGATAGAGTCCGAGGGCGAAGAGCAGCCCGAACATGTAGGGGAAGTTGTAGAAGCTGAAGGTGCTGTAGTAGTGCGGCTTGGCGGCCCACATGTAGGGGTGCAGAGCGTTTTCGTCCAGTCCGTCGCCATACGTGCTCAGCTGCGCCTCACGCATGATGTCGCACAGCTCGCGGGCACTCAGTTCTCGCTCCCGGCGGCGATGGACCACTTCGCTCTCGAACCGATAGCGACTCGTGATATCGACCACGACCTGACAGGCACCTTGGAGACTCGCCTCGAGAATGCCGAGCCGCTCATCTCCGCTGGTTTCCGCAAGGGCGCGGCGTTTGATGATGGTTTCGCAGAAGATGCTGGCCGTTTCGGCGAGAGTCATTGGAGTGGACTTTTGCATCGGCGTCCGTTCGGCGAGGCAGACGTTGTGGTAGGCGTGCCCTAATTCGTGCGCCAAGGTACTGACGGAGTTGAACGAGGCCTTGAAGTTGTGGAGCATGCGACTCTCGTCGCCTCGGATTCCGGCGCAGAACGCACCATCGACCTTGCCGGGCCGGGGATCGACATCGTGCCAGGCTTCGTCAAAACTGCGCCGAGCGAACTTGCCGAGCTTGTCGCTGTAGCTGCCAAAGCCTTCTTCGACAAAGTTCTCGCCCTCTTCCCATGACCAAACCTTGGTTCCGCCAATCGGGGCAAAGATGTCGTAGAACGGGAGTCCTCCTTGATGTCCGAGGAGTTTCGCCTTGGCGCGGAGATAGCGTCGCCAGTCGGGGAAGGATTCCTGGGCGGCGGACATCATGGCCTCCAGTGCGCCGTGGCCCATGTTGCAGTGGAACAGGGTGATGTCGAGCAGACATCCCCAGCCGCGGCGAGTGGCCAGGGCGTTGGCTTCGCCCTTGATGGCATTGAGAGCGGCGGCGATGGGAATCTCGACCGTCTTCCAGGTTTCGAGTTCCTTTTCATATGCGGCCTTCCGGACGGCGGGATCCTTGTCGTATGCCATCGCGCGCAGGCCGCTCATCGTGACTGCTTGTCCGTTGTGAGTGGTGGAGATCGTGCTGCTGACGTCGTCGTAGAGCTTTTCCCAGGCTGTCGATCCGGTTTCGACCATTTCGCTGGCAAGATGCTCCTCGGCCATCGGCATGAGGTGGGTCGCGCGGATTTTCGTTCGGCTGAGAGGGAAGGCGTGGGCAGCCACGACTTCATTTGCCGATTCGAGAGTCTTCGCCGGGAGCTCGCCGATCCAGTTGGTGATCTTGGTTTGCACCTGCGACATCTTGGTCACCGTGGGCATGAGACCGCTTCGGGCGGCTTGGGCGGCCTCATCTTGGGTGTTGGCAGCGAGGAGCAGATTCAGGTACCCCAGCACCAACTTCGCTTTGCTGGAGAGTCCGTTCTGAGCCTCGATCACCTGGGCGACGTCGTCAGCGGAGGCATGAGCATCCAGCGACTCGGCTTGAGTCTCGATCGCATGGAGCGTGGCCTTGAGATCGGCAACGGCGGCGTGAAATTCGGGCGAATCGAGGGAAGGGAAGAAGGGGGTGAGATCCCAAACGATGGGCTGCGTGGCTGTGGTCATAGTGTTCTCTTTGTTTGGTGAACTCGAAATTATCTTAGGTATACTCCACCCTTCAACCGATGTGCTGCGCGTCCCGACTAAGAATGTTTTGAGATGATGATGAAGGAGAGACTCGACAAAGCCGACCGCCATATTCTGCGCCTTCTTCAAGAAGATGGGCGTATTTCCAACGCCGATCTGGCTCGAAAAGTGGGCCTCTCGCCACCATCCATGCTTCAGCGGGTCCGCAAGCTGGAACAGAAGAAGCTGGTGAAAGGATACACCGCCGTCCTGGATGCCGAAGGTCTCGGATTCGGGCTGACTGTGATCGCAATGGTCAGCCTGGCTCTCCATCAAGATCAGCCGATTGATCAGTTCATCACCGAAATCGAATCAGTGCCGGAAGTGCTGGAGTGCCACCACGTGAGCGGCGACTTTGACTTCATGCTCCGCATTGTGGCCAAGGATATGCACGACTACGAGCGGATCATGCGCGAGCACATCGCCTCGATCAAAGCGGTGGGCAAAATCCATAGCTGTTTCGTTCTGCGCACTACCAAGGAGTCCTCGGCTCTCCCCGTCTAACATTCGATGTCGCACTTCGAGCTGATCCGCGCTACTCCCGAGCACACGCCGATCATTCATGAGATTTGGCGGAGGGTCTATGGGCATGACTTTGCCCAGGATCGCCCGGATGTGCCGGAGGATTGGCAAACCTGGTTCCTCGGCCATGAGGATGGCGCGCCCGGATTCGCCTGCCAGGTGAACCACTACGAGATTCATGCGCGGGGCAGATGGCACCGATGTGCGGGGGTTTCCTGCGTCGCCACCGCGCCGGAGGCTCGCGGGACGGGTCTGACCAAGTTTGCGCTCAACGAACTCTCCCGGGTCTGCGCGCACGATGGATTTGATTGTGCCGCCCTCTACGGATTCCGGGATTCCTACTACCGCAAGTTCGGCTACGCCTCGGCGGGTTGGCGGTGGCAGATTTCGTCGACGGTGGATCGGTTTCCGCATCTGAAGGCGGAACTTCCTCTTCGCGCCATCCCCCACGGTGATTTCGCGCCGCTGGAGGAGTGTTATGAGCGGTTTATTCAAACGATGAGCGGTTCAAGTCGCCGCAGCCAGGCTCATTGGTTGCGGCGATTTGGCAAGCGTGCCCCGGATGTCTATGCGGTAGGCGATCCTGTCGAGGGGTATTTCTGGACGAACCCGGCCGGGTTCTACAACGATCTCGAAGTTGGCGAGTTTGTCTGGACGACCGGGCGGGCGTACCGAAGTCTGCTCGCGGGAATGCGGAGCCTGGGGATCAACAAAGGCAAGATCGTGTGGTGCGAGCCGCCCACGTCGCCTTTCCTCCACCAATTCCGCGATCATGGAGTGGATGCAGCTTGGCACCGAAGCTCGATGTTCCGGATTCTGAAAGCGGATCGCACACTGGGCGATCTTGGCCTGGTGGTGCGGGATGGAATTTGCGGCGATTCTGGCTCAGGATCCGGCGAAATCAGCATTGCCGGCGCGACACAACTCTGGCTTGGTTCGGTCTCCGCTCGCACTCTCGCGGATCTCGGCGAGCTGACGGCGAGCGACGACCAAATCGCCGAGCTTGATCGTGCCTTCCCACCCCAAGATGTTGTTTGCATGGAGTTTTTCTAACGATTCTTGTTGCGTGACTGCTTATGTCTTCCCGATCCCTTGATACCGAACTTGTCTACTTGGGCTGTCGCCCGGAGCCTCAATACGGCGCGGTGTGCCCGCCGATCTTTCAGACCTCGACCTTCGCCCAGGATGCCCCGGGCGAGTATGGCGACTACGACTACACCCGCACGGATAATCCAACGCGCACATTGCTCCAGCAGATGTTTGCAGCGGCGGAAGGTGCCAAGTACGGCCTCGCCTTTGCGAGCGGGATGGCCGCGATCGACTGCGTGTTCTCCCTGCTCAAGGCGGGCGATCATGTGGTGACGGGCATGGACATCTACGGGGGAACATATCGCTATTTGCACGATGTGGCGGCTCGTCGGGGAATCACCTTCACCCAGGCTCCGATGGACGATGAAGCGGCTCTTCGGGCTGCGCTGAAACCAGAGACCCGGTTGATCTGGTTTGAATCGCCAACCAATCCGCTCCTCAACCTCGTGGATATTGCGATGGTGGTTCAGATTGCAAAGGATCACGGCTGCTACACCGCCATCGACAACACCTTTATGTCGCCTTACTTCCAGCGACCGCTTGCCATGGGCGTCGACTTTGTGATGCACAGCGTGACGAAGTATCTGAACGGCCACAGCGATGTGGTCATGGGTGCGGTGATGACCAATCACGACGTGGAGTACACGCATCTGAAGTCGATGCAAAACGCCATCGGGCCAACCCCTGGCCCGTGGGATTGCTACCTCACCATTCGGGGCATGAAAACCCTGGCGGTGCGGATGCGGCAGCATGAAATCGGGGCAAAGGCTGTGGCGGAGTTTCTTGCCGGGCACCCGAAGATCCGTCGGGCGATTTATCCTGGTCTGGCGGCGCACCCTCATCATGAGCTGGCGAAGCGTCAGATGAGCGGGTTTGGGGGCATGGTGAGCTTTGAACTAGACAGTGATCTGGAGGGAACCAAGCGATTCCTCTGCGGAACCGAGCTCTTCACACTCGCAGTGTCACTCGGTGGTGTGGAGAGTTTGGTACAGCAACCAGCCGCGATGACCCATTTCGAGGTTCCGAAGGCGGAACGCGAGGCTGTCGGGATCACCGATAGCCTCGTGCGTGCATCGATTGGCATCGAGGATCCGCAGGATCTCATCGACGATCTCGCCCAGGCCCTCGAACGGGTCTGATCACTCAGTCGGCATGGGGAAGAAGAGCAAAAGTAAACCGGGAGGCCTGAGCGGGAATGCCGCAAAAGTGGCCTCCCGGCTCTTTTCTGACCCGGAAGTTTCGCAGGCTTTCTTAGATGCCGTGGCCTCCGGATCGGCGCGGCAGAAGGCGGTTGTCTGGCTGAGGGATCGTCGAGAGGTGCCGTGGGAACTCGCACCGAGGCCGAAGTGGCTCCCGTCAGAGATTGATCTCTTGGAGGGGCCGGTGCATGTCGGGAACTCCGAAGCCTACGCTTCGGGAGCGGCCTATCCGCTCGATGCTTCCTCGGCTTGGGAGGGAAGCTTACTGCAAGCGCTTCGGGGACAGCCGATTCGACGGATGTTAGATCTGTGCGCCGCGCCGGGGGACAAGCTCCTGGTTGCTCAGGCTCTGCTTCGGCCTCAGGACGTCTACGCGAACGAAGTGATCCCCAAGCGCGCGGCCATTCTTGCCGACAACCTCGACCGGTGTGCCGTCGAGGCCCAGGTCATCATCGCCGATTCTTCCCAGATTGCCGAACAGGCCGAAGAGTGCTTTGATCTCGTGCTCGTGGATGCGCCGTGCTCGGGCCAGAGTCTGATCGCTCGCGGGAAAGAGAATCCCGGGGCGTTCCATGAGAAGATTCGTCAGAGCAACGCGCTCCGGCAACGCCGGATTCTGAGCAACGCTGGGCGGTGCGTGGCTCCCGGCGGTTGGATCCTCTACACAACCTGCACTTATTCGCTCGAAGAAAATGAGAACCTGCTTAAGTGGTTTCTAGAGCGCAACCCGGATTGGAACTCGGTGAGCGTTGCGACCTACGCGGAGTTTCAATCAGCTCATGCGACCTTCCCGTGTTACCGAGCGTGGCCGCACCATGCGAGCATCTCCCAAACCGGTGCTGGAGGGTTCGCCGCACTTCTGAGGTGTCCTGGAGAGCGTCCAGGCGATCTGCAGGTTCCAGAACTCGCCCACCACGCCTTCAAGCGGAAGTGGACTGGCGCGCCGGCACCGGCATGATCGTGCGACCTTGGTGCCAAACTTGGGCGACCTCTTTGGGCCAGAAGGGAGAGCCGATCAGTCCGCTGACATCCATCCAGATCCCCTGGTACCCCACCACCGCCTCTTGCTCGTTGAGCATCGGACGGACACGCTCCAGGATCCATCGCGCATCGCCCTTCGCGCTGGAGACTCGGAACAAGGCCTCGCACTCGCCACGACGGTTCGGCCGAGGGAAATAGCCGGACTCCTGCAGGTAGGTCAAGTCTTCGGGATGAATCAAGTCAGAGAGCTGGATCATCCCCGAAGTGAATTCGTGGGGCATGAAGCCGTAGCGCGTGACGCCATTTCCCATGAACTGCGCATCTCGGCCATTGGCTTCCAAGCGAAACGCTAGGACCGGGAACGTGCCGAGCACTGCCTCGAGGGTCGTGATGTTTTCTGCGGACTTGTTGTCGAGCGATTTCGGGGTGCTCGCGCTCTGGAGGCGGGCGAGCTCTTGCTCCAGTTCCTCTGCCCGATTGCGTGCCGCCTGAAGCTCAAGTTGGGTGTCGCGGAGAAGACCTTGCAAGGCGTCGGCGACGATTCGGGTCCGGCTCGAGGTGGCGTAGAGAACACGCAGACGCTTCCAATGGCTCTCCACCGTGTTCGGCGAGACTTCCATTTCCGTCGCGATTTCCTTGTCCGTCATCCCCAGTGACGCAAGTTGAATCAACCGATGCAATTTCGGGCTAAGAGTGCGGCTTGCAGGCTCCATGGTATCGACCGTGTGTCTCAGCTTCGCAAGGCCCTCCTGCCCGAGGGGTTTGTCCTCACCAAAACCAAAGTTCACTGTAATGCCGACTACTGAAATCTTGAATACCCAAGTTGCGAAAAAATAACGAAAATGAATGAACTTTTTCAAGCTTTGCTCGTTACAGGCGATTTTATGCAGATTTTGCGATAAACCAACGCAAACTGCCTGACGGAAATCCGTTAATTCCGTCAGGCCGCCTTGGTGAGTCCTAGTCTCGTCAATTGGGACTTACGGGAGAACCTTGATCGTGTGAGTCGCCTTTTCTTCGGGGGCACCGTTCTCCACGAGGGCGGAAAGCACCCGAGCTTCACCCGCTTTTTGGATGGTTCGGGGGAAGCGCCAGGTTCCGTCTTCGGCGACTGTCGCCAGTCCCAACACATATTTGTCCATTTGGAGCTTGACCTTGGCTCCCGGTTTTCCGGTTCCTGCGATCACCCAATCGCCGACCGCCACACTGCCCTGATCGACCGGGCGCAGGAGGGCGAACTTGGCGTCGCTCGGGTTCCCTTCGCGTGATCCCGGCGGAAATTCAAACGAAATGTCTTCTGATCCCAATTTCGTTCCATCGGCTGCGAAAAGACTTATTTGTAGTTTCTCCGGTGCTGGAGGAGCAAACGTTACGGGAAGTGCCCAAGTGCCATCGGCTGCCACTGATCCGCTTGCCATCTCAGCTCCGTCCCCAAACAAAATCACCTTGCTTCCGGCCGCCCCCGTTCCGCTGAAGGTGAAGGCTCCCATCGGGATGCTTGCCGTCGCACCAGGCGCAGGGTTGGAGACAGCAAAAGTTCCGGTCGGAACTGCCGCAGGAGGGAGCCCAGCGGGAGCCTCCTCGCCTAATGCATGAGCATGACCCGAATGGTCATCACTATGGGTTGCAGCAGCTCCGTGCTGCGATTCGTGACCAGAGTGGGGAAGTGTGTTCGTGCCCTCTCCCATCATCGACCAAGCCCACAGGAGCCACGCGATGAACGCGGTCGAGAGGAGCAGGACGAGCCATCCGCCGATGGAACTCTTCGGTCGGGAGTCGGCTGGGGTCGGGTGCGAACTTGCCACGAGAAGATTCTAGCCCACGCCCCGACTTTCCCGCCACGACCACCCCGCCGACGCAAAATCCCCCCGGTTCCATGAACCAGGGGGACGACAAAAGCACTTGGGGGCGATCAGTCGGTAAGGATCGCGTAGGTTTTGAAGTCGCTCTTCATCGGAGGCTCTTCTCCTCGCTCCTTGTACTCGCGCAGATCTTCGAATCCACGCTTGTGACCTTCTAGGAACTCCGGGGAGCCGACCCATGCATCGAAGCAGGCCTTCTCGCGCCAGTAGGAGATCACGAGGTACGGCTGGCCTTCGTCGTGGCACTTGAGGACGTGCATGCCCATGAAACCGTCCATGCGGTCGATGGCGCGGGCTCGGGTGCAGAATAGGCATTCGAAGCGCTCCGCATAGTGCGGTTTGCAGTCGATATAGTTGATCGCGACGAAGCCAGCGTTGGCTTGCGTTTCAGGGGACACAGAATTTCCGACGGTCGACATCGGGCATCCAGGACGAGTTGAAGGTTCGTTGGACATCGCTTCAACAGGAAGCATACTGTACTTTGGAGTGAACTTTCAAATCACGTCCCGCTGATGGGTCATGCGCGATCTCTTTGGAGCTCGGTGAGGAGCTGGTGCTGAACCCGCGTGAGGGTGAGATCACTTCGCGTGCGCTCGATCACGGCGCGAAGGGCATCGTTGGTGCGCCGCAAGCCGCCGGTGATTCCGTCAGGGAAATCGAAGGTGCTCAGGTCGTCGTAGATGTCCTCCATCTGATGGAGCATGCGCTCGGCGGTGTCGAGATCTCCACCTCGCATGAGTTCGAGGACGGAGCGGCGCATCTCGCTGGCGCACTCCGCCATCCCATTGAGGTAGCTCGCGGCGTTCACACCCAACTCACTGGGAGAGGGAAGGGGCTGATTCAGGGCGATCGCGAGGCACCCGGCGGCTTCCACCATCTCCTTCTCGGAATCCTGAAGGTAGCCCGCGTATTCGACTTCTGGATGACCCGCCATTGCCGCCCTCGCCTCCCGGGCGATTTCCCGCGCCTGAGCGAGCAAAATCTCCGCCTCCGCGAATTGCTTGCGGTGGATGTGCTTAATGCACTTGCTACTGGTTTGGATCAGCGCGCGGCTCGATTTCAGGGCTTGCTCCCGGGCGGCGTGCTTCGCCTCCATGTCGGATTTCAGTGCGGCGATGATCTCGTCCCAGGTCATGCCGAGAGTGTAGCCGTTTTCGGAGCGTCGGGCCCCAAAGGTTCCGGTTCAAATGAACTAGGCTCGGGTAGAGTGGGGCGACCAGTTGAGGCCGCTCAATGTTGCGCGGATCCTGATTGTTTTCTTGAGGCGCGTTGTGCAAGATGTCACGTTAAGGCTTCGTCCCGATAAGGTCGGGAGTGTCTGCCATCCGTTCGGATTTGGCCCTTACCTCAAGGTGCGTCAAGAACCAGAGTGCCGGGAAGGAACAGCGGTGGTCTGCCGCGTGCTCTCCACGCGAGAAGAATACGGGCACCTGGAACTCCCGAGCGGTCGTCTCTCCAAGCTTGTGCCGGGCGATCTGATCGTCGGGGTTCTCGGGAATCGAGCCGCGTTGCGCGGGTTTGCCGGTCGCGTTCCGACTTCGCTCACCCACGGCGGCGAGCTTCATTTGCTGAATGTTGGCGGCGTGTTTGGTCTCTCGGATGGCACGACGGTGGGCCTCGGCGACCCGATTCGACTTGAGGTTCTCGGCGTCCCTCTGCTGGATGACCAACCGGCTCGCCTGGGCGACTTTGCTCTCCCACGCGGCGAGAAATCGAGCCTCAATCCTCCGGTGATCGCGGTTGTCGGAACCTGCATGAACGCGGGCAAAAGCACAGCGGCAAGCGTGCTGATCCGCTATCTGCGGGCAAAGGGCTGGGTGGTTCATGCCGGGAAATCGACGGGAGTCGGGGCGATTCGAGATGCCTTGAGCTTCCGCGACAATGGCGCGAGTGTCGCGCTCAGCTTTATTGAATGTGGTATCCCGTCGACCGCCTATCGAACGGACGTGCCGGAGATTTATCAGTCGTTGATTGGGCACCTGAGCGCGGATGACCCGGATGCCATCGTTATGGAACTCGGCGATGGACTTCTGGGAGCCTATGGCGTGGATGCGATTCTAGAGTCAAATCCTGGGTTCAAGACGTGCATTGTCGCCGCGAACGACGTGGTCGGAGGATGGGCGGCGGTCGAACGGCTCCGAGCTTTGGGGCTGCATGTGGCGGTCGTCACCGGGCCGGCGACGGATAACGTCGCGGGCGTGGCGAAGTTCAAAGAGCTGGGCGTGGCGGCGGCGAATATCATGCGCGAACCGAAGGATTTCTGCGCTGCGATTGAGGAGGCCTTGCAGGCGTGATTCGTGTCGGCGTGGTTGGAGCCTCGGGGTTCATGGGGGGCGAGCTTGTTCGTCTACTCCTCGGGCACCCTTATGTTCAGCTGACCTCGGTCGCGGGCGGATCGAGCGCGGGAAAAACGTTGGCCAGCATCCGACCCGGCTTTCTTGGGGTGAGGGATCTGGTCATTGATTCGGCCGATCCTGAGTTGCTTGCTGGAAAATGTGATCTTGTCTTTCTGGCCCTGCCGCACGGGGAGTCGGCAGTCTTGGCCGCCCAGTTGCTGAATCGCGGCGTCAAGGTGATCGATCTTGGTAGCGATTTCCGGCTGAAGAATCCGGCTGATGTTGAGAAGTACTACGGCCGCCCGGCGGTTCATGCGGAGCTTTTGGATGAGGCGTTCTATTCGCTCCCCGAACTGACGGGAGCGGTTCCTGAGGGGACAAGACTCCTCGCCTCGCCAGGATGTTTTGCCACTGGCCTGAATCTCGTCTTGGCACTCTGTGATGGCCTGGTGGAATCGGTCGACCTCTTTGGAATCACCGGATCCACTGGAAGCGGAATTACCCCCAGCGCAGGGGTTCACCACTCGCTGAGATCAACCAATTTTGTGGCCTACAAAGCTCTGAACCATCAGCACGAGGGCGAAGTCAGGCAGTTTCTGAGCGGGCGCGGGGCGGGGATCGACTTCCGATTTGTCCCCCACAGTGCTCCGTTGACCCGGGGAATCCATTTGACCACCATTGCCCGCACTCCAGCATCCGCGCTCAAAGCGCGCTGGGAAACGCTCTACGGCGGCAAGCCGATGATGATTCGTTACGACGCCCCCGTGGCCCTGGGGAGCGTGGTCGGAACCAATCTGGTCGCGATGGGGATGGTCGAGCAAGGCGACTCCACCGCCATCACATGCGCCTTCGACAATTTGCTGAAAGGGGGAAGCGGGCAGGCGATTCAGAGCATGAATCTCTGGCTCGGATTCCCCGAAACTGCGGGCCTGCCAATGATCGCGGCTTGGCCATGATGCTCTACGATTCCATGCGACACTTCCTCTCTCCTGCTGATTTGACCTCCGACGAACGAGCCCAGATCCTGGCTCGGGCGAAGGTGCTGAAGGCTGACCAGTCGGCGCCGGAACGGAGCGCGCTCCGCGTTGGAGCCCTCTATTTCAACCCTAGCCTGCGCACCCGGGTGAGCTTCGAGCAAGCGGTGTGGCGGCTCGGCGGGAATTGCCAAACCTTGAACACGGGCAGCGACACGTGGCAACTCGAAATGGATCCCGATGCGATCATGGACGGCGATAAGGTCGAGAATATTGTCGAGGCGGCGGGGGTTCTGGGTCGATACTTCCATCTGCTGGGAGTGCGGTCGTTCCCTGGTTCGCAGCCCTGGGAGATTGAGCGCACGGAGCCAGTTCTGCAAGCATTTGCGCGCCACACGGGAGTGCCCATCATCAGTTTGGAAGGGACGATGCACCATCCGTGTCAGTCGTTGGCGGATCATTTGACTCTGACGGAGAAGTTCGGTGATGACTTGCGCGGGCTCCCGGTGACGCTCAGCTGGGCGTATCACCCGAATCCCTTGCCGATGGCGGTGCCGAACTCGTTTGCTCTGCAGGCTGCGCTGGCGGGATGCGATCTCACGCTCGCTTGCCCCCCTGGATATGAGTTGGATGATGAGGTCATGGCGCAGATCGACCGGGAGTCAAAGGCGAATGGCGGCAACTTCCGTGTGAACCACGACCGGCTTGACGGGGCAAAGGGGGCAAAGGTGGTCTATGTGAAGAGCTGGGGTCGCAAGGATTTGTGGTCGGACAAGGCGGCGGAGCGGGAGTCTCGGCAGCCTCTCCGGCACTGGCAGTTCAACGACGAAGCCTGGGAGCAAACGGATAGCGCGAAGGTGATGCACTGCCTGCCGGTTCGGCGAAATGTGGTGATTGCTGCCTCCATTCTCGATTCGGATCGTTCGATTGTGCTGGATGAGGCGGAAAACCGCCTGTGGGCGCAAGCGGCGCTGATCGAGCACTTCGCCAAGATGCAAGGAGTTCTCGCGTGAACGACGTCGGGCCACTTTTGAGCCAAGCCGCGCCGTGGATTGCCCAGTTCAACGGCAGCACCATGATCGTGAAGTTCGGCGGCGAGCTCCTCACTAGCGCGAGCCGACGGCAACGCCTGGCCGATCAGGTTGCGATTCTGCAGCAGTGCGGCATCCGCCCGGTCATCGTGCATGGGGCAGGGAAGCAAGTGGACGAGGCTTGCGCCGCGAAGGGGATCTCGATTCAAAAGGTCAACGGGCGTCGGATCACCGATGAAGCCACTCTGGGTGTCGTTGTCGAGACTCTCTCCACCCTCAACTCTCAGTTGGTCGAAGCATTTGCGGCAAGAGGGGTCGCGGCCCGTGGAATGGCCCAACTGGAGGATTCCTGGCCCGTGGTTGCCACCAAACGACCGCCCGTTGCCCAACCGGATGGATCGACGGTCGATTTTGGTCTTGTGGGCGATGTTGTCTCGGTGGCGATCCCCGAGGGTGAAGGGTGCATCGTGTTGCCGTGTCTTGGCCACGATGGGACAACCTGGCTCAACATCAACGCGGATACCTTGGCTCGCTCGGCGGGTGTCGCGCTGGGGGCAGAAAAGATTCTCTTTCTCACGGGCGTCAGTGGGGTCATGCGCTCGCTGGATGATGCCGGGCCGATTAGTCAGATTCCCGCTTCTCAGTTGCGCGATCTGATTCAATCCGAGGGCGTCACCGGTGGGATGAAAGCCAAGCTCGAAGAGTGCCTGAAGGCGATTGAGCAGGGAATCCCCCAGGTTCATGTCATCAGCGGACGAGAGCCGCACACGCTTCTGCGCGAGGTCTTTACTGACGAAGGCTGCGGCACGCTCATCGTTCCATGAGCAATCTGGTGATGCAGGCCCTGCGCGTTTGCGTGGCGGCTCACGAGGGCCAGTGGCGGGATGGAGAGCATCCAGTCCCTTACGCCTGCCATCCGATTGAAGTGATGCAGAATCTCCGCCTGATTGGATGCGTCACGGATCCAGAGATTCTCGCTGCGGCGCTGCTCCATGATGTGCTCGAAGAAACTCCCGTGACCCTCGAAGACCTTCATGCCGAGTTTCCTCGGCGGGTTGGAGATTTGGTCAAAGAAGTCACCCGCCGCGAGCCCACCGGTGATGAGATCATCGGAATGAGCAAGCACGAGATCTGGGGCCTGCGAACCTCGATCCTGCTCGACGAAATCCACGTCATGTCTGGGGAGGCTCATCTGCTCAAGCTCGCCGATCGCCTCAGCAATCTGCGCGAGGCGAAACGCACCCGCTCCGAGAAGAAACTCACACGCTATCAACTCCAAACGCGCTGGATTTTGGAACTCATCCCCCGAGAGGTCTGTCCTAGCCTCATGGACGCCATGGAAAAAGAGCTGGACTAAAAAAATTTGCCAACAGGACGGAGAGGACAGGTCCGGTCGGCAATTCGCTGCGTATTCGCTGTGTCATCACCAGGATCCGCGTTGGACGCGGATGGTTTCTGAGTGACGGAGAGTTGGTTCGGAGTTCGTCCTGGAAACCTCGAAGTGGGAATCCTTTTGTGTTCGGACGCTTCCGACCTGCTCTTGAATTATTAGAGTGATTCAGAGGCGAAGAAAGTTCCGACAATCACACAAAGTCCCAACTTTCATCTTGTGCATTCAACCACAACTGGGACACGGCGGTCTCAAACTGAGGACTCGCACACACAGAAAAAACCCTCCATGCCAAGAGGCAAGGAGGGCCTAGATCCAAAGAGAGTCAACTCAAACTTACTTAACGGCAGCAGCGACGCTGGCAATTCGGCTCTTGCGTCGGTCGGCTTGATTCTTGTGGATGATGCCGCGCTGGGCAGCCTTGTCGAGACTCTTGTAGGCCAGCTTCAGAGCAGCCGCCACTTGTTCCTTGTCTCCGGTTTCAGCCGCAACGCGAACCTTCTTCACGTAGGTCTTCAGCGAGGTGCGGACACTCTTGTTGACGACGGTCTTCTTCGCGATCCGTCGGACATCTTTCTTCGATGATTTCAGGTTAGCCATAAACGATCTCTTTGGATGAGCCCTCAGATAATGGCAGAGTCCGCTCCCTTTTGCAAGGGAGCCGGGCCCGGGGACCCAGCCAACTTAGGTTCAAAGGGGCCGAAACCAGTGGTTCCGGCCCAAAACGACAGGTTAGTCCTTCTTGAGGAACTTCTTCTTGCTCTTGTCGAAGCCCTGATCGACCTTCTTGTGGTCGTAGTGCCAGACCGGCGAGCCGGAGCGCTGATAGAAGCACACGTAGCTGCTGAGCAGGGAAGCGAGCATGCGTCGGCTGGTGCGTCGCACAACGTTGATTTCCCAGAGAACGGTGAGGAAGTCCGCACCCTTCGGCCAGTGGCCCATCACTTCACGCAGAAGCTCAAACGTGCTCTTGCCCTCGCTGGCGGAGGCAATTTCTCGCAGCTCTTCCATGCGCTGGTTCGACACGTAGACCACCGGGTCGGTTTGATCCAGCCACTCGAATTCGAACACGTTCGCTTTGTTTGTCTTGGTGAGTTGGAACACCGCGCCCGATTCGACCGGTTGCTCCAGCCACCAATCGAACAGGTTGAACATGAGGCGGCAATCGTGGTTGAGCCAGACTTGCAGCTCGTTGCCCGCAGGATCGATCCAGATGAGTTCTTGCAGAGCCGGGGCCTCGCCGAACCAGCCGGTGGGGAACTGCGACATCGGGAAGGTTCCGAGTTCGCGGTGGATCGGCTTGAGGACGAGCCGCATTTGCTCGGGCATCGTCTTGGGCGCAGGCATGATTTCTTCGTCCAAGACATCGGTCGCCAGAGGGTGAACGATGAGCTTGCGGAGGCTGCTGCTCAGACCGTCGTCGTTGAGTTCGACATCCACGGGGTCTCCGTCTTCTTGAAGAAGGCCGCTGTTGACGAACTGGAACGGTTCCGGCACTTCGGTGACGAAATCAGGCGCGGTGTCCGGCTTGCGGAATCGGTCTCCGCCGACCCACCAAACGCGCTTGTCCGATTGCAACGCGTTCATCACGTTGCGCAAGTCGTCCGGGAAGGTCTTGACGCTTGGGGTGACCTCAAACTTGGTTTCAAGCAGGGACGTTGCGCGGATCGAGGCCTCGCTCTTGAGGATGGCTTGCACACATTCCTCGATGTCGCTGACCTTGAGCTCAAGCGGCACGGCATCTTCGACTTCGATGACCGATTCCAGGCTTTCCGCCATCTTGGTCGCCGCATTCACCCACGCCTTCGCTTCCGATTCCGGATAAAGCTTGCCATCCAGGCTCGCAATGAAGCCCGGGATGGAGAGCAGCTCGGCGTTGAATTCCTTCCAGTTGTAAAGCAGGTGCTTGCGCGGATCTTGCGGGTTCAGGGCAAGCCATGCTGCGCCGCCAAGAGCCTTGATGCTGACCGGTGCGGTCTTCTCCAGGGCAATGACGATGGCTTCATCGCTTCGCCAATCAAAATCGCCCAGCTTCTTGGCCACTTCCTCTACCGCTTCCGGAGAGGTTCGGGTGATGGCCATGGCGCGCTCGATGGATTCATCGTGAGCGGCAAAGACCATCGACGCGGTCGCCACGTGGTCGTCCTTGGTGATGAAGAAATTCGGGTCGTCTTCGGCCAGACGTCGGATGTGGCTTTCGAGGGCATCCTCATCGCGGCCCAAGGTGCGGCTGAGTTCGATGATGGTCAGGCTCAGCGGCATCGGGGAACCGAAGCGCTCGACCATTAGGCGGATGGTCTCTGAGATCGGTCGGCCCATCGCTTCCAGGCGGGAGGCGGGAACCCAGCGTCGCTCGTTGTAGGCAAATCGCTCCGGGTTGGAGGCCAGGAGGGATCGCACAGCGGCGAGCCCGAGTCCGTGATCCTTGAGTTGGTCGGCGATTTCGCTCGGCTTCACGACTTCAAAAAGCTCGGTGAGCTTTTCCAGGACAAGTCGGTCGGCGTAGTCTCGTGCAATCTGATCGGTGAGGTTCTTTTGTTTGGCCAAAGTGTTCGCACTCCTCGAAGCCGAAAGTCGGCAGATGCGGCCCTCCATTCTGGCATCTGTGCGGGCGATCAATCTAGGTCTGGCCCGCCTGCTTGAAGAGAGCACGCGCGAGGCGGTCCGGCATAGGTCAAGACCCTCGTATTTTTACGGGGTTCTCGCGAAACCTGTCAACTCTTCGGCCCCCGTCAACCCCTCCTTACATCATACTAGGAGTATCGATTTGCGCGCATTTGGCGGGCAATGGACTCCTTTTGAGGACAATAGAATGAGGAAAACGTTCGCGCTTTTGGCGCTTTGTGTGGTCTCTGGTGCCTTCGCGCTCCCCTATTCCACTTCTTTCGAGGCTCCCACCTTCACCACCGGCAACCTGAATGGTCAGGACGGCTGGGAAGACACGCTGAACAGCTACGTGGTGACCAACACTCCGGCAGCGGCTCGGACTGGCTCCCAAGGCCTGGTTTACAATGATCCCAACGGAACGGACTTCCCTTGGGCGTTCCGACAGCTCCCGATCAACACCACCAACGCCCTCGCGAGCGTCTGGGTGAAGCCAGGAGCGAACAGTGGAAGCACTTTCGCGTTTGGTCTCGACATGATCTTCGATCCGCTGAGCCCGGACTTTGCGACGATTCTTGTCGCCAACAATGGTGATGTCTATGGTACGCAGGGAACTTCGACGAACATCAACTTGAACTTGCTCGGCAACGTGGGCAATGTGTCGGAGACTTGGGTCAACGTGACCCTGGGCACGGATCTGGCGAACCGACAGGTCATCGCCTCGGTGAATGGAACGACGTTCACTCTGCCGACGCTCAGCCTGGCGACGAATTCGATTCTCGACATCGACATCACGTCGATCCTTGTGAATCCATCAGCCACTAACAAGCTCGGATTTGCCTACTTCGACGACTACACCGTCGCCGCTGTGCCGGAGCCATCGCTGATGCTGCTCGCGGGTATGGGCTTGGCCGCAGTGGCTCGCAAGCGCCGCCGCGCCTAAGGCTCCTCTCGAGGTCGAGATCGCCCTTCGCTTTCCCTTGGGAAGCGGAGGGCGTTTTGCGTACGGGATGGGCGCTTGGAGGAGGCGGGCTCGTAGTCTTCCTAGCGTCCCACCTGGGGAGGCGGGGCGTGTCATCCTTGGGAGGATATGAGCCTGCCAACAAACCGACGCATTCTCAGCGGGATGCGCAGCACCAACCCCAAGCTCCACATCGGCAACTACGAAGGGGCACTGCGCAACTGGGTGGAACTGCAGAACTCGGGATTCGAGATGTTCTGCATGGTGGCAGACTGGCACGCGCTCACCACGATGTTCGAGAATCCGCAGGATGTGAGCGTGAACGCGCGGGAGGTGGCCAAGGACTATATCGCAGCGGGGATCGATCCGGCGAAGTCGGTGGTTTTCATTCAGAGCCATGTAAAGGAGCACGCAGAGTTCCATCTGCTGCTCAGCATGGTGACGCCTCTCGGGTGGTTGGAGCGGACTCCGACTTATAAGGAGAAGGTGCTTGACTTGCGGAAGTCATTAGTTCAGAAACTTTACTCTAGGATTTCGGAACTCATTGAAGCGGATAGTGCGACGAAGTTGCGTGAAGAGATTGAATCGATTCACGCTGACGACGGCGGACTTGCGAGTGCAGCGGTGGGGCTCTCGGACTCACTTACCAACGCTGCCTTGAGTCTTCAACACGATTTCACCCGGTTTGAACAACTGCTGCGCGAGTGTGAAATCGGATTCGGCAAGCTCGATACCATTCTGGAACGCAAGGATCCATCGTCGGTGTCACCGAGGCTCAGCCAAGCGATGGTCGAGACCAGCCTTGGCATACATGAACTCAGGACGATTCTGGACAGCGAGCAAGAGGTATCGATCCCCTACGGACTCCTCGGCTACCCGGTGCTCCAGACGGCGGACATCCTCCTTTATCGCCCTCATGGAGTCCCCGTCGGGCGCGATCAGGCGCCGCACCTGGAGATTGGCAACGACATCGCGCGGCGATTCAACAACCTCTACAACGTCGAAGTCTTTGAGCCGTACAAGTACATGATCCCTGAGGATGAGAATCGGGCGAAGCTGCCGGGGCTGGATATGCGCAAGATGTCGAAGAGCTACGACAACTGCATTTATCTGAGCGACACTCCTGACGAAACGGCGGCGAAGATCAAGAGCGCGTTTACGACCCCCACGAAGATGCGCAAAACCGATCCCGGCATTCCCGAAGGGTGCGCGGTTTGCCAGTATCTGAAGCTCTATTCGCCGGATTGGGAGCGGCAATGGGCCGAGGATGTGGCGGGTGAGCGGGGCTGCATGCAGAGCAAGCAGGAGCTCACCGAGGTCATCAACGAGTTCTTCCGCCCCATGCGGGAGCGGCGGGCTGCGCTCGACGACGCCACCATTGAGGACATCCTCCGCGATGGGGAAGCCAGAGCCCGAGCAGTGGCTGCGGAAACGATGGAGTCCGTTCGACAAGCCATGGGCCTGCGATAGTCTCCTGACTCGCTTATCTGTTTCGGAAACCGCATGAGTTGTCCTTCGGAAAACACTTCCGAAGGACAATTTTTATGGATTTCTGACTCAAAACCCCCCGTAAACCGCCCAGGACGCATCCCCCCTGAGGTCTGAAACGTCTGGTATAGTAGAGGCACGTCGAATCTGGGTGACGCCCAGAACGGGGGAACCAATTCTGGGGTGAAGCGCCTGATGAAAGGCGTAGGTCGTTCTTGAACCTAACCCGGCAGCTAACCTCGTAGGCGCAATCAAGAAGTTCGGAGGCTACGTGCCTCCCCTGACCGACGAACGAAGGAGGTACACCTATGTCTTTCGTCAGCCAGATTATGCGAAAGGCGAGCATCGTCGAAAGAAGCGATGCAGCGCCAGTCGAAAAAGCAGAAAAACTCGAACAGCTCGTGAGCGAAGCGGACACGATCCGTGAGCGAATGCAATCGTCGTTTATGCGCTTGAGCGCCAATGAGATGGAAACACTCGGCCCAGGACGCATGAAAGAAATTGCTCAGCTTGATGAAACCAAGCTGAAGCTGAAAGAGAAGGTTCTGCTGTTTCTGGGCAAAAACCGTTCGGCCTGATTCTTCTGAGCTTTCGTCGTTTTGAGAGAGCCGATTTTGTTGAGTGATCGGCTCTCTCCCTGATCCTTTATTGCATAGGAGTACGCAGAAAATGAGCGAAAACATGGAGAAATTTAGGCACATGGATGGCAGCGATGCCGTCATTGAAAAGCCTTACATCAAGATTATTTTCCAGCACGGAGGGGCGCCAGAACAAGTCGGCGTCAACGGGTGCCGATTGGAAGATGTCATCGAGATTCTTCAAGAGAAGCTGCTCGATTTTCAGGGGCGTGATTTGGACTGCGATGAAAACGCGACCGCCCTCTATCACCTCGATCTCGCACGCGAAGCCTTGCTGCTTCGACGCAAGCGACGGGAGGCGCAAGGACTCCTCGGCGAACGAGCGAGGCATGCCTCTAGCGACCTTGCCGGGGTTTGATCGCCGGTAGCGAGTCAGGATGTCCCGACCCAGAGGGGATCGGGGCACCCGACCTTTTTTCTTCACGCGGCGCGGAGATTGCCTCTATTCCGAAAGGGCTCCGCTCCGGTCGGCGGGCAGACCAGGCGCACTCGTCAGCCGGTTGCCTTGGGGAGTCTTTCGTAGAGTGAACGCATCATACACTTCTCCCACCGCTGTGTAAGCCTTGTAGGTGAGCAGGTCCCCATCCACGTTAATGATTTGATACAGTTGGGTGTTTTGGGCGGTGCGGGTCATGGTTGACTTAGCGTCGTCGCCCACCGCGTACATCTTCGGGCCGCTGACGCTCACCAGATACATCGTGCCCGCATACTGAGTGCTCACGCCCGTTGGGACATTCATTCGACCATAGGTGTGATCGTGCCCTTGCAACACCATATCAACCTGGTTCTTCTGAATGATGGGCATCCACAGCTCCCTAAGTTCCTTGTTATCGCGACCCTTTGCCGTGCTGAACATCGGGTAGTGGAAGGTGATCATCGTCCACTTGTTGGGGTTGTTCGAGAGCACCTTTTCCAGCCATTCGGCTTGCTCTTGTCGCTTTTCCAGACTGTTCATCCCGATGATTCGGACACCCTGGACATCGATATAGAAACACGTATCTTCCAGCCCCTCAACTCCGTTGCGCGGGTACTCAAACTGCGGCTTCCAGAACTTAGAGAGCTGCCCACCCTTGTACTCATGATTCCCCGGCACCGCGATGCTCGGAATCGTCGAGTGCAACCACCCTCCCGCATAGAACCATTCCCCCCATTCGTTGTCGGCATCCGCAATGTTGATGAGATCCCCGGCGTGCAGCATAAAGTCGGCATTGGGGGCATCTGTGCTCGCTTGCCGAATCACCCGCGACCACATCGACTTCACCGCATTTTGCGCATCGCCGAAGTAGATAAAGGTGAGGGGTTTGCCGCTCGCGGCGGCTGTGGTGAAGTCGAACCACTCGCTCCACGTTTTTCCATCCCCGACTCGGTAGGAATAGCGCGTCTCGGGCTGCAGATCCCCAAAAGTGACCTTGTGGTAAGAGGCATTCGCGTTCTCAGTCAGCGCGACCGTTTCGGTGACCGCATTCACGGTTTGCGCTGTGTTTGCAAATCGGGGATCTGCGCTTGCCACGGAAATCTGGGCCACGGCGGATTCAACCGCGCCATCGGTTCGCCAAGTGACGGTTGCCGATCGCGCCGGGTCAGCAGTCCAGGTGAGCAAGACCCGGGTTGGCTCTTGCGTTACCGGAGCAGGCGATTGCTGGATGAGAAGATGGGTCGCCACGCCAAACGTGGACATGAGGGCAATTGACGCGCCGAGAACCCCAAGTCGAGACATGCTCCCTGTTGTACCCGCGTCTGAGCCAGCCTTAACAGAGGCTCAGACGCGGCGGGCTGAACTCAAAGTCCGGTTCGGTTGCCTTTGAGGATTTCAATGGCTTTGTCGAGCTGATTGTCCTTGCCTGGTTCGCCAAAAACCGTGTTCTCGTTGATCTCCAGCTTCACGTGAACCTCTGGCTTGATGCCACCTGAGACGTAAACGCCGTCGTCATCAATCTTTCGGCTGATGTCCTCCCCAGAGGGCAGAAGGTACTTGGCAATCGTGATTTTGGCGCTCGCGCCATCGCTCAGGGCTTTCAGGTCTTGCACCGATGCCTTGCCATAGGTGTGTTCTCCCACCAGGACGGCACGACCGTAATCGCGCAATGCTCCGGCGAAAATCTCAGCCGCGCTCGCGGATTCTTCGTTCACCAAGACGACCACGGGGGGCATTCCCTCAATCGTCCGACCAGCGAGCGTATTGGTGGTCGCGGTGCGGTCGTTGCGGACCTTCATCGTCACCACGGGCTTGTCGCTCACAAAGAGGCTCAGCATTTCGGCCGCGGCCTCCAGCAGTCCACCCGGGTTGCCCCGCATGTCCACGATGATTCCGGTCGCTCCTTGGGCCATCGCCTCGCGGATGGCTTCTTCAAACTGGTAAGGAGTAGGCTGGCTGAACCCGGAAACCTGCATGTAGCCGATCTTTCCGGCCAGCATCTTGGATTCGACGGTTGGGATCTCCACGCGCTGACGGGTGATGGAGAAGGGAAGCGGTGAGGAGGCCCCATCGCGGACGACCTTCAGGTTCACCGTCGTGCCTTCTTCACCGCGCACTTTGTCGACAATATCATCCACTGGCGTGCCGCCGACCTGCTCCGATCCGACGCTGGCGATGATGTCGTTTGCTTTGATTCCCGCCCGATCCGCCGGGCCATTTTTGAAGACGGAGACAATCTTGGCCCCGAGGGGATCCTCGCTCAGCCGCGCCCCGATGCCGACCAAATCGCCCCGAGTTTCCATGGTGAATGACTCGGTGAATTCTGGATCGAGGTAGTTGGTGTGGGGATCTCCGAGAGAGGAAGCGAGGCCCGCCATGGCGCTATGCAGCATCTCGGTGCGGTCGAGCTTGCGCTCGTAGTTGGCAATGATATGATCGAAGTTCGCCTGGAACGTGTCGACTGGGGCTTCTTGAGGCACCGGTCCGCCAAGCAAGGTCTGCAGTCGATCCACCTTCAGGTTGTCCCCTCGGAATACATCTTTGGAGAAGAATCCGAACCCAAGTCCAAGCAGAATCGCCACCAAGGCGAGGATGACGCGACCGAAAATCTTCATCGAATGACCTCTGCTGAGTTGTTTTGAGATACGGACGTCTTGGCCCGGAAGATTCCCGTATTCAGGGTGTAGCCGCTGCCATCCGGCATCCGCTGAACCTGAATCCACTTCGGGTCGGGCGGGAGCTTGCCTTCCACCGTGGCCAATCCCGCACCAACAAGCGCATGGGCAAAAATAGCGCTCACACCGGTCGTGCTGCGATCAGTGATGAGGGTGAATCGCTTGTCGCCCGCCCCTTTGCCTTCCACTCGGAAATCCTTGGCGTCTCCTTTTTCCCGGACAATCTGACCATAGACACCGCTCGGCAACAGATCCGAGAGGAGTCGGGTCATGGTGTCCAGATCCCCGGGGCCGCTGTTGCGAAGATCGAGGGTTGCCGGCAGCTTGGCTGCTTCGAGCGGCGAGTCTGAGAAAAAGCGCACTTCGCTCTCCAACATCGCGGGAACCTTGAGCTTGGCTTTTCCGATATCCGCCGACATTTCCTTGCCGTTGCGAACCCAAGTGACCTTCACCGTGCCCTCGGATCCCACCATCAGCTTCTCGCGAACCTTGCCGCCGGGGATATTGCTTTTGACGCGCTCCTGAAGGATATCGCGGAACTTGGTGAGCTCGGAAGCGTCCAGTTTCTTCTCCGTGACCTGGGTTTGCATGTCGCGAAGCTTGCGGATATCCTCCCCGGTCACGATCCATTTATCGTTGACTTTAAGAATCCTGTCCCCGGCCTCCAGACCGGCCTTGTTCGCCGGAGACCCTGGCATTACGGCCGAGACTTCGATGACCGGCAGAAGAAGCAGGGTGTCGGTGTCACGGCTCTTCTCCCGAAGTTTGCCCAATTCCTTTTCATCGTAGAGGAATCGCAAATCGACTCCGATCCCCTCGTACTCGCCGTGCAGCATCTTTTGATAGCTCGCAAAGGCTTCTTTGCTGAAGAACTGGCTCTCCGGGTCGAGCAGGCTGCCGACTGCGCCTCGGATGGCGCCGGACGCCATCGCCTGATCAATTTCAATCGGTTCGACGAAGTTGCGCTGAATCAGCTCGGCAAGCTGGAAGAAGTATTCGCTCTCACTCAGCTCCAGACCTTCCTGCTGGATCCCCGCGACATTGCTGAGCTTGATCGTGCCGGATTGAGAGACCTGCTTGATCTCTGCTTGGGTTCGCAGGATGGAGCCACCGATCACCCCCGCACATCCCAGGCAGAGCACCGCGGCCCCGAACGCAAATGTCTGCAGTTTCGCCATCCTGTTTCTCGATTCCTGAATTCTTGGTTCCTTGCTTGGAACTTAGTGGTTCCCGCAAGAAAGATGCCCATCTAGCATCTGCACACGGCGAACGTGTCGTTCTCCCAGATCCGGCTTTGCCGCCAGATAGGTATCGACAATCGCGCGTGCTTGCGCTTCTTCCAAGATACGCGCCCCGAGGCACAAAACGTTTGCCTGGTTGTGTTCCACCGCCATTTGGGCCATATCGGTGCTTGTGCAGAGGGCAGCGCGAATCCCCGGGTAGCGATTGGCGCGAATGCTCACTCCTATTCCTGTTCCACAGATCAGCACGCCACAAGAGGCCCGGTTTTCCAGGATTTCAGCGACGAGGGCATCCGACGCGTTCGGGTAGTCGAAGCTCTCGGCAGACATTGCCCCGACCTCCGTGACGGTGTGGCCGAGACTCTTGAGATGGCTGCTCAGGTGGTTCCTGAGCTCCAGCCCTGCGTGGTCGCTGCCTACGACGATCGTCACTCCTTGCCTCCAAGATCGCTCGCCATCTTCCGGATGCGAGCGTCGGAGCTCTTCATCCACTCATCAAGCTTCTCTTGAGGCAGCTTGATGTTCTTGGCGATCGCGAGTTCCAGAATACCGAGCTGAATGCCCTGGTGCGTGCTGGAGAGGGTGTTGGCAAACTCGCCCAGAACGACCGGTTCCGGGAGATCCTTAAGCGCGCGCAAGGCCGACATCACAACCTGATCGTTCTTGTCGAGAACGGCAATCCGGAAAACGTTGCGGAACTGCTCGTCCTTCCGCTGCCCGAGAGATTCCACAACCACGAATCGAACCAGGCGACTCTCATCCCGTACGGCCCGAACCACTTCGGCGATCACGTCGTCCTTCTTGGACTGGCTGAGGTGTCCGAATGTGTAGGCTCTCACTACTTCATTCGGATCGTTCACCGCTTGGAAAACTAGCCGTCGCGAGGCCAAATCGTCTTCCAGACTCAGCTCAAACGTGATGGCGATCCGGACATTCGGATCGGGATCTTGCAGGGAGCTGACCAAGAGAAGGCCCGCCTTATCATTCTGAACCCGAGAGAAGAGCTTGGCGGTCATGGACCGGATTTGCCAGCTCCGATTCGTCATCAGAGTGTTCAAATGCCCCAGCCACTCAGGACCGAGAGACTTCTGAGCGTAGGGCAGGGCAAGCTGCCGATTCAGCTCGAACGGACTTCGCAGAATGGTCTGATCGATTTCGTACGTGGCGGAATCCACGCCAGGAACCGGGTGAGTGCTGGGCGTATTCGTGCGGCCTCTCAGATCAGCCAGGAGCCGGAGAGCCATCCAGGCGAGACTCGAATCCGTGCCCCGTGCGAGTTCGCCGAGAACCGGAATGCTTCGCGGATCGGGATTCTCGCTGAGGATGCTGAGGGCGTTCAGCTTCTCGTAGCTCGAACCATTGGCGAGCAGATCCATGGCGTCGCGCATCTGATTCGGCGAGACAATCATCAATTCCACGCGGCTCGGGAGATCAGGATTTTCCGTCACCGAGGCCAAACTCTCGGGCAAGGTGACGTCGATGATATCTTCCTGAGCGTCGCGGCGGTTCAAGAGTTCACCATCGACCGGAGGGCCGACGCTGAGGGCGTAGACCGATCCGTCGAGAATCGGCAGGTTGGCCAGAACCTTCTGCCATTCCCCGTTCATCGCGACCCGTCGGAGATCGATTTTGTCCTTGTTTGGGCTTTCCTTCGGTCGGTGTGATTCACCAGAAAACTGAATGCTATGGAGAATCGACCCATCTTGGGCGTGGAGATTCAGGGCAAAGTCTTCCCGGGTCTTGCTTCGTACCTGGAAGCCAAGGCCTCTCACCGTGCCCAGATCGAACAGGGGCTTTTCTAGCCCACGGGCGATGACCGCGAGCCCTCGGGTATTCCAGCCGAGGCGGTTGATGCGGAAGAAGTTCGTGCCGTTTTCCGATTCTGTCTTGATCCCGAAGTCGCCGAGCCCAAACGGAGCCGAGCGACCAACCACCTTTGGCATCCACTGCGGAATCTCCAGGAATCCGGCGAGGCTGCCGGGGTCGGATTTCAACCGCGCCGCGAAACCGCCTTCAAACGAGGTGAAATCGGCGATCTTGTCCTTACGGGAATTGAGGGCGACCAGACCATCACGCCGGGCGAAGATGATCGGTTGCCCCTCGACCACGGCGTACCGAAGGGTCTCGCGCGATCCGATGGAGAAGGGAATCCGAAGCTGACCGGAAGGGAAGGCAGCAACCAGTTCCTTCCAGGCGCTTTGTGCTTCTTCGAATCGGGAATAAGTGGGCACAGGAGGATCGAGCAGCTTCGACTCGTCGGCATGATCCCGGCGCATCTTCTGCATCAGGGCATCTTTGATGCGCGGCGCGAGCAAGGTCGCGAGGGAATCCCGAGCGTTTTGGAAGCCGGTCCCCCAGAACGGAACGGTGATGACTCGCTGTTCCGATTCGAGGTCGTCCACGATTGGCCGAGCCAGAGTGGCGTGGATCACGAAAACCGCCGCGTAAGGGCCACGGTAGATCGGGTCATCACCTTGGAAGCGATCAACGTTGACCCGGTTCCGCGCATACTCCGTCTGATATCGACGGGTCGTCGCTTCCCAATCCCAACGCTCGCCCGGTTGCTCGCTGTTCGTTGTCGCGACCAAAACATCGTCGTCTTCAATGATCTCGAAGACCGGGACGACCATTCCATCCGCAGCAAGAATGGCGGAAACTTGTCCGAGAACCTGCTCGATCTCCTCGTACTGCGTCACGGTGATGGCGGATCGCCGAGACGCCGCGCGACGACTCTCAGACTGTTGGTCAATCACCAGCGACTCAGAAGCCACCACCACCTTGACCCACGGAGCCCCTCGAGGAGCGGGCTTGTAGGCGGCCTTCGCATCGGCCCAGCCGCCGAGATTCGGCACCCAGCTCCCGAGTGAGTTTGAGGTCAACGCCTCGTACTTCTGACCGTCCAGATTGACGACCGTGTAGGGCGTGGGGTTCTCGTTCGGGAGCGAGAAATCGAGGGTTTCCCGACCGAGGGTGATCTTGCCCGCAATCGGGAGCTCGGGGGCGTTAGGATCCTGGCTCTGCGTGGAGAGCAGAGCCAGGGCGATGAGAGAATTCAGCATAGCAAGCAGAGACCTTTAGTCAAAAATACGGATGTCGTATTCACTAGACGCGTGACCATCGCCTCGCGTGTACTTCAGGGCCTCTTTTTTGCCCAAAGAATCCAAATCGGTGGGCATTTTCTTAATCAGGTCGAGCACGACCTTCCGGGCGTTCTCAGCGTTGCTCTTGAAGACTTCCAGCACATTGTGGGCATTCACAGCCTCCACGCCAGCGACAACTCCGCAGTCAAAATCGGTGACAAGGCTGATGTTGACCACCGCCATTCCCAGCTCGTGGCAGAGGTAAGCCTCTGGGTACTGGGTCATGTTGATGATCTCCCAGCCTGCGCTGGTGAACCACTGACTCTCGCTCTTGGTGCTGAACCGAGGGCCTTGAATGACAACCACCGTGCCGCCGTCGTGGGCGACAATTCCGTGCTCCTTGATCGTCTCGACCGCGAGCTGACGAAGGGTTTCATCGTACATGTCAGCGGGGGAGAAGTGGCTGACGATCGGGCCATCGTAAAACGTGTCGGCCCGGCCGCTGGTGCGATCAACGAACTGATCGGCGACCAAGAAGCTGCCCGGCTCGATGTGAGCCTGGAGCGATCCTACCGCGCACGGGCTGATGATCGCCTTCACGCCAAGCTTGTGCATCGCCCACACATTGGCGCGGAAGTTGATCTTGTGCGGGGGGATCGTGTGGTGTCGACCATGGCGGGGAAGGAAAGCCACCTTGCGCCCTCCAACCTCGGCGAGCATCACAGCATCGCTTGGAGGCCCGTAAGGCGTATCTACCTTGACCTCGGTCACATTTTCCAGCAGGCTGTAAAAGCCCGAACCACCAAATACACCAATTTCTGCCACAGACATGTTCAGTTAGTTTCCTTTCAGTTCCTTGATCCGGCCCACGCTCGTGGCCAGGCCGTCGATGAGGACGTTGTAACGGCCCCCCGTGCGGAACAAGAGATCGGGATTGGTTCCCAAAACTTTGCGCTTCTTCACACTCTCCAAACCAGCGAGAGCGGGGTCGGTCAGGAAGCTACTCGCATCCTTCGTGCTCCCCACCAGCACGCTCGGATTCCAGCCGATGATCTGCTCGGTGCTGACCTTTTCGTACTGAGTGCTGTCCGGCCCGAGCAGCTTGATGTTGGCCTGACCCAGCAGGTCGGCAAGAACCGTTTTCGTCCCGAGAGCCATGTAACCCGTCGTCGAATTGCCCATCAGAACCGTCAGGCTCGTGCCTTCTGGGACGTTGCCCTCCAACACGCTCACCGCAGCATAAATTTTGTCGAGATACTCGCTTGCGGCGGTCTCTGTGCCCACGTCTTTGGAGAGCTTGACGACCATGTCCTCATACTCCTTCCAAGTCGTCACGTTGACTTCGACCGTGCGAGGCGCGAGGGTCTTGATCTTGGCAATGTCGGTGTCAGAGTACAGCGACTTTTCGTAAATGATGTACTCCGGCTCCAGCGAGGCAATCTTCTCGAAATCCGGTTTGGTTCCCGCGACCACAATCTTCGCGTTCGTCAACATCTGCGGGTAGTTGCAGTTGGAGGTTCGACCAATGATGTGTTGGGCTGGATATCCCACCCCAGAGATCAGCTCCGTCGTACTCGGGCTTAAGCTAATGAGCTTCAGCGGACGCTGGAACTCGCGCGGTTTTCCCGCTACACTGACTTTCTGAGACGTGCAACCGACGAGCACTGCGGCGAGCAGGACGGTACAAAGGAGCGAGAGCGCGTTGCGCATACCTCGTGATTCTGGCATACCTGATCCAACGCGCTCCGACCCTTTTGGGTGCCCGATGCCGGGCCGTTAGGGTTTCGCTTTCGATTTTCGCTTCCGCAATGCCGCCAGAGCAAGAAGGGTCATCGTGGCTGGCTCGGGAACCGGATCGGCGATGAGCCCGCCGTAGATGCGGCTCGCCGCTTCGGCACTCCCGCTCGCACTCAGGTGGACAAGATCCGAGGACGTCGCGGTTGCCGGATCCATGCTCACCAGGTTGACGTACCGAACATCGCGACCCAGTGCTCTCTGCTCGGAAACCATCTGTTGGACAAGCAAGTCGAGCTCGCCGTACCACTGGTTGCGCAGCGGATCGCCCGGCTGGTTGTTTCGGGGGTACGAAGCAAACACGAATCTCATGCTCGCGTTGTGAGCGAAGGATCGATCCAGAACGGCCTGGTACTTGTCACGCATCCAGGCCTCGGCTTGTTGCCGCGTACTCAGTTGGGTGCCCCAGGTCGATTGCCATCGCCACCAGTCGTTGCCTCCGGCGAAAAACACCATCGTGTCCGGGTTGTGGGCGGGAAGCCAAGTGCTGAGGTTGTTTCCGGATTCGCTGAGGATGTTTTCCATTCCCCAGCCCCCGTTTCCGGCGTGCTGGTTGTCAGGTGTCCAGCCTGGATTGCTCCAGGAACCCCAGTTGTTGGGCCCCACCATATCAAAGGTGTGGTTGTTGGTGGTCAAGAGGTCGAACAGTGGCTGCCGATACGCATTCGGCGAACCAGCACCTCCCCCTGCGGTGAGGCTGTCGCCGGTCAGCATCATCCGACCAAAGTTCACGGCAAAGCTTGCCTGGGCAAGCAACGAAATCGCCCCAAGGGCGAATAGGAATCGCTTCATCTCCTTCTCCAAGTTGCACATGGTTCAAACCGAACCAATCAGAGCAACGATAAAAATGGTAACGAACGAACAAGGTTTCGCGCAAGTCGCGGGTTACCGGTTCCCCCAAAATCGTGTCACGTATTGCCGTGACACTGTGCATCAACGAAATGACTTAGGAGGGTTGAGGACACAGGATCCAAACGGCGGAATCAAAGTCCTCGCAAGCCTGGTTGAACGAGTCCCAGCGACGCGACGACAGGAGTCGGTGGCTTTGGAGCAGAACGCCCATCCTGCAGTTGTAGTCCGGATCGTAGAACAGCTCTGTCCCGTCCGTGGTTCCAATCGGACGCCCTCCGAACTTCTTCAATATCCGGTGGGAATGATTGCGCTCCGTCGCGACACTAATTCCTGCCAGGGCATCGAATTCCCGCTGCAGCCAGTAGCAACCAAAGTTCAAACCAGGGTTCATTCGTGCCGCCGGTTCGACGGCCCACCCCCCAACAACGATGGCGAGGGGTTCTTCTGGCTGGAAGACGATCGCCCGTTTGGCGAGGGCTTGGGCGAGGCCGAACCGCATTTCGGTGCTCTCCCGGGGGTCGAGTCGATCCAGAGTGGCCCCGACTTGGAACAGGTTCAGACGACTCCCCGACGAGAAAACCGGGCTGACATTCACACGGATGCAACGGAGAACCTCCTCTGCCTCACTCAGCCAGAGCAGATGATATGCCTGATCGTCGTACCGGCTGACATGACGACCCTCGGAGTCCAGGTCCTCCGGCTGAATCGCCCCATCCCCCAAGTACCGGCGGCCCCGCAACCGCTGAGCCTCGCTCAGCAAGCGTCGGCCTCGTTCAGGATCCTGGATTGCCGCCCTCCCCTTGAGGACGGGCAATCCGGTGGAGACAATCACGTAACGACTCATTTCATTTTTAGCCCCGGGCGAGGCCTCATTCGCCGTCGTTCCTACAGACCGAGCTCTGCTTTGGCATGAATCAGCGCATCTTCCCAAATCGGCAGAGGATACACGCGCTCGAAACAGTCGAAACCAAACAGGATGTCTCCCTTGGCTTCCGGATAATCCTCAACCACTCGCTTGACCATCAGGGCAAGCAAGTTGGCATGACCGATATCTTCTTCGGCATGGGTATCAATGAAGACCCGAGCTTCCATCGGGAAGCCGTGCATCTGCAGGAAAGCCTTGGCGCGTTCCGTGAGCAGAGGCGTCAAGGTCTCGAACGGATACATGTATCCAAGGAAGGCAAACGGGCTCTCCGCTTCACCGATGCGCCGGCAAGTCGCGGCCATGTTGAATGAACTGGGGGTCATTCGGCGCGACCGCGCCTCCTCTTCCGAGCCGCCCAGCTTCAGATAATCCTTCAGAGCGAGCTCGCCATGATCCACTTCGCTCAGATCATGGAGGATCAGCGGCTTCATCAAGTCGGGGCGGTCTTTGGGGAATCGACCAATCGCGGTGAAGGTGGCTTCCGTCACGTGGGGACCGTAGGAGAACACCTCCAAGAGAACGTACTTCACCATGGCCGCCACGAACTTCGGATCGGTCGAGGGGTTGGCGATCAGCTGATAAAGCTCCGAGTTTTCGACCGAACTCATCATTTCCGCGACCCGACGATCGAGGGTCTGGACGAATGCTTCGGCTTCGTCGGTGAACTGCTTGCCGCGAGGCTTGATCGATTGGCTGATCTCATCTGCTTCCGCAGCGAGGGTGGATCCAAAGTGGTTGCTTGACATCACGCGCTTCCTTCCTATTGAAAACCGATGATAGGGCAGCCTTATCCGGAATTGCAGTCCCCCTTTTTTGCTCAATCGTTTGTTCGGAACCCGATTCGGTACCATGCCTCCATGGGCCGCGTTTCTGTTCCCACAAAAGGGGGATACCTTTCGGTTGTCGAAGAAGGCCAAGGTGAACCAATGCTCCTCCTCCACGGGTGGTCGGGTGATGTGGAACGGCAATGGCGCGGTGGTCTGTTTCCCGGCGCTCCCGACGCGCTCGGGGGCCTCGCCCAGTCTTTCCGAGTCCTCGCCCCTGACCTTCGCGGACATGGTCAAAGCGTTGCGGCAGAAGAAGCCCGGGACTACGGTCGTCAAGCGGTCGATGACCTGATGGCTGTCCTAGATTTTTTTTGAGGTCAGCAAGGCCGCAGTCGTTGCCTACTCCATGTCTGCTACCATCGGGCTTTTCCTGGCCTCCCTGGCACCCGAACGGGTGTCTCGGTTGATCCTCGGTGACAGTCTAGGCAATGTGCCTGGAGCCGACTTAGACTACATTCGATCTCGAGCTTCCGCGATGAGATCCGAACTTTCCTACGGCGAGATGCTCGCCCTGGAGAGTGAACTATCGGAGGAGCAGGTCCAGGGAATCAACGCATTGGTTGGCCCGATCCCGAACTCTGAGGCCCTTGCTGCCGCTGCCGAAGGATCCCTTGAACACAGGGTGGATCCCGAGGCAGTGAGCGTCCCCGTGCATATCCTCAGCGCGGATCCGGGAGTGTCGGAAGCGGCGCGAGCCCTCACGCCGTTTCCCGTGACCATCGTGCCCCAGACCTCGCACATGGATCTCTTCCTCTCCCCTCAATTCGTCGAACAAATCAAACACATCCTTGGAGCCCCGCATGAACCCAGACATTGACAAACCCGTCCTTGGTCGACAACTCGACCTGCTTCATCTGGCTGCCCAAGGGCTAACCGACAAGGAGATCGCCAAAGAGCTGGCAATCTCCACGGAAACCGTACGATCTCACTGGAAGCGACTGCGTGAACGCTTCAGCTCGTCCAGCCGAACCCAGATCGTCGCGAAGGGTCTTGCCGGGTACCAATCGGAGCCAGGCGAAGAAAGGCCCCCGCTGGAAATGGAGCTCCTTCTGCTGGAGACTTCGGAACGGAAGCGCAGCGAGGAGGCTCTGAAAGAGGCGAATCAGAAGCTAGAGGAAGCTCTCGCCGAACGAAATAAGCTCCTTGCTGAACTGCGATTCGGTCGCTCCTCTCAGATCGATGCCCTGACCGAAGAACTGGAGCGCCTACGTCACCTTGAGCGAGCAGTCGAGTCGAGCCCCTTTGTCATCTCGCGGGGAATTGTGAACCAGCACTGGACAAAGGTGTATATGTCCAACAACTTCGAGCGGTACAGCGGCATCCGAACCAGTGACTTGCTGGAAGGGAAGCGGAATCCCTTTGAATTCATCGACCAACAGGCTCTGGCGGACATGATCGGGTGTGTCGAGGCAGGATTGCCGAAGCGTCAAACCCGCTATCTGTTTGAATACCGCGGTACCCATGCGGATGGAATGGAGGTCTGGGGCAAAGAATGGATCACCTTCGACCTCGATGCTCAGGGAGTGCCAACTTTCTACAACGCCGTTTACTGCACAGACTTTGAGTTGGACGCCGAGCCGGACAGCTCGCGCAAAAAGAATCCGGGCGATTCTGCGTAAGAGAGTCCCTGCTGCCGGTGAATCCGGAGCCGCGTGTTACCCATGTCTCCGGTACGGAGAAGTGAGAAATGGCAGGGGCAACAGGATTCGAACCCGCGACCTGCGGTTTTGGAGACCGCTGCTCTACCAGCTGAGCTATACCCCTGCGAGGTGACCTATTCTACCAGCCCGCTCCGCAAAAACCGGGCCGAGAGTCCGAATGGGGAATCGTTCAGGACACCTGAGTAGTCTGGAATCATAGTGATTCCAGGTCTCGCGCTCGGTCTTTTTGCCGCTCTGAGCACTCAAGCTCAAGAGCCGCTGATGCTTCGTCCCCCCACCGTGGCCGAGCCCCTGCGCTTGGCCCTCACCCCCATCTTCGATGGTGTGGTCATGGATCAAGAGTGGGATTCTCTTGCCGAGACCCCCGACGGCCCAACGTTCTTCCAGTGGGAACCCGGCAAGCTCTATTTCGGAGCTAAACCCAAGCCGGGATTCGATGTGATCTTGTCCCTCGATGTGAACGGCGATGGCTGGCTTGTCGGCGATGACAACCTGGAAATTCGCGCCAAGATGACCGGCGAGCAGATGGAGGCGACTATCCGCCAACTTGATGCCACCGACCGCAACGGCCCGCAGTGGGTCATCCCCCGCATCGCCCCTGATTCTATTCTGATGGCGGGCAAGCCTTCGCGGGAATACTGGAATCTGGAAGGAGGTTTCGAGCCGTTTATCTTTGGAAAGAACCCCGAGGAAGATTCTCGAATCGGCGTGCGGGTGGACATTGTTCCGACCGGAACCGCCGTCGGCGAGGCCTACATGCCACGGAGTTTGAGCCTGCTTCGCTTGCGATTCGACAAGAGTCGCAACCTCTTCAGTGGCCTCACCTGGAGACCTGAGATCTTGAGCCGCAGCATCGCCCGGGTGGACTCGATGAAGTTCCGCTTCAACTTCGAGAACTCTCTGGACTGTCCGCCACTTCAGTCGGTTGATATTGTCGGGGAAGGCTATGCCCGAGATGCGATCAGCCAAATCACCGTGCCTTTTCCGTCGTGGGATCGAAAGGGCCGGGCGCTTGTCGATTTCGCGAGCGATATCAAACCCGAGGCCACGCCGGGCTACCGAGTCTTGCGCGCCACGGTGCTGAGCCAAGATGGTCGCTTGGCGATCATCCGAACGAGCATCCGCATCGCCGATTTGGTCGATCTCGACAGCTTCATCCCCAAAGGCTTGGAATACTCCGACGAAGCTCGAGTCGTGAAGGGCCATGTCACGCTGCGATCTCAGGCGAACGGCAGGATGTCCGGCAAGTTCTCGATGGTGCTGCCCGAGAGTTGGTCTGCGCGCAAAGGTTTGGACGAAGATTTCCTGATCTATCACACCCGTGGAACCGCCCGAGTGCCCGTCGAATTCATCGTTCCCGCCGGAGCATCGGGAGTGGAATCAATCTTGCTGAAAGCCAAGATTGGTGAGAAGGAGATCACGCAACGCGTGTACCTCTCCATCCAGTAATCAGCCCCGAGGCAACCACCATGGCAACCGATCCGCGCACTCAATTTGGACCGGCCGCAGAGCGGTATCTCACCAGCGCGGCCCATGCCAAAGTCGATGAACTCGCCGCTCTGATGGCGCGGATTGACCCGCAGGGACGTGTCCTTGATATCGGAACCGGGGCAGGGCACACGGCCTACGCCCTCGCCAGCGCAGGATGCGAGGTGGTGGCCTACGACATGACGCCCGAAATGCTGAGCCTGGTCTCCAGGGAGGCTGAAGCTCGTGGGCTCGGATCGATCTCAGTTCAAGAAGGGGTGGCGGAGTCGCTCGACTTTTCGGATGCAGAGTTCGATGGTGTGGCGTGCCGCCTGGCGGCGCACCACTTCGATGGCCCGGCGGCGTTTATCGCGGAGTCGTTTCGGGTGGTGAAGCCAGGAGGATGGCTGCTGCTGATCGACACCGTCAGCCCGGAAGATCCCGAAACCGCGACTGAGCTCGATGAAATCGAGACCCTGCGCGATCCCTCTCACCGTCACGATCTCAGCGTAAGCGAATGGGGAAGTTTGGTCGAGAACGTCGGATTTGGGATGCAGTGGGTCGATGTCGCCCGTAAAACTCTCGATCTTGAGGACTGGCTGACCCGTATGAGCGTGGAAGATCACCGCGCCGCCACTCTTCGGGAACTCATCCTGGACAGCGAAGGCCCGCTGCGCAAGTACCTCAGCCCCGTCATCCTCCCCGACCAAACCACCTTCGATCTCTGGGAAATGACCCTCTTTGCCCGTCGTCCAGCGATCTGATCTGCGTCTCTGAACGCTCCTCAGCCGTCTGTACTCTCGTGGAATTGCCGCCTCTGATCGTGCCACTTGTGACCCCCTACACCGACGATGGGGCGATGGTGAGCGAGATTCGCATCGCTCGCATGGTGCGATGGCACAAAGAGCAAGGCGCGGGCGGATTCATGGTGGGCTCGGATGCCGGAGAGCCAGGATCACTGAGCCTCAACGAGCGCAAGCAGGCCCTGGAGTGGGTGATGCGCGAGGCGGGAGATCTCCCGGTCTACGTCAACATCAGCGGGATGACCACCGCCTACACCATTGACTTGGCCCAAGACGCCAACGAGTGCGGGGCTTACGCCGGAATTCTGACTCCTCCACCCTGGGGCGGATTGACCCCAGAAGAGACTCAGGCTTTTCTCAGCGCGGTTCGTCGCCACGGTGGGCTTGCGTGCGGCTGGATTGATCCGACGGGCCACACCAGCGGGCAAGCGGAGATGATCCATGCTCCGGGGCGCAAGAACCCCGGCCTCCTGGCGGAACACGGGTTCGAGCATCTCTCGACGGCCCCCCATGGGCTGAACTACGAATACTGGTCGCCAAGCGGCCTGATCCATCCGGCGGGTCTCTTCGGAGCGGAAAAAGGCGCGGCGATGCTGGAGAAGTGGGCTGCTTTCAAGCCCGTGCTCAGTGGGTTGCTCAAGCTCGCTGGGCCAGCCCGGGTAGGCAAGTACGTGTTCGAGTCGCTGGGCTTCGAGTTCGGTCCCCTTCGCGGCCCCTACATGCCCCTCAATCCACAGGGACGAGAAATCGCGGATCACTTGCTGCGCGCGGTGTAGTCACTCGCCCAGCGATCAAAAGAAAATTCCCCCTCTGCTAAGGCAAGAGGGGGAATTCTTTGTTCCGAAGAACGCGGCAAGCCTTACGGGCAAGCGTTGGTGTCTTCGGAGTCGGTGATGTTGGTTCCCGGAACGCCGTGAAGGTCGTTGTACGGGCCAGTGGTTCCGTTCAGAGTGAAGCCGGTTTGGCTCACGGGAACGGTTTCCAGCTGACCACCCTTGCAGAGACCAGTGGTTCCGCAGTTCACGGTGTCGACGCGCCAGCTGTAGTAGACCGGTGCGCGGCTGCCCGTCGGGGTGGTGTAGCCCCGAGCGATGGCGGCAACGCCGTTCCAGCGATAGTACTTGGCGTGGGTGTCCGCGAAGTTGATCACGAGGCCATCAGCGTGGCGAGCCGTACCGATGAACGTGTCGAAGTCGAGACGCGGGATGTTGCGTCGGATGTAGCCATCAAAGAATAGGATGGTGTCAACCGGTTCCGGCAGACCAGCGTGGTTTTGCGTCGGGGTGAAGGAGGTCTTCAGCGGGGTGCCGCAGAGGTACTCACCAAACACGCCGAGGTTCGGCACGTAGCTGGCTCGCTCAACCTTTTCTGAAGTGAGGTTGAGAGCGTTCAGGCGACCGCGCCACTCTTGTCCCGGGCTGTCGGCCGGGCTGACAAGGATCTGAAGGTTCTTCATGTACGGATCCAGGGATTCGTACATGAAGAACACGACCGGTCGCGGGTTCGGAGCCACCGGCGGCTTCAGGTAAGCCGAGAGAGGCAGTTGGTCGTCGTAGTCGCCCGCATAGATGATCGTAGCGGTGCCGATCTGCTTCATGTTGCTGATCGACTGCGTCTTCTTCGCCGCGTCCTTAGCTTGGGCGAAAACAGGGAAGAGAATGGCGGCCAGAATCGCGATGATCGCGATGACAACCAGGAGTTCGATGAGGGTAAAGGCTTGTCGTTTCATTCGACAGAGATCTCCGTGATCAAGCGTCCAGGCACCCGGGGGTGCCCTTCATGCAACGGGCTATGATAGCCCATTCTGTCTAAGAACGTAAAGATTCAGTAAAGGTTCCCCCGTGATCTCACGAGGAACAGGTATTTTTGTTGGCCTCATTCAAGGTGCGTCGAACCTCCAAAGGAACCTGGGTCTAAGGACCGCATCCGGTAAGTTTGGAGGAGAGTCGTCATGCGAATTTCCGTTCAACTTTACACACTCCGCTCTAGCTTCGAGAAATCGGTTTGGGGCACCTTTGATCAACTCGCCGAGGCAGGATTCAAAAACGTTGAACTCGCCGGCCTCTACGGGATGACCCCCGACGAACTCGCCGCCGGTCTCAAGGAGCGGGGAATCACCGCCCACTCCACCCACATGGGATTCGGTGACCTGGAAGGGAAGACAGAAAGCGTGGTGGCCTTCGCCAAAGCGTTCGGATTGGATACCGTCGTTATCCCCTGGCTGCAAATCAAGGAATTCTCGGGCGGCTGGAAAGAGGTTGGCGAGCGCGCTACCGAAGTTGCCGCCGAACTGAAGCCCCACGGAATCAAGGTCGCCTACCACAACCACGATTTTGAGTTCCAGCGCGTCGGAAGCGGTGACACGGGCTACGACATTCTCTTCCAACATGCCAGCGATGATGTCCTCGCCGAAGTGGACATCTACTGGGTCAAGAAGGCCGGATTTGATCCGGTGCGCATGCTGAAGCAAATGAGTGATCGCTTGCCGCTGGCTCACTTCAAGGACATCGACGAGGAAGGATTCTTCACTCAAGTCGGGCAGGGCAGCATTGATTGGCCGAGCGTGATCGAAGTCTGCAAAGCCGCGAAAACCAAGTTCGCCATCATCGAGAACGACCAGCCGAAGATCGATCCGGTCGACGCGGTGGTTCAGAGCCGTCAGTACCTGTTGGGTCTCGGCCTCAAGGACTGATCCCCGAACATTGATTCAGCATGATTCGAGCGGTGGTTTTCGATCTGGGGGGTGTGCTTGTGCGCATCCACCACACCTGGGAAGCCGCCGCTCGTGCTGTTGGCGTTTCGGGCAGGGAGATGCTTGGGCGTCTCGCCGACTATGCTCCGCTCAGCGACTACCAAGGGGGCATCCTCTCGGAGGGGAACTATCTCGCAACTCTCGCGAAGGATCTCAAGTGCTCCGTTCAGGAGGCTGGTCAGGTTCATGCCGCGATCCTTGGTTCCGACTACCCCGGGGCGGAAGATCTCGTGAACGAACTCAAGGCATTGGGCTTGCCGACTCTCTGCCTCAGTAACACCAACGAGCTTCACTACCAGGAGTTCTTTGGAGGCCGCTTCCCGGTCTGCAATGCCTTGGATCACTTGATCGCCAGCCACCGCATTGAGGCGAACAAGCCGGCTCCGGAAGCGTTTCAGGCTATCCAAGACTTGCTCCCGCGCAGCGAGGGCGAAGTGATTTTCTTCGACGATCACCCAGGAAACGTCGCGGGCGCTCTTGAGTTTGGCTGGCTGGCGAAGCAAATCGACCCCGGCGACGAAACCGGGGCCGATCCTGTGGCCCAGATGCGCGAAGAACTCGCGCGTCTCGGCGTGCTGCAGCAGCTCTAGTTCTTCACCAAGACCGCGGCAGGCTGGATGACGTAGCCTTCTTCGCCGTGGTAGTGCAGATCCAGGCCCGCTTCTTCCACCTCGTCCTCGCTGCGGAGCCCGATGGTTTTGTGGACGGCAAAGCCGATCAACCACGACCCGATAAAGGCGAACGCCCCAACCGCGACGACCGAAATCACTTGATTCCCGATCAGAGCCAAGCGGCCGGCCTCCAAATTGACGAGGGGGTTCACGGCGGGGCTGGCGAACACGCCGGTGAGGATCGCGCCGAGGAGGCCGCCCAGGCCATGGATCCCCACGACGTCAAGCGCATCATCGTAACCGAGCTTGTGCTTCAACTCAATCCCCAGACAGCAGACCGCCCCGCCGAAGAGCCCCATCAAGAGGGAGCTCCCAACCGAGACCAATCCGGCAGCGGGGGTGATGACCACCAGGCCGGCGACCAGTCCGCTCGCGCATCCGACCGCACTGACTCGCTTGCTGCGCAGCGACTCGATGGCCATCCAGCTGATCATGGCAGCGGCTGCCGCGACGTGGGTCGTGAGGAAGGCATTCAGAGCGATCCCGTCCATCATCAGGGCGGATCCGGCATTGAATCCGAACCACCCAAACCAAAGCATCCCCGCTCCCAGCAGGGTCAGCGTGAGGTTGTTGGGGGCTGGGGACTTTTCCTTGCGGTGTCCAATCAGGAGAACAAGGGCGATCGCGCTGACCCCACTGGCCAGATGCACAACCGTTCCTCCGGCGAAGTCAAGCGCTCCCAGCTTGAAGAGCCAGCCGTCGGCATTCCACACCCAGCAGGCAAGCGGAGCATAGATCAAGATCGACCAGAGGAGGGTGAAGAGGACGTATCCGCTGAACTTGATCCGCTCTGCAACCGCCCCGAGATCAGCGCCGGGGTGATGATGGCGAACTTCATCTGGAAGAGCATGAAGAGCGCCGCGGGAATCGTCTGAGTGCCGTAGGGGGTCGTCAAGCTCACCCCGTTCGCAAGGAAGTATTGGAACCCTCCAATGAACCCGCTCGGGGCTTTGTCGAAGGCAAGGGTGAAACCAATCAGCACCCACGAGAGACTGACCAGTCCCATCGTGACGAAGCTCAGCATCATCGTGTTGAGCACATTCTTCTTGCGGACTAAGCCACCATAGAAGATCGCCAGGGCAGGAGTCATCAAAAGGACAAGGGCCGTCGCGACAATCATCCAGGCAGAATCGCCTTTGTCAATGGCGGAGGAAGATTCGGCGGCAAAAGCAGGCAGGGAACACCCGAGAAGGCCGAAAAGCAGGAGAGATCGAAGATTTCGCATCGCAGTTCTCGCAATAAAGGGACAGATAACCTCGTGGCAGGCAATGCCACAGGCTTCTCGTCCGCGAGAAGCGGCTCGACGCGTCGGCGACGTCTTCTGGATCGTGCGCGACCGACCGTTGATTTGTCAAGTTTATGATCAGAAAATGCCTTGGAGCGCGCTTGAGTGAGAGGGAAACCGCCGGAGGTTAAGGAGGAGATCGTCGGCACTGACGATCCTCCTGGCATCATCGCCGAGCATGAGGCAGCTGGTACTGTCGATCCGGAGCGGTACCACGTTGATCGAACGGTGCAAGTGCATGGACGTTCGACTCGAACGAGAACTCCGGTTGGAACATCGATGTCCACGCGGCCCCAAGCATCGGAGCCAGGTGGAATCCTAGCCGCAGAGCCGCCTGAAAGTCAAGATTTGGCCCGGTTTTCCACCATGAACACGAACAAAATGCTCCACGCGGCTTGGCAACCCGCGCTCACCACGAACTGCAATCGCTCCGGCAAGGTGTAGATCATCGCTACCACCGGACCCCAGAAGAACCAACACATCACGACCCCTGGGGCGACGTTCTTCATGTATCGCTTCGGCGAGTAGCCGTCGAGCAAAGCGTCAAAGTTCCACTCGGCTTTGCGCCAGGCGAACATCGCGGTCGCAAACGGAATCGAGAGGAACGGCGTGAACACGAACATATCGAACGCGACTTTCTGGATGAGAATCCAAGCGTTCGTAGTGGGGCCAAAAGCTGCATCGAGGAACTTGTAGAGCCCCCACACCAGCCCGCCCGTGAGGCCGTACACCAACCCAGCGAAGCTCCACCGACCCCACCACTCCTTGTTGATGGTCGGGATGCGTCCGACAAGAGTCTTGGCGATCTCGGGGAGAAACCCTCCGGTGACAAAGCCCGATCCGAGGATGAAAATCCATCCCGCTTGATCCTTGAAGTTGCTGAACCCCACCAGCCCGCCCCGGATCGGCTCGAAGATGAAGTAGCCCACGACCACCGTGAGCACGATGAGCTGAATGAGGAGCATGGGCGGCCAACTTGCCTTGACTGCTTCCCAACCTTGCCGGAAAACAGATTTCTCCTTCGCCTCATCCATGCCGTAACGGACGTTACCGCGCCGCATCGCGCTGGTTCGGGACACGGCTGGACTTCTGGCGGGTGCGTTCTAGGTAGGATTCATTTCATGCTCAAACAAGCACTCGTCGTGATCGGTTTTGCGGGCGCTCTCGCCGCCCAGGCGCAGCTCCCATTGGATGCAGCCATCGAGACGGGAACGGGTTACAACCGAGCCATTCCCACGCCGGACGTTTCGATTTTTGTGCGGCTGGGAACCAGGCATCTGCGGAGTCATGAAGCCGACGACTACTTCCGCGCCGTCGATGCCGCCAGCGATCGCGTCGTCGTGAAGCGGTACGGGCAGAGCTACGGCGGGCGGAACCTTTCCTACGCCGTTGTCTCCTCGCCTGAGAACCTCAAGAATCTCGAGTCGATCCTGAACCGCAATCGGCGACTCACGTACGACGCGCCCCAGGTCACGAAGGCAGAGATGGACAAGATGCCCGTGGTGCTCTGGGCGGGATTTGGCATCCACGGGAATGAAGCGAGCGTCGTCGAGGCGGCGTGTTTGAGCCTCTATCACTTGGCCGCCGGAACAGATGCGAAGATCAAGAAACTTCTCGATGAAGCGGTCATTGTGATCCTGCCGAACATGAATCCCGATGGGCGTGATCGCTTTGTTTTTGGCGTCAACAACGCCCGTGGCGCGACGTTCAACGCAGATGGCCAAGACTGGGAGCGCAGTTCGTCATGGCCCGGCGGTCGGGTGAGCCACTACTGGTTCGATCTCAACCGCGACTGGATGCCCCTCACTCACCCCGAAAGTTTTGGTCGCCAAGAGCTGTTGCTCGAGTTTCGCCCTCAGGTCGTGCTGGATTACCACGAAATGGGGAATCGAGGGTTCTTCTTCCAGCCAGGCGTGGCGACGCGCAACAATCCGCTCCAGACGGCGGAGAACCGTGATCTCACCCAGCGATTTGCCAACAACACCGCGCGGGCTTTGGAAAGCGTCGGAACCCACTACTTCAGCGGAGAGCGATTCGACGACTTCTACATCGGCAAGGGCTCGACCTACGCCGATATGATCGGCGCGGTCGGGATTCTCTACGAACAAGAAGCCACGAGCGCACTTGTCAGCTCGGGCAGCGGACTCACGTTTGCTGAGAGTATCCGGAATCAGGTAGCGACGTTCATTTCGGCGGCTCAGTCGGCTCAGGCGATGCGCCTTGATCTGCTGGCGTATCAGCGGAACTTCTGCGCGTCGGCCCTGAAACCGGGGGGAACCGTGACCGGCTACCAAGTGGCGGACGACGACGCCGGTCGGAATCTGATCCAGCTCGTGATGGCTCATGGGATTTGGGTGCGGCGTCAGCCCGAGGGCTATGTGATTACGGTGGCTCAGCCGCTCGGGACGCTGGTTCGCGCGATGTTTGACCCCATCACCAAGTTCACGGACGACGAGTTCTACGACATCTCCGCTTGGTCTTTGCAGTACGCAATGGGAGCCAAAGTCACGCCGATCTCGACGACTACGGAGGGGAAGGTGGTATCCGAGGCTCTGCACGAAGAGGGCGCGTTTGCTCCGGCGGAAAAGCCAGTCGGGCACGTGGCCAAATCGGGGCGGATGGGATTCCATGCTCTCGTTGCCGATCTGATGCGGCGAGGTCGATCCGTGCGATTCGCGGAGAAGGCGATCGGGCATGCCCAGCCGGGCGATGTGTTTGTCCCGATCCAGGCAGGAGATGAAGCCTTGATGAAGGAGCTCGCCATGGCGCATCGTGTGGAGGTTGTGGGGGTTCCGGGGCAGACCGGGGAAGTCGTGAGCTGGGCGGGAGGGGCCCTGACCACGATCTCGCCACGCAGAATCGCTCTCCTCGTCGGCACGGGAGTAGATGCGAACAACGCGGGCGAGATTTGGCATCACTTTGACCAGAAAATGGGTCACAACGTGGTTCTGCTTCCGGCTTCCGCGACTCGAGTGGCAGATTTGGCCGACTACAACGTGATCTTGTTTGCGGGCGGCTCGCTCCCTGCCGCGTGGTCTGCGGCTCTGGCGACGTGGGTGCAGGGCGGAGGCACCTTCATCGCGAGTAGCTCCGGCGCCACGTGGGCGGCAAGCACCGATCTTTGGAAGCTCGACACGGTGCGCTACACCTCCGACGTTCGCGGGTTGGCTTACGGCGATATTGGTGAAGAACGAGGGCGACACGATCTGCCGGGATCGATTTTCCGGGTGGAGTTCGATCCCACTCATCCCCTCACGTTTGGGGGAACTCAGCCTTATTCGTTCCGCGAGTCGGGAGTGTTCTTGGCGACTCCGCCTGAGCCAGGGTCTGTGGTGGCGCGCTATGCGTCGGAGCCGCTCGTTGCCGGGTACGTCTCGGAGAAGGTTCTGCCCCTTGCAGGTGGCCGTCCCGCGATTCTCGCCAAGCCGAGCGGGGCCGGACGGATCGTCCTCTTCGCCGACAACCCGTTCTTCCGAGGCTTCTTCACCGCCCAGTCACGCACGTATCTCAACGCTGTGTTCTTCAGCGGGGCGTTCTAAGGAGGAGAGCCTTTTGAAAAAAACTTCCCCTAGCCGCGAGCGACTGGGGGAAGTTGTGAATCGAATCACCAACCTCGATCTTAGTGATCGTGGTGGTGCTCTTCGGCCTTTTCAGGCAGTTCAGCGATGGCGCACTCGGTGGTGAGGAGCAGGCCGCTGATGCTGGCGGCGTTTTGCAGAGTGGTGCGAACGACCTTGGCCGGGTCAACGACGCCTGCCTTCAGCAGGTCTTCGAACTCCAGGGTTGCGGCGTTGAATCCGATGCCCTTCTTGCCGTTCTTCACGCGATCCACGATCACGCTGCCTTCGACGCCCGCGTTGTGAGCAATCGTGCGCAGAGGAGCTTCGATGGCCTTGCGGATGATGTCCACGCCAATTTCTTGGTCGCCATCGCCCTTCACCGCACCGAGAGTATCGGCGCCGGCTTGGATGAGCGCGGTTCCGCCGCCCGGCACGATGCCCTCTTCGAGAGCCGCGCGGGTGGCTGCGAGAGCGTCTTCCATGCGAGCCTTCTTCTCCTTGAGAGCGGTTTCGGTGGCAGCGCCCACCTTGATGACGGCCACGCCGCCGCTCAGCTTCGCCAGTCGCTCTTGGAGCTTTTCCTTGTCGTAGCTGGACTCGGTGGTCTCAATGGCGCGCTTGATTTGGGCGATGCGGCCGTTGATGCCGTCCTTCTTGCCCTTGCCGCCGACGATCGTCGTGTTGTCCTTGGTGACCACAACCTTGCTGGCGGTGCCGAGCATGGCGAGATCAACATTCTCCAGCTTGAGGCCCAGCTCTTCGGTGATGAACTGACCGCCGGTGACGATGGCCATATCTTCCATCATCGCCTTGCGTCGCTCGCCGAATCCAGGAGCTTTCACCGCGACGACCGGCAGGTTGCTGCGCAGTCGGTTGAGAACCAGGGTGGCGAGGCACTCATTTTCGATGTCTTCCGCCACGATGACCAGAGCCTTGCCGCTTCGGAGAACCTTTTCGAGCACCGGAACCAGGTCTTGAACCGTGCTGATCTTCTTCTCATAGAACAGGATCATCGGGTCTTCGAACACGGTTTCCATGCGGGCCGGGTCGGTGATGAAGTACGGCGAGAGGTAGCCCTTGTCGAACTGGAGACCGTCCACGATCTCGAATCCGGTCTCGGTGCCCTTGCTCTCTTCCACGGTCACAACGCCATCCTTGCCGACGGTGTCGATGACCTCGGAGACCATCGCGCCGATTTCAGGATCGTTTGCGCTGATCGTGGCCACTTCGTTCATGCCCTTTCGATCCGTCACTGGCTTGCTCATCTTCGCGATTTCTGCGACGATGGCATCAACCGCCATCTCGATGCCCTTCCTGATCTGCATCGGGTTGCTGCCGGCGGCGACGTTGCGGGCGCCTTCCTTGTAGATGGCCTGCGCGAGAACGGTGGCCGTGGTGGTTCCATCACCGGCGAGATCGTTGGTCTTGCTGCTGACTTCGCGGATGAGCTGTGCGCCCATGTTCTCGAATCGATCCTCGACTTCGATCTCCTTGGCAATGGTGACGCCGTCGTTGATCACAGTCGGGGAGCCGAACTTCTTTTCGAGGACGACGTTGCGTCCTCGGGGGCCAAGGGTGACCTTCACCGCGTTGGCGAGCTTGTCGACACCAGCTTCGATTTGCTTGCGGGCGTCGTTGCTAAACTTGAGTTCCTTTGCTGCCATTTCTTTATTTTGCTCCTGCCTTCGCCTTTTCTTCGATGACCACGCCGAGCACATCGTCGGCGCGCAGGATCACGTAGTCCACGCCTCCGACCTTGACTTCGGTGCCGCCGTACTTGCCGTAGAGCACCACGTCACCCACGGCGATATCGACGGGGGCCTTTTCGCCGCTGTCGAGAGTCTTGCCGGGGCCGACGGCGAGAACTTTGCCGCGCTGGGGCTTCTCTTTGGCCGAATCGGGAAGGATGATGCCGCCTGCCGTGGTTTCTTCGGCGGTCGCGGGTTCCACAATGATGCGGTCGTGCAACGGTTTCAGATTCATAGTGTTTCTCTCACCATGAGGAGAAGACGAATTTTCTCCTCAAGAGTATGATTAGCAGTGTACCAGTGAGACTGCTAAGGCTCAAGTTGGCAGTCTCAGGTTAGGACTGCTGGACCCCTCGAGACTCCGTACTCGGATGGTGAGAAGGATTCATCGCTTCCTAAAAGGGCCCGGCACAAACAGAAAAAGTGGGCGGTGCGTGGCACAGCCCACTTCTTTCCCTAGAGCTTCGAAGCCTAGCCAATCGCCATCGGCATGACGACGCAGAACGTCTCATCCGTGCTCTCCGTGGGGCGGAGGACGGCGGGGCGGGAGCTTTCGGTCATTTCGGCGCGGATGCCTTCGCCATCCAGAGCCTGGAGGGCGTCCATCACGTACTTGCCGTTGAACGCGATTTCCACATCGCCGTTCTTGCTGATGATCGTCACTTCTTCCTTCGCTTCGCCCTTATCCTCGCTGCGAGCAGAGATCACGACCTTGTCTCCATCGCCGCGGAACCGGATGCGATTGGCGTTGTCGCGGGCCAGGATCATTGCGCGCTTCACATTGTCATAAAGCTCGCCGCGATCCATCGTCCAGGTGCGGGTGTATTCGCTCGGAACCACGCGCTCCCAGTTCGGATACTGACCGCTTAGAAGCTGGCTGACCACCTTCGCCTCGCCGATATCGACGATGAGGCGAGCCTCATCAAAGCCCAGCGACACCACATCATCATCGCCCAGATTCAGGTTCTTGATGATGCGGAGCGCCTTTTCCGGGACAATCGCGGTGATCGAGGTTCCGATGCCTTCTTGATTGATCTTGTGAACCGCCATGCGGTGGGTGTCGGTGGCCACCAGGGTCAGCACGGAGCCATCGTAGCTGCACATCACGCCATTGAGCACGGGGCGGCTGGAGTCATCGCTGACCGCGTAACTCACGGCGCTGATCGCCCGATTCAACTGGTTCGATTTCAGGTTGAGCGAACCAGAGACTTCCATCGCCGGGATCGGCGGGAACTCGTCGGCGGGGAAGGCCACCAGCTTCCACTCCGACATCCCGAGTCGGAGATACACCTGCGTGCCTTCCAGGCTGATCGCGACCTCGCCCTCTGGCAGTTGGTTCACGATGTCGCTGAGGAGCTTTTGCTGAACGCAGACCGAGCCCGTGTCGCTCACATTAGCCGCGCAGACGGCTTGAGCCCACATTTCGCCATCGCATCCCAGCAGAGTCAGGCCACCCTCCTTGGCCTCCAGTCGGATCGAGGAGAGGACAGGCAGCGCGGTACGCACGCTGGAAGCCGCTGCGGCAATCCCGAGGGCGGTACTGAGGTCTTTTCGTGTTACGGTCGCTTTCATGGAGTCAATTCCAATTCAATAGTGTGAGTCTAGCGGACTCAGCCGAACATCGGCAACTGGTACTGGGTGCCAGGTTGGGTCTCCGATTGTTCCGGCGAAAATGGGTTTTCGGGAAGGTCGCTCGCGGCGGTGTGCATCTTGAAGAGGATGCGCAGATGGTCGGCCTCGCTGAAGCCCGGGGCAGGCATCGTGTGCAGCAGATCAACCAAAGTGCGAGCCTGGCTCATATCCATCGCCAGAGAGGGGTCGGTTTGGGCGGCTTGCTCCAGCAGAGCGACCAAGTCTTCGGGCAGTTCATGCCCGGCGTAAAGATCCACGAGTTTATGATAAAGATCATTCATTTCAGCTTCTCCAACGAGCCGCCGAGTTTCTCGCGCAGCGCTCTGCGACCGCGGTAAAGCCGCGATTTCAGTGCTGGCACGCTTATGCCCAACGTATCGGCCGCTTCTTTGGCCGAAATATCCTCAAGATCACACAGGATCAGGGGTTCGCGGTAATCCATCGGGAGATCATTCAGCGCTTGCTGAACCGTCACCCTCAGAGCTGCCCGTTCCTCTGTTCCACTGTAATGAGCCTCGGTCGGAAGCTCAAGCAGTTTGTGCTGGCGCATCTTGTCGATGCACAGGTTGCGGGCGATGCGGAACAGCCACGTCTTGAAGGCTCCATCGGCTCTTAAATCGGCCGATCTTCGGAGAACCCGCAAGAACGTCTCGGCGGTTGCATCTTCCGCGTCTGTCCGATTCCCCAGCATCCGGTACGTGTACCGAAAGATTTTCTCTCCGTACAGTTGGTACAACCCTCCCATCGCGGAGGAGTCGCCTTTTGCAAGGGCGGTCAGCCAGCGCTTTTCTGCTAATGAGTCATCGCGAGGATTGCTCGACATAAGAGACGGGGGACTCCACCAATTCGACGCAGAAAGTATAGCCGACTCCCGAACCTTTGCCGGGTGGAATCGGCAAGAGCCTGTGGAGAACTCGGTGCAGCGGCAGCTTACAGAACCGTCGGCAACGAGACCGCGGTGATCTTCGGCTGGTTGGCCGCCACAGGGTCGCCTTCGACACCCGAGATGATGATCAAATACACCCCGCCCGCAACGAAATTGAGGTTCGCCGTCGCAAAGGTGCCATCCGCGCCATCGCGCTTGGCAATCCACGTGGACGGACCGCTATCGACAACCAAAGTGGACGTCGTGCCGCTTTGAATCCCGCCGGTTTGGAACTGCGGGATGTCTCCCGGATTCTGGAACCTGATCGCAGGGGTCGATGTGCCGGTTCCGCGCTCCAGGGCGTGAACCACGATCAGACGAGCCTTGCTGCCCACCGGTCGCTCACGATCCACGGTGAAGGTGGTGAATCGGAATCGCTTCAGCTCTTCGCCCGCCGCAAAGTTCACCAATCCATGGGCCAGCACGACATTGTCTGAGTTCTGGTTGAAAACGATCGCCTGTCGAGCCAATTCGGCTCCTCCCGCGCTGTGAACCGAGACATCGTAACCATCCACATCCGGCCCTTCAAAATCGACTTCCACAAAGCCCGGGGTGTTCGCGCTGTAGGCCAATCCGGCTGCTTCCACTTCGTCGTTCAGCCGATAGGTGATGCTTCCCGCATCTGGGGAGGCGTTCACGAACATGAGTTCCGGCTTGATGATGCTTCCATTTCCCGAACCTCCGCATCCGGAGAGAACGAGGGCGGAAACAGCCACGGCGATGATGGAGAGCTTGCGCAACATCGTCTGCAAGGATACCAGATCAAGGGTTGGGAACGGCCCGTCCTTACTCTGAGCCCGCCAAGCCAGAATTCTGCGCTGCCTGCAGTTTCGAGGCCGCCTCGACGTAGGCAGGGTAGAGCGTGGTGTAGCAGAGACCGCACCCAAACAAACTGGTGCGCACGGCCTCCGCCAAGGTCTGTCCGCATCCGGGGCAAGGGTCGGAGGCGGGGTCTCCATGCAGGGCGAGGATGAACTCGCCCAGGGCCGGAACCCCAGTCGTGTGGTCAACATCCTGAGCTTCGATCCGCTGACGGTCGCCGTGAGGAAACTTGACTGAGATCCTCATGTCATTGCTCTCCCCGCAGTTTTGGGGTTGCAGTGCTCGCTTTTAGCCTCGCTCCACCGTCGGAGTCACGGACGAGTTGCAATCCTCGCCCTCTCCAAACTCCGTTTGGGGAGGGTGGCCAAAGGCCGGGACGGGCGGCATCACCACGCCGCTGTGAACTCGACGCCGTCGCCGGAGCGGTACGGACACCGCTCCGCGAAATGCGCTTCAAATTAGAATGCGGTTCCGCGAGTCGTCTCATCTCGGAACAGAGCGATGATCTGCTTCGTTAGTTCGCCAGGCTTGCCCGTCCCAATCGGACGCTCGTCCAGGCTGATCATCGGAATCACCTCGGCGGCTGTTCCCGTCAGAAACGCCTCGTCTGCGCTCAGAATATCGTATCGGGTCATCGTGTCTTCGACGACCGTGAATCCCGCTGCTTTTGCGAGCGCAATAACCGTGTCGCGGGTGATGCCCTGTAGCAACCCGCTGGAAGGGTGAGGAGTTCGCAGAACGCCATCCTTGAAGATGAACAGGTTGTCACCGGTGCATTCCGCCACGTAGCCTTCGTGGTTCAGCATCAGCCCTTCGCCCGCGCCGGCTCGGTTGGCTTCTTCCTTGGCCAGGATATGGTACGCATACCGACCGATGCACTTCAGCCTCTGGTCGAGCGTGCTCGGGGGAGCGACACGGTAGCTGGTCGTGATGACTTTCAGGCCGGTTTCGTACGCCTCGGGCGGATACAGCGCGAGCGTCGAAACCATGATCATCACGTTGGCGTTCGTTTTCACCGCCTTCGGGTCGAGTCCAAGCCCCGTGCCGCGCGTGACATTCAATCGGATGTAGCCATCTTGAATCTGAGCCTGGCGGCACACATCCAGAATCTGCGCCTTCATCTCTTCTTGAGTCATTTCGACCTTGAAGTTCATGAACTTGGCTCCGTGATAGAGCCGGGTGAGGTGCTCGTCCAGCTTGAAGACTTGACCGCCGTAGATGCGGATGCCCTCAAAAAGTCCGTCGCCATAGAGGTGCGCGTGATCCGCCGCAGGGACAGACGCGGTCTCGATGGGACTCACAGTGCCGTTAAACCAGACAAGCATTGGCATGCCAATGAGTGTACCGGGAGGTTCTCGAACGCCGCCCCTCGGCTAGGACAGGGCCCGGTTTTGACCCGCGACTGATAAAGAAACCTACACTTTCTCGTCCATAATCCAGAACCGCACCGATCTCGGCGCGGTCTATTGGTTGGAGATGAAGGGTAGTCGCTGGCTTTGGCTCATCGTGCCGGGGATTCTGGGGGGTGGCGTTTTTGCCGTCCTCAAGAACCTGGAGGCTCAATATGTTCCGCGAGTCTGGCCGCCGCAAACAATCGCGGGCAAGACCCTGACCGGATCACCCGGAAAGGTGAAGGCGGAAATCAACAACTGGTGGAACGAGGCGTCGAGCCGCGAGCTGTCATTGTCCTCTCCGCAATTCAAAAAGGCTTCCTACAAGGGAAGTCTGACGGAGCTCGGCGTGAGCCTTGACACCGAGGGGCTCGCAAAGTCTGTCCGAATGACCGAATTCTGGCCCGATCTCATCGGCGCCTACGGCCGGGCATCCGCCGAGACCGTCGCCCTGAATTGGCACCCATTTCTCAGCGTCTCGACTCCACCGGAGCTTGTTGAGTTCGTCAAAAAGCAATCTGATACAGGCCAAGACGCCCGAGCAACCCTCGAAGGCGGGGAAGTCAAGCGCGTTTACGAAGGGCCGAGTTTTTCGCTCGTCGAAGACAAGTTTCCTGAAGCCATTGCCCTCGCGATTGACCAGGGCTCCGACGTCGAACTCCCGCTTGAGATCGGCAAAAAGCAAGTTCCGGATGATGAGCTGGATCGAGTGAAAAAGGTCATCGCCCGGTTCAGCACTACCTTCAACAATGGCCAGTATGCGCGCTCCTCAAACATCCGACTCGCGGCCTCGCGGATCAACGGTTTGGTGCTGATGCCGGGCGATTCGTTTAGCTTCAACGGCCACCTCGGTCAGAGAACTCCGGCGAAGGGCTTCAAGGAAGCCGGGGTCTATGTCAACGGTCGCCACGACACCGATGTCGGAGGCGGGATCTGTCAGGTAAGCACCACGCTCTACAACGCGGTGATGATCGCCGGGCTCAAAACAACCGCTCGATCTCCCCATTCGTTGCCCGTTCCTTATGTCCCGCTGGGCCGAGACGCTGCGGTCAGTTTCCCGAACCCAGACCTCAAGTTTGTCAACAACACCGATGCCCCGGTTGCTCTTGCCGCAAGCGTGGTAAAGGGCAAAATCGAATTCGCGATCCTGGGCGAGGAAAAGCTGGACCGGGAAGTGAAGTTCGAATCGCGACTCCTCAAAACCTGGTCGCACGGCGAGAAGTTCGTTGATGATCCCAGCCTGCCGCCCGGCAAGACGAAGCTCGTCGACAAGGGTGGATCAGGTCGGAGTGTGCGAACCTGGAAGGTGATCTACGAAGGCGGCAAAGAGGTCAAGCGGATCGATCTTGGGGTCAGCACCTACCGCGGCGGCCCGAGAATCATTGCCCGAAACAATCGTCCGGCACCGCCAAAGCCAACCGAACCAGCCGGAGAAGCCGCGCCCGTTGATTCGGCTCCTCCGACCTTACCGACGGGCGGCTAGAGCCGCTCGCGATCGATCTTCATCAGGCTGAACTGTTGCCCCTGATAAATCGTCGTGCCAAACGGCGACAGATCGGTCGCCGGGAGCTCGCCAAACGCTTCCGGATTCGGGATCACGACGTACTCGATCCCGGTGCGAGTCAGGATCTCCCGGATCTCCTCGGGCGAGGCCATGGCGAAGAGCCGCTCGACATCCTGGCGCCGATTTCCGTAGTCAGGTGTTTCGCTCCAGTGACCGGCGTAGGTCGTCGCCCCGGCAAGGCCCGAAAGAATCGGATTCAGATCCGGGATGTAGGGGGGGATGAAGGGATCCTCGGGAACGTTGATCGACACCCCCGGACGAGCCGCCACGACCTTCCGGCCGGGAATTTGATGCAGTTCTCGGACAATCGCCTTGACGTCGGCACTGTAGAACACTGTCTGGACTTTGGTCGTCGCCACGTTGCTCCGGATCAGAGTGAGTTCGCGCTGGAACCAATACAGCGACGAGGCACTCATCACCGCCACCGCGAGAGCCGTCACCAGATTTCGGATGTTCCGCGCCGAATCTTTGGGCACTTGCTGGTCAATCCGGCGGAGAATGACCTCGACGCCCAGCGCGGCAAGAACCGCCCAAGGCAAGGCTAACCCCATCGCCAGTTTTCGCTGGAATAGCTGCGGGAAGAATGGGGCCACGGCTCCGATCACCGCCCAGGCGTAAAAGAGATTCCACCCCAGACCTTTTCGCGCCCCAAGTGCGACCACGCCAATCGCCGCGACGAAACTCGCAGCAAAAGCGCCCTGAGTCATGAAGTACGCCTTCTCGGAGTCAAATCCTGTGGCGGCAATCGCCAACGCGCCGAAAAGCGCAACGAGCGATCCCGGAGCTGCCCATTTTTGCCATCCCTCTCGGCCCGAGGCCAAGGCCGGCAGACTCAGGAGGACAAGGGGGAAGATGCCCACGAGGATCTGGCGGAATGTCGGCGAGAACGTCTCCGTGGCGGCCCGAGCCTGGAATACGGTGTCCTGAGACAGCACGTTCATGAACCAAAGGGCGGCGGGAATCGTGCCTAGACCGATCACCACGGCGCGTGCGAGCCACTGGCCGCTGAACTCCTTGCTCACCAGAGTGGCCACAAGAAATCCGATGAGCACGAACGTGACAAGCAGAACGTCGTAGCTGTGAATGTTCATCAGCAGGAGCATGGCCGTGGCTCCAGGCAGAACCGATTTCCATGATTCTCTGGCCGCCACCACCGAGTTCATGGCCCACAGAATCAAGCATAAGCTGACCATGAAGAGCCCGTTTGTGAGCATGGAAGGGAAGACGAGAACCTCCGGCTGCCACACATCAACGGGGAGCCGACGCTCCAGAAATCCGTTCACCGGATTCGTGCTGGTCATGTTGAGCCGCCCGAATGGCTCCCAGACCATGAACCCCAGGCCCCCGCCAAAGCAGCCCAGGATCATGGCAAGCTTAGAGGCAAAGATGCTGAACTCCAGCTTTTTCACGAACTTGCCAAGCAGAATCACGAAGAGAAACGTAAATCCGATCCGGGCCAGATTCGCAACCAGCGGCAGGGCAACTTCCGGCCCCATGCCTTCAAAAACCCGGGCAATCGTTCCCAGAGCCCAGAAGTAAAGGTGGATTGTCAGACCTGGCTGCTGCTCCACGGCAAATCGATTCTCGAACATGAACCGACCCTCCATGGCCTGATGCATCCACGCTGCATAAACCATGTGGTCATCGGCATTGAACTGAGCTCCCAAGTAGAACCCACCGCTCGGTGTCGCCAACCAGGCAATGAGCATCGGGATCGCGGCCAGCACCGTCGCCACCAGCGCCAGACGCCACGAGAACTGCGTGAGCTTTTCCTGCTTCAGATCCTCGTTTGCGGCGGCCTTTTTCGGGGTCGGCTCGTTGATGACAATGCCGTCGCTGTCGTTCGGCTCAGGCGCGGCATCCTCGCTTCCCAGACCTTCGTTCACGGGTTCATCGCTCACGGCGTTGGGGGTTCCTTGCCCAGGCTCTTGTAGATCATCACGATCTGATCGTCCCACTCCTTGGCCTTGGCATGGGTCGGATCAAGCTCTTGAACCTCGCGGAAGAGCCCAAGAGCTTGCGGATACTTTTCCATCGGACGCAGAACAGGGCTGAGAACCACCACTTCGCCGAAGGCGAACGCGGCCTCGACCAGGGCTCGCTTATCGGCCTCGCTCTTGCTCTTCGCGTAGGCGGCTTTTGCGGATTGATAAGCCGCCTCACCCGACTTCAACTCAGCACGGGCTTGGTCCACTTTGTTCGTCGCAGGGGCGCTCGCGATTTCTCCCTGAAAGAGCACGAGCGCGACGATCGCTGGCATCATAAAGGCATTCTAGCCCAGGATGGCCTCAAGCGTTATCGGGCTTGCGGAGCGTGGCGAGCTTTCTCGCGCTCTTCCAACTGCTCCAAGGCAAGTTGCAAGGCTCGGGCGGCCGCGACGGCGTCTTTCGCCGGAGGATTCACCACGATCAAGTGCCGAACCCGAGCCACCGCATCCACCACCTCGGGAGTCGTCGCGGGCAGCAGATCCTCATTTTTCACGGTGAGCGGAGCGCGTAAGGAGCTCCGAATCCGATCGTAAGCGGCATTCAAGACCATCGAAAGTGCCTGATCTCGCCGACCCGCACGCATCAAGACAAGGGAAAGAGCATCAAGAACATCCCTCGCGCCTCGAGTCTGCAGATTCTCGCGATCGGGGACGCCAAATCGGCGGCTCCAGGTGAACAAAACCAAGGCAATCAGGGCAAAAAACTGCCAGCGTGCCACATCAGCCCACGCTCCCAACTGGCGCAAGTGGTTGGGGGCTTCGGCATTCCCCGCACCCGCCTCCAAAACCACCAACGTCTGATTCTTGTCGACGAATCGGGTGATGGCCTCCATCCACGCGGCGGCATGATCGTTTTGCGCGAGCATGCGGTTCGAGCCAGTATGCCCGTGGCGAATCCACATCGCCACCCCTTTGTAGTACGGGCGGACAAAGGCGAAATCGCTCTCTTTCCCCTCGATGAGCGGAAGCTCGCCCTCCGCCGACTTGAACGGCGGAATAGTTTGTTCCCAACCGTCAAAGTCCGGAGGAGTCTCTGCGAGGATCTGATACTTTGCCCCTGTCGCCCGCGAGGTGAAAGTCTGAGGCTTCATTGCCACCAGATCGGAATCCCTCAGTCGGTCGTTGATCCAGACCCGAATTCCTCGCCCGCCTGACCTGATGAACGCGAGATAATTCTCCTCAAGTTCGCTCTGGGCTGGATCCTCCAGGTTGGAAGACAGCGGGCGCGGGAAGATCGGAACGCTTCCTGGTCGAAGGCGTGGGCGAATGCTTCGATCAATCACCACCCGATAGCCAGAGCGGCGGAGCAGTTCCACCACCGCAGCCATCCCCGATTCCTTCGTGCTTGTCGCGCTTGGGTTCGTCCGAACCTCTCGCTCGCCCATCAAAATCAGGATCGAGGCCACAATCAAGATGAGGGCCAAGCCGGCGGCAAGCCTCGGCAAGATGCTCACAGATCTCTTCAACTCGCCGCCTCCCGCGCGCCGAGAAGTTGTGAGATGCGGGTGTACTGCTCGCGGAACCAATCGTAGTCGCTCCGCCCATCAACGATCGAGCCGTACCAGACGAGGTCGAATCGCTGCGTGACTCCTCGGAAGTCAAGGTCGCGCGGAACCCTGGTCGAGCCTTCGATCCTGGCCAGGTGCTCCCAGTTCGTTTCGTAGCGAAGGAATCTCGCGATTCCGTGATCGTCCGCTTTCATCAGCAGAGCCAGATAGAGCGCGCGGACGGCTCGTCGGTATTCGCCTTTCGCGGCAAGTTCGTCGGCTTGTCCGAGCCATTCGTCGGCGGTGCGATCGGGCTCGCCATCTTCCAAGAGACCGCCCGCAGACGTCTGTTTGTTCTGACGCTGCGGCAGGGCGATCTTCATGATCGCCCAGATCACAAACGCGACCACGGTGACGACAATGATGAGCCAAACCAGGTTCGTCAGACCCGAGGGGATCGACATGTTCGGTCGCTGACCTTCGCGTTCTGGTTGTTTGAAGAGGTTCTCAAACCACTCCTGAACCCTCCGGAAGAATGTCTCCATGCTCTCCCCAACCCAAGTTTCGCGCTGACGCGTCTCCCGGACTCGGTAGAGCGGATTCTCGAGAATCTCTTCGGCCTGTTTCTTGGGATCAAGAATGGACGGAGCGTTTCGAGAGGGGGAGGTGGGCAACACAGGCGGCGTCGTGGAGCCGTCGGGGGGAAGGCCTAAGCGATCCCGCTCGCGCAGCATCGTCACAACCTGATCGCGCTGCGCCTCCCACGAGAGGGAAGGATCCTGACCCTGGGTGAGAGGATCTCGCTTCGCATCGGGATCGGCGAGCAACCGGCGCCATTCGGTTTCGCTCTTTGCCTCTTCGGCGCGCTCGGTGAGATCCGCTTTCGCGAGAACCGGCAGCAACAGCACCAGAAGGAGGGAAATCCACCACTTCTTACTCAATGGTGCCTCCTCGTCGGTGGGCGACCGCATCCGCGACATCCTGGGCGAGAAGGCGAATATCCAGGGCCTCGATCTGCACGCGGCGATCAATGTAGAGGAGAGTCGAGACGATTGTCCAGAACGGCATCAGGAGCCAGATCGTGAGGTAACCAGGGATCAGCTCGAAGGCTTTGGCGAAGAACTGCCCCCAGATGGAGTTTGAAACAAACTCCGCGAAGGGGCCGGTTGAGGCGACAAAGTTCACCAGCAGACTCGCGCCCGTTTGCAGCCCGAGGAAGACGAAGAACATCACGATCCACGCCGTGATCACCGTGCCGCCAACCGATGGGACAGTTCGATAACTCTTGAGGAGGAGAATCCCTCGCTTCACGGCGGCGCGAATCGAGAGTTCAGGCTCCATCACGATCACGGCGGGGGAGAGAGTCACGCGGTAAAGGAGGAACGGCGTGAAGAACACAGCCACGACGATTGAGAAGACACCGAAAGCTCCGAGGAGAAACGCCTGGCTCGACCCCGAAGCCGTCTGCTCGATGACCGCCCCCGCCGCCAAAGCAAGACTCATCACGAGGAGGGGAAGCAAGGCGGTCAGGCCAAGGAAGAAGAGTAAGCCCATCATCTTCCAACTCAAGCGCGCAATCTGTTCGTTGGAGATTGCCGCCCGTTCTTCACCCAGGATGATGGGGGCGACGATTTGGGTCGAAACTGCCTGGCACGAGGCAAAACCGTACACAAATAGAGGAATCGCGACAAACGCGGTCAGGAGCAGCCCAATCCCGAGATCGGTCAGATTCACTCCCACCGTCCGGGCTTGCTGCATGAAGAGAGAGGGAAAGATGAACTGGATGAAGAACAGGGCAGAGATAAAGCAGAAGAATCCAGGGATCGCGGTGCGCGCCAGGAGGCTTCTCGCTTCACGCTGATAGATCCGGGTGGCGAGGTCGAAGATGCTGTTCGTCGCCATCGGGCGCACGAAGCGACGCCGCTCAATTTTGCGCAAGCGTTCTTCGTAAAGCTCGATCGGCCCCTGCTTCTCCATTCAATCCTGCGCTGTCAGCCCTTGACTCGGCTCCTAGTCTACTAAATACGTCCCGACCGACGCCGAGGACGCACCCGATTTCCCGGAATCCGTCTCGTTCAGGGACCAAGCGGCCCACCCTGCGAATACTCCCAGCCGTTCCGTGCGTCTCTAAACCCAGAACCCGGCAAGCTCGCGCTCTTGCCGACCCGAGGTGAGATCGAAGAATGAGCATGTTCGTTGCAATTGTTGCTGGGGCCGCACTCGGCCAGACCGTTGGCATTGACGATGTATGGCAAAGCGGACTCAAAGACGCCAGCTTCCGCATGAAGGTCGATAAAGCCTCTCAAAAGGAACTCCAGAAGATCAACAAGGACTTCGCGATGTCCTACCGATTCGACTACACCGATGTCGACATGAAGGAGCCGTTCATGCTCCGGCTGGAATCGGTGGTGGATCAAGAGCGACTCCTCTATATTGTCAACGGCCCGACTCGACTGATCAAGATCCCACGCGCGAAGATCAACAAGCGGGAGGATCTCAGCAAGTCGCCGGGCAAACGCCAGACGATTTTCGATTTCGGAATCATCGCGCCGAGCATCTTTAGCAACTACATGCAAGCCAAGTTCGTCCGGGTGGATCGAGCGACCAGCGACGCGGTGTTCGACGTCACCTACGTGCCGGCGCTGAAGGACGGCACGCGGCACCGCATTTGGGTGGATCGCGAGAAGAAAGTCGTGACGAAGCGCGAGTGGTACAACCAGAAAGGCGGATTCCTCCAGGCGACCTTCAACTATTCGAAGCCGCAGAAGTTTGGAACTCTCTGGATGAACACTCGGATGGATGTCTACAACGCGGACGGTAAGTTCGCGGGCGGCACCGATTTTGTCGGGATGAAGGTGAACCAGAATCTCGCAGCCACCATGTTCGCGGTGAAGTAGTTTCGCGGACACGGCGTCCACCCAGACTCAGAGATACCGACCTCTTGAAGGTCGGGGATCCTTGTCCTCCATTCGGCGATTTCTCGAAAGAATGAGAATCGTAGGATACGGTCTCGGTCACGAATTCCTCCCCCATCCTGGGGGAGGGCAGTGTGGGGGCCGCTCATGCGAGAGTCAGTGGTCATTCTGCCCCTCCCGGCCTTTGGCCATCGTCCCCGAGTCAAGCTCCGAGAGGACGAGTCCAGACACCTGCTGCGGGTTCGGTCGGCAGAGGAAAACGGAGATTTCCGAAAGAAATTCCGCCGCCATGCTGGGGGAGCAAGAAAGGGGCAATCCGCACAAGCCTCGGGACATCTGACCCTGTGGAAAACGCGAACGGTCCCAATCTGGAAGGCAAGCCTAGCACCACCCACCTTGAACCTGCCATGATTCCAAGTTGCCGCAACCTGCGGCGAGTGGCTTCGCAATGAGCCCCTGGTGATGAGTGTCCCGCGAACGCGATGCGGGCTACGCGATTTAATCCCCAGACGGCCGAGAAGCACAAGGAGACTCGCGTGCTACCAGGAATCTTAGGAACAAAAATTGGCATGACCCAAGTCTTCACGGAAGACGGGAAGATGATTCCCGTCACCGTGATTGAGGCGGGCCCAGTGTTTGTCACCCAAATCAAAACGGTCGACAACGATGGCTACAGTGCTGTCCAAGTCGGCTTCGGCGATCAAAGCGACAAGCATCTCACTTTCCCCAAGTTCGGTCACCTGAAGAAGGCCGGCCTGACCCACAACGTCCGACACCTGCGCGAGTTTCGCGTGGCGGACACTGCTGGCTTCGAACTCGGCCAAGAACTGAAAGCGGACGTTTTCGCTGAAGGTGAATCGGTTGACGTGATCGGAATCAGCAAGGGTCGAGGCTTCGCGGGCGGCGTCAAGCGCCACCACTTCAAGGGCCAACACATGACCCACGGTTACATGACCCACCGACGCCCGCTCTCGAGCGGTGCAACCGGACCCCAGCGCGTCTTCAAGGGCACCAAGAAGCCCGGACACATGGGTGATGCGCAAATCACGCAATCCGGTCTCAAGGTCGTCAAGGTGGACACTGAGCGCAACCTGATTCTGGTCAGCGGAAGCGTTCCTGGTGCAAACGGTTCACTCGTCACGGTGAACAAGGCGAAGAGGTAAGGACGATGGCACAACTGGAAATCAAAGACAGCAAGGGCAAGTCCGTCGGTAAGCACACGCTCGCCGCGCCCATCGCCGAGCTGGAAGTGAACAACATGGTGCTTCACCGCACCGTGGTCGCAGAAGAAGCGAATTCTCGACAAGGCACCCACAGCGCTCGCACTCGAAGCGAAGCAAAGGGCGGCGGTCGAAAGCCGTACAAGCAAAAGAAGACTGGTAACGCTCGTCAGGGCACGATCCGCGCTCCGCACTATGCCCACGGTGGTATGGCGCTCGCGATCAAGCCGCGAGACTACAGCAAGAAGGTCAACAAGAAGGAGCGACGCCTCGCGATCATCGCCGCGTTTGGTGCAAAGGCCAACGCCGGTAGCGTGGAAATCGTGAAGGATCTCGTGATGACGGCCCCGAAGACCAAGGATGCACAAGGCTTCCTCAAGGCTCTCGGGCTCGACAGCGTGAAGCGCGTGCTCATCGTCATCGACGAGCACAACGAGAACGTCCTTCTGAGCTTCCGCAACCTGCAGAACGTGGAAATCCGAACGGCTCCGAGCCGCGACGGAAAGGCTTCGGCGTTCTCTGCACGCGACATTTTGGTGGCGCACAAGGTGATCCTCACCGAGGCAGCCATGAAGAAAACTGAGGAGGCCTGGCTCAATGGTTGATCCGCACATCATTCTGATCCAGCCGCACATCACGGAAAAGTCCCTGCGACTCAGCATGGGCGATCCGCGAATCGAGAAGGACAGCGACATCGTTCGCAAATACACCTTCGTCGTGGCTGACAGCGCAAACAAGATCCAAATTAAGGACGCCGTCCAGGCGATCTACAACGAAGGAAAGAAAGACAAAGAAAAGATCACCGTGACCAACGTCGCCACCATTCGAGTCAAAGGCCGAATGAAGCGCATGGGTCAACGCAAGCCGGGCATGACGACCGGTTTCAAGAAGGCGATCGTGACCTTGGCCGCAGGCCAAAGCCTTGAGGATTACGGAGCGTAAGATGCCGACGAAACGAATGAAACCGACTTCGCCGGGCCGTCGCCACATGGTGGCTTCGACCTACTCGGAGATCACCAAACGCACGCCCGAAAAGAGCCTCCTGGCTCCGATCAAGAAGAAGGGCGGTCGCAACCACACCGGTCGCATCACGATGAAGAACCGGGGCGGCGGCAACAAGCGACGCTACCGCATCATCGACTTCAAGCGGATGAAGGACGGAATCAATGCGCAAGTCATTGCCATTGAATATGATCCGAACCGCACCTGCCGCATCGCTCTGCTGGAATATGCAGACGGCGTGAAGACGTACATCCTCGCCCCGCGAAATGTGGGCGTGGGTCAAACCCTCACGAGCGGCGAAGGATCCGACATTCTGCCGGGCAACTGCCTCAAGCTGCGCAACATTCCTCTTGGTACCTTGGTGCACAACGTGGAACTGCAGCCGGGCAAGGGTGGTCAAATGGTTCGCTCCGCCGGGGCTTCGGCTCAGGTGATGGCGAAGGAAGGCGACTACTGCACCCTCCGACTCCCGAGCGGTGAAATGCGCATGGTCAGCATGGACTGCCGTGCCACCGTCGGTGAAGTGGGCAACGCAGAGCACGAGAACGAGCAACTCGGTAAGGCGGGTAAGGCTCGAGGCCTCGGCCGCAAGCCGCACGTTCGCGGTGTTGTCATGAGCCCGCGCGACCACCCTCACGGTGGTGGTGAAGCCAAGTCGCCGGTTGGACGCCGGAAGGGTCCGGTCGACCGATGGGGCAACAAGGCTCTGGGTGTTCCTACGCGCAAGAACAAGCGCACTGACCGCTTCATCGTTCGCCGGAGGAAGTCGAGCAAGTAAGGCGAGGTAGTCATTATGGGTCGAAGTCTTAAGAAAGGATATTTTGTGGATGACCATCTCGTGAAGAAGGTGGACGCCATGAACGAGAGCGGCGAGAAGAAGCTGATCAAAACTTGGTCGCGCCGCTCCACCATCACTCCCGACATGATCGGGCACACGATTGCCGTCCACGATGGACGCAAGCACGTGCCGGTCTTCGTCACCGAAAACATGATCGGTCACAAGCTCGGAGAATTTGCTCCGACGCGGACCTATCGTGGACACGACGGCAGCCTGCCCGACAGGGGGACGCGACTGCGATAAGCCTCACGAGAGGATTTGAACGCTCGGTACACTAGTGGGCCTTGCGTTCAAGTCCCCTCTTGGCCAAGAACGGCCAATCCTGAGGAAGGAAAAAACGATGGAAGTCAAAGCAGTAGCAAAAGGAGTTCGGGTTCAACCCCGAAAGGTTCGCCTGGTGGCCCGCGAAGTTCGCGGAAAGAACGCTGCCGAAATGGTGAACGTTCTCCGCTTCCACCCCAGCAAGGGCGCATTTACTCTGCGTAAGGTGATCGCTAGCGCGATTGCGAACGCAGAAGCCAACCACGGTATGCGAGGGGATCGCCTGAAGGTCAGCATCATCCAAGTGGATGAAGGCCCGAAGTTCAAGCGAATCCAAGCTCGCGCTATGGGCCGAGCCAACCGCATCTTCAAGCGAACGAGCCACATTACTGTGGTCGTGACCGAAGCTGACGCCGTCGCTGCGCCGACCGCCGGAACCCCGGCCAAGCCGCGACCGAGCTTCGAGAACCTGAAGTCGAAGAAGAAAGCCAAGGCTGCTCCCGTAGCAGAGGTTGTGGAAGAAGTGAAGGCTGAAGAAGCCGCTGTTGAAGAAGCCTCGGCAGAAAAGCCGACGGCAGAGGCAACGGAAACGACCGACGCCAGTGGCGAGGAGACGAAGTAACTATGGGTCAGAAAATCCATCCAGTCGGTTTCCGAATTGGTGTGATCCGTGGCCACGATAGCCACTGGATCTACCCGAAGAAGGATTACCGCGCCGCCCTCGTTGGCGACGACAAAATTCGCAAGTACATCCGGGCCAAGATCGGCAAGGGCCTCATCTCGCGAGTCGAGATTGAGCGCGCCGCTGCGCGAGTCAAGGTCACCGTTTACACGTCGCGCCCCGGAGCCGTTATCGGCCGAGGCGGCAAAGGAATCGATTCGATCAGCGAAGATCTCAACAAGATGGTTCGCAAGAACGATCCCACCGCGATGGTTCAAGTGAACGTCAGTGAAGTCCGACAGCCCGAACTGGATGCCCAGCTCGTGGCCGAGAACATCGCTGTCCAGCTTGAGCGACGGGTGAGCCACCGACGCGCCATGCGACAGTGCATGACCCGAGCTCAGCGGATGAACGGTCGAGGGATGAAAATCCTCGTGGCCGGTCGTCTCAACGGCTCCGACATCGCCCGAAGCGAAATTGATAAGTTCGGCAAAATCCCCCTCCACACTTTGCGCGCAGACATCGACTACGGTGTCGCCACCGCCGCAACGATCTACGGATCGGTCGGTGTTAAGGTGTGGGTCTATCGTGGGGAAGTCCTGCCGGAGAAGCAACTTCAAGCACTCAACGACGCGATGAATGATCGACGTCCGCGACGCCAACGACGCGACCGAGAAGATCGCGGACAAGAGAAGACAGAGGTGACTCCCTAATGTTGATGCCTAAGCGAACCAAGTACCGAAAGCAATTTCGGGGCAAAATGCGCGGCAATGCCGAGCGTGGCAACGTGGTGAACTTCGGCGACTATGGCCTGATGGCCATGGAGCCGGCATGGATCACCAGCCGACAAATCGAAGCCGCTCGTATCGCCATGACCCGCCACATCAAGCGTGGCGGAAAGGTCTGGATTCGAGTCTTCCCGGACAAGCCTTACACCAAGAAGCCGCTTGAGCAGCGAATGGGGAAGGGTAAGGCCGGTGTCGAAGGCTGGGTCGCCGTCGTCAAGCCGGGCAAGATCATGTTCGAAATGAACGGCGTCGCCCCCGACGTGGCAAAAGAAGCTATGCGACTCGCGCAGCACAAACTGCCGATCCGCACCAAGTTTGTTCTGAAGGAGGAGTTCCAAGAAGCCAACGGCGTCTAAGCCCTTCACAGGAACGTTAAAGGAATGAAAGCCCTGAAAGCAAAAGAACTCCGCGATAAGTCGGTTCCGGAACTCGAGGAACTGGTGAAGTCCGAGCGAGCCGCGCTCTACCGAGCACGACGCGACATGGTCTTCCGCCAATCCACCGATACCGCCGGACTGAAAACGCGGCGTCACAACATTGCCCGACTGATGACCCTGATCAGCGAAAAGCAGCGCGGAGGTACGCAATGAGCGAACAACCGACCCGCAATTCGCGTAAGGTCCGACGCGGCATTGTTGCGAGCAACAAAATGACCAAGACTGTTGTCGTCGAACTGGTGCGATCTGTCCAGCACCCGCTCTATGGCAAAACGGTCAAGCGCACGGTCCGACTCAAAGCTCACGATGAACTGAGCTGCGATGTTGGGGATACCGTGGAAGTGATGGAAACTCGTCCGCTTAGTCGAGACAAGCACTGGCGAGTAACCCGAATTATCGAAAAGGTGAAGTAATCACCTTTTCGCGGATCCCTGAAACGGGGATCGACACGGCATGGCGCGTTCGGAGCGAAAACAACGAACGCGCCCTCTGCACGACTGAAACAAGAAATTACGGAGCGAACCAATGATCCAACAGTTCTCTCGGCTGAAAGTAGCCGACAATTCGGGCGCGCGGGAAGTGATGTGTATCCGCGTGCTGAAGGGGTCCCAACCCCGATATGGAACCGTCGGTGACGTCATCGTCTGCTCGGTTAAGGCGGCAACGCCGAATATGCCGATCAAGAAGGGTGATGTCATCAAGGCAGTCATCGTGCGGAGCAAAAAGGCCGTGCGACGTGCTGACGGCTCGACCCTGCGATTTGATGACAACGCGTGCGTGGTCATCAACCAAAATGGCGAACCCCGCGGTACCCGCATCTTTGGCCCCGTGGCCCGCGAACTGCGTGACGGCAACTACATGAAGATCGTCTCGCTCGCTCCGGAGGTGCTCTAACCATGCCAACCAAAGCTGAACTCAAACTCGCCGGCAAGAAGATCAAGTGCAAGCTGCGCACCGGCGACAAGGTCATGATCGTGGCGGGCAAGGACAAGGGCGAAATTGGTGTGATCCTGAAGGTCTCCCCCAAGGAGAACAAGGCTCTCATCATCAAGGAAAACCCGGAGAATCCGGATCAGCCGCTGCCGCTGAACGCCGTGGTCAAGCACCGCAAGGCCCGATATCAAGGCCAAAAGAGCGAGCGCGTTTTGCTTCCGGCACCGATCAACCTCAGCAACCTGATGCTCATCGATCCCACGACCAACGCCCCTACCCGTGTCGGACGACGCGTGGAAGACGGCAAGATCGTGCGATACGCAAAGAAGAGCAACACGACCTTGGTGGACACACCGAACATCAGTAAGGACAACTAAACATGGCACGCAAGAAGACCGAAGCCGCCCCGAGCGGACCACAAGGCGCTCTTCCCGCGCCGCGTTTGAAGAAGATCTACCGAGAGAAGGTTGCCGGACAACTCAAAGAAAAGTTTGGCTACAAGTCAACCATGGAAATCCCCCGCCTCGTGAAGGTGGTGGTGAACATGGGCACCGGTGCTGACGAAAAAGAACTGGATGGCGCCCTGCGCGACATGACTTCGATCACTGGTCAAAAGCCCGTGACGACCGTGGCTCGCAAGTCGATTGCTCAGTTCAAGCTTCGTGAAGGCATGAAGATTGGCTGCCGCGTCACCCTCCGGGGCGACCGAGCCTATCACTTCCTGGATAAGCTCGCGACCGTGGCTCTGCCGCGAATCCGTGACTTCCAGGGCCTGAGCGGCAAGTCGTTCGACGGACGAGGCAACTACTCCTTCGGCCTGCAAGAGCAGCTCGTGTTCCCCGAGATCGATTACGATTCGTTCGACAAGATCCGAGGAATGGACATCACGATCTGCACTACCGCCAAGACCGACGAAGAAGGCCGCGAGCTCCTCAAGGGACTCGGCATGCCTCTGCGCGATAAGTAATCGCTCCTTTGGTTCGCAACCACCCAGGGCCGGATTCCACCAGAATCCGGTCCTGCTTTTTTCTCTTCAGAGTGCCCCGATCCCTTTAGGGTCGGGAATACTCACCCCTTCGGCCTCCCTGGCCCTAAACGATGGTGACCACGTCCGGCCCCTAAAGGGAGCCGGGCACCCGAACTGAGTCGAATGCCTGGGTGCCCCGAACCCTTCAGGGTCGAGCGTTCGCGGACTGCCGATCGACGTCCAGCCGAAGCTCCACAATTTGGTGCAGCAGAGCGACCGTTCTCAGATGAGAGGCCGACCTTCAACCCCCGGCTCCGGCTCGTACCGATGCACGGGAACACCCACCGAGAGCAAATCCGCCATGCGCATCATCCCCGGATGCTCCGTCGCGAAGTGACCGCTCGCCGCGATCATCATTCCCGCGTCGCTGGCGACCATCCCTAAATGATGTGGAACCTCGCCGGTCACAAACGCATCCGCCCCGGCGGCCCGCGCGGCGGCCCATTCGTCCGATGCCGCCCCGCCCGTCACCGCCACCCGAGAGATCGGGCCACCCGCCCGAGGAACCCACATCTCCGTCCGCGTCTGCAGGCGATCATTCAGCACGGCCAAGAACTCCGCGGCCGAGAGTGGGGAAGGCAGAACCCCGATCCGCCCGGCTGGTTGCCCAGCATTCCCGCGAACCGCCACAAGATCAAACGCCGGCTCCTCATAAGGATGCGCCGCCCGCAACGCCGCCAGCACCGCCGGAGCCGCCGATTCTTCCAGCATCATTTCCACCCGATCTTCTGTGACTTCTTGTACCGAGCCCACCGATCCAATCACGGGCGAAGCCCCCGCGACAGGACGAAAAGTGCCGACTCCCGACCCCCAAAACGCGCACCGCACGTAATTTCCGATGACTCCAGCCCCCGCTGCGCTCAGGGCATCCACCAGCCGATCCCGACCTTCCGCAGGCACAAAAACCGTCAACTTCAACCTGCTCTGCGGATTGGAGGAACCAAACGCGGTCACACCTTCCAATCCCAAGAGAGAAGCCAGCACATCATTGATCCCTCCTGGGGCGCAATCCCAGTTGGTATGCGCGGCAATCACGCTGATCCCCGCGCGGATGCACGCCATCACGCGATCCTCGACGCTCGAACCGGCCACCAAACGCTTCACCGGATCCCAAATCAGCGGATGGTGCGCCACGATCACATTGCAGCCTTTCGCTTGAGCCTCCGAGATACACCCAAGGCTGACATCCAGCGTCACCATCACCCCGGTCACCGCGAGTGCAGGATCTCCGATCAGGAGCCCAATGCGGTCAAAGCCGAAGGCCATCGACGGAGGAGCCAACCGCTCCACGTCAGCCAGAACATCGCGGACGAGTACCACGGCCCCAACTTACCCAAAAATCACCCAACCTAAAAAACGGCGGGCAGGCTAATTAGCCTGCCCCGATGAGCTCAAGGTCGCGAGCTGGTTCGCATGAATGATGGCGTTGATGTCTTTTACAATAATCAACCAGCTTTTTGACCGCTTTTTCGGAATCTTTGTCGAGTGCCATCTCGCTGGTCATTGCCAATGCGAGAAGAGCAAACGCCTCGTCTTCCGTGAGCTCCAACCGTTCTCGGATTTCCTCCATGGTTAGATGCTCCTTGTGTTGGGATCCCAACACAAACATTATGACGCAAGAGCCGTGCCGTAAGTTCCGCCCGACATTACCGGTTTAGGACGGATTGAGCCGAAAATACCGAAGGTGAACTGCCGGAGACCCCTCGGGCTCCGACGGTACACTGTGAGAATTACCATGACGGGCCCACAGGACGAATCGCCGACGCTGGAGGAAACCACCTCATCCCCCACGGAGAGCCCGACCCCGCAACCCACCGCCACCACCGACGATGAACCCGTGGTGAGTGAGAAGAAGGTTGAGTACCTTCAATTCGGCGGAATGGCCGTGCCCGAGGGCGTGATGATGCGCTCACCGAACTACTACGCCGTCGCTTGCCGCGCTCCGAATGGCGACATCATCGTCAAAACCGAGGCGCTCCAGAAAACCTGGTTTGGCAAACTCACGTTTCTGAAGAAGCCATTCCTGCGAGGCTCCCTCGCGTTGCTCGACACCATGGGCCTGGGAATGAAGGCGATGAACTTCGCCAGCGATGTCCAGCTGAATCCGGTTTATGTGAAGGAAGAAGACCGCGATCAGGCAAAGGCGGAGGCATTGGAACAGGCCAAGGCGACACCCAAGGAGTTCCGCACTCTTGCCATCATCTCGGTGATCCTCGTTCTGCTCGCCGGATTCTTGTTCCCCGGAATCCAGCCATTCCTCGCCGGAGCCAAGGGGTTTGATGCCAACACGATGCTCTGGCCCGCCGTGGCTCTTGGCTCGGCGATCCTCAGCACGATCATGACGATCTTCTGGGCACCGATTAAGTTCCGGCTCTCCACCGACGAAAAGCTCGCCATTGGGGTCGCCGTCGTGTTCTCCCTCGGATTCGGATTCTTGATTTTCAAAGCCGCTCCCGAAGCCTTCGCCCAGTTCGTCAGCGGCAACGCCGACAAAGGCGGCACCGCAACCAACTACATCGCGGAAGTCTTCAAGGTGGTTCTGTTCATCGGGTATCTCGTGCTCATCCGCCGGATCCCCGCGATCCTGGATACCTTTAAGTATCACGGTGCCGAGCACAAGGCGATCAACACGATTGAAGCTCGGGTGGCCTTGGATATCCCGAACTGCATGGCGCAAACGCGGCTCCACCCGCGTTGTGGCACCAACTTCGCGATCATCGTTCTCATCGTGGGCTTCTTGCTCTTCCCGCTGTTCCCGCGATACCCGATCATCTTCGGATACCAACTCGTCGGCGCAGCGGCGGTCGTCTTCCGACTTTTCCTGGATTTCCTCGTCTTCACACCGATCATCGCGGGCATCAGCTACGAGATCATCCGTCTGGCAGGGAACATGAAGGATCAGCGGTGGGTCGAGGTGTTGCTGAAGCCGGGTCTAGCCACCCAGCTCATCACCACCGAAGAGCCCGAGGAAAAGCACGTCGAAGTGGCGGTTCGATCACTCCAGGCGGTGCTCACGGCTGAGAAAACGGGTGAGCTGGAAAACAACGAGCTCAAACAATTCACCGTTTGAGGGTGCTTGGTGCCCAGGAAAGGACTCGAAGAGCCCTGGCTCAGTAGAGGCTGGCAGGGAAGTCTTCCCGGTACAGAGCCTCATAGGCTCGCGGAAGATACCGCATGAACAACTCGCCGTAGTCGAGGGGAACGGCGTCCTCAAAACTCGTGCCCTTCCAGTTGTCGGGGCCGGAGTTGTACTCGTGAGCGATGGTGCGAAGCATCTTCTCGGTGTAGGGAACCATGCCGCGCTGAGCTCGGTAATCGGGTCCCAGGCGATTCGGCTGAGCCAACACCGCCGCCAAATGCCGCGATCCATCGACGATTTGCGTCGTCACATCTTCGCGATACTGGGCCGCGAACATCGCCCGCTCCATCGGATGATCCAGCCCCATTTCAGAGGGATCTTGACGCACCTGCATGATGCCGATGCTCGCCGGGCGGGCGCCTGCCGTGAACACGCTTGCACTCGCCGAGTCGTTCCAGTGCCATGCGCTCGGAACCCCTTGGGCCGTCTCGACATAGATGATCCCCGCTACCATCCAAGCTGGGACTCCGTAGGCGCGGGAGATGCGGATGATGGTGTTGCGGTTCTCCGCCACAATCTGCTCCGCTTCTGGAACATTGAACTCCAGGCTCTGGAGCGCGGCTTTCACCGGATGAATCTCGTAGCCTTCCGCACTTCCATCCGCCAGAGCCGTAGCCTGACTCAGCTCAAGAAGCTGGCTGGCATCGGTGCGTGCTTTGGAGAAGTCTGGGGCCCAAAAGAGCATCGGCGCGATCAAAGCGATCCGCCAGAAGTTGCTTCCCTTGGTGGGGCTCATGATCCCCGTGGATTTGGTCATCCCAGTGTTCGGGCCTGCAGACCCGTCTCTAGTGACAAGAATACGGCAAGAAATGATCCCGTGGGGGGTCCATGCACCTTGAACCTATGACTTTTGACCCGCAACCTAGCCGGTTGGGGCGACGAGGTCTCCGTACAACTCTGGCCTTCGATCCCTGATCGCATTGGTTTGGAAAGACCCTGGAATCACCACTGTCTGCTTTTCTCGGGCTTTCGCGAGGTCGATCTCGGCGAGAATCATGCCTTCCTCGTTGCCGATTCGTGCAAGCTCAGAGCCATCGACGTCGTAGAGCCCGCTTCCGCCGGCAAAACTGAACCCGTTCTCGTCGCCCAGCCGGTTGCACGTGGCGTAGTAAATCTTGTTCTCCGCGCACCGTGCCGGAACCATCACGCTCGCGGGTGCGCCTTTTCGTACCGGCCAGTTGGTGGGCAAAACCACAATCTCCGCACCTCGCAAGGCCATCACACGGGTTGCTTCGGGTGATCGCAGGTCATAGCAGATCAGGATCCCGATCCTCCCGAGCTCCGTTTCGAACACGGGCAAAGCTTGCCCAGGCTCCGCGAACTGGTCGAAGCCGAGGCAGGGCAGGTGGGTCTTCACATACCGGCGCAACCGACCATTGGGTTCAGCGAGCAAGGCGCAGTTGATGAGCCCGAAGTCATCCTTCGCGGCAACGCCGAAGACCAAGTGAACGTCGTGCTCAATCGCAAGGTTGAGCATCGCATAGACCGCAGGATTGGCATCCGTGACCTCAAGATCTTGCGCGCAGTGAACACGCAGCGCGATCTTCTCGGCCTCCTCCCGAGTGCCGACGCAGTATCCGCTCAGGAAGGCTTCCGGGAGGACGATGAGCTTTGCCCCTTCGCCCGCTGCGTTCGCGATCCACTTCGACGCCTTTGCGACGTTCGCGGCTGGATCACCAAACACCACAGGGAGTTGCAAACTTGCGACTTTCACCCCTCCATCATGCCCGATTCCACGGACCGGGAGGGTCTGCCCCAGGCAAGTAGAATAGAAATCAATGGCCACGGTGACCCAAGGCTGGCAGAGCTTCCGCGTGTTTCTTGAGATGATCAAGATCGAACACTCGGTCTTCGCCCTGCCCTTTGCGATGATCGGCATGATGTGGGGCTCCGAGGCGATTCACGGTCATGGCTGGCCCGGATGGTCGGTGTTCCTTTGGATCCTGCTCGCGATGGTGAGTTGCCGAAGTGCGGCAATGGCCTACAACCGAATCGCCGACCGCGAGATCGACGCTGCTAACCCCCGCACCAAGATGCGCGCCATCCCCGCCGGACTTCTGAGCCTGCGCACCGCAAACCTCTACTTTTATGGCTCGATTGCCCTGTTTGTCCTCGCCGCCGCGATGCTCAATCCCTTGGCCCTGACGCTCTCGCCGCTGGCTCTGTTGGTGACCCTCGGATATAGCCTCACGAAGCGGTTCACGCCGCTGTGTCACTTTGTCCTCGGCTTTGGGCTGGGAATCGCTCCAGCTGCTGCATGGATCGCGGTGACGGGGAGCCTGGATCCGCGAATCCTCCTCCTCACCCTCACGGTCACCCTCTGGACGGCGGGGTTCGACCTGATCTACAGTTTGCAAGACGAAGAATTTGACAAATCGCAAGGTTTGCGCTCGATGCCCCAAACCATCGGGAAGGCGAAAACGCTCCTCCTGAGCCGGGTGTGCCACCTTCTCTGTTTGGTTAGCCTCGGGATGGCCCTGTCCACTTTCGGACTGGGCGTGCTGGCGTGGGTGGGCTTCGGGCTTGTCGCGGGGCTCCTCTTCTACGAGCAGAGCCTTGTGAAGCCGGATGATCTCAGCAAGGTGAATCTCGCCTTTTTCACCCTCAACGGGTTTGTTTCGATTGGGTTCTTCGTGTTCATCTTGCTGGACAAGGTGATCCCCCTGCCGGTGACGGTGATCGGTCGATGAGCACCGAGGTTTTCGGGAAAACCAATCGGGCCGTGCCGAATCTGTGGGCGCGGCTTCTGACCGGGGACGGTGGGGAAGAGGCTCTGGTCGAATCAGTCGCGGAGAGCGGTGCCCCCTTCGACCCTGGAGCGCATCTGAGCAAGTGGGGGTATCTCACGCGAGACATCCCGAACCCCGTAATGGTCTGCCTCGGCCGCGAGATCGAAAATGCTCCCGCAGACTCCGTGGCTGCTGACTTGATCGGCGGCGAACTGGTGCAAGCTCTTTCTTCTCTGGGACGCACGAGCATTGACTTCTTCTTTCTGAGCGTGCGGCGCGCGTTGGAAGAGCACCAAATCAACGGCGCCCTCGCCTGCCTCGAAAGCGCACGCGAGGAGGGCTTGGTTAAGCACGTCGGCCTCAGCATCGAAGGTCGTGCGATGGCGGTGGCGGGGATGTGGCGATTCCATGATGCCTTCGAAATGATCCGCGTGCGCAGGAATCCGGTTTGGGAAGAGGACGTTGCCGTGGTGCGCTCGATGGCGAAGGAGCGGCGAGTGGGCGTCCTGGGGGCCGAGCCGTTTGATTGGGGGCTGGGGTTGCCCTTCTTCCGGCAGCCTGGGCTCACCTGGGCTGATGGTGCGGGGTGCCTCGCGCAGCTTCGCACGGACCATCCTGTGTTGGTGGGCGTGCGCAGCGCTCACGAGTGGCGGGCTTGTCTGGCTGCTTCCTCTGGTGAGGGCCAACTGCCGAGCGCGGAAGAATATCGCGATCCGGTTCGCTGGGCCGATGCCGCTCTTGCTGAACCCTGGTTGAAGTCATCGCTGGAGGCGTTGCGTGGATCTTGATCTCGTGCGTCCCTGGCTCCAATGGGGCTCCGCCGTCAGTCTTCTCATGGCCGTGATTTGGATCATCCGCTCTCGCTCGGCTGGCGTGCGGGGCTATGTGATGGGGGGCGCGTTCGTGTGTCTTGCCGCACTTTTCCTGGGGCTCGCGAGCCAGTGGCCCATCTGGGGAATGGCGACCATCGGGGTGCTCCTCTTCGTCTTGCTCTTCGCCGATCTTTCGCTGCGTGCGGCGGAGTTGGCGGCGGCAAGAGACGCCGCGGCCAAGGAACGGGAAGGCAAAACCCCATGATTCAGATCTCCTGTTCCGGGTGCTCAGATCCTCCGATGGGCGGAACGGGATTGTGTAAAGAAAGGATGAGGACGCGATGAAAATCATCATTGTTGGAGCAGGGATCTCGGGGCTGCGTGCCGCCGACCTCCTCACTCAAGCCGGACATCAAGTCGAGATCTTCGAGGCCCGCGATCGCGTCGGAGGGAGGATGCTCACCTGCGAACTCCCGAGTGGCGGCTGGTTTGAAGGGGGCGGGGAATGGATGGATGCCGATCATCACCGCGTGATGCACCTGATGCGCAGCCTCGGAACCGCGCCAGAAATCAGTCGTCAGTGGCCCGGTCTTGTCGTGCATCGCGGCGAGTACGCAACTGAGAATCAAGTCTGGCCTGATGCGGAAGCCGACGCCGCTCATGTCCACGAGGAGGCCGCCCGGCTCTGCCGAGAAATGCCCGACAAGCCTTGGCTCGATCCGGAGTGGGCCAAGCTCGACGAGAAGCCTCTCTCGGAGTGGTTGGACGAGCAGTGTGTCTCGGAGAGGGGACGCTGGTGGGTCGAGGCGATCACGCGATCGGACGAGGGTGATGACACCAAGCGGGTCGGCTTGCTGGGTTGGCTTTTAGGCTACAAACATTATCTTAGCCGCGAAGAAGGCGATATGAGTTTGTATAGGATTGCCGGTGGAGGAGGTCGGCTTTGTGGTGTTTATGCCTCCAAACTTGGACTTCCAATCCACCTGGGTGAGGTTCTTACCGAAGTTGAGCAGAGTGGCAGTCAAGTGACCCTGCGGTTCGCATCAGGGCTGGAAAAAGTGGCTGATCGGGCCGTTCTCACTGCGCCGCCTTCCGTGCTGTCTCGGCTGAGCTTGGTTGGCTTACCGGAAGACCGAAAACAAGGCTTTGAGGCCATTCCGCTGGCGAGAGCCATTAAGGTCGTGCTCGAGTTCACCGAGCGGTTTTGGGACGGCATGACCTGGTCAGGTCGGCTTCTCAGCGACCTTCCATGCCAGCAGGTGTGGGATGGGGGGCGCGCCGGGGCAAAGATTTTGAGCTTCTACCTGTGCGGCGATCATTCAGTGGAAATGGCGGATCGGAGTGATCTATTCGAGGTTTTGTACCGAGCCTTGTGCGAGGTGATTCCAGAGGCACAAGGGAAGTTTGTCGGCGGGCAGCTCATTGATTGGGTGTCCGATCCCTACAGTCAGGGTGCCTTCACGAGCCTCGCTCCGGGAGCCGTCACCAAGGGACTCCCGACGATTGCCTTGCCATGGGAGCGGGTTCACTTCGCCGGGGATCACACCGCCACCTGGACAGGATTTATCGAAGGCGCGCTCGAAAGTGCCGAGCGTGTCGTAGCAGAAATCGGAGGATCATGATAAGTGCAAGTTTTTGCAAAGAATGACCCCCGTCTTGATAACAAAAAGACGAAAACTTATCTTTTACCTGGCTTCATTGACGCCCATTGCCACATCCTTCCAAGTGGTCTCGATTTGCTCAAGTGCAACCTTCGAACTTGCACTTCTAAGGATGAGGTGCTTGAAAAAGTGGCAGATGAGTTCGGAAACCATAACAAAGAAGGATGGTTCCACGCCACTCAATATGATCAGACCAAGTTTGAGGGTGCGCACCACATCACTCGCCACGATCTGGACAAGATCAGCGACTCAACCCCTATTCTTCTCCGGCATTCGAATGGGCACGCGAGCGTTGCCAATTCGGCCGCTCTGCGGGCCGCTGGGGTGACTCGGGAGACCCCGGATCCCGAGGGAGGAGAGTTTGTCCGCGACGCCGCCGGTGAGCCGAATGGAGTGCTCCTCGAGAAGGCTCACGAGTTCGTCACGAGCTCTGCCCCCGCTCCCACCACGGAACAAATGGTCGAGGCGATTCTTCGGGCGGGCGAGTCGATGAGCTCCTTCGGCATCACCACGGCGACCGACATGATGACCGGCCGATGGAACCTGGCCCAAGAGCTCGAGGCGTACCGCCTGGCGAGCGAGCGGGGTTGCAAGATCCGTTTGCGGCTTTACGTGCAGTGGGCAGACGTGCTCAGCTCCCGGGCGATTGATCCCGCGCTTTTCGAGGAACTCCAGTCGGCCATGGATCCAACGAAGTGCAAGGTGCTTGGCCTGAAAGTCTTCGCCGACGGTGCCATTGGATCCGCCACGGCTGCGATCAAGAGCAAATTTCTCACCACCGGAGGGCAAGGTCAGCTGATCTATCCGGAGGAGAAGCTGGCCGAAATCATTGCGAAAATCGATGCTGCTGGCTACTCCTGCGCCGTTCACACCATCGGCGATTACTCAACGGATCTCGTGATGGACGCCTACGAGAAAACCGATGACCCCAAGCGCCACCGCATCGAGCACGCGATGATCCTCAGCGAAGCCCAGATTGAGCGGATGGCTCGACTAGGCTCCCATCTCACGGTTCAGCCGGAATTCCTCATGCGGTTTGGTCACGCGTACCGGGTGCAGCTGGAGCCGGAGATTGCCGCCAATCTCAAGCCCGTTCGGAGCTTGCTCGATGCAGGTATTCCGCTCTCCTTCAACTCGGATCGCCCGATTGTGCCGGGCAATCCGTGGGATGGGATCGCAGCGGCGATCCAACGTCCCGAGGGGTTCAACCCGGCAGAAAACATCACTCTGGAAGAAGCGATTGGTCTGTACACCCACGGCGGTGCTCAAGCGAATTTCGAGCCGGAGTTTGTCGGGAAGCTGGAGCCGGGTTTTGCCGCAGACCATCAGGTCTACAATGAAAAACCGCACCCAGGGGCGACCCCGAGTGCGGTGTTCATGGACGGCAAGCTCGTCCAGGGCTCTACGGATTGATGTGATCAGACCGGTCGATCGAGCACGCTCGGCCGGTCTTTTCCGAGTACTGTTGGTGATAGTCCTCAGCCATCCAAAAGCGCGGAGCCATCTTGATTTCCGTCACGATGGGGCGCTTGAACAACTTTGCTGCCGCTTTCTTAGACTCTTCTGCGGCCTTCAGTTGAGCAGAGTTCAAGGCGAAGATAGCAGACCTATACTGATCGCCATAGTCCGGCCCTTGCTTGTTGAGGGTGCAGGGGTTGTGAATTTGCCAGAATCGATCTAAAACTTGTCGATAACTGATCACGCTCGTGTCGTACTCAACCATCACCGCTTCGGTATGCCCCGTGTTTTCGTAGCAGATGGCTTCATAGGTCGGGCGTTCTATTTTGCCGCCGATGTATCCCACGGCCGTCGCCACAATCCCCGGGGTTTGACGCAGATACTTCTCGGTACCCCAGAAACATCCTCCCGCGACAATGGCTCGCTCGAGCTTGGCGTCGGGGGTTGTCATGAACTTCGTCGCCGCAAGTTTGATCTCCAGCGGCGGAAGCTCCTTGGCTTTCACTTGGGTGCCGGATCCGCGAGGAGCCATCGCGACGGCAACGCCCACGCCCACCGCGACCACGAGTAACGGGATAATCGGTTTCATCACTACTCCTTGGGAACGCAAGACGGGCGGAGCGAGTTCGCGGCATCTGGGCCTGTTCCCACAAACTTCCCGTCGTGAGTGAGCGTCACGGGTCCACTCGTCAGGCCCTCTTCGCTTCGGGTCACGCCGGGCGGTAGATCCAGTGCTCCGAAATCATGCAGCCCCTCAGCGCGCTTGCGAGAGTTCAGTCCGCTGATTTGGGCCAGGGTCTCCCGATCCCCCCAAGTTGCATCCTGCACGCGCCAAGTCGGGTCGGAGGCAAAAGCCAGATACGCCCAGGAATGAGGGCGATGGATATCCACGATCCCCGTCGAAGCGGCCACCCAGTATCGCTCGGCATCGCCCCCAACCCTTCGATATTGACCGTCGCGTACCTCCACCGGGTAGGCGACCTTCATCAGATTCGCCCTCCAGACGTCGCCAATCGCCGGCGCCTGACCGGTACCGCCGGGTGCGCCGAACGCCGCCCACGGAAAGAATGCGGTCAGATCCCAGCCTTGGCACTCGGAGGAGGGATCGTTCACCGGACCATAGGTGACGATGTGGGTGGCGAGTCCAGGGATTTCCCAGTCGTCGTTGCGGGCGCCTCCGCAGACGTAGGGGCGATCCATCGTCAGATCGAGAGTGACACCCAGCGGGTTGATCTCCCATTCAAAGTAGTGGTGCCCGTCGCCATCGGGTTCGACAAAGAGCTCGAAAACGTCGTCAAGATAGAGCTCCGCGTCGTGTTCTAGCTGGGTCACCCAGAGGTGGTTTTGGGGGATTTCGGCGTTCAGGTAGAGTCCGCGTTCCGTCCATCCGAGCCGCGCACGCAGTTCTTGAGGGCCGCGACCGTTTTCTGGCCCCAAGATATCGACGAACTCGGTGAACCACGCGACGCCAGCCCACTCAGGTGCTTCCGCGCCCTGGTTCACATCTGGGTCGCGGGGAAGCTGAAGGCACAGAATCGTTGGCGGCTGAGGTCGCATGAAGTCCAGGTTACCAGGGGAGCAGACGGGTAAGTTGGAGCCGAAATGAAGCGGATCGTGGTCTTGGGCAGCACAGGGAGCATCGGGCGGCAGACGCTGGATATCGTCCGCCAACTCCCCGATCAGCTTCAGGTCGTGGGGCTCGCCGCCAATCGTTCGGCCGAGGAATTACAGGATCAAGCGCGCGAGTTTGGGGTGACCGACATCGCCCTCATGGACGAAAAGACGGCTCAGGCAGCAGGGATTCCGGGGGGAATGAATGCCGTTGTGGATCTCGCCACGCGCCACAAGGCTGACCTGGTTGTTGTCGCGGTGGCCGGTGTGATTGGCCTTCAGCCGACGCTGGCGGCGATCCAAGCGGACAAGCAGATCGCTCTGGCCAGCAAAGAGGTGCTGGTTGCTGCGGGCCACCTGGTGATGCCTCTCATCAACGAACGGGGGATCACGATGACCCCGATCGACAGTGAGCACAGCGCCATTTTCCAGTGCCTTCAAGGCTACGAGGCGAAACATCTGCACTCGATCATCCTGACGGCGAGCGGCGGACCGTTTCGAGGATGGACTGCCGAACAGATTCGCGATGTGACTCTGGAGCAAGCCCTGAATCACCCGACGTGGCGCATGGGCGGCAAGATCACCATCGACAGCGCGAGCATGATGAACAAGGGCCTGGAGATGATCGAAGCCCATTGGCTCTTCGGTCTCCCCATCTCGCAGGTCGAAGTCGTGGTTCACCCTCAGAGCATTGTTCACTCCATGGTGCGTTTCCACGATGGCTCGGTGCTCGGGCAGATGGGGTGGCCCGATATGCGTTTGCCGATTCAGTACGCGCTGGTGTACCCAGAACGCTTGCCCAATGCCTTGCGCCCTTGGAACCCTGCGGAGACTCCCCAGTTGACGTTTGAGCCGGTCGATGAAACCGTCTTCCGGAGCCTGGCTCTCGCCCGGCGAGCGGCGGATGAAGGTGGACTCATGCCTTCTATCCTCAACGCAGCGAATGAGGAGGCGGTGAACGCCTTGCTTGCTGGCACAGGGAGCTTCGCGGGGCTCATGGATCTCGTGGAATCGGTGATGGATCAGCCTTCCGGCACCGATACTTCTTTGGGGGGAATCCTCGCGGCAGATGCGTGGGCTCGCGAGCAGGTGCGCGATCGGCTGCGTGTGTGATCGAAGCGCCTTTGCCGGTGGATTGGTCGTTGCCTCGATGGGATGGCATGATGCTTCGCCTTTCGGCTCAATCGAGCGCAAAAAACGACGCCTGGTGCGTCTGAATCGTAAGAGATTTTTATGGAGTTGCTGAACGCCGTCGGAAATGGCCTGTTGGTCGGTATCGTGCTCCTGGTCGTTCTGACGGTGCTGGTCGCGGTTCACGAACTCGGGCACTACTGGTTTGCCAAGCTGTGCGGCATGCATGTGGAGGCCTTTGCCGTCATGGTTGGCGGAGTACGTAAGACCGACCTTTCCGGGCGTTTGACCAAGAAGCTGGTGCCGGCAAGCTGGCTCTGGGGACTGGGCAGCTCGGTTTCTGTTCTCACGTTTCTGGCCGCTTTTTTTGAGCAGAGGATCGCCTTTTTCGTCGGAATGGGATTGCTCACGGTCGTCGGGCCGGTTTGGGTCATCAGTCGTCTCTCCGCGCTCTATCATCGCCCGCTCCTTGTCGGGCTCAGAACCTTAGCGATCTGCTGGATGGTTGTGCTTGCGATCATTGGTCTCGGAACAGGGTTTCGATTCGTTGATCCCGGCTACGTGATCAGCATGTTCTTCGGCGGATCGGCTACGGCGGTCTTGCTCCTCTACTACGCCCCGGTGCTGGGCGCCCAGGATATGGAGGGTAACAAGGGGCGGGGAAGTATCGAAGTCGAGGGGACGTCCGTTCCGGTTCGGTTCCGACCTCTCGCCTCGTGGACCAACAAGGAGGGCACCGAGTTTTCCATGCTCCTGCTGCCGCTTGGTGGATTCGCCGCGATCAAGGGGATGTTGCCTCGAGAAGATGCCAGCGAGATGAAGATCGAGAAAGGGTTCTTCTCTCGGCCTCCGTCGCAGAGGCTGCTTGTGCTCTTTGCCGGTCCCCTTTTCAGCATCCTGCTTGGGATTGCTCTGCTTTTCGCCGGCTTCTTGGGTCAGGGTGAGCCCGTTCAGACAACCCGCGTGGCCTCGGCCGTCGATGCTGCGGCAAAGGCTGGCCTCAAAGAAGGCGACAAGATCACGGCGATCAACGGCCAACCGGTTTCGACTTTTTACGAAATGGTGAGCAAGGTGCGCTACTCCTTCAAAGAAGAAGGAGATAAGCGGACACCGGTGGCGGTTCTGGTGGCCTATGAGCGGGATGGGGTCACCAAAGAGGTCTCGATCACTCCCAAGGTGACGGATACTCCCGTGCCCGTGCTCGGAGAAAACGGCGAACCCACGGCATTTGAGCGCTATCAAGCGCGGATCGGGATCTCGCCGGAGTCTGATTTCAAGCCGATTTCCGCCCAGCAGGCGTTCAACGATGCGGTCAGCGCTCCGGTCTCTGGTACCGTGCAGCTCTTCAAGGTCTTCACGAACTTCGAGACGGCGAAGGAAAGTGTGGGTGGACCGACGGTGATGGTTGAGCAGACCTCACAGGCTGTGAAGTACGGCTTTTGGATGGTGCTGATCATGGCGGGAAGCCTCAGCGTCATGCTCGGCATCATGAACCTGCTCCCGATTCCCCCGCTGGATGGGGGGCAGATGGTGATTGCCTTCATCGAGATGCTTCGGGGCAACAAGCGGCTCAGCTTGACGATCCAAAATGGACTTCATCAGCTCGGATTCTTTGCCGTCATGGGCTTGATGCTCGCGGCTTTTGCCATCGACGCAGGACGGAGGGCTGAGGCAGGAATGGCCGCCATGAAAGCGGAGAGCAGCTCGGCCTCCGTGGATCAAAAGCCCAAGGAAGTCCAGCCGAAAGAGTCCGCCGCAACGACCCCCCAGCCCGTGAAGTGACTTACTTGCCTGGTTCGGCTGGATCCGTCAAGGCTTTCAGGTAGTCGATCTCAGACTTGATGGCCTCAGATCCGGTCGAGAGCATCGGGCGCAGCTCCAGGCTTCCGGAGAACTCAACGTTGCGGAGCTGACGGAGCATTTCCGTCCAGTCGGTCATGCCGTCTTGAACGGTGGACCAGCGACGCGCCCAGCCTTTCCCATTCGCATCCGCTGCGCCAGGATCGCGGACGAGAATCGAGTCACGGATGGTGACGGTGGTGAGGTAGTCCATCAGCAAAGCCACGGTGTAGTCCCACGCTTCAAACCCCTCGAAGAGTTCTCCGCCGGGATCGAGACGGATTCCGAAGGCGAAGGGAGGAAGTCCTCTCACCAGGTGGAACGCCGCACTCGGCGAGGGAATCAGAGATTCCCCGACGACAGGGAGGATCAGCTTCACGTCGTGCTTCTCCAGCTGCTTGGACAAAAGATCAAGCTGCTCCCGGGCCTTGGTGAGGCGAGAACGCACGAAGTATCCCTTCTTCCGCAAGGCGAGGATGCTGAACTGTTTGATCCCGCAGGCGGCCAAAAGCTTGATGAAATCGGGTTCGCCGACGAGCTGTTCGAGCGTGACATCGAGGTCGCAACTGTGGCACTCGACCCCTGCGGAGCTCAGGGCGTTCACGTAGTCCGGGAGCTCGGGATAGATGTTTTCAACGCTGGCGTGGAGGCCCTCTCCGACGAGCACGGGTGCGGTTGTGCATCCAGCTGACAGAACCAGTTCGGCGAGTTCAGCAGGTTCGAGGCGGGGCAGGCCAGCGGTGTGAAGGCTCCAGGTTAACGTCACCAAAACGTTGTACCCGCTCCCTTTTGGGGGTCTTCGGTCGTCTGGAACCGTACCATGAAACCAAAAGCACTCGTGGCGGAATTCATCGGGGCATTCGGGCTGTGCTTCGTGGGGATTCTTGCGATTCATCACGCCGGAGTCGGCGCGACTAATTTGACCGGAGTGGCCCTGGCCCATGGCTTGATCATTGCCGTCCTGGTTGCCGCCTTTGCCGCCACCAGCGGTGCTCACTTCAATCCTGCCGTTTCGGCGGCCCTTTTTGCCGCCAAGAAGATTGATGCGGCGACGTTCGTCGGCTACGTGATCGCCCAAATCGCCGGAGCGGCGGTCGGGGCACTGGCGGCGGGATCGATCGTGGGCAATGCGGCCATCGCGGCCGGAACTCCCGCCGTGGCGGAGGGGATCTCCCCTACGGGAGCCCTGATCGCCGAGGTCATCGGAACTTTCTTCTTAGTGAGCGTGATTTTCGGAGTAGCGGTCGATAAGCGGTCTCCCGGGTCGGCGACGGCTCCGCTTTTCATTGGCCTGACCATCGTGGCGTGCATTTTGGGAATCGGCCCGATCAGTGGATGCGCGATCAATCCCGCCCGATTCCTGGGGCCCGCATTGGTGGGTGGGGGAATGGGGGCCAATATGTGGGTCTGGGTTGTCGGCCCTCTTCTGGGAGGGATTCTCGCCGGGGTGCTGTACGACCAGTTCTTTGCCAAAAACGAAGAAGCGGCAAGCGCGTAGCTCTGGAACGATCTGTCCAGAAAGCCCGGCGATTTCCGCCGGGCTTTTGCTTTTCCGACCGATCAGGCCGGATAATTGCTTGGGTATTCAATAGGTTCGGGACCAAAAGGAGGATTCAACGATGAAGACGAGGTCAGAAAAGAGCGGTGTGGTGCTACGCGTCGCTCTCTTTGGCGAGATTCGCCTCGTTGGAAAGCCCGGACCATCTCCGAAATTGGCGACCAGCCGAGATCGGGCCTTGATTGCCTACCTTGCCCTGCGATGTGGCACTCCTGTCCCACGCGAAACTTTGATCGACGCCTTGTGGCCGAACGCAGATATTGATCAAGGGAGGAACCGTCTCAGCACCTCGCTCTCGCATATTCGCAGTGCGCTTACTGCAATCGGTGTCAGCCCGGACGATGTTTTGGTGGCGGATCGAAAGTTTGTGAAGCTGGCCTCAGAAGGTGTTGAGGTGGATGTCGCGGAGTTCGAACGGCTGGCGCAACGAGCCCAGCTCGCGCCTCATGAAGACGACAAGCGAGCTTTGCTCCAACAGGCTCTGGATCTCTACACTTCTCAGTTGGCAATTGAACTCTTCGACGACTGGATTCTGATCCCGCAAGTCTCGCTGAGCAGTCTTTTTGAAAAGCTAGCCTGGGAAATGGTGCGTCTGGGGATTCGGTCGGGCGACCATGCGACAGCTCTGATCACGGCCCGGAGTTGGGTTGAGAAAGTGCCGGAATCGAGCGAGGCCATTCACGCCGTCGAACGCGCAAAGCTCTCGGCAGAAATTGCGGGGGCACTGCCACCAAGCGAAGTGGACGACGTGCCGTACGAGGAGGTCGTCCTCGATCTGCCTTGGCTCAGAATGATGGGCAAGCGGATGCGGGGAGCCGATCCTGGCGCAGCGATTATCCAGCTTGACAACCAACTCCCCGTCATCCTGGAGACACTCCCGCATCTCCCGCCGGGAGAGTGCCTGGAGGGGATTGGGCAACTGATGCCGTATCTGGTCTTCCGCCGGATGTTCCGGCAGACGATCCAGATGCTCGATGCGATCTCCCCGAAGCTTTCTGGGGATCAGAAGAGTGTGGCCAAGGTGTGGAAGCTCGTTTGCGGGAACGCCTATGGTGGATTGCGGACGAGCGATGATTTGGCCCGGCTTCACAATGAGCTTGCCAACCGTCGGCACACGTTTGCCTATCGACAATTCATGTTGTGGCTGGGAGATCGACTGGAGGTTCCCACCACGGCAGCCACGCTTTCTGCGCTGGCGACGGCAACGACCAACGCCTACGAACGATGCCAGTATCTGATGCGCGCGGGCTGGAAATGTCAGGCTACCCACGAAGGGGAAGAGTCGATTCGGTATTTCACTCAGGCTCTCAACGAGGCACGGCGTCAGAGGGTGGAAATGAGCGAATACGTGGCGACCAGCGCGCTGGCCTATGCGCTGTATCCGATGGGACTCCTGTTCGATGCGGAGGTCTTCTTCTCGAGAAAGGTGGATCTCGATCGCCGAATCAATGGGAGCCAGCATCGACCGGATCTGACCTATGGTTCTCTGCTGTATGATCGCGGGTTTCGGCGCGAAGGGGTCGAGGAGATTGACCGCGCCTTGGCTTTTGAGGTTGCCCATGGTGGCCCGGCGAGCCAGTTGCATACCGTGGAAACACGCCTCGCCCTGAGCTTGCATGACATGGATCTTGCGACTGCGCGCACCTTGATCAGGCGGTTTGAGGAGCTGATCTCGCTGATCGCGGATCCTCTGATGGTCAACCGCCCCCACATCTTCCGGGCAAGACTGGCGCTGGCTTCCGCCCAACCGTTGGCGGCGATGCGTCACCTGGACGAAGTCACGCGGACATGGGTGCCCGGTGTCAAGGGAAGTGGTGACCACCGGATCATGATGCTGATCGCGGAAACCCACGCAAGGCTCGGGGATGCTCGGCTGGCCATGAGGTACGCCAGAGAGGCCCTGGAGCTGAGTTTGATCCGGGAGCGTCGGCTGGCGGTAGTGCTGGCCGTGGAGACCCTCGCGGCGGCTCAAGCTCTGCAAAGCGATCAACTCGCCTCCATGGAAGCCATGCGCGTCTCGGATGCGCTGCGTCGATGGCTCGGGTTTGCCCGGTCACCGTGGCAACAGAGGATTCTGGATGAGTTTGTTGGACGTGCCCCGGGTGGCCCTGCGATGAGTTCTCCCGTGGTGATGAACTGGTTTGAGCAGCTTGGGCTTCCCGAGGTTAACGACCGCCTGATTGCCTCGGTTGTCGGGCGATCTCTGCAAAAGCAGGATATTCGGCTCGAATTTTAGGAGTTCGTTAGGGAGAGGGTCGTATCCTGCTGGTTGTTCCACAGGAGCAACGATTAGCTGTTTCAGCTGCATTCGCAAAACATCACAGAGAAGAGACCTAACGGTGAGTTTGGTCGGAGTTCGTTCATTAGGCCAGCGTTCAAGGGGACGCTGGCTACTTTTCTTCGTTTTCTCGTGTTTCGGGGCTGTCCGCTTCGGCGAGCTTCTCATCGAGGCTGCGCCAAAAGCTCTCACTCGGCGTCGCGGTTTCTTCCGTTCGGAGGACGCTGATGGCCTGAATAGCTCGTTGGAGGGCGGCGAGGGCCGCGTTGCATTTCGGGCATCGAGGCACGTGGAGTTTGGCGTACCAGCCCCAAAAACCGAGCTTCTCCCCGCGCGCCATGCGCTCCACCAGACGATTCATCGAAGAGCAGGGCTCGACAGGGCTGTGGACGCACATCAGATTTCTTCCTCCCGCGACTCAGAATTTTTGGCAAACGGCTGGGCAATAGCCCAGCGGGCACGATTCAGGCGGGATTTCACCGTTCCAACTGGGAGGTTGAGCATGGCGGCCGCTTCGTCATAACTATACTCTTCGATGTCGACCAGCGTGATCACCGCTCTTTGGTCGTCGCTCAGCGTCGCCAGCGCGGCAAGGATGATCCGGCGTCGATCCCACTGACCTTCGTGATCTTCTGCCGGGCTCGGGACATTCTCGAAGTGCAGGTCATCCACCCCCGTGAGGGCATGCGTTTTGCGGCGGTTCATCAGGAACTGCAGCATCAGTGACTTCATCAGCCATGCCTGGGCGCCTGCCTCGGAGTGCAGTTGCAACTTGCCCGATCGGTAGCCTTGGAAGGCCTGGATGATGGCCTCCTGGACAAGGTCTTCCGCGAGGTCGCGATCTGGATAGACAAGCCGATTCGCGACCCGGAGCATTCGAGGGGCTGCCTTCCGGGCGAGATCTTCGAACGGGAGGGGAGCACTCGGCACGACTTTATCCTGCGCCATGCACCCGCTGAGCGGAAGGGTCGCACTCTGAATCATGGTGTCTCAATGCATGCACCGCGAGAATTGTTCCCATGCCCAGCCCGGGAAAGAAAATTCGTGGGGCCGGAACAAATCGTAAGGGTCGAGGCATTGGGCACTCGACTCCGGCTCGACTGAGGGCCGGTATTGAGGAAAAATGAAACTGATCAAACTTTTGACTTTCGGTGTGTTGGGTGGAGCGGCCGTGAGTGCCCACGCGCTCGACGTGATCGTACGAATTGAGAATCTTGCCCCCCAAAACGGCACCTTCCTGACCCCTCTGTGGTTTGGTTTCCACGATGGCGGGTTCGACATGTTCAACACGGGCTCGGCGGCTTCGGCGGGTCTGGAGCGCATTGCCGAAGATGGAAATGCCGCTGTGTTGGGCGGTGAGTTCATGGCCTCGGGAGCGGGCACCGTTGGTGGCGTCCTGAACGGAATCGGCCCGATCGGCCCGGGAGCCACCACTCAGCGCATCGTGACGATTGACGAGTCGGCCGCGAGCTCGCGCTACTTTAGTTGGGCGTCGATGGTGATTCCGAGCAACGATGCCTTTGTCGCCAATGACAATGCCCGAGCGCACCGACTGTTCAACGAAGCGGGCAACTTTGTGGGCATGGACTTTGTCGTTCTCGGTAGCCAAGTGCTGGATGCTGGCACGGAGGTGAACGATGAGATCCCGATGAACACGGCATTCCTCGGTCAAATGAGCCCGAACACCGGCACTCCGGAAGGCGGAGTCGTGCACTTCCACCCCGGATTCATGGCGGGCGGGAACATCTTGGGCAACTCGATGTTCAGCAATGCTGACTTTACGGCCTCGAACTATCAACTGGCCCGTATTTCGGTCGAAGCCGTCCCGGAGCCAGCGACAATGATGGTGCTTGGGCTGGTCGGTGCCGCGTTGGCACGACGTCGTAAGACTCAGGCCTGATTCAGGTTCGCCACAAAAACGAACGCCCTGCTCAGTTTGAGCAGGGCGTTGTGATTTTAGTTGCTGACCAACTCTGGCTCTTCAGCGCCTGGAGGGGAAGCGTCTTTCTTGCGGAAGATCACGTTGCCGTCCAGATCGAGGTCGGCTACGATCTCGTCGCCTTCCTTGAATGTGCTGAGGAGCAGTTGCTCGCTGAGAGGATCCTCGATGAATCGCTGAACGGCGCGGCGGAGCGGACGTGCACCGAGGTTCGGGTCGTAACCCTTTTCGGTGAGCAGCGTCTTGACCGACTCGCTGAGTTCCAGCACGATGCCAAGATCCTTGGCTTGCTTGTTGACGCGAGCCAGATAGAGATCGGCGATCTCGAGGATTTCTTCCTTCTTGAGGTGTTGGAAAACGATGACCTCATCAATCCGGTTGAGGAACTCAGGGCGGAACGATTTCTTCATTTCGTCCAGCATCTTTGTCTTCATTGCCTCGTAGGTTCGGGGATCGTCAATATCCATCTTGATATCGCGGAATCCGAGACCCTTCTCCAACTCAATCGGGCGCACGCCCACGTTGGAAGTCATGATGATGATCGTGTTCCGGAAGTCGACCATCCGACCTTGACTATCGGTCAGGTGGCCATCTTCCATCACTTGGAGCAGGATGTTGAACACCTCAGGGTGAGCTTTCTCGATCTCATCGAGGAGCACCACGCAGTAGGGGTTTCGTCGAACCTGCTCGGTGAGCTGTCCGCCCTCATCGTATCCCACATACCCCGGAGGGGCACCGACCAAGCGGCTGATCGCAAACCGTTCCATGTATTCCGACATGTCGATGCGAACCATCGATGTCTCCTTGTCATACAGGTATTCGGCGAGCGACTTCGCGAGTTCAGTCTTACCCACACCAGTGGGGCCGAGGAACACGAAGCTGGCGATTGGTCGCTTCGGATCCTTGAGTCCGCTTCGGGCTCGTCGAATCGCACGGGCGACCGCGCTGACGGCTTCACCTTGGCCGATGATCCGCTTGTGAAGATCATCTTCCATGCGGAGGAGTTTTTGCGATTCTCCTTCGACCAATCGGGTGACGGGAATTCCTGTCCAGCTCTGGACAATGGCGGCGATTTCGGTCTCACCTACTACCGCGTTTGGCTTGACCTCGTCTCGCCATGCCTCTTCCCGTTCATCCACGGAAGCCTGCATTTCCTCGATCTTCGCTTCCATTTTGCTGACCTCTTCCGTTTCGCCGTGGCGATGGAGGTGGTCAAGCTCGGCGCGGAGCTTCGAGAGAATCTGTTTGTCATTGCGCACATCTGCCGGCGGGAGACTTTGTTGGAGTCGAACCCGGCTGGCCGCTTCGTCGATCAGGTCGATCGCCTTGTCGGGCAGAGTGCGGTCGGTGATATAGCGCAGGGATAGCTGAACGGAAGCCGTGATCGCCTCGTCGGTGATCTCCACATCGTGGTGGGCTTCGTAGCGTTCGCGCAATCCTTTCAGGATGTCGATGGCTTCGTCTTCGTTCGGCTCACGCACCTTGACGGCTTGGAAGCGTCGTTCCAGAGCCGCATCTTTTTCGATGTACTTTCGGAACTCGTCTTGGGTGGTGGCGCCGATGCACTGGAGTTCGCCGCGGGCCAGGGCAGGCTTCATGATGTTGCTTGCATCAATCGCGCCTTCGGCCGCGCCAGCTCCCACCAGAGTGTGAAGCTCGTCGATGAACAGGATGACTTCGCCGTTCGCCTTGCGAACTTCTTCCATCACCTTCTTCATGCGCTCTTCAAACTCGCCGCGATACTTGGTGCCTGCGACCAGACCGGCCATATCCAGAGCGACCAGCCGCTTATCGCGGAGAAGGTCGGGGATATCGCCGCTGACGATGCGGAGGGCAAGCCCTTCGGCAATCGCGGTTTTCCCGACTCCGGGATCACCGATCAGACACGGGTTGTTCTTGGTGCGACGAGTGAGGATTTGCATCACTCGCTCGATTTCTTGTTGGCGACCGACGACCGGATCCAGCTTGCCTTCGCGAGCGAGTTCGGTGAGGTCGCGTCCAAATTCGTCAAGAGTTTGGGTTTTGGCTGCGTTTTGGTTGGTGCCCGCGTTGCTCGACTTGCTGCTTCCGCTGCTCGAAGTTCCACGGGTTTGCACGTCGTTGTCCTGCAGGGCCATGACTTCTCGTCGTGCCCGCTCCAGTTCGACACCCAAACGCGCCAGCACACGGCCCGCGAGTCCATCGCCTTCTCGGATGAGTCCAAGAAGGAGGTGCTCGGTGCCAATGTAGTTGTTGTTGAGATTCCGTGCCTCGTCGTAGGCCAAGTCGATGACTCGCTTGGCGCGGGGCGTCAGAGTCATATCTTGGCTCTGGCGCGATTCGCCACGCGGAAGCTGCTTTTCAACTTCTGACCGGATCTTGTTGAGGCCAACGCCCATCTTTTCGAGGACGCGGGCGGCGACACTGTCGCTCTCGCGCACCAATCCGAGAAGCAGGTGCTCGGTGGAGACGTATCCCTCACCGAATTTCTGCGCCTCTTCTTGGGCGAAGAAGACGACTTTTCTTGCGCGCTCAGTGAACCTCTGCCACATGCTTAGCTATTTGCTCCTCCGGCCATTCGGGGAATCACCGGTACTGCATTAGACGTGTCAGAAGGCGATCTTGTGCCCTCGGGCCTAATCCTAGCAATACAAACAGCTTCCCAGCCGTGTGCTGTCGGGATTATCGGCAGGCTGCACTCAAAGAGAGAGCCCCGTCTTTCTGCGACCTCAATTTTACCGGGTTTTGAATCTGGCCGTCGGGAATTGCGGATGAACTTGGGCTTCTGAAGCCCGAGCAGGGAACATTACCGGGTTTGTGCCTGTCGAACTTACCGGTGTCTATTTCAGCAAGTTTGCTGTGTAGACTTTACATTCTGGAGACAGCTATGCGTCGAACTCTTCTCTTCTGTGCCGCCCTGCTTGCCACGGCGTGCGCTTACGCCGCGCCCAACGAAATTCGCGGCACCCTGACGGCAAGCCATGGGTGGGTGAAAGGCCCCGATGGCGTCAAGCGATCCGTCAAGGGCATGAAATTCCCCTATGTTGCTCGTCGGGTTGAGGCCAAAAAGCTCGACTCTCTGACCCTGCGCGGTCAAGAAGTCGGCAAACCCGCCTCGCTTGACCTCAATGGACTTGACTTCCAGGGAGCCATCGATGCCCAGCGGGCCAAAGAGGCAGCAGAGGCAGAAGTCGAGGTCTACAACGCAGTTGGTGGAGACGGCTACGGCTACATCGAAGGCAACCCCAGCTCGCTGGACGACGTGGCGATCACGAGCACCGGTTTGGGCAAGCCATGGACCAAGTTGACTTTTGGCTTCCAGTACGAAAGCTCGGTCTTCAGCAACTTCTTGATTCGCTGGCGAATCTGGACAACGAACATCGACAACCCAGCGCCGCAAAACGACTTCTCCAACGAAATCGCTGACTTCGGCGTGATTTGGAATCAGAGCGTGGCGACGGGAGCCTACATTGTCGAGATTCAGGTGAACCAGGCGGCGGTCGTGGCGAACGACAACCAGCTCTACATGGCGACCCAATTCCGCGATGCGAGCAACCTCCAAGGCGAAGGTCAATTCCGTGGAGACCTCAGCGTGATCTTCAACGCGACGATTCCGGTGACGGTCGGTTCGAGCATTGACCAGTTTTGGTACGACTGGGATCCGCAACCGGATGGAGCCTATGAGAACAGTGAAATCGACGTTTTCGAAGGCAGTCTGGCGAACATTGCCTATAAGATCAAGGTCGAAACCACAGGCTCCGCATTCACGATCTACCCAACGATCGGCACTGTGACAACGGGCACGATCCAAAGTGGCGACGTGATCGGCACCTTCTTTCCGCTTGACGGCAGCACCCTTGTGATCAAGCCCGACTACCGAGTGGCTCGCGGTGCCCCGGTGGGAGTGATTGACTTCACCGGCGTCTCCCCGACCAAAACCCCGTTTGCCATCCGCTTCAACACCCGAACGCTGGCAAGCATCGCCAACGTGGAGCAGAAGATCCAAATGTGGGACTACGTCAACTCTGCCTGGGTGAACGTGCATACCCGCACGATTGGTCAAACAGCCGTGGAACTCTCGGAGTCTTACGGCGGGACGGTGCCCCTGGCCAACTTTGTCAGCAGCTCGAACCTGGTGAGGGCTCGCCTGACTTACCGAAACCTCTCCAGTCAGATTCCGAGAGCGTGGACGATGACCACCGACCAGTTCAACTGGGTGATTCTGCGGTAACGCCTCTGGACTGATTGTTTGGGCTCGCGACCCAAATGCGTGCGTCCCTCGGTGCCCTTGTGGCCCGAGGGACGTCTGTTTCTCGTGATGGACAATCGCGCCGGCAAGAATGCGGGTTACAATGGCGGAATGCGCTCTGCCTGGAAGGTCGGCGCCCTTGTGGTGATCTTTGGTGTTCTCGTGATGGGAGTCTTCGCGACGCTCCGCGCCAGCCTCTTTGCTCCGCCGATGTCGGAATATCACGTTCGTTTCGAGGACGCGGGTGGTCTGACGACGGGCTCTCCCGTACTACTGGCGGGCGTTCCGATCGGAGATGTCAAGGAGGTCAAGCTCGGCCCGGACGGAAAGGCTCGCGTGATTCTGGCGATTGATCCCGGCACGACGATTGCCAAGGGCGCGACGGCAGTGCTTCCCAGTAGCTTCATCGCGATTGGCGATCGTCAGGTTCTGCTCCAAGGCGGTGATCCGAGCAAGGGAACCTATGCGGCGAACAACGAATCCGATCCGATTCCCGGCGTTCTTCAAGGCCCTCTCGATTCCGTTTTCCCAGATAGCGAGAAGACGATGGAGGAGCTGAACAAGACGATGATCGCCTTCCAGAACCTCCTCAATGACGAGGAGCTCAAGGCGGGGCTGGTCGGGGTGATGAAGGCAGGCGAACAAACTGCGGGTGATTTCGGCAAGCTGGCAAGCAACTTGGACGGCACCCTCACTCGCAACTCAGCGCGCATCGACTCGCTGATGAAGACGATGGTCGTCACGATGCAGAACTTCCAGGAAGTCAGCGCGGAAGTCGCAAAGTTTGCCAAGAGCGGGGAACTGCAGAAGCAAACCGAAGAGCTGATGACCACGATGAACTCAGCCGCCAAAGAAGGTGAGTTGCTGGTCAAAGATTTGCGGAGCTACACGAGTGATCCTGCCCTCAAGGCAAGCCTGACCGACACGATGTCGAACTTTGAAACCATGAGCGACTCGGGGGTCAAGATTGCGGCAGATGCTGAGGTCATGGCCAAGAACGGCGTCGAGATCAGCAAGCAAACCGCCGAGCTGATGACCAAGGCGAACAAGCTGGCGGACGAGGTCGCCAAGTTGATCGACGAGTTCAAGGGGACGGTGGATCGGCTCGTCCCAAGCGGAGGCAAGGGTCTGATTCCCGAGGTCGGGATTGAAGCGGACTTGACCCGGGTTCAGGAGTCCGACCGGCTCCGCGCCGATGTCACGGCGGTCATTCCGGCCGGGAAGGAGAAGGTCGTCTTTGGCCTCTACGATGCCTTTGAATCCAACAAGCTCACCTTCCAGCTGGAGCGAGCCCTCAATCCTAAGACGGACCTTCGGTACGGGGTCTACGCGAGCAAGCCAGGAGTGGGGGTATCTTATCAAGTCGCGCCGAACCTCAGGTTGCGTAGTGATGTCTTCGGGCTGAACGATCCTCAGATGGATCTCCGACTCCGCTACGATTTTCCGCAAGGGTTCCACGGCTGGGTGGGCATCGAAAAGGTGTTCGGGAAGAACAGTCCCTCCATCGGGATCGGCGTGAAAAAGTAACAGAGGTTTTTCGATGAAAGTCATCCTTCAACAAGCGGTGCCCAAGCTGGGCAAACAAGGCCAAGTGGTCAACGTGAAGCCGGGCTACGCGCGCAATTTCCTGTTCCCGCAAGGAATGGCTCTTCTGGCGGACAAGAAGCAGCTCGAGGTTCTCGAGCGACGCAACGCAAAGGTGGCTGCGCAACTGGCGGACACCAAGTCGAATGCCGAAGCCCTGAAGGAAAAGCTGAACGGCAAGGAAATCAGCATCGAAACCAAGTCGGGCGGCGACGGTCGACTCTTTGGTGCAGTGACCTCGCAAGACATCTGCGACGCGATCAAGGCTCAGCTGGGCAGCGATATCGACAAGAAGGCTGTGCTGTTGCTCCGACCGATCAAGCGACTCGGTCACTACGACATCGAACTGGATGTCCACCGCGACGTCACCATCGAGCTCTCCCTCCACGTTTTTGACCCTGAGCACATGGAAGTCGAGAAGAAGGCTGAGCCGGAAGCTCCGGTCGCCGAAGCCGACATCACCGAAGAACTCAGCGACGAAGAGTAAGTTTCGCGAAAAACCTTTCAAAAAGTCCGCTCAACCCACAGTTGAGCGGACTTTTCTGCTTCAAAGGGGTTCAAAGTTCGTTGATTCTGCCGATATAAAGAACCGTGTGGGCTCCGTGCCCGCGCCTTTGATCTATGAATCTCTTGACCGTAAATCCGTGGCTGCTAGGCCTGGGGGTTCTCACGGCGGTTTTCCTGCTTGGGGTGACCGTGTGGACATTCCGTGCGGATCGGTCGAAGAAAAGCCTTCCCGCTTTGTTCATCGCCTCGCTCATCACGTTGGTCGTGGCCCATGTGACGATTGCCTCGGCCTCGGCCAAAGAGTTTGTTGAATTTGAGGCGCAGCAGAGGAACCTGGCGCGGATCTTTGCCGCTGAGATTGCCGCCTCGCAGCACGCCCAAGTGCGGCTTGATGGATCGAGCAGAACGGCGATCAGCCGGATCAACAATCAGTTTTCTCGATGGCAGGAAGCCAGCCCGAGCATTGTGTCGCTGAAAACCGCGCGTAAAACTCCAGATGGCAAGATGCAGGTCATCGTCGCCTCCAAGGGTGCGGAGCACCAGGCAGGCTCGACGCTTTCCGAATCTTCGGACTCTTTCGCCGATGCATGGGGCGGGCATGTCTCATTCACTGAGCTTGACTCGCGGCTGACCATGGTCGCGGCGCCGCTCTTCAATGGCAAGAATGCCGAGGGTGTTTTGCTGGTTAAGGTCGATCGCGCGATCTGGATGGGCGATTCGGAAGCAGGCCAACGGGGCATTGTCTTGATGTCGGCCCTGATGATCTTCTTGATCATTGTGGGCGGCGTGGCTGGTTCCGAGTTGGTTCACAGCTTGGCCTCCCTGCGGGTTTCGCGCGCTGAGATGCTGCTGCAAGGCGAGCGGATCAAGGAGCAGATGGACATCATCGCGGAGAAGAACCAGCAGATGGCCGCGAACCAAGACTTGCTCGCACAGGCGAACGCGCGGCTGCAAAGCCTCGCGACAATGGACGGTCTGACCGGCGTGATGAACCACCGAACCCTCATGGAGTTCCTGGCGAATCATATGAAGAAGAATTCGGTGATCGGCTCACCCTGTTCCGTCGTGCTGCTCGACGTCGACAGTTTTAAGCAACTGAACGACCAGTATGGTCACATGGCGGGCGATGACGCCCTTCGCACCATTGCCCAAGTGCTTCGGCAATCCTGCCCTCCGGGAGCAGGGGTTGGTCGCTACGGCGGCGAAGAATTCATGATGGTTTTGCCCGGTGCGTCTGAATCCACCGCGCTGGGAATCGCCGAGGAGCTGCGTCGCCGCATTCAGATGGCCAAGATGACCTCGCGCCCCTGCACGGCATCCTTTGGCGTCTCCACGGTCTATAGCATGGGTAAGTCAGAGCAAACGCTCATCGACGAAGCCGACAAGGCGATGTACTACTCCAAGACTCACGGCAAGAACCGCGTGACCCACTACGGTCACGGATTGCTCGAATCCGCTTGAGAAGCTGGGCTCAGTGGCCCTTGTAAATCGAGTAGGGGTTGAAGTCGCCCAGAGTCAGCCGGAGCGTCACCATCTGCCCAACATGGTAGGCATCGTGGAGGGCCACGAATGAGCTTGCCATCGCCCAGACGCCTGGATCATCACTCGCGAGCGCGAGCTCCTCAGCCTTGGCCCGCTCGGCCTTCAGATTGGCGATGAGAGCTTCACCCGACTTGTCGGGCGCGGAATAGGTGCCCCAATCGTGCTTTCGGCCTTGCGCCTCATCTTGCAGAGCGATGTAGCACTCCGCCAGGTGCTCGGCGGTCTCTCGTGGGCTCATCGCTTCGGCGACGACCCGTGCATCCCATTGATCTCCGGTTAGGCCGGCAAAAACGGCGTCCACTTGATGGCCCGAATCGTCGAGCTGCATCTTGAGAAAATCCTTGGTGGTCATGCTCTCAGTCTGCCTGGAGGGTGCGCCTGGACGCAAGGGGCCCCGGTAGAATCTGGCCTGTGGATGGTGCCTCTCTTACCACCGATCTTCTCCGGGTGGTTTACGCTGAGGGGGCTTTTCCGATGGGAGACGAGACCGGTGAGGTCAACTTCTACATTCCGCGAGAACGAGCCATTTTTGATCTCGCCAGCGGGGTTCATGTCTCATCGAGCTTTGGTAAGGTGTTGCGCCGGGCCGACTTCCGGGTGAGCTTTGACGAGGCTTTCGAGGAAGTGATGCGAGGCTGCTATCGCCCGACCGACAACTGGCTGACCGAAGAGATTGTCAGGGTCTACACCGAGGCCCACCGGGAGGGGTGGGGTCATTCCTGTGAGGTCTGGCGGGAGGATCGGCTGGTGGAGGGACTCTACGGGCTGGCCGTGGGGAAGTGTTTCTGCGCCGAATCGATGTTCCACCGGGAATCCAACATGAGCAAAGTGGCTCTTTGGGCCATGGTGGAGAAGTGTCAGAAGCTCGGGTTCGAACTTTTCGACGCCCAAATGGTGACGCCGCACACCTTAAGAATGGGGCGCATCCCGATCTCTCAGCCCCAGTTTATGAAGAAGTTCCGCCCGATCTGGCGGGATGAAATCGAATGGCACTAGGCAGCATTCGGCGTGCGCTCTTGCTCACGGGCTTCGATTGCCCACGCGAGCCGGCGGAGAGCCTCGCGGAACAAGGGAGTGTCATCGCCTGCGCTTTGCAGGCAATGCCCCAGAAGCTCGTAGGCTTCATCTTCGGTCAGGCTGACCAAAACGGTCCGTTCCTTGTCCCTCACAGAAAGGATATTCGGTCCGAAATTGGTCCTGAAATAGCTGTCCCGAGCGAAACCCAGCAAGATTACGGACGTCTGTTCCCCCAAGAGTCCCGATAGGGACAATGATTCTGTGAATATTCGCGAAAAGTGCTGACTTTTGAGGCTGTTTGAGCGATACTTACAGTAAGGCAAGGAGTGCCTGAAATGAGGGTTAATTTTCGCTGGGTATGGCTTTTGTGCCTGCCTTTGCCCCTAGCGGCAAAGGCCCAGTTCACGCTGTCTGACCCTGGCAGTGCTGACAAGCCCTCGCAGACCGTTCTCACGGGACGCTCTGCCTACGATCTGATCCGACTTTCTCCCGACCGTTTCTCCTTCTCCTTGCGCTACGGCAACGTGATCGAGAGGTCTGAGACCGTCGTGCTTGACGGACGCACCCTTGTTCGTGATCAGGACTACACGATGGAGTACGCCAGCGGCTCCGTCTACATCAAGATCCCCATCAAGCAAGGGCAATCGTTGCGCGTGTCGTACCGCTACGACGAAACGAAATCCCGAGAAGGGATCTATGGCGGGGCCACCAGCGGTGCCGGCAATGGATTCGCCTTCAATCTCAGCCCAGGTGCCAAAGCCTGGATGGGGATGGGATACACCGAGCGTCTAGCCGACGGCACGATTCTCTCAGGAAATATCTTCGGCCTCTCAAACAGCTTCTCCTTCAGCGGCGGCTCGATGAAGGGCCTCTTCATGGTCAATGACCGGAAGAAGGTCGATGCGAGCAGCCTGACCGGCGAGTACGAAGGCTCGAAGGGCACAGAAGACGGTCAAGGTCGAGCCATCGTCCAGGAACTGCAAAGTGGTTTCCTCGGCGGTTCGATCAAGGTCAGCTACCAGGACATCGAGGACAAGTTCGCCGGTTTCCACTCGTTCTCGGGAGCAGGATACGACGCCAAGGCGATCCAGATGTTCCAGAACGAGAAGGGCCTCAAGCGCTCGGCGTTCTCGATGACGAACCTCGGAAGCAAGGCTTTCAACTTTGGCGGCGGCTATGCAACCGTCGGGGACGATAAGGGGCAGATCACCTGGCGCAACGCGTCGCTGGGCTTTGGCTCGACAAAAATTGACTATTCCAGCCAGTACGTTGATCCGGGATTCAACAAGTTTAATGGCCTGCGCGAGGAAGATCGAGCCCAGCTCGTGAAGGAAAAAGGACTCGCCCGTCAAGCGTTCTCGCTGAAATCGCCTTCTAAGGGCGGCACGCTTTCGTACAATTTCTTGAACGTTGAATCGGGCAAGGAAGGGCTTTGGCGAAGCGGTTGGGCGTGGGATTCCCCGACGCTCAAGGCTTCCTGGTTCCGCCAGTCGGTTGATTCCAAGTTCGTGCGGTTCAACGATCTGCGCGAAGGGGATCGAGGCCAGCTCGCCAAAGAACGCGGTCTCGATCGTAACATGTTCTCGCTGAGCGCGAATCCGGCAAAGCTCGGATTCAGCCTCAACACAAGCGAAATCCGCACCGACAAGCAAGAAGGTTGGATGACCCGAGATTTCGGACTCACGGGCCAGGGCTGGAACTTCAGCTACTCCTCCCGCGATGTCTCCGACCAATTCGGCGCGTTTTACTCCCTGACCGGCGAGGATCGAACGAAGTTTGTCGGTGGCATCGCTGGTGTGCTCGGCGCAGCACCTCACGGCGATGATATCCGCATGATCGACCAAAACGGTCTGGACCGGGAAGGATGGCGTCTCAACACGGATCGCAAGGGCTGGAAATCGAGCTTTAGCCGATTCACCATCGACCAGAAAACCGGGCAGCTCAGCTACAACGAATTTGTCACCGAGAAAGGGCCAACCAAACTCCGCGTGATGTCCCAAAACGCGGATGACGGGTTCGGGGCCATGAACCGCTTGACCGCCACCGAGCAAATGCGCCTCGGCAACGTCGATGGGCTGGATAAACAGGATATTGACCTCTCGACGACTGTCGGCAAGAAGAGCAATCTCGTGCTCCAATGGATGAACGCGAGCGATCCTCACGGTTCGGCCTTGCGACGCCAACTCAAGTTCGATCAACCCGGTCTCAGCCTCAGCTACACGCGTCGAGCGGTGGACGAAGGCTTCAACGCCGTCGGGCGGATGGTGGATACGGAGCGCGAACTGTTGCAGTCGATGCTCGGATTCGATCACGCTGAGGTCATTGGTGCCTGGGACGTGATGCCCGGCATGAAGGCGGAGTTCCGCAAGCTCGACGCGACTTCGGCGTTCCTCGGACAATCCGTGGCGGCCCAATCGGGGGCCTTCGCGTGGTCGCTTTCGCCGAAGACCCAACTTTGGTTCCGAACCTCGAGCACCAAAATTGACGAAGGCGATACGAGCCCCGTCGATACCACCTATCAAGGCATGAGCGTTTCTCACGATCTGGGAACCGCTGGCAAGGTCACGGTCACCCAAGAGGCACACAAGTTCGACGGAAGCTCAGAGACTCTTCCCGATGCCACTCGACAGGCCGTGGCGTACGAGAAGAAGATCGACGACAAAACCTCGATCCGTACCGAGCAAAGTGAAACTCGATTTGGCGACGGGACTCGAGAGACGACCTCCGCGAACACGATTGCCACGCAAATCTCGCCGCGTGTGGGCGTCAGCGTCACCGACTCCACCGTGCGACGCGATGGCGACAAGCCGGACGAAAAACATCGTAACTACGGGTTCTGGGTGGACTTTGGTCGAGGGATTCGGCTCGACTACGGCTACGTGCGCAACATGCACGGCGAGAATGGCACGCTGAACACGCAAACCTCTCTCAGCGGCGGGGAAGCGCAAGGTATCAAGCTCGACGGTGCTCGCTATCAGCTGAATCGATGGGATGGTCAGCGCAGCCAGCACTTCGGGAACGTAAGTTTCTCCAACCTGAAGCCGTTCCAGTTTGGCTTCGTCAAGGACGTTAAGTTCTACTACCGAAGCGACACGCAGCGAGACTATCTGAGCTGGCAGCGAGAGAACACCGACCTTGGGCTCTCGGCGGCGATCGGTTCGTTCGGTCTGGCGTGGGACTACAAGGCGCAGATTCACTCCAGCGGCATCCGCGCGATTGACCGCACCTTCACTCTCACCACGGATCGGAACAACAAGGCACCGCTCCGTGCGGTTCTCAAGTACGGCGTCCGCACGATGCCGGACAATAAGGATGTGATGATTCGCGACTACAGCCTGAGCTATCGGGCCACGCGGAACTTCTCGGTTGAGCACAGCTTGGTCACCAATCCGACTCAGCAGCGCGGCAATGTTCTCCTCGGTTCGGTGAATCTCGACGAGCGCAAGAGCAGCTGGACGGCGAAGTATCAGAACGATCCGCGGATGGCGTTTGACCTCAACTGGAGCGAAATCAAGCGCGACAACAAGGGTGAATCGCTGCGCCGCGAGGCTCGGATGAACATGACTCTGTTCGCCAACAATGCTTCTCCTTTGCAGTTGACCTATGCCCTGCAAGAGTGGGATCGAGGCGCGAATAGCTCCCTCGCACACAGCTACGGCGTCACCTTCAACCAACGCCCGGGCGCGAATCAGTCGCTGAGCTTCAGCCTCGAACGACTGCAATGGGGCGCCGGTCGCCCGGATGATTCGCGGCTCCGGGATTGGTCGCTGCGCCTGGACTACAACCTGCGGTTCTAGGCGTGGTGTCTGCTGCGTGAGTGCCCACGCAATAGCAAAACACTTGATGCCCCGATCCCTTTTAGGGTCGGGAGACCACCCCCTCTCAATCGACGTCCACCCCATAATCTCCGATTTGGGGCAGGGTGCCCAACGAGCGGGTGGGGGATTCGTACTCGCTTGGGCGGTAGCCCAATCGAGCTTGCTTGCTGCTTGCTTTGAACCGGGCCTGTGGCCCGCCGAATCCTCTGCGAGGATTCGAATTTCCCCCTCCCGCCCTTTGGGCACCCTCCTCCGACGGCAGTCGGTGGCGGGCCTCGATTGAGAAGTGTCGAGGGGTTCGGAGGTGGGTCGTCTCCGAAAGGATCCGCACGATGTGCCCCCGAGCACCTTGCTGGCCCTCTAGCCAAATGGGACTTGAGGGAGAAAGGGGGGAAGAAGCTCCGGCGACCTAGAACTTCACTTGAACCGGTTCGCGTTCGACCGGATTCTCAAGTTCAAAGAGGTCTCGTGGCTGGAACTTGCCGAAACCGGCCACGATGCTGGATGGGAATGTCTGGAGCTTTGTGTTGTAGGCGGTCACGACATCGTTGTAATACTGCCGTGCGAAGCTGATCTTGCTTTCTGTGCCCCGGAGCTCTTCTTGGAGCTCGATCATATTGGTGTTCGATTTCAGATCCGGGTAGCTCTCGACCAGACCAAAGAAACCGGTGAGCGCGCCGGTGAGGGCACCCTCGGCCCGTGCTTTGTCATTGACGGACGTTGCCCCAACCGCTTGGTTGCGTGCCTGGATCACGCGCTCCAGGGTCTCCTTCTCAAAGTTCATGATCCCTTTCACCGACTCCACGAGGTTCGGAATGAGGTCATAGCGACGCTTCAGTTGGACATCGATTTGCGCCCAGGCGTTCATCGTCTGTTGGCGCAGCGAGACCAGGGAGTTGTACATTCCGATGAAGACGACCAAGATGATCACCAGCACCAGGAACATGCCGATCAAGAGAGGGCCCATAGTTCAACAATAGAGACGGTGGAAATCCGGAAAGGGTTGCGCTCAGCAGCCGCCCGTCCGTGAGGGAGGGGCATCCTTCGTGCGGGTCATTCGGATCGGTGGTTTGCCAAAGTCCGCCGGATCCTTAAACTCCGCCCCGCTGCCTTTGCGAATCATTTCGATGTTCGGATTGGCCTTCTGAACCATCGTCGGCTCGTTTTCGATCGGACGCCCCAAGATTGTCTTGACTTGCAGGAGCACTTTGTCTCGGGAAAGGGTCGCGGCTCCTTCGTAGGGCATCCCGCCCCGCGTGAGGACGAAGTTCCCGTTGGAGCAGATCGTCACAGAAACCTTGCGCAAGGTGTTGGCGATGACCGGATTCTCCTTCGCGAGTTCGTCCGAGACCGCAGCCTCATCGTTGCCTTCCCACACGCCGACCCACTTGCCGGCTCCGGAGTCACAGCCACTGAGCCCCAGCACCAAAACAGCGAGCGGTAACATGCGAAGAATGGCCACGATTACGAAAGAAGTGTATCACTCGATGGGCTTGAGGGATTCGGAATACGACCTGATCCTCCAGCATCTCGGCCGAACCCCGACCCTCACCGAAGTCGGCATGTTCGCGGTCATGTGGAGTGAACACTGTGGCTACAAGTATTCTCGGCCGATTCTGCGCTACTTTTCTCGCTACAAAGCCGCGATGGACGGTGGCGGCCATGAGAATGCTGGCGTTGTGGACATCGGGGACAATCTTGGCGTGGTGATGAAGGTCGAGAGCCACAACCACCCGAGCGCGGTCGAGCCGTATCAGGGTGCGGCCACGGGTGTTGGTGGCATTATCCGGGACATTTTCACCATGGGGGCAAGGCCGATTGCCGCCCTCAATTCTCTGCGCTTCGGGCCGATCCGCGATGGTGAAGGCTCGCCGGAGGAGATCAAGCGGAACCGCTTCCTGTTCGACGGAGTGGTGCACGGGATCAGCGGATATGGCAACTGTGTCGGCGTTCCCACGGTCGGCGGGGAAGTGATGTTCCACCCCAGCTACTCAGGGCGTCCTCTCGTGAATGCCATGTGCGTCGGTCTGGTGGAACTCGATCAGATCGCCACGGCGGGGGCCGGTGGACTTGGGAATCCCGTGATCTATCTCGGCTCCGAGACGGGAAAAGATGGGATCCACGGGGCCACTTTTGCGAGCGAAGAACTCGAGGACGAGGATCAATCGAAGCGACCCAATGTGCAGATCGGCGATCCCTTTGCGGAGAAGCAGCTCATCGAAGCGACGCTGGAAGCGCTCAAGACCGGCGCGATTCACTCGATCCAGGATATGGGCGCTGCGGGTCTCACTTGCTCGACTATCGAAATGTCGGCCAAGGGCGGCGTGGGGATGGAAGTCGATCTTGACCTGGTTCCGATGCGCGAGAGCGACATGAGCGGCTACGAACTCATGCTCAGCGAGAGCCAGGAGCGGATGCTCTGCGTGGCTCACAAGGGGCGCGAGCAAGAGGTCTTGGACGTGTTCCACAAATGGGGCGTTCATGCCGTGGTCATTGGTCATGTCACCGACACGAATCGGGTGCGAGTCACCCGTCATGGCGAGTTGATCGCCGACGTTCCGGCGAAGGCTCTCGCCGATGAGTGCCCCACCTATGTCACTGAGCCTGCTGTGCCAAGCTGGATCGACTCGGCAAAGCGATTTGATCCAGCCACGCTCCCTCAGGTCGATCATGCGGAGGCGATGAAGCGCCTCGCGCTTGCCCCGACCTTGGCGAGCAAGAAGTGGGTTTTCCAGCAATACGATCATCAGGTTCAGACTCAAACGGCCTTGCTCCCCGGCGTGGGCGATGCCGCCGTGCTGGCCCCCAGGGGAACCCAGAAGGGGCTCGCGGTGAAGATCGACGGCAACGGCCGCTGGGTGAACCAGGATCCTTACAACGGCGGGATGCTTATTGTCGCCGAAGCGGCACGGAACGTCGCCTGTACCGGCGGACGACCAGTCGCGGTGACGGATGGGCTCAACTACGGCAACCCCGAAATCCCCGAGAACTATTGGATCTTTGAACGCAGCGTGAAGGGGCTGGCGGACGCCTGCGAAGCGATGCAGACGCCGGTGATCAGCGGGAACGTGAGTTTCTACAATCATGGAGATCGCGGCGCGGTGTTGCCCACGCCCATGATCGGGATGCTCGGGATCTTGGAGGATGCGAGCAAGCGGGTGGGATTAGTTCTTCCCAAAGAGCCCGTCGATCTGTACCTGGTGCGCTATCAACACGACGAAGTGCCCCAGCACGGACTCGGAGCAAGTGCCTATCTCGCGGAAGTCCATGGAATCGAGGACGGAGTGCCCGCCCCGCCGAACATGGCAAAGGAGAGGATTCTGTGCGATCAGCTCGCCCAATGGGTGCACGATCAAGCAATCTTGGCAGCCCACGATATCAGCGAAGGAGGGCTCGCTTTTGCCGTCGCAGAAATGCTCGGGCCGAACGGACTTGGGGCCGATTTGACACTGCCAAAACTACCAGAGTTTGACGTTTCCGAAGCCGGTTGGCTCTTCGGCGAGTTTCCCGGTTGGGTTCTGATTGCCGTACAAAGCGGTGCTGATGTCCCTCTGTTGCAAAGTCAAGATTTGAACCTCAATCGTTTGGGAGAGTCTAACGGGACAGGAACTCTGAATGTTAAGGCAGAGTCTGGTAGCATCCTCTCTATCGACACAGTGGAATGGTTTGGTTGGCACACAAATTGCCTCACCCAGATCACAGGAACGCCCTAACAGGTGAAGCAACTTGATGGGCTGTAACGTCTGGAAGCGCGGACGATCGTAGGGATGCGATAACTAATCCGCAAGGATGACGAGATGAAGAGACGAAAGAAGACACTTTTTGGGCTGATGGCAGGAGCGAGCTTATTCGCATTGCCTGGTGCAGCCCTCGCCCTTAGCCCGATGGCGGAGGAGCCGATCGCTCCCACCTCGGATGAGGCCGTTCTTGAGGCGCGCCAAGAGTCGGCGCCGACCAAACTCCCCGCGGAGAACGTTGACGGTTCAAAGGTCAACGCCACCACGCAGAGCAAAGCCTCGGCGGCGGTTGACAAGTATCTGAAGTCAGGCGACCAGAGCAACCCGGAAGTTGTGGGAGAAATCCTCACGACGATGGAGGCTCTCCATGCCACCGATGACAAGAACCTGAGCGTCATCACCTGGCTGGGCTATCTCTACACCATCACTGGTCAGTACGAGAATTCCATTCGCGTCCTCGAAATGGCTCGCGGTGCCAGTAGCAGCAAAGACATCAACGCACAAAATCTACGCAATCTTTCCGCGTCGTACTATCTCTCCACGCGTTATGCCGATGCCATCACTGCACTCACCGAACTCAATGAGATGACGCCGAACGATGCCGGGACGCTTTCGCTTCTCGGATCATCTCTCGTGCTTTCTCAGCAGTACGACCGGGCCGTGGCTCCTCTTGAGCAAGCGGCCAACCTCCTCGGTGCCGACGATGCGTCTCGTCTCAACGTGCTCGTCGATCTTGGAATCGCTTACTCGCGAAGCGGACAAACCGAGCGCGCCTTGGGCGTTTTCGATCAAATTTCGGCGACCGAAGGCGTCACGGCGGAGCAACTGGCTTGGATGGGTTACACCTATCTGCAGGCCGGTCGCACGGATTCTGCCATCAGCACCCTCGAGCGGGCATCGGAACTCGACCCGGAAAACCCGGCGGTGATCAACAACCTCGCCACGGCGTATCTCCAACGAAACTCCGATGAAGATCGGGTCAAGGCACGTGCTCTTTACCGAAAGCTTGCCGAACTGGCTCCGAACAATCCGGTCGCTGGCTACAACCTCGGTTCGATGTATCTGGGTGAGGGCAACTACGCCGAAGCCAAGAAGTTCCTCGAGCCGGCCGCCCGAGCCTCGAACGATCCGTTTGCGTGGAACAATCTTGGAAAGGCCTGCGAAGGGCTTGGTGAAAACGACAACGCCGCCAGCTTCTACGGCACAGCGAGCGATGCCCGGAAGGATGTTGCTCTCTTTGCTCGAAACGCAGGATTCGCCTATATTCGCGTCAAGAACGATGCACTGGGTGTCAACTATCTCCAGCGAGCCGTGGACAACGGCGACCGCGATGTCGAGATCAAGAAAGTCATGGCCTCTGCCTTCAATCGGATGAATCAATCCGACAAGGCTTTGGCGTTGATGCTTGAGCCGAGCGTGGCCGAAGCGAGCCGACTGGATGCCGATTACTGGTTCAACCTCGGTGTGATCTATGCCGACAAGGGCGAAGCAACCAAGGCTGAGGCGGCGTATCGTCAATCGTTGGAAATCCGGCCGAATGATGCGGACACGGTGAACAATCTTGGTGTGCTGCTCTGGGAGAAGGGTGATTACCAAGGTGCTCTCGATTGCTTCAAGAAGCAGCAGACGCTCGATCCGACCAGCGTGAATGCCAAGCTCAACGTGGCAGCTTGCCATGCCAAGCTCGGCAACCTCACCGATGCGATCGATATCTGGCGCGGCGTGATTCGGGCTCAACCCTACCGACAAGATGTCCGGCTGGATCTTGCGGATGCTCTCTGGAATACCGGAGACACCCCAGGCGCCCGATTCCACTACGCTACCGTCAACCGCGAGAATCCGCGCAGCCCGCGGGCACTCAATGGTCTGGGCATGTGGGCTCTCCTGCAAACTCAACACAAGGATGCAGAAGGTCACTTCCGATCCGCCATTCAGAACGATCGAAGCTTTGTCCCGGCCTACGTTAATCTTGCGATTGTCCTTGAGAGACTCAACCGAGTCCCCGAAGCAATCAAGATTCTCGAAGCCGCTGTGGCGATCGATAGCAAAAATGAAGCGGTGAAAGAAGAGCTCGCTCGGCTAAAATCCGGCTAGACCGTGCGCGTTCATACCATTCTCAATCTGTTCCGGCCCGATGCCGTCCAGGCTGCTCGCGAGCACCTGGGCG
>Ga0209572_1000260_pt1 | contig 100414 bp, 102 predicted proteins | sample EBPBio232012_DNA_FD_185867 | JGI IMG/M metagenome (GOLD analysis project Ga0209572, IMG submission 185867) | Wastewater treatment Type I Accumulibacter community from EBPR Bioreactor in Madison, WI, USA - Reactor 1_1/23/2012_ DNA (SPAdes)... | ecosystem: Engineered > Bioreactor > EBPR >...
GGGGTGTCCTTCTGCGGTTGAGAGCAGAGGCATCATGATTATGCCAAGTGGAGATCCCAAAATGAATCAGCATATCAACGACATGAAGCGCCGCGCTCTGCATAACGCGGACGCGGCATATTATGTCCTGGACTACCTCGCCCATTCCTTCCCGGTGCAGCTCTACGAGCCCTTCACCGACAGCGAGGGCAATCTGTCGTCCCGGCCCGTGGTGCGTGACGGCCAGCCCGTCGAGTGCCGCGAGGCCGCCCGTCGGCGCGATGCACTGATCGAAAAGCTCGCCTCGCTGCCGCCGGTGCCGGGGTCGCTTGACCAGATCGTCCAGCGCTTCGGCACCGGTCTCGTGGCCGAGGTCACGGGCCGGTCGCGGCGCATCGTGCGCAAGGGCGAGGGTCCTGCCGCGCGCCTCGTCGTGGAAAGCCGCGCTGGTTCGGCCAACCTCGCGGAAACCGCTGCCTTCATGGATGACCAGAAACGCATCCTGATCTTCTCGGATGCGGGTGGCACCGGGCGCAGCTATCACGCGGATCTCGGCGCCAGAAACCAGCGTCTGCGGGTGCATTACCTTCTGGAGCCCGGCTGGAAGGCAGACGCCGCCATTCAAGGATTGGGCCGCACCAACCGGACCAATCAGGCGCAGCCGCCGCTCTTCCGGCCCGTGGCCACAGATGTGAAAGCGGAGAAACGGTTCCTCTCGACCATCGCGCGCCGCCTCGACACGCTCGGGGCCATCACGCGCGGCCAGCGCCAGACTGGCGGGCAGGGGTTGTTCCGGCCCGAAGACAACCTCGAGTCGCCTTACGCCCGCGATGCGCTGCGTCAGCTCTACCGCCGCCTCTATCGCGGCGATGTTGCGGGCTGCTCGCTCGGAGACTTCGAGGATGCGACCGGTCTCAGCCTGACCGATGACAACGGTCTGAAGGACGACCTACCGCCGATCACGACCTTCCTCAATCGCCTGCTGGCGCTGACGATCGACATGCAGGCCGTGCTCTTCTCGGCCTTCGAAGAACTCCTCGACCAGCGGATCGAAGGCGCCATCGCCGCCGGGGTCTACGATCTCGGGCTGGAGACGCTGCGCGCCGAAAGCTTTCGCGTCACGGATGCGCGGGTGATCTACACCCATCCCGGCTCTGGAGCCGAAACCCAGCTTCTGACCATCGCAGAAAAGCGCCGGAACATGCCAACCTCCCTCGCGGATGCGCTCGACTGGCTCGAAGACCCGAAGGCGCGCCTTCTCGTCAACTGCCGCTCGGGCCGGGCGGCGGTGCAGGTGCCTGCAACCAGCCTGATGCTGGACGACGGCACCATCGAGCCGCGCCTCCGGCTCATCCGCCCTACGGAGGCGAGCACGGTTCCGGCCAAGATCATGGAGGACACTCGTTGGCTGGAAGCCGACCGCGCGGCCTTCACCGCCGCCTGGACTGCGGAACTGGCCGAGGTGCCGGAGTTCAGCGAGTCCACCCTGCACATCGTGGCGGGCCTTCTCCTGTCGATCTGGAAGCAACTCCCCCAGGACGAAACCCGCGTCTACCGGCTGCAGACCGATGACGGTCAGCGCATTATCGGCCGCCGAGTCTCGCCCGCCTGGGTCGCGACCACGCTGGCCGCTGACGCGCCAAAGCTCACGGCGACAGAGGTCCATGCCCTCGTTCTGGAGGGCAAGACGGTCGTGCGGCTTGCTGAAGGTCTGGAGTTGCACCGGTCCCGCGTCATGGGGGTAAACCGGATCGAACTCTCGGGGTTCACGGAAGCAGCCAAGGACCGGCTCAAGGCCGATGGCTTCTTCTCGGAGATCATTGGCTGGAAGCTGCGTCTGTTCTGTCCGACCGACCTTACCGGCATCGCCGTGCTGGATCGTCTGCTTGCACGGTGTCCTGTGACGGGACTACATGCACGCAAAGGTTGTTGAGTGTCATGTATTCCGAAACCGACGAATTGATCCGAGCCCTCGCGGAAAATGCCGAAGGCGTCTGTCGCGCTTACCTTCCCGCCGGACGGCGGGAAGGGTCCTACTGGGTCGTGGGCGATCTGCAGAACAACCCCGGCCGGTCGCTCTTCGTGCGACTGACTGGGCCTGCGTCAGGGCCGGGAGCGGCCGGCAAGTTCACCGACGGTGCCACAGGCGAGCACGGTGATCTGCTCGACATCATCCGCGAGCGGACCGGGATCTCCCGCTTTCCCGATCTCCTGGCTGAAGCCCGGGCGCATCTGGGCCGTCCGCAGCCGGTTCTTCCAGATGCGCCAAAGCCGGAGAAGTCCAAGGCCCCCGGTGGCACGCCAGCAGCGGCGGCGCGTTTGTTTGCAGCCTCGGTGCCGGTCGCTGGCACGCTTGCCGACACCTACCTCCGCTCTCGCGGCCTCACCTACGGCGGCAGGATGAGCGCCATGCGCTTCCATCCGAAGTGCTGGCATCGGGATGAGGGCCAGACCCGGAGCCTCCCCAGACCGGCGCTGATCGCCGCGGTTACCGATGGGGCAGGGGCCTTGCAGGGTGTGCATCGCACCTGGCTGGCGCCGGACGGTCAGGGAAAGGCGGCCGTCGAGACGCAGCGGCGTGCCATGGGTCACCTCCTCGGCAATTCCGTCAGGCTGACCCCGCATTATGACATTCTCGTGGTGGGCGAAGGCATCGAGACCATGCTGTCCTTGGTCGAAGCAGTGCCTAGCCTCCCTGTCTGGGCTGCGCTGTCGTCGGGTCACCTCGGGGCGGTCCTGCTGCCGGAGGCGGTGCAGCGCCTCTACATCGCCATCGACCGCGATCCCGCCGGGCAACGTGCGGCAGAGAGGTTGAGCGCCAGAGCCGCCGAGGTCGGGATAGCCGTGCGGGTGCTGGAACCGCGGCTCGGGGATTTCAACGATGACCTCCGGGCGAACGGCAAGGAGGCGCTGCGCCAGCATCTGGCAGGGCAGATCGGGCCCGAGGATCGACATCGCCTGTCAGGCTGATCCGCATCGCGCAAGGGGCGGTTCAGGAGTGCGGGGCAAGGGTTACGGATCCCTGTCGTGGCTCTGGACCGTCGCCTTTGCCTCTTCCCGGGCAATCTCATCCACCCGTCCCCCGAGCGGCCTTCAAGAGATGGGCAGGCGGTCGTCAAAGGTGCCGCCCCTTCAAGGACGGGGGGCGACTGATTTCCGCCGGCGGCAGAGCCGCCTTTGCATCGCGAAGCAAATCAGCCGCCCACCGTCCTCCTCCACATGCGTTCCGGCCCCGAAAGCGGGGTGAAGGGTCCTCCCCCGTGACGGCTTTCGCAGCCCATGAAGGCCGCGCGGGATGACGCGCGGACCCGACAGGCCCGGAGGCAAGAAGAAGATGACGTTCCAAACCCGCGACGACGCTTACGAACCCGCCCACACCGCATCCCAGACCGCTCAGGCGCTGGAGGAGCTGCAGCTTTACGGCTACCGCCCCTTCGAGGACGAGCCCGATCCGCGCCCGATGCCGGATGCGGATCGTCTCCGGGGCGCCGTCGCCGACATCTTCGACGCCCTCGTCGCGAGCCTCGCTGACACCCGCATGGAACCCGACCTCGAAGAAGTGCTCTGGGGCCAGGTCAACCTCTTCCACCGCGCCACCGCCCGGATCGAACGGTCGCTCGACGATAACGAGCAGGCTCAGCGCCGCCTCCAGCGCGAGCAGGATGGCTCCGAGGTGAAATCCACCGAACTCGAGCGTCTGACGGCCGAGGGCCTGACCCTCACCGAACGGCGGAACTGCATGGACATGATGCGCGATCACGCCGCCTCCGAGTTCTGGCATCACACGGGCTCGACCTGGCGGCCACGCACGGGCTCAAAGGTGAATCACCAGCACCTGACCGCAGCCCTGATCGACAGCCGCGATTTCCTCGCCGCCAAGCGCCGCGCCGAGACCGAGGTGATGCTGCCTGCCGGTCCCAAGGTCGCCCTCACCGGCGGGACCGAATTCAACGATCACCGCCTGATCTGGGGCAAGCTCGATCAGGTCCGGACCAAGTATCCCGACATGGTCCTTCTGCACGGGGGAAGCCCCAAGGGCGCAGAGCTCATCGCCGCCAAATGGGCCGAGGCCCGGGGCGTGACGCAGGTCGCTTTCAAGCCTGACTGGACCAAGCACGCCAAGGCAGCCCCCTTCAAGCGCAACGACGCGATGCTGGACGTGCTGCCCGTGGGCGTCCTTGTCTTCCCGGGCAATGGCATCCAGGAGAACCTCGCCGACAAGGCCAAGAAGCTCGGGATCCCGGTCATGAAGTTCGAGAAGGGGGCGTGAGCCCCCTTCACTCATCGGGCGGACTGCGCCTCAGGCACGTGACTGGTCTTGACGCAAGAGGACCTATCCCCCATTTTGCCGATGGCCTTCAGCACAGGCCTGTGTGTCCGCCATGCAAAGCCCAGCAGTGCTTCATCCAGTTCACCCCGTTCCTTTTCGAACGGGTCTGATTAGTAGCGGGCACCTAGTCGGATCCGGGAATTGGAATGGATCATGACATCTCACGACTACCTCAAGGATCTAAAGCGCATCGCAAAGGCCTGTGCACGGGCAAGTGGTGCGGAACTTCATGAGGTGCAAAAGCGTGCCGCACAGGCAATTGGTTTTGCACATTGGCACGCGCTCGCCAGCAAGGCGAAGTTGGGCTGGCAGCCGACAGCTGAGGACATTGCTAAGGTTGAAGAGATTCTGCGCGGCGATGAAAGCTACCCCGACGAAGGGTTCATCGGGCAGCACCCCTATAAACTTGACGATGTCCTGCGGGATACAAGAATGAGGGGGCGCGGCTGGTGTATCTACATCCGAGAAGCGCCCTCCAGCAAACCGCAGTTGCTGATCACCGATCGGCGCTTTAAGAATAACCCGATCCAAGACCCGGCCTTTGTAGCCAAGGCGCTTCCCATCGCCGAATGGAAAGCAAGGCAGGTTCGAGCGGAAATCGCGCGTGACTGGCCGAGAAACTCGACGAAGCCGGACGCTGACGGTCGTGCGATGCACCCGCTCAATCATGAACGGTCTGACAAATGGTACTGCCTGCATTGCGATGGCGAGTCTTCTGGAGCCCAGATGGCCCAGAACTTGTGGCATTGCCCCTACTGCGGAGCCACGCCCCTCGACATGTTCAGTGAGCCGTTCCCCACGTCGGAACGGCCTGAAACGGAAAACGCCCCAGCCTGATTTTTCCATCGGCCAAAGTGACTGGCATCCGCTTGAATGCTGGTGCCAGACCTTACGCCGCGACATTTCCAGGTTTGGCGATCGGTGGCCGTAACCGCATCTAGAGGTTCAGAAGACTATGCAAAGCCCAGTTCAAAAAACCAGAGCAGAGATACACGCGCTCATTCAATCCCTTGCCCCGGCATCGATAGCCTTGGTCGCTACGTCCCGTGACCTTGTGGCCGTCGTCGACAAGCGCTTCGACTGGCAGGTACGGGCCCATCGTTGGTACGCGGTGATTTCTCGCGGCGATCACATCCATGCTGTCGCGGACATCGATGGTCGCCGAATTTCCCTGCAGCGGTACGTCATGAAGCTTCAGTATCCGGATCGCAGCTATGACGACCTCAAGCAGATCTCATTTGAAAACAAGATCACGTTCGACTGCCGTGTTTCAAACCTTGAACATCTGGTTGGTCGCCAAGCTGTGATGCGCAATCGGCGGTCAAAGCGGAACACCTCTTCCCAGTACAAAGGGGTGATCATGGCACTCGGTCGGGACGGTTCCCCACGGTGGCGCACACAGATCATGGCCGACCATGGTTCGATGGGCATCGGTGTCTATGAGGACGAAGCCTGGGCAGCAACAGTCTACGATGCTGCTGCCTACCTTCTTTTTGAAGGAGCGGCGCTATACAATTTTCCTGGCCGGTCGCCCGATCAGGAGGCGCTTCTGATCGCGGCGACCAAGATCGCCCGATATCGCGCCAAGGCCAAACGTCAGGGGGGCGCCATGGCAGTGCAGCAAATCGAAATGGAGTAGGGCGGCGCTACCTGATATGGTGAGTGCGGCAATCCGGATCACTATATGTTTGATCAAGCTGTTCAGCTCGAAGTCTTTCCGACCGATCTTCATCTGAGGCGGATTGACCCGGCCTGCAACATGCGTCGCTTCTACCGTCTTAGCGTTCAGCGAGACCTTTTTGGCGGCGCTTGCCTTATTCGGGAGTGGGGCCGGATTGGGTATCGAGGTCAGGTCTTGATCGAGACGCACGATGACGAGGGCAAGGCGATCACCGCACTCATGAAATTGGCGGCGATCAAACGCAGGCGGGGTTATTGCCTTCCTCCTACGCTAATCCCACCAGCAATAAAGATCTGAAGCGACAACAGCGCCGGGGCACCGGTCTGCGTCAGCAATGCCTTGTTTTGACAGCCATTCCAGCTAGGGTTGCAGAAAAGCACGCCGGGGCAGTTCATGTTTGACCAGATCATTTCCAAGTACGGCGCGACCGCCAAGGCCAAGCTCTCCAGCCCTGCGATCACGGGCGCTCCGGAGGACAACATCCGTGCACCGCTTGAGGAACTGATCACAGCGCTGGCAGAAACCGCGGGCCAGCAGCCCGGCTGGGTCACGCTTGTCGGCGAAAGCACCCTTTCGGCCTTGGGGACCCGACCTGATTATGCCGTTACCGTTCGAAACGCACTGACGGGCTTCATCGAACTGAAGGCCCCGGGCAAGGGGGCCGATCCGCGCAAGTTCACCGATCCGCATGACAAGCGTCAGTGGCAAAAGCTCAGGTCCCTGCCGAACCTCATTTACAGCGACGGGCAGTCCTTCAGCCTCTGGCAGAACGGCGCGCTCGTCGGCCAGATCATCCATCTGTCTGGTGATCTGGACACAGCGGGTGCCAAGCTTACCGCCCCCCAAACGCTCGTCACTCTCCTGACGGACTTTCTGAGCTGGAGCCCGATCCCGCCCGACAGCCCGCGCAAACTTGCCGAGGTCTCGGCGCGCCTGTGCCGGTTGTTGCGTGATGAGGTGCTGGAAGAACTGGAAAACGGCACCCAAAGCCTGACCGATCTTGCCACCGAATGGCGGGGGCTCCTCTTCCCACAGGCCGACGACGCGCAGTTCGCGGATGGCTATGCGCAGGCCGTCACCTTTGGCCTCTTGATGGCGCGCGCACAGGATATCCCCTTGGACAAGGGTATCGCCCATGCCGCCCTCGCGCTGCGCGACACGAACACGCTGATCGGCACCGCGCTGCGCCTGCTGACGGACGATCCGCAGACCCAGAAGGCCCTTTCCACCGCAATCTCGACCCTGACCCGCGTGCTGCATGAGGTGCATTGGCCCACCCTCTCCAAGGGCAAGCCCGATGCCTGGCTCTACTTCTACGAAGACTTTCTCGAGGTCTACGACAACGCCCTGCGCAAGAAGACCGGCAGCTACTACACCCCGCCCGAGGTGGTGCAGGCGATGGTTCGCCTTACGGACGAGGCCTTGCGCGACCCCGCCCTGTTCGGCCGCCATGAAGGCCTTGCCGCCAAGGATGTGACCATCGCCGATCCGGCGACGGGCACCGGCACCTTCCTTCTCGGCGTGTTGCGCAAGATCGCCGAGACGGTCGCCGATGATCAGGGCGCGGGCGCTGTCGGCCCGGCCCTGGGCGCAGCCGCGCATCGGTTGATCGGGTTCGAATTGCAATTCGGCCCCTTCGCGGTCGCGCAGTTGCGGCTAATGGCGGAAATGCGTGCGCTGATGGGCGTGTCGGCCACCGGTAGCGGGTCGGGCGGCAACCTGCCGCAGCCCCGCCTGTTCGTCACCGACACCCTTGGCGATCCCTATGCAGCGCAGACGCAGTTCTCGACAATGCTGGCCCCCATCGGCAATTCGCGGAAAGAGGCGAATGCCATCAAGCGGGACGAGCCGATCACCGTTGTCATCGGCAACCCGCCTTACAAGGTCGATGCGGCGGGGCAGGGCGGATGGGTGGAAAAGGGCAGCCCCGGCCGCCCATCACCGATGGACCTTTGGGCACCCCCGCCCGAATGGGGCTTGGGCGCCCATGCCAAGCATCTGAAAAACCTCTATGTGTTCTTCTGGCGGTGGGCTGCATGGAAGGTTTTCGGCTCGGGCCATGCCGAGGCGACGGGTGAGCCCGAGGTTCATCGCCCGGGGATTGTCTGCTTTATCACCGCTTCGGGCTTTCTGAACGGGCCGGGGTTCCAGCAGATGCGCGCCGACCTGCGCAAGAGCTGTTCCGACATCTGGGTGATCGACGCCTCGCCCGAGGGTTTTAGGCCAGAGGTGAATACCCGAATTTTCCAGGGGGTCATGCAAGAGGTCTGCATCGTGATGGCGCTGCGTAGACCGACAGCACAGACCGGAGAAGTAGCTCGGATTCGCTATCGCGCTTTGCCCGAAGGGCACCGCGAAGACAAGTTTCTTGCCCTTGCTGACGTCACGCTACACGATGAGGGCTGGCAAGATGGTGAGGCAAGTTTACGCGGGCCATTCTTGCCCGAACGTGGCTTAGGCTGGGGTGCTTATCCGGCGTTGCTGGACCTGTTCGACTGGTCGACTCCAGGGGTCAAAACGCATAGGACCTGGGTCATTGCGCCTGATGCTGTTTCGCTAGGTGATCGATGGGATCAACTCCGAGCAGCCCGTGATCCTAAGCTGAAGGAAGACCTGTTCCACCCTGATCGTGACCGCAGGCTGGACCGCACTGTGAAAGTGCCTCTCGGCCAACAGCCGCTTCGGTCAGTGTCCGTCGGCTTGGATAAAGGGCCGGTCGTTCCCCCCGTTCGATATGGATTTCGTAGTCTTGATCGCCAGTGGATTATCCCTGACCACCGCTTGCTCAGTCAGGCTCGTCCAGACCTTTGGTCTTTGGACAGCAAGTCTCAAGTCTACCTGACGGCTCTGGACGACTTCGCGCCTGAAAATGGTCCCTGCCTTACGGTTACCGGCCACATCCCAGATCAGCACCACTACCATGGACGCGGTGGTCGTGTTCTTCCCCTCTGGCGCGATGCTGCCGCGACGGTCCCGAACGTCAAGGCCGCCCTGATCGCGCACCTAACCACCACCTACGGCAAACCCGTCACTGCGCCTGATGTCATGGCCTATATCGCGGCGCTTCTTGCCCATCCCGCCTTCACGGCGCGCTTCAAGGAAGACCTGATCCGCCCCGGCTTGCGTGTGCCAATCACCGCAGATGCCGCCCTTTTCGACCGCGCCGTCACCTTGGGCCACGAAGTGATCTGGCTGCACACCTATGGCGAGCGTTTTGCCGACCCCTCGGCAGGCCGTCCCCCCGCGCCCCCTCGGATGCCCAAGGGGCAGGGCCCGACGATCCCGGTCGGCGGTACGATCCCCGGCGCGCCGCACCCCTTGCCCGACACAATGCATCACGACCCTTCAACGGGTCGACTGCATGTGGGGGAGGGGTTCATCGAAAACGTGCCAACCGCCGTGGCCGAGTATCAAGTTTCCGGCCGCAACGTGCTGCGCCAATGGTTCAGCTATCGCAAGGCCGACCGCACCCGCCCGGTCATCGGCGACCGCCGCCCGCCCTCAGCGCTGGACAAGATCCAGCCCGATCACTGGTTGCCCGAGTATACCGAGGACCTGCTGAACCTGCTGCACGTCCTTGGTCGATTGGTGGCATTGGAACCCGCACAGGCTACCCTTCTGGGCGAAATCTGCGCTGCACCTTTGTTGACCGAGGCAGCCCTGACTGGCGCAGGGGCTTTGGCGTCGGCACCAATGGTCAAAGGGAAGAAGGTGAAAGCAGCGGCCCAACCCGGATTGTTCGACTGAACGAAGCACCGTGCAGGGCTCCGGCAGGGGAGCAAAGCAGGCCCGCGTCGCCAAAGCAGAATGGGACAGCGTGGATCCGCAACCAGTAGTGCGGCAGGCGAACATGGACCTGTACCCTACCAGAAAAGTCCCGGCCTTTCGGCCAAGACAAACAATCTTCGAGTTAGACCTGCAGAGGGTCGAAGGGACTATGGTCGCCCAACGCGACTAGGTCGGGAAAGTAGCATCCCTCCTTGCATTGCAACCCTTCACCCCGATCCAGACTCGCATTCGCAAAGTGGTAGTTCAGTGGTCCTGGAACGGCCATTCCTCCAGGTCGGACGACCATGGACAGAAACTGAAGCATTTGGAGCCCAGCGGCATTCATACCGAACGAGAAGACATTCTCGTTGCGAAGAGCAGGATGATCTTGTGGCAACCCCGCAATATAAGTCGGGTCATCTAGGAGCCCGGTGCGTTCCAAAGCCACATCGGCCGGATCGTACTGACCGATGCACGCAAGGCACTCGTGACCAGGCAAGACGGCGTGCGCACGCCAGTCGGCGCCCCGGATGTTGCCCTTTGCCGTGAGCGAAACGCGCACTCCTCCATCAATGACGGGAATTAGGTGGGCGGTCGCTATGGTGTTTAGAACGTACCGCGGCCAGGGCCTATCAACGCAGCTGAAGAGCACGTCGCAGTCCAGCGCCGCGCGAAAGCCTTCCTCTTTCGTGATCGAGAGGGGCAGGGCCTCGACTCGAAATCTGCTGGAAGTTGCGCCGACAGCTAGTCGTGCGGCGGATGTCTCAACCTTGAGATTGCCGATGTCACCAGGAGTCGCGTGGACAAGCCGGTCAAGGTTGTGTTTCTTGACGATGTCGAAGTCGATCAGCATCAAATCTTCGGTCCCCTGACGGCACGTCGCTTCGGCAACTAGCCCACCAACGCTGCCGGCACCTATGACGCCAATACGCAGCCTTGCGAGATCGCGCTGCTTTGCTTCACCCCAGGCTGAAGTCGTGCGCCGAAGTTCTTCGCGATAAGGGGGTGGAGGGGCCAGCTTTTCATGGAACGTGCAGTTTAGCCCATCACCAACAGTGCGCACGCTGCCACACCATTGCCGTTCGTATTGACCTCGGCCACGCCTGAACCAAAACCGACCGCTCCAGGCCTCGTCCGTCCCAAGGGTCATCCCAAGCAGTGGGTGTCCTGTGGCTGCAAATACTCGAGGGGCAAGGCGTTCCTCCGCAACGACATCGTCCCGGCTCATGCCCTGCCAGCCAGGTGAAGGATGGCTATGTAGGAAGACAAGACCCGCACCTGTTTCGATTGTCATCGCCAATGCGCGCTCAAAGAAGTGGGCCTCAAAGCTAACGTTGCCGTGCAGCTTCCGTTCATCTTCTTCCGGAAGAATGATTTCAGACACGAGGGCAGTAAGGCGACTCCTCCCCTGACTGGGACGCCATAGCGCAAAGCAAAGGTCTTCTTGGCGGCGATGTGCATAGTGCTGAAGCAAATGCCCGACCAAGGCGCGGTGCGTTTTCGTGGACATGGCCACACTGTGGGTTACTCGGCTCATTGGGTGGCCCAGAGGTGACGTACGAACGCCATGTAGTCTGAAACCGTTTTCCGGGTTTCATTCCATCCGGGAAACGGGCGGCTCCAGTACTGGAAGTCGTCGGACAACCCGCTGTGTCCAGAGCTTGGGTGAACACCCCCGCTCGGGTGCACGCCACCACCCTGCATTGCGTGAATGTGGGGCTTGACGTGAGGGCCAGACGGCGGGGTTAGCGGAAAGTCGGGAGGTATCTTGAACCCCAACGTAACCATCTGGCCTTTGAAGCGGCCAACTTCCACGATGTATTTGAAGGTAAGGTTGCCATCGCCCACCTCCTCCGCATCGTAGCCCAACGCTACGAGGCCGTTTTTGAAGTTCGCCGCACCGAACTGCGGTGGGAGTTCGGAAACCGTAGTGGGACCGGTAAACACGCTGACGAAGGTATCGCCTTTCTGGATGCGGATCGTTTCATCGCCGCGCCCTTGGAAGCTTTCCTGCCGCTTGTTCTTGACCTCGATGAGGTAGTGTTCCGCTACGGCAAGGCCAGCCAGCCCGAGAAGCTGGTTGGGCGTCTGGGTGCGATCTTCGATCACGAACTCTTCCCCATCGATGAAGATCGAGAATGGTTTCATCGATGCCTCGCTCTCATGAGTCGGCTCAACGCGGTCGATTTTGGTATCGGTGCTCATCACAAGCCTTTCATTTCCAGGTTTCTTGGACTAAACTACATCTGTAGTCCCTGTGTGGACTAGTCTATAATGAGACTTTGAGGGGAGTCAAGTCCATGATGAGACCACTATGACGGCGGCGCAAACAGCGGATGCCGTAGGCACGTCAGTGCTGTTGCCTGGTGATGATCAGTCGGCACTAAGGGCATTCTTCGAGATCGCAGAAGCTTGGAAACTGACGACGGATGATCAGTTGAAGCTTCTCGGTAGCCCACCGCGCTCTTCATTCTTCAAGTTGAAGAAGGATGGGGGCCAGCTTAATCGAGACCAGCTTGAGCGGATCTCTCACATCATCAACATCTACAAGTGTCTGCGCATTCTGTTCACGGACCAAGAGGCTGCGGACAGGTGGTTAGCACAACCCAACAAGGCGCCGTTCCTACAAGGCCGATCGGCGCTAGAGTTCATGGTTCACGACGGATATCTTTCCGACATCTTCCAAGTTCGACGCTACCTCGACGCGCAGAGAGGTTGATCCAGTTAATGAAGCAGTTGTCGCAGGCGGTGCCTCAACCCGTATCTACTTATCGTTTGATCCCGTCGAGGTTTCCGCCGGTTGAACTCTACGAGCCCATCTGCCAGCCCAGCGATTGGGACGGCGTGAAGCGCGTAGAAGGAATGACTAATCCACGTCTAAGAGAGATGGCGACGGGGCTGGGACTGCTTCATCCGGACGATCGTGGTCGGGTTACCCAGAATTGGCTTGTTGCGCCATTTACCTACCCCGACCCTGAGCCGAGCCCATTCAGTGACGGTAGCTATGGCTATAGTCTGGTTGCAGAAACGATTGCTGGGGCACTTCTTGAAGCGGTGAGACGGCGAGAAGCTTTCTTGTCGAGAACAGAGCAGGGTCCAGCCCGTGTTGAAATGCGAATGCTCAAGACGCCCCTTCAAGCTGAACTCCTCGACGAGTACGACCAAGTCCAACTAGAAGATTGGTCGGAAACACACTCTAGGGTGCGCGCATTACGCGATTCCGGCTCTTATGGCTTTTGGCTTCCCAAGAGAGAGAACTTGGGTCGATTGGCGGTAGTCCTGAGACCGACAGCCTTTGGAACTGCTGTCCAAGCCGAACACTACGCGTTCATTTGGAACGGCAAAGCGATCGAAGTGATTTACGATTTCTCCAAGGGTGAGACTTTGGATCCAAGTAAACTTAAAGTCTTGGCTAGCGCCCGTGCAGCTTGAGACGACGAGGGTTATCACGGAACATTACATAATCAAAATTATCCGGCGTGCCGTTGTAGGCGCAAAGTAGAACTGTCGCACCTGAGCAAAGTTAGAATGTCGCCCTGTTCTTCTGGGATGAGGAGTCGGCGGCATGGGATGGGTGCTGATGAGCGAGCGCAGGTTTGCTGTGTCGAGGTTTTGTCGAGCGTTGTTGCGAGGCGGATGTCGACGTCAGAAGCTGCTTCTGTCTTGTGCCTGAGTGACCGACAGGTTCAGCGCCTTCTGAAGTCATTTCGCGAAGATGGCGCTGTTTCCCTGCGGCACAAGGCGCGTGGCCGGCCGTCGAACAACCGTAGCCTCGACGGTCTGCGGGATCTGACACTTTCGCTTGTGCGGGAACGTTACGCCGATTTCGGGCCAACGCTGGCTGCCGAGAAGCTGGCCGAGCGTGACGGTGTGAAGGTTTCGCGCGAGACGCTGCGCAAGTGGATGGTCGAGGACGGGCTGTGATTGTCGCGCAGCCAACGGCGGGTGTTTCACCGGCCGCGGCTTCGGCGCGAGTGCTACGGCGAGCTGATCCAGATCGACGGCTCGGATCATCGCTGGTTCGAAGATCGCGATGCGCCTTGCACGCTGATCGTCGCGGTGGATGATGCGACGGGCGCGATCCAGGAGATGCGCTTCGTGCCCTCGGAAAGCACCTTCGCCTATTTCGGGATGCTGGCGGGCTATCTGCGCCTGCACGGCAAGCCGGTAGCCTTCTACAGCGACAAGCACTCGGTGTTCCGGGTGGCCAAAGCGGATGCCAAATCCGGGCATCAGGCCACGCAGTTCGGACGTGCGCTTCTCGAGCTAAACATCGAGATTCTCTGTGCAAACTCAAGCCAGGCCAAGGGTCGGGTCGAGCGCAAGAACCGCACCCTGCAGGATCGCCTAGTCAAGGAGATGCGGCTCGAAAACGTGACGGGAATGGCAGCGGGCAATGACTGGCTGCCGGGCTACATCCTGCGCCACAACCAGCACTTTGCCCGCACCCCTGCCCGCCCTGACAACCTGCACCGCGCCGTGACCGAGAGCCCGGATCGGTTGAACGACATCCTGTGCTGGCGCGATGAGCGCTATGTCGGCCAGCAGCTGACGTTTTCCTACGAGCGCAAGCGCATCATGCTGGAGGAGACGGAGGTCTCCCGCAGCTTGGTGGGCAAGTATGTCGACACCTACGCCTGGCTGGACGGGCGCTTTGACGTCCGCTGGAAGGGGTTTCCCCTGCCCTACCACGTCTTCGATCCCGACCAGCAGCGCGTGACCCATGCCGCGATCACCGAAAACAAGCGGCTGTCGGAAGCCTTGGCCTTCGCCAAGGAGATTCAGGACGCCCGAATTGCCGAGCCGGTCAAAGTCGGCAAGCAGCGAACCCGCTACACCCCCACCGGACGCAAGCCCCCCGGCCCCAAGGGCTGGGCCGAGAAACGTGCCGACCGACGCGCGGCCGAAGCGGCAGCTCACGCAGCCGAATGAGCCTTACCGCAGGACCGGTCAGGCCTGCGATATCGGGCGTCTCCGCCCTGCCCGGTCCTGCTCCGTCAGCGCAACGCGACACTTCTGCTTTGCAGAACAGACGACAGTTCAACTTGTTGACAACACCAATCGGGCTTATCCCCTCTTCAGCCGAGGTTAAAGCTCGAGCCAATACCTCGTATGCCGCCGCTCCCCGGTTCGGCTGAGCGCGCCCATCTCGACGAGGTCCAGCAGATCCCTGGTTGTGGTGGCGCGCGATGTGCCGGTCATGGAGATGTAGTTTTCGGCGCTGAGGCCCCCTTTGAACCCGTCCGGACCTTCGCGGAACATGCGCTCGATCACCTTGCCCTGCCGGTCGTTCAGTCGGTCACGGAACTGGTCGTAGAACCTCGCCTTGGCGATGAAGAAGGCGACCCGTGTCAGCGTCACCTGTTGCGCCTTCAGAACGATCTCGGCGAACCAGAGCAGCCAGCCGGTAACGTCTAGCGTTTTCTGGTGGGTCTCGAGCTGCTCGTAGTAGGCCTTCCTTTCTCTTTCGATCGTATAGGACAGCGCGATCAGGCTCGGCTGACCGATGTTCTGAGCGAGGGATTTTTCGGCCAAGGCGCGACCGAGGCGGCCATTGCCGTCCTCAAATGGATGGATGCTTTCGAACCAGAGATGACCAAGCGCCGCGCGCGTCAGCGCAGGCAGCTGCGCTGGTCTGTCTGGTGCCGTACGGTTGAACCAGTCGACGAACACGTCCATTTCGCCCTGGACCTGCACCGAGGGCGGGGCTTCGAAATGCACCGTCGGTCGGTCGATTCGGCCAGAGACGATCTGCATCGCGTCGTTATGCCGACGGTAAGCGCCAATGGTCTCGAGCCCGCGGTCGTGCGACAGCAGCATCCCGTGCCAGCGACACAGGGTTTCGTCGGTCAAAGGTGCCGCGTAGGTCGAATAGACGTCGACCATCATCTCGGCGACGCCCTGCTCGCGCGGCTTGGATGGCGCGCCGTCGGCGGCCAATCCAAACTGCCGACGCAGGGAAGATTGCACACTGGACCGGTCCAGCACCTCGCCCTCAATGGCGCTCGTCCGCATTGCCTCTTCGCTTATCAGCTCGATGCGAAACCGATCGCGCTCCTCGCCGGTCACATGGCGGACGGCGCCGAGGATCTCTCCTGATGACAGCAGGAACCGCCGCTCGAGAGGTTCGACGGCGGCGCTGTCATAGCGGAAATTCGGCCAGTCGGCTTGCGTCCAGTTCCAGCGCATGAGCTATAGAGTCCTTTTCTATAGCTCAAGATGCGGCAAAATCGTGATTTATGGAAGAGTATTCTATACATCAAGGACGCGGCTTGCGGTATGGCCTATACATCGTACCACCATTGATCGCCTCGCCCGCAGTCTGGATCACGCGTATCAGGCGGCCTCGACCATAGGCTCGTAGCGTACGTCGGCCATGGCCTCGTTGAGCCAGGCAGGTTGCACGTCACCATTGTTCCATTGGTAGAGGTACCCCACGAGCGTGTTGGTCTTCTTGCAGAGGATCCGCATGGTCGCTTCGCCGGTGAGGCGGGTGGTGTTTCTGATGCCAACGCTTTGTTGCGTTTTCTTTATGTGTGCCATCTGTTGTCTCCTGATCATGCTGATTTTGGGGTCGCTTCTGCCTGGCCATCACCCGTCGCCATCCTGACCTTCCGATCGTGGCGGAGGACGATGCTCATGATGTCAGCTTGCAACTCGCGGTTGCTGGCGCTAGATGCTCCCGCCAAATCAGCAGATCACGGCCTCCTACGAAGACATCCGAAACATCACGAAAAGTAACTGTGTATGGTATTGATTAAAAATGGTAAATTTTTTCAACTGCCTGAGCGGGGTAGCGACGACTTCAAGACACTGTTCGGACGAGCCGCAGCCGCCGGAGTTGGGCGACCGGTTGACAAAGATGGATGCCCCCAAGGTCCATGGACCGCGGACCTTCTGGCGGACGCAATCTCGCAGATCGAAGCAAACCGAGCCGGTATCGAACTGCGCACTGTTCAGCTTTGGTTCGAGAACAACGACAAAGGCATCAGCGCGCAGAATATCCGGTGGCTGGCCCGTGTCCTCGGCTGCAACGATCCGGAGGGCGCGAGTGCTTGGCAGGCTGAGTTGAGCGCTGCCCAGTGGCGTCTGACGGCGGGACGTCGCGCGCGTCGGCGTGTTCAAGTCAGAGAGCCCGAAGGGTCAGAGGAAGACGAACAGGAGGCTATGGCATCGGGACCAACACAACGCGCCGAGGCCCCCGGCCGCTTCGGGCTCGCTCGTGCGACCGAGGCTGTGTTTGCCGGAGGTTCGTTGTTGAATTTGCCTGCCTCGGTCTTTGCCGGGGCGGTAGCGCTCCAACTCGTATCCTATTTCCTGTCCATTCACGATGTGACGTATCTGCGCGGGGATGCGGTGGCCAAACAGGTCGGTTTCCTTTGGGCACCCAACTGGACCTTCCTGTTCATCGTCTTTCTACCCCTCTTTCTGGCCCTGGTCGTCGACCTGGTTACGATCTGGAAAGGCGTCTATCGCGCCGGCCTCCTGGCCGACATCGGCGAGGATGCACAGCCCGTGGGGTGGCTGACACGGGTCGAGTCGTCGTCCTATGTTTATTGGGCCGTCTTCTTGATTTGCGTTGGCTTCGCGGGTGTCGTCCAATGGATCAGCGTGCGCCTGCTCCCTTTGTTGAACGGCGGAGGGACGTACGCAGCTGATTGGGGGTCGCGAACAGTCATGGACTCTGGTCAGGAGGATGTCATCCCGCTGATCGCATTCACCGCCGCGGCCTATCTCTATATGTGCCTTTGCTTCTACTTGCTGGTTTCCGGTCTGATCCTTCTCTGCCACCTCATAGACGATTTCATCGCTGTTCGGACCGTCGTTGTGTCCAAGCAGGGCTCTGGTCGGATGCAAGACGTCGATGCAGCCGTTTCGGTGATCATGAGGGGTGTCGTCCGTTGCACAATCGCTGGCCTTCTGGTCGCGATGTGTATGAAGCTTCAGAGCCTATACATCGTCAATTCTGCTCCGAACATTTTGGTCTGGCTGATCCTGGACGCGGGGTCTCTCTTGGGTCAATCCGAAGTGACGGTTGCGTGGGACGACGCCAGCACACCGACCAACTACACCAGCCTCCTCGTCGTGTTTCTTGTCGCGACCGTCTATCTTTATGGAACGGTCCGGATTCGAGCCAGCACCCGATCCGGACCCTCGCTCAAGAGAGCGACAGCATTTATCGCCTTTCTGTTGCTCGTCTACTTTTCGACGGGTGTGTTTGACGGTTTTTCGATCCTGTTGGGCATAGCGCTGCTCGTTTCAGTCTATGGCTTGTTCGATCCCCATTTAGATCTGCGGCGCCATGAACGGCAGGGGGGTGGCTATGTACTATAGATGGCTTGACCAATGGGATGAACGCCGCACTCGACGCCGGGACGATGTGAAAAAGGTGACGGGCCTGGTCCTGGACCCAGAGCTTGTATTTCCAGCAAGAGAAGGCGTATGGAGCCTAGAGGCGTTTTGCGACAGCGCAGAGCTGACAGCCGCCAATTCGGGCAGTTTCTTTGGTCTTTCTGATCCCATTGCAAACATTAGCACGGATGCCCAATGGATCCGCTTCCCCTCCAGCGTCTCCACAGGGATTTCCGAAAACGACCTGGTGCACGCAAAGGTGACGAGAGCGGGGTCGTTCGACCACGCGGTCATCGTTTTTCACCACTGGAACGCCACGTCGCGCAATGCGGCGCTTGCCCGCCACCTGGCGCGCCAGGGTCTCACGGTGGTTGAGATCGCGATGCCTTACCATCTTGAACGCGCTCGGCCCGGCTCCTCTTATGCCGGCCACATGCTCAGCTCCAACATCGGAAGGACCCTGCAATCCGTTCGTCAAGCGGTTATAGACGGGCGGCAACTCATTGGCGTGTTGCAGCGCGCGGGTTACCGGCGCGTCTCGGTTCTCGGCATTAGCCTCGGATCTTGGGTTGCTGGCCTGGTGGCCGCCGAGGATGCTTCAATTCATAAAGCCAGCCTGATTCTGTCCGCAGGAAGCCTCGCAGACATGGTCTGGAGTGGTGCCGCGACCCAGCACATTCGGGCCGGCCTAGAAGGAAAGTTGGAGCTCTCCGAATTGAGACGTGCCTGGTCTCCTTTGGATCTCGGATCCTATGCGGCAAAGCTAGCACGGCCGGGCTTGGTGGTTCAGTTTGTTCTTGCCAAAAGAGACAAGGTTGTCCTGCCGGAGCTATCAGAAACATTCATTCGTCAGATTCAAGGCCTGGGCGTTTCAACCGACGTCACGCGATTGAATTGCGGACATTACTCATTGGCTCTCCCTCCCTATGCGATCAGGCTCGGGATCAGCGTCTCCCGGTTCCTCAAGCGCAGCGAGAGCGGTGAGGGCCGCGGCGGCCATTGAATTGGCCGGGCTTGATGAGCGTTTCGACGCCCGCCACTCATGGACTGTCGCGGCTCGTCATGATCGTTAAAAGTGTGGGTGGACACCCATCGGTCGGGTTGGCTCAAGACCCGTCTTGGTGGACCGCGCGCGCTTCCAAATCTGACAGGATCGTATCGATTTCAGCCCAGACTCGGGGTTCCAGCTGGCCACGGATCAGGGTCCACTTGCTCAACACGTCGAGTGGGTCGTGGGCGCGCAGGAGGGCGGTCACAGCGCCCGCATCGACTGCCAGCGAGGTGCGTGCGCGCCATTCGGTGATCCGCGTGCGCTGCTCCTCGGCGGGAGGGATGAAGTTGGGCCCGAGCTCCCAGTTCTTCACTGCACGGCGTAGGGCGGCGCGGATGACATGGGCCGGATCGACGCCGCAGTCGATCAGGCCTTCCTCCTGCCGTTCCAGCGCGTTCACCCGGATGTCGATCTTGCGCGTCGCCGGACTGCGGCGTGGGCGGGTGCCCGAGCCAACTTGCGCGAGGACCAGCTCGCGCGCCTCGATGATGATGCGGTGAAGGCGCGCCTCAGCGAGGCGCTGCAGGGCACGGGCATCGATCCCGAAGCCGTGGCCGCCCGCATGCGCGAGGGTGCTGGCAATGCCGCACTCGAACGGCAATGGCTGGCACAGGACCTACGCGCCATCGCCAAGGCGGGCGATCTCGATCTGGAGAAGGGCGCGGACCGCGAGGAAGCGCTCGACCGGCTGGAAGCTGTACATGTCCGACTGGGCGACACCCTTACCGAGGCGCGCATCCTTCGGACCGTCGATGAGGTGGATGAGACCGACGGTGACACGGTTGCCTTGGCGGAACGCGTGACGCTGCCGGAGCGTCCGCGCGCGACAGGCGAGCCCGACATCTTCGCCCCATCCGAGCGCCGGGATTTCCAGGAGCTCATCGCTCAGTTCCGCCGGACGGATTTCGACCATCCCTTCTCGGATGATCCGTCCGTGCGCCGAGCCGGTGCCGTCGAGGTCGAAGAGGCCCGCGCCGCCTTCAACGCCTTCGCGCAACGGTCGTCCGATCATGCCGAACTGGCGTCGATGGCCTGGGACAAGATCACCGACAGCCGCAAGCCACAGGAGTTCGCCGTCGAGGAAAAGGACCGCACCCTCCACGCTGGCGACATGGACCTCGCGCTGCGCGATCCCATGCAGCATCTCGGCCCGATCACGGAAGACGACCGCACCCTCGCGCGCTACCGCGCGGAAATGCCGGACGAGGAGTTCGGGGCGGCGGTGCAAGAGGAAATCAATCGCCTGCGCGCCATGGGGGCATCGCGCGCCTATATTAGCGAGCAAAGCTTTGAGATCGAGGATCAGGCGCGACAGGACTATGCCGAACGGCGCTTCATGGCTGAGACCGCCCCTGATGTGTTGACTTTCCTGCAGCGGGCCGAGGCCGAGGACATGAAGCCGCTCACCGAGACGGACGGCCAGCGCCTGATCGCCCAGATTGACCGCAACCTCACGCCGGATGCGGTGACCGCTCTTCGCGCAGGACACGCGGACGTGCTGGAGAAGTTCACCGAGCACCCGTTGCGGCAGCTGGAACTCGCCAAGGCTTATCTGGAGAGCAGCGAGGTGACGGCGCACGGCCCGGCCATGGAGCGAGTGCTGGATGCCCTGGCCGAAGAGCAGATCGAGGCGCAGCGCGCGCGTCACGCAGCGACCCATGGAGAGAAGGGGATCACCCATGGATAAGGGGAAGATCGCGGGCGGGATCCTGAGCCTGACGCTGGTCGGCCTCGCCATCGGCTATGTCGTGGCCACCGGTTACTTGACCATCCGTTATGGTCTGTCGACGCAAGCCTTCGACGTCACCCTGCTTGCGCGCGAGTACCGCGCACTTGGTGTCAGCGCCCCGCGGGACTTCCTCTGGGTGAACCTGATCCTCGCAGGCTTTGGCATTGCCGCGCTCATGTTGAGCGTCACGCTTCTGGGCGATGCCCTGACGCGCTTCGGCACGACGCATTGGCAGACCAGGGCCGAAATGAAGCGCAACGGCTTCTTTGCAGAGCCGGGCGGCGGCTTCCTTCTCGGCAAGCTCGGCCCCCCGAAATCGAAGCGTCCCTTCCTCGTCTCGAAGACCTTCCCGCATGCGCTGATCGTGGCGCCCACGGGAAGGGGCAAGGGCGTGGGCTTCGTGATCCCGAACCTGCTCACCTATAAGGGCTCGGCCGTGGTGCTCGACGTGAAGGGCGAGAACTTCCGGGAGACATCGCGCTTCCGTGCCACAATGGGCGATAAGGTGTTCCGGTTCGCGCCGACCGACTGGGACCGCCCGACCCATCGCTACAACCCGCTGGCCCGCATCGCAGCGATGACCAACCCTGACCGGCAGCAGATGGAGCTGAAGCTGACCGCCAAGCTCTTCCTTCAGACCGACAACGAAAAGCTGAGCGGTCTCTTGGCCGGGGGCATCGACCTTTTCGTCGCAGCCGGTCTTTTGGCCTTCGAGCGCGGCCTACCAACCATCGGCGAGATCTACCGCATCACCGCCTCGGGCGGCGACAAGCAGAAGGAATATCTGAAGCGCGCGCAGGAGGTGAAGAACGCCTCTGCCAAGCTGATTTTCGAGCGCATGGCCTCGACCAACAACGACACCCTGACCTCGTACCTGTCGCTCCTGATGACCTCGGGTCTCGACACCTGGGACAACCGTGCGATCGACGCGGCCACCGCGACCTCGGACTTCTCCTTCCGGGATATTCGGCGACGGCCCCACGCGATCTATCTCGTGGTCGAGTCTGAGATGATCCGCCCTCTGGCCCCGTTGATCCGGCTGTTCTTCTCGGACCTGATCGCCTCCCTGCAGGCGCAGGAGCCGGGCGATGACGAGCCTTGGCCCGTAATGATCATGCTCGACGAGTTCGACCGTCTCGGGAAGATGCCGATCGTCGCCGAGAGCATCAAGACGCTGCGCTCCTTCGGCGGAAACCTGGCCATTGTCACCCAGACCATTCCGGCGCTGGACGAGATCTATGGCGAGAACACCCGCCGGTCGCTGCAGGGCGGTGCGGGCGTAAAGCTCTACCTAACCCCGTCCGAGCAGAAGACCATCGAGGAACTGAGCCAGGCCGTTGGCAAGACGACCAAGCGCGTGGTGACCCGATCCCGCGCGGTCGGGCGCAACCCGTTCGAGGGGCGTAGCGTCTCCGAGCGCACAGAGGACACGCCACTTTTAACGGAAGACCAGGCCCGCCGCATGGACCTCGACGACGTGATCCTTGTGATCGACGCGCAGATGCCGATCAGGGCGCGGCGGATCAAGTACTTCGAAGACCCGGCGTTGAAGGTGCTTCACGCGGGTCAGGCGGGGAGTTTCCCATACCCGGATGAAGACGGACTGCGGCGCGATCGGCAAATGACCGAGACGCGCGAGACAGTGGAGAAGCTGAAGCAGGAACTGCAGGCGGTGCGGGCGGCTGCAGGGGCACAGGGGTCTCCTCGAGCTGATCGAACTGCTGCTTCAGGAGGTCGAGCTGTGCCAGCGCATTGTCCAGAAGATCGGTCTGGATCCCGAAATCTTGCAGCATCTGCTGAAGCTGGCGGATTTCCTGAGCGATGTTCTGGGTATCGACCGTGGGCACGCCCTGTGACGCGACGGGACCTGCAAAAGCGAGGCCAAGCGCAAGTGTCGCGGCACCGGTGGCAAGGGAACGGGATATGCGCTTGATCATCGCAAACTCTCCAAGGTGAAATCCATGAACTGCCGCTCGGCGGCTTGTGCCGCGGCCATGGCGAGTTGTTCCTCGCTCAGCGGCTGGGTATGGGCGGCCTTGATCCGGGTGCGGATCGCGACCAGCCGGGCAAGCTCGGCGCGCGCATATGTGTTGAGCGCGATCGCCTCGTGCAGGTCTTCGGTCTCACCGATGCGGGTGATGATGTCCTGCACGCGCAGGGCGGCAGCGCGGACAGAGACCAGCGAGTAGTCGCCATAAACGCCTGCACCATGGGCCGAGAGGCTGAAGCTCGCGTTCGCCAGAAGCACAGGGTCGATTGTGCCGAGCGCATCGATGCCGCCCACGGCGGCAAGGTAGCTGTTATACTGCTGCGGGATCACCACGACGTAGTGCTGGGTTTCTGCGAAGGGCGGGACGCCGCCGTAGTCCTGCACGTTGCCCGGGCCTGCGTTGTAAGCTGCAAGGGCGTGGATGATGTCGCCATCGAACATGTTCAGCATCATCGCGAGGTAACGCGCACCGCCTGTGACCTGCAGGTACGGGTCGTCGTAATAGGCCGGGTTGATGCCAAGATCGCTAGCGGTAGCGGGCATGATCTGCGTGAGCCCGAAAGCTCCAACGGGGGAGCGTGCCCCGATCTGGAACCGGCTTTCCTGCCAGATCAGCGCTTGCAGCAGGCAGCGCCACTGGACCAGCGACAGTCCCGCGCGGCTCACCCCGGGCAGGCTATGGGTGTCGCGCGCGGCGCGGATAATCAGCTCCTCGATCCCTTCCCGGGCATCGCCGAACATCCGGGCTGCGGCCGGGTTGTTGTCCTCGGGCGCGTAGAGGCTTGTCGCAGCACTCTCGACGTCCTCAACCGCCCCCTGCCCCGCTTCGAGCCCGGCCACGGTGCCAGCCACATCGCCGGAGCCGAGGGACATGGCATCCATCAGCCCTTCGAGCGAGGCGAGTTGCTGGCGTTCGATCTCGGCCAGCTCCTCCTCGCGCGTCAGCCGGTCCTGTTGCAGCGCGAGATCCTGATCGGTCTGATCGAGGATTGCCTGCCGCTCTGCGAAAAGGCGCAGGTCGAAAGTCGGCACGCCTTGGCCGACCGCTGGCCCTGCAACTGGACCAGCCAGCGCAAAGCTGACCACCGAGAAGGGAAGCCAGGTCCGCATGCGATCAGCCGCCCGCCCCTAGCATCACGAAATCGCAGGCCGTGTCGCGGCGCGTGACTGTGGCGCCCATGGTCGAGATCGTCGTCGTCGCGGTCGCCGACTGCGCGGGTGCGTCGCGAAAGTTGAAGCAGTTGGCCGCTGCGGGGTTATGCTGCGCACAGGCCGTCAGGGTCAGGCCGAGGCCAAGCAGCACGGCGCTGCGCATGATGGTACGGATCATGTCACTCTCCAGAAATCAGGGCGGTCACGGTAGTCAGGGCCGACAAGGGCCTCTCCCTTCTCCATGCCGCCAAGTATGGTCACGAGGGGGCCGAGCGCGCTGAGATCGGCATCGATCACCACAGCACCCCGGTCATCTCGGACTAGGGCGAGCCGTGACGCCGACCCGACGCCCAGAAGCACATCGAGTTCTTTGTCGCTGAGGCCCAGCATCGCGTAGTCTGCGGCTGAGGCTCGGATGTTGGGCAGGAGTACCTGGGTCGGCACCGCTTCCACGATGGTCTTGCCGGTCCGGGTCCGCTCGAGCTGGCTGGCATATTGGGTCATCATCACGACGACCGCGTTCTGCTTTCGCGCGGTCACCAGCCAGTTCGAGAGCCGCTCCGCGAAATACGCGTTGTCGAGCGCTTTCCAGGCTTCGTCGATGACAATGATCGTGGGCTTGCGGTCCTCGATCACGCGCTCGACCCGGCGGAAGAGGTAGGACAGGACCGCCATGCGTTCTCGCTCGCTTTCGGAGTCGAGGATGCCGGTCAGGTCGAAGCCCGCGACGTCAGCGTCAGTGCTGCCCCCGATTTGGAACGTGTCATCTGCGTTCGCCCCGAAGATCCAGCCGTAGCGGCCATCGGCCGTCCATTCCTGCATTCGCTCGAAGAGATCGCCGTCGTCATCGGTCGAGACGAGGAGCGAGGCGAAGTCCGACCAGTTCCTGAGCCCCGCATTCCCGGCGCTTGCGTTCTGGCGCACGACCTCCTGCAGGCGGTTGGTCTGCACCGGGGTCAAAGGCCGGTCGCGGCGCTCCAGGAGGCTTGCGAGCCAGTCTGCAAGCCAGGCCTGACCTCGGGCGTCGATCTCGGTCTGCAGGGGGTTGAGCCCCGTGGGCCGTCCGGCCCGCACGGTCGAATAGCTGCCGCCAAGCGCGCGGACGGCCATTTCCATGCCGGCGCGATAGTCGAAGACGAAGAGCCGGGCGCCTGCGCGCCGGGCCATGGTCATGAGGAAAGCCGCCAGCACGGATTTGCCCGAGCCGGGGCGGCCGAGGATCAGCGTGTGCCCGCCTGTGGGCTCACGGTCCGGTGCGCCCTGTTCGTGGAAGTTGAAGCGGAACCCGCTGCGCTCTGGCGTCGGGAAAAGCGTGATCGGCACGCCCCACGGCACTTCCCGGCCAATCTTGCCGAGCGGCGTGCGATGGAAGGTGGCGAGATCCGCGAAGTTGTGGTTCGTGATCGCGGCCTTGCGGCTCCGCGCCCCGGTGTTGCCAGGATGCTGCGCCATAAAATGCGCCCGCGCCCCGAAGGCTTCTGAGATCAGGTTGATGCCGGAGGTGGCGGAGATGTTGCGGATCTCGGCCGCGATATCGTCGAGCTGGCCTCTGGTGCGCGCATAGACGGCCACCGTCATATGGTGTTCACCGAAGATCAGGCGTTTCGATTCCAGATCGTCCTGTGCGAGTTCGAGTTCCTGCGCAAGGCTGACGGCCCCGTCATTGGCGGCCTGCATCAGGCGCAACTGCCGCTTGATGCGACCCGCCATAATGTTGGCATTGATCGGCACGAAGGAGTGGGTGACCACCATGTCGACGGGCAGGATCAACTCGTCGAGCATCAGGCTGTCGGTCTTCGCAGGGTAGTTCTTCACCGCGAAGATTGCGCCGAGTTTGTCGCCGACGGCGCCATCGGACAGCACGATGGTCGTGCCGCGGAAGGTGACGCGGGTATTCGCCACGTCCTCGGCGATTACGCCCAAGCGCGACCGCGGGAAAAGCGGATGCTCTTCGCCCGTGTTGAGCGAGCCGAGGAAGCCCAGAAGCTCGCCGCTGCTGGCGGCCAAGAGGCGAGGCTTCAGCTCATCGAAGGACGACAGGAGAAACCCCACCACCTCGTCGAGTTTGCGCAGACGCCGGGTCGTGTCCGCTGCATGTCGGGCGCGGGACGCCCCCAGTCCGAACGGCAGACGGCTGCCGGTCTCGGGACGTTTCAGCACAGTCAGGGTCAGCGTCTTGTCGCGGAGGCCAGATTGACCCAGATGCGCGCGCCAGCGTTTATCGACGGCGGCGGCAAACCCCTCGCCCGGGATGGGCGGCAGGGTCAAGTCGACCGCTTTTGACACCTTGTGCAGGTAGAAGGAGAACTCGGTTCCGACTTGGGCGACGATCCCGGCGAGAAGCGCGCCGATCCGGTCGAGATGGGCGTCCTCGCTCGTGGTGCTGTTCACCCCTTCGAGCCGGATGCATTGCATCAGCTCGTTGCCCCGCGTCCGGATTGTCCGGTCGGTGACAAGGCTCACATAGGGCAGCATGGACGAGAGCCGCTTCTCGCCCTTCACCCATGCGGGAAGCGCGGTCAGCGGATCGAGCGCGTCGGCCACATCATCGGCAACTCCATCACGGGGCATAGCTGTCGCCCCCATGGAGTTTGCGGTTCGTTGTAGGCGGGGTTTCCTGCAAGGTGATCACCAGGACATCAAGGAAGTTAGGATCCCAGTCCGCGGCTTTCCAGAGGGCGGGCCAGGCCAGCGCCGCGAAAACGGCCACCACCCCGCTCTGTACCCAGAGAAACAGGAGCGTTGAGCCGAAGAGCCAGACCATGGCGTACATGATCGGCAGGCCCATCAGCTTGGGCGGCCTGAGAAGGCCGATGAACACGCGGGACTGCTCCGACATGGGTCTTGCTCAGGTCGTCCAGATGGCGGCGACGATGGTGGGCGCCGCGGCGATGCCCGCGATCGCGACCACGACCCAGAGCGCCTGACGGAAATCGAGGATGCCGAAGAGCCAGGAGAGGAACACGCCGATCAGTGCGAGCGTGCCGATCACGATGCCCAACGGGCCGGTGATCGCATCGACGATGCCCTGCAGCAGTGTCTGCACCGGCGAGAGGTCAATACTCTGGGCGAGTGCCGGTCCCGCCAGCACGATTAGGGCAGCCGCACCGAGCGCGACAACGGCCCGCGTGTGAAACACAGTTTGAAGGTTCTTGGACGTCACGACAGGTCTCCTCTGAGCCGTTGGAACACGGCTGTCACACGGGCCACATGGCCTTGGGTTTCTGGGTAAGGGGGGATGCCGCCGTGGCGGGCGACCGCATCGGGTCCGGCATTGTAAGCGGCGAGCGCCAGCGCAGGATCGCCGAATTGCTCGAGCATCATCAGTAGGTACCGGGCCGAGCCGTCGAGGTTTTGCGAAATGTCGTGGGGATCGACACCAAGATCATTGGCCGTACCCGGCATCAACTGACCGAGCCCGATCGCACCGACAGGGCTCAATGCGCCAGGGTTATAGGCGCTCTCGACCTCGATATTGGCGCGGTAGAAGAGCGCCCAATCGGTGACCGACAGACCCGCCTGCCGCAACGCGTCATGGCTTCCGTAGCGCAGCGCCGTGGTTTCAATGGCGTGGAGGATTTCTGGGGAGGCGCGGACCGCCCTCGGAGTGACCCGCGCAGCAATCTCGCTGGAGGCGACCTCATCCTCGTCCGATTGCGGCGCGGCAAAGAGAAAGAGGCGATCGGTTTGCGCGGAGCCATCACCTGAGAAGGAGCGAAGCGTGCTCGCATCCTCTGCGGTGTTGATCAGTTGGCCATCCGGGCCGACCGAGAAAATGAAGCCGTCTGCCCAGGCTTCGGGCGCGGAACAAACGCTGGCACCCAAGGCAATGGCGACAGCAAAAGCGCTGTCAGTTATCCGCGACCAGAACCGGACCAGTCCGGGGTGGGTCGACGCGCCCGGGCGCAGTGTGGCGCTCGCGTCCGCCCTCTTCGAGCGGGATGCTGACACTCTTGCAGCCCATCTCGGCGAGGAAGCTGACGAGGCCGACGATGGTCTTGAACTCACGCACCTTGAGATAGCTGCGGCTGGTGACAAGCATCTTGTCTGCACGCCCGTCTTCCGCGACGGCGCGCACAACCCAAGTACCGTACCAGCTGTTATGGCGCTTCTCGCCTGCCTCCTTGCAGACCACCTCGAGGAGGTAGCCGTCGGCCAGGAGGCCGCGCAGACCGTCTTCTGTAACCACATTCGGGGCTTCTTCTATCATGGCCTTCCCTTGGGTCCTTTTCCTGCCTGAGGTGCAGCATCAGTCCCACGGAGTCGCAACACCGTGGGCGATACAAGACAACATGAATGGTAGCAAGACAATAATATTGAGTTGACGCAGATCGCCTTGCTCTGATAGCAGTGCTACAGGACGACATTACAACATTAAAGGCGCGAAAGGAGTTTTGCCCTGCACATGTTCTGTGCGCGCAAGGCAGCCTTCGTGCTGCTCGCCATGGTGGCATGGCCTCAGGACGCTCTGGCCTCCCCCTGTGTGCCCCCTGAGCGCCCCTACCTGCCCTCAACTCCGGAAGACATGCGTGCCTATGCCGATCTCCTGAGGGCGGATTTCGAAGGCTACATCGCGGGGGTTCAGGACTACTTCCGCTGTCTCGATGCAGAGCGTGCGCGCGCGTTTGCCGAGGCGCAGGAAGTCAGCGCCGAGTACGGGCGGTTTCTTGAAGCCGTCGAATAAGTGACCTGGATGACTTCCCCGGGGGAAAGGCACCAGTTTGGTGCATGAACCACCCTGCGAGCGAACTTCCACGCCGGATGGCTTGCACGACCAAGAGCACAACATCATCTGATTAAATCCGATTGCTGTCGTAAATGTTGTATTGTATCGACCGTGTAACTTTGTAGGGAGTCGATACATGAAGGTGCCAATACGATCACTCACAGCCCTGGGGGTGGCGCTTGCGGCAATCCTGCCGGGCACGGCTTCCGCCCAGAGCTACCAGGTTGATTGCGCCATCCTCCTCTGCCTCGCGGGTGGCTGGCCGGCTTCAGCGCCATGCGCTCATGCACGTGCTGTCTTCATCCAGCGGATCACGCCCTGGCCAATCGAGCCACCGCTCCAGATCTGGCGCTGTCCGATGGGAGTGGCGTTCGACGGCCCTGCATCGCTTTCTCCAATGGAACGGCTCTACGACATCACCTTCAAGGCCGAGCAGGCGATCAGCGTGCCGGCTCCCACAGTTCCTCTCGTCCCGGTTCAAGCTGACGAGCGTGCAGACGTCGATATCTCGGGTAACGAATTCGACTTCGTCCGGAGCATCCGGGTCTATCACATCCAGTTCAGCCAGCGCCAAAATCGTGATGGCGATTGCATCCGCTCTGACAGCACGCGCCTTGGTTCCTACGGCACCCAAGGAGACTATCACTGGGCACGTTCGAGTGTGGCCCAGATTCCTACGGCATCTGACCTTCCTCGCCCTGGGGGCTGCGGATCCGTCAGCTACCGATCGGTCTTCGTCGATTGGCGGGACCATGCCGGCAACTACGGCTTCGAAGAAGTCCGATACTGAACCATCCCCGGGCCAGCGTCGCGTTGGCCTGTTCCTTTAGCCACCTGCACCGGAGGCTGTGCACCGAACCCAAAAAGGGAAACGACGCCAGACCGAAAAGCCTGACGCCGCGCTAGATAAAACCCCTGAACACGGTTCTTCTAGCGCACTGTCTGAACACCTTCAACCAGCAAAGTATTTTTGCTGACAATAATGTTGTTTGCTCTCGGCGTGGCGTCGCATCCCTTTGGAGATCCGACCATGGAACCAACGACCGGCCTGATCCTACGACGTATCACCCAAACAGACCTTTCCGTATCCGCTCACAAGCTCGCAACGCTGATCCTCGATGGGATTGCCTGGAAGGACGGTTACAACGGCCTTTCCCGCGGCACGGCCGCGTTCACGCTCACCGCGTTGGCCGAGAAGATGGACGTGTCGCGCCAGTATCTGACCGTCTTGCTAGGAGAACTCGAAGCGTCGACCCTTAAGCTCGAGCGCAAGAAGCCGAACGGCAAGTTCGCACCCTGGCTCTTTCGCTTTGCAGCCTTCGATCAAAGCGACGACCCCCACGATGTCGTGTCACAGGGAGGCGACACATCACTATCTAAAGAAGATTCTCACAAAACTATATTCTCAGGGCATATCAACATCGCTGAAGCGTCCAACGTGTTCCGAACATGTTGGGCCGATCTGATCAAGGCAACGAAGACGGCATTGCCATGCTGGAACGTCGACACACAGGCGATTTGGGAGCGGTTCCTTGCCTTCAACCGGGCACGGGGAAATGCCAGCGTTCCGGCTGGATACTTGCTCGGCTTCATGCGCCGCTGGCGTACCACTTCGTCAAGCATGGCTCCAACATCTGCATCTGAGCCAGAACCACTGGCCAAAGAAGATCCCAAGATGCAGGAGCTTCATGACCAAATCCGCGCCGCGCCGAGCGCCAACCGGCAGTTTCATGCGTCGGATCTCTGCAGGCTGATTGGGCAGGCTGCCTATGAGGCTCGAGTCGTCGATACGGTCCGGCAGTTTGGATGCCCTAGGTTCGCTGCAGCCCTCGCAGTGCATGGACAAGCAGTGTTGGCAGGAGAGATATCAAAATGACGCATAATCATGGCCAAGGCCGCAGCTCCGCGAGTGTGATCAGAAGGCAAGACCGCAAAGAGCGCGCCGGTTTTTTCATGGAGAGGTGTCGACTGAAGATGAAAGTCGTGTGCCACCGAGGCGAATATTCCGGCCGGAAACATAAATGCGTTTCAACAAACGCTGTTGTGAAAGCCGCGAATGACTTTTCAAGAATACACTCGAAACTTCAGGCGACCTGTTCTCGTGAGAGCCATGCTGCCTGCCCCGTTGACAGTCACTGTCATGCGCTTCTTCAGTGCTACAACCCCACGATAGAACCTTTGATCTGCTTTCGTTCATCCGGAGCCAGCCCGCGCGCCTTTATGAGCGCGTAGACTGCCGGGATCACGACCAGCGTCAAAATCGTCGAAGACACCATGCCGCCGATCATCGGCACTGCGATGCGGCTCATCACTTCGGACCCGGTGCCGTGTGCCCAGAGGATCGGCATCAGGCCCGCCATGATGGCGACCACCGTCATCATCTTGGGCCGGACCCGTTCCACCGCTCCGACCATGATCGCGGCGTCTAGATCGGTACGGGTGAAGGAGCGGCCCGAGCTGACGACATCGGCCCTGCGTTCGGCGAGGGCATGGTCGAGGTAGATCAGCATGATCACCCCGGTTTCTGCCGCGACACCGGCCAGTGCGATGAACCCGACGGCCACCGCGACAGACGTGTTGAATCCCATCCACCACATCAGCCACACGCCACCCACCAACGCGAAGGGCAGCGACAGCATGACAATCAGCGTTTCGGTCAGGCGGCGAAAGTTCAGGAACAAGAGTAGGAAGATCACCGCCAGAGTGATTGGCACCACGATGGTCAACCGCGCTTTGGCACGTTCGAGGTATTCGAACTGTCCGCTCCAGCCCAGCGAATAGCCCGGTGGCAGGGTGACCTCGCCCGCCACAGCCGCCTGCGCCTCGGCGACGTAGCCGCCCAGATCGCGGCCTGCGATATCGACGAAAATATACACCGCCAACTGCCCATTCTCGGTGCGGATCGACGTAGCTCCGCGTGTCCGCTCCACCTTGGCCACCTCGCCCAGGGGCACGGTGCCGCCACCGGGCAGAGCGACCTGCACCTCTTGGGCGATGGCATCAGGGTCTTGCCGCAGTGCGGCGGGATAGCGCAGCGCCACGTTGTAGCGCTCGCGCCCTTCGACGGTCTGGGTGATTGCCTCGGCCCCCAGCGCCATGGCGATCACCTCCTGCACGTCCTGGATCGACAGGCCATAGCGCGCCAGCCGTTCGCGGTCTGGCACGATGTCCAGGTAGTAGCCGCCGATCACCCGTTCGGCATAGGCGCTGGTGGTGCCGGGAACGTTGCGCAGCACCGCCTCGACCTGCCGCGCGACGGCCTCCATTTCGGACAGATCGGTGCCGAACACCTTGACCCCCACCGGCGTGCGGATGCCGGTCGCCAGCATGTCGATCCGGGCGCGGATCGGCTGGGTCCAGGCGTTCGACACGCCGGGAAATTGCAGGGCGGCGTCCATCTCGGCGCGCAAACTGTCCATCGTCACGCCGGGGCGCCATTCCTCGCGCGGGCGCAACTGGATGATCGTCTCGAACATCTCGGTGGGCGCGGGGTCCGTTGCGGTCAGCGCACGGCCCGCCTTGCCGAAGACCGTCAGGACTTCGGGAAAGGTGCGGATGATGCGGTCCTGCATCTGCAAAAGTTCCGCCGCCTTGGTGACGGACAGACCCGGCAGCGTGGTCGGCATGTACATCAGCGTGCCCTCGTCCAGTGCCGGCATGAATTCCGACCCCAGTTGGCGCGCGGGCCAAACGGTGGCGACAAGCGCCATCAGCGCTAGAACGATTGTGAACACCCGCGCCCTGAGCACCCATGCAATGACCGGACGATAGAGCGCGATGAGGATGCGGTTCACCGGGTTTTTGTGTTCCGACACGATCCGCCCACGCACGAAGATCACCATCAACGCAGGCACCAGCGTGACCGACAACAGCGCCGCCGCTGCCATGGCGAATGTCTTGGTTGCGGCGAGCGGGCCGAACAGACGCCCCTCTTGCCCTTCCAGCGCAAAGATCGGCAGGAACGACACGGTGATGACGAGAAGGCTGAAAAACAGCGCCGGTCCGACCTCGGACGCGGCCTCGATCAAAACCTCGGCCCGCGGCTTGCCTGGCTCGGCGCGTTCCAGATGTTTGTGCGCGTTTTCGATCATCACGATGGCGGCGTCGATCATCGCACCGATGGCGATGGCGATGCCGCCAAGGCTCATGATGTTGCCACCGATTCCAAGCGCGCGCATGGCGGTGAAGGCCATGAGCAGGCCCACTGGCAGCATGATGATCGCCACCAGCGAGGACCGGACATGCAGCAGGAAGACGAACGTGACCAGCGCCACGACAAGGCTTTCTTCCAGTAGCGTGGTGCGCAGGGTGTCGATGGCGGACAGGATCAAGTTCGACCGGTCGTAGACGGTGACGATCTCCACCTCCTCGGGCAGGCCCTGCCGGATCTCATCGATCTCGGCCTTGGCATTGTCGATCACGTCAAGCGCATTGGCCCCGACCCTTTGCAGCACGATCCCGCTGGCCACCTCGCCTTCGCCGTCGAGTTCGGCGATGCCCCGACGTTCGTCCGGCACGATCTCGACCCGCGCCACGTCACGCAACAGGACCGGCACGCCACCCTCTGCGCGGATCGGCACCATTTCCAGGTCGGCGATCCCCTCCAGATAGCCGCGCCCGCGCACCATGAACTCGAATTCCGACAGCTCGACCGTGCGCCCGCCGGTGTCCATGTTGCTGGCGGCGACGGCCTCGCCGATCTCTGACAACGTGACACCGAGCGCCCGCATCCGCACCGGATCGACGGTGACCGAGTATTGCTTGACGAAGCCGCCGACGCTGGCCACTTCGGACACGCCATCGGCGCGGCTGATGGCAAAGCGCATCACCCAGTCCTGCAAGGACCGCAACTCGGCCAGGCTGAGGTTCTCGCCCTTCAGCGCGTATTGATAGACCCAGCCGACGCCAGTGGCGTCCGGACCGAGGGCGGGTGTCACGCCATCCGGCAGACGCGCAGCAGCGGCGTTGAGGTATTCCAGAACGCGGGAGCGTGCCCAGTAGGGGTCCACCCCGTCCTCGAAGATCACATAGACAAAAGAGATGCCGAAGAACGAGAACCCCCGCACCACGCGCGATTGCGGCACGGTCAACATTGCCGAGGTCAGGGGATAGGTCACCTGATCCTCGACCACCTGAGGCGCTTGCCCCGGATACTCGGTCAGCACGATCACCTGTACGTCTGACAGGTCGGGAATGGCGTCGATCGGCAGAGTGCGCAGTGACCACAGGCCCGCCGCCACGGTGAAGACGGTCGCAAACAGCACCAGCAGTACGTTTCTGGCAGACCAGGCGATGATCTGGGCGATCATGGCTTCGCCTCCGGCGCGGAGTCGGGAGCTGCAAGGGCTGCAAGGGCCGCGTTGAGGTTGCTTTCCGCGTCAATCAGGAACGTGGCCGCGCTGACCACCACGTCGCCAGCCACAACTCCGCTGACGATCTCGATCATGCCTCCGCCCCTGCGCCCGACGATCACCGGCTCGGGCCGGAACCGGCCTTCGCCCAGATCAAGGATCACCACCTGCCGGTCGCGGGTGTCGATGACTGCGCCTTCTGGCACCTGTACGACCGGCGTCTGGTCCAGCATGATTTCCACGTCCGCGAACATGTTGGCGCGCAACAGGCCATCGGGATTGGGAAGTTCGATCCGCAACTTGGCCGTGCGGGTCAGCAGGTCGAGTTCAGGGTAGATGGTGTCGATCCGACCCGGCGTCGCTTCCTCGCCGAGGCCCTGAAAACTGACGCGCACCTCGGACCCCGGGACGATGTCCGTTAAAGCGGACTCCGGCACTTCAGCGATCACCCAGACGGTCGAGACATCGGCGATCCGAAAGAGGGTTTCGCCGGCCTCGGACATCATGCCTTCGATCGCCATCCGTTCCAGAACCACCCCGCTACGCGGGGCCATGATCGGGATGCTGACGGTTGTCTGACCCTCGATGGCAATCCGGTCGATGACCTCGCCCGGCACGCCGAGATTTTCCAGCCTTTGTCGCGCGCCCTCTCGCTGTCTCCCTTCTGACCGAACATCGGTCACGAACTGCGCAAGTGCCGATGCGATCTCTGGTGAGTAAATTGTCACCAGCGGCGCAACTTCGGCAATCGTGCTTCCGGTGGTCACATCCGCCACAGTCTCGATGAAGGCATCGGCGCGCAGCGAAATGACGCTGATCTTGCGCTCATCCAGCACCACGATCCCCGGCGCGCGCAGGGATGCGGCCAGCGGTGCCAGCACGGCCTCACTTGTCCGCACCCCGGTCCGTTGCAGTTTGCCGGGTGAGACAGTAACCGACCCTTCGTCACCGTCGCCACCCTCATAGACCGGAATGTAGTCCATACCCATCGAGTCCTTCTTCGGCACCGGCGAGGTGTCGGGCAGACCCATCGGGTTGCGGTAGTAAAGTACGGTGCGCTCGCCCCCTTCCTCGGGGGCGGGCGCGGCGACAGGCTTGTCGGACGGGTCCAGCGAGATGTCTTCGCTGGACCGCACTGGCAGGAAGGCGCGGCCATCCGCTGTCACGGCTTCTGTGCCCGACCATTCCGGCAGCCCGTCCGGGTGGCGCCAATAGATGACGGCTCCGGTCGGTTCCGGTGCGGGCATCGCTGCGACATCGCGGCCCAGCAGCACGGAGACCTGCATCACGGCAGCGTCCTGCAGGCTACTGACGGTGATGCCCCGCTCTCCAGCAGCCAGCCCGCCCCAGGCGGCGGCCCCTGCCACGACGCCGAGTGTCACCAATCTAGCCGCGCCGCTCATGGACCGGCCTGCAGCTCGATTTCGGCCGAAATGGTTTCAGGTTCGCCCTGAACTTTGGCCGCGACCGAGAACCTCCAACCGCCGGCCATCGTCAGATCGGTGGCAAAGCGGTAGTTACCGGGCACGTCGGAGGGCATCGCCGTTACCGGCGTAGTCATCATTTCCATCCCGTCTGGCGCCATGTCCATGCGGGTTGCGTAGATGACAGCTCCTTCGACCGGCTTGCCGGTGCGAAGGTCGGTCAGCCGAACTTCGAGGATTGCGCCTGAGCCGACGCTGTGATCGGTGGAAACCAGATCGAAGCGATAATCCTCTGCGCCTGCCAAGACAGCGGACGAGGACACTGCTAGCGCAAGCACAGCGCCGCAGAAACCAGCGTAAGTCGTTTTCATAGGAAGTTACCCCATCGCATTGATTGAAGCCTTGCCCCGATCGCCCAAGAGGCGCGGGTGCAACCGGTATCATCTGCGCGTCAAGACACGCGGCGGGGTCAGGTCCGGGGAGGTCGCTTCAAGCCATCTGGTGGCAACCCGGACGGCGGAGGTTGCTCCGGCATCATCAGGGACACGATGGCCTCGGGAGAATTGAACAGCACTTCTGGAGTCTGCGGCAGGGCAAGGGACGGAACTCCGCACCGCATCATCATCATGCAAGCGGCACCACAGGCCGGATCCTCGGGGCAGTCGCCTTCGCAGCAAGGATCCGACACTGCGGCAATTTCGGCTGCAAGGCTGGCCGATGCCTCAAAGGCTGTGGCCCCAAACAGGGTCACAACCAACAGCAGAGCCAGAAATGCCCTAAAAATCGCAGCCATTCGCCCTGAATGGCACAGCTCGGACGATCCGGCAACACACGTCCGATTGATCTTTCAGCAGCGCAGCGGGTGCACATCCCAACTGGCTGGACGCGAAATGACCATCAGGTCCCTCTGGGAACCAGGAGGATGATTGCGGCACCTACGACGCAGAGAACCGCTCCGGTCACGTCCCAGATGTCAGGTCGCTGCTTTTCGACGGCCCAAAGCCAGCCAAGCGAGGCTGCAATATAGACGCCACCATAGGCCGCGTAGGCGCGGCCAGCAAAATCGGAAGGTGCCAGGGTCAGTAGCCAGGCGAATGCCGCCAGACTGAGGAGACCGGGCACAAGCCAGAGGGCACTCGCACCCTGCCTCATCCAGGCCCAGACCGCAAAACAGCCGACGATCTCGGCCAAAGCGGCCCCTGCGTAAACAAGGATCGTCGTCATTTGACATGCCGTCCCGGCAGGCGAAACTCTCCGAATATCGCGCAGTCGGCGGCGGTTCCCGTCCTGCACCCTTCATCGCATCTATCGAGGATTGCGGTCAGGTCTGCCTCCAAAGCCTTCAGTTCCGCCCGTCTCGCACGCAGATCGCGGATATGGTCCTCGACCACGGGGCGCGCTGTGGCGCAGGCGGATGCGGGGGCGTCTGCCGCAGCAAGCAGGTCACGGACCTGAGGTATGCCTAGACCAAAATCACGCGCTCGCCGGATAAACGCCAGTCTGGCGACATCTGCCTGACCGTAAGACCGTCTTCCAGCTTCGCTGCGCAAGGGTGCCGCCAGCAGACCGATGCTTTCGTAATACCGGATTGTCGGCGGCGTGCACCCTGACCTGCTCGCGAGCTGGCCGATGGAGAATGCCATCAGATGGCCTCCCTAAAATTCAACTTGCTCTTAAAGTAACTTGAAGAGCGAAACCACCTAAAGATGCAGATACGGAGGATCTCATGGTTTCGCGAAGACTTGTCATCACCGGAACAGTCGCGGCCTGCGCTGCCTGTTGTGCCCCGCTTGTCGTGCCTTTGGTCTGGCCTGCGCTCATTGCCGCCGGACTGGCTGGAACCGGGGGCTTAGTAAGCGGATGGCTGGCCAGCCTACCCCTCGATGTGATCTTGTGCAGTGCCATCGCGCTGGCCGTTCTGGCTGGCGGCGCGATGTGGCTTCGGAAACGTGGACGGCAAATGAAACAGGTTTCCGACCTTGCCGATGGTGCCCAATGCGACCTTGAAAGCTGTGGACCTGAACGCAAGAAGGCGGCCGCCATATAAAGCACGCGGCAAGAGGCTCACCTATTCCAGATGGACTGCGTGTGGATGACAATGATCGGTTGCGCAATGGGCGTGATCTCCCAGCACCTCGATTACCCGGCAATCGGCGATCTTCCCGCCTGCACATTGCACGACCATGCGTTCCAGTTCGGCCTTGAGCGCGGTCAGACGCGCCAGGCGGCTTTCAACCTCAGCTAGCTGCGCCCTCGCGATGGCGTCGGCGGCGGCGCAAGACTGATCGGGCCTGTCCGACAGGCTCAGAAGATCGCGGATTGCTTCGAGCGTAAAACCCAGACCGCGGGCGTGCCGGATGAACGCTAGACGCTCCAGCGCCTTTCGGCTGTAGAGCCGCTGATTGCCCGCGCTACGTTCGGCCTCTGGCAAGAGGCCGATCTGCTCGTAGTAGCGGATCGTCGGAACCTTCACACCGGCAGCGTCTCCCAATTTTCCGATGGTCAGCATCAGATTCCCCTTGAAGCTCTAGTTGCTAGAGAACTTAGGTTCCTGATTCGATAAGGGCAACTGTCCGCTTCCGGGCAGGAGGGAAGACGATGTCGGGTTCAAAAAGCGAAGAATTCTGCGACTGGACCGTGTCCGGTATGGACTGCGGGTCCTGCGCGACGAAGATCAAGGATGCGGTTTCGCGTTTGCCCGGGGTGAGCGATGTCCAGGTCGCGATCATGTCGGAACGCCTGCGTCTGACGCTGGATGAGGCGCAGACCGGACGCGACAAGGTCGAAAAGACCGTGCGCGCCCTTGGATACGGGATCGAACCCCGCAAGGCGGGCGCGAAGAAGGACTTCATGCTGCCCGGTGCCGCCAACAAGGCCGAAGACGAGGACGCCGCGGACCACAGCCGCGACGATGGCCACGATCATGCAGGGCACGACCACGGTCCGGCAGCGACGGCCAGCGCAAAGAGCGACGATTCCGGCCACGGCAGCCCAGGCCATGTCCATGATGACCCCGCCGATCGGGGCAAGCGCTGGTATCAGACCGGCAAGGGTAAGCTTGTAATCTTCACTGCCCTGTTGTTGGGTGCGGCGTGGATCATCGAGTATCTGGCGCCGGAGATCGGCAGATGGGCCTTCGTCGCCGCCTGCCTGATCGGTGTCGCCCCCGTCGCACAACGTGCTTTCGCCGCGCTGCGGATGGGCCAGCCCTTCACCATCGAAAGTCTGATGACGGTTGCCGCCATCGGCGCCCTGTTCATCGACGCGGCCGAGGAGGCGGCGCTGGTCGTGTTCCTGTTCGCTGTGGGCGAAGTGCTGGAGGGCGTGGCGGCGGGCAAGGCGCGGGACGGGATCCGGGCGCTGGCAAACCTCGTGCCCAAGACCGCGCTTCTGGAGATCGACGGCAAGCCGCAGGAGGTCCCGGCAGCCAGCCTGGCGGTCGGGCAGACCGTCCTTGTCCGTCCCGGCGACCGCATCCCGGCGGATGGCGAGATTTCCGAAGGCAACAGCGGCGTCGACGATAGCCCGGTGACGGGCGAAAGCGTGCCGGTCAACAAGGGGCCGGGCGACACGGTTTTCGCGGGCTCGATCAACACCGAGGCCGTCCTGCGGGTGAAAGTGACCAAGGGGCCGGAAGACAACACCATCGCCCGGATCATCCGGCTGGTGGAAGAGGCCGAGGAGGCGCGCGCGCCGACCGAACGCTTCATCGACCGTTTCAGCCGCTGGTACATGCCGCTGATCGTGGTCTTGTCGGTGCTGGTGATCCTGGTGCCGCCGCTGGCCACTGGCGCGGACTGGAACACCTGGGTCTATCGCGGCCTGACGCTGTTGCTGATCGGCTGCCCTTGCGCGCTGGTGATCTCGGTGCCCGCTTCCATCGCTTCGGCGCTGTCGTCGGGTGCGCGACGCGGGATGCTGATGAAGGGTGGTGCAGTGATCGAAGCCGCGTCCAAGGTCAGCCGCATTGCGTTCGACAAGACCGGGACGCTGACGCATGGGCGCCCCAAGGTCACCGATGTCGTCACCTTCGGCACCACGACCGAGGCCGAACTTCTGGCCGTTGCCGCCGGTGTCGAAACCGGATCGAGCCACCCGCTTGCCGTCGCCATCCTGAACAGGGCGAAGGAGGCGGGGGTCGAGGCGCTGGCGTCGAGGGATGCCAAGGCGCTGATGGGCAAGGGTGTGGTCGCCACCGTGGGCGATGCGCCTGCCTGGGTCGCCTCGCCGCGCTATGCGATGGAGAACGGCGGGCTGGACGGGCTTGGCCTGCGTCAGGCGACGGTGTTCGAGGAAGACGGCAAGACGGCCGTGGCGGTGTTCCGCGCCGGGGCCCCGCTTGGCCTGATCGCCATGCGTGACGAGCCGCGCGCGGATGCCACCGAAGCGGTGCGCCAACTGAAGGCGATGGGCATCACGCCCGTCATCCTGACCGGGGACAACCCGCGCACGGCAGCGGCCATCGCCGGGGGCCTGGGGATGGAGTTCCAGGCCGACATGATGCCCGAGGACAAGCTGAAGTTCATCAAGACGATGCACGACGAGGGCGGCGTGATGATGATCGGCGACGGGATCAACGACGCGCCCGCGCTGAAGCAGGCCAATGTCGGCGTGGCGATGGGGTCCGGGACCGATGTGGCGCTGGAAACCGCCGATGCGGCGATCCTGCGTGACCGGGTGACCGACATCCCGGCGGTGATCCGGCTGTCGCGGGCGACTATGGCCAACATCCGCCAGAACGTCACCATCGCGCTTGGCCTGAAGGCGGTGTTCCTGGTGACCTCCGTCTTGGGGCTGACCGGCCTCTGGCTTGCGATCCTGGCTGATACCGGGGCGACCGTGCTGGTGACGCTGAACGCGCTGCGCCTGTTGCGGTTCAACCCGGAACGCGAGGCGTGACTCGATGATCTCGGGTTTTGGCTGCGCCGCGCTGGCCCTTCTGTTCGGCTATCTTGCGATGTTCTTCTGGGGGAGCGCGGTGGCAGCGCAGTCTGCGGGCCGGTCTGTCTGGCTGTTTTCGCGGGCAAAGGGGCGCGACCGGCTGGCCGCCATGGGATTCCGTGCGGCTTTTGCGATCGCTTTCTTCGGGCCGCTGGTCTGGCTTGCGATACCCCTGCTTCACAAGACCGATCCGCTCTGGACCGAGGGGCACGCCGTCATCCTTGGCCTGATCGGGGTCCTTGTCGCAGGCCTTGGCGCGATGGTGGCTTTCGCGGCGCAGATGTCGATGGGGTCGTCCTGGCGTGTTGGCGTGGTCGGCGGCGAGACCGGCGATCTCGTCTCTGGCGGGCTCTACCGCTTCAGCCGCAACCCGACCTTCGTCGGACAGGCGGCGTTGCTGGCAGGGGTCGCGCTGGCAGTCCCCTCTGCACCGACGGTCCTTGCGCCGATCCTGTTCCTGTGGTCCGCCAGCACGCAGATCCGTTCGGAAGAGGCCGCCTTGCGCGCGGCAATCGGGTCGGACTATGACCGATACGCCGCATCGGTCCCGCGCTGGATCGGCATCAACCGCAAGGCTGAACCATGACCCGAACAAAGCTGATTTTCCTTATCGCCGCCACATTACTGGTGGACCAGTTGACCAAGGTCGCGGCGCTGTCGCTGCTTTCCCGGGGGATGGCGGTTCCGGTCTTTCCGGGCTTCAATCTTGCCCTCGGGTTCAACGAAGGCGCCAGCTTTGGCATGATGGGCGGCGTCATGGCAGGCAAGCCCCTGCTGATGGCGGCGCTGACCGGCGCACTGACGCTGATGTTTGCCGTCATGGCGTTCCGGGCACGCCACCCGTTCGAGAAGGCAGGCCTGGCGCTGATCGTTGGCGGGGCCCTTGGCAACATCATCGACCGGCTGCGGCAGGGGGCCGTCACCGACTTCCTCGATCTCTACTGGCAGGATTGGCACTGGCCCACCTTCAACGGTGCCGATATCGCCATCACGCTTGGGGCGCTGTTCATTCTTGTGGCCTCGCTTCCGTCACGCCGCAGCAAGGAGCCTGCTCTTGACCAGAACTGATGAACAGGCGCTGTCTCGCGACGATCTGGTGCTTACGCTCGCTTTCCTGATCGCCTTGGGGGCCACGTTTGGCGCGTTGTTCATCGGCGAGGTGCTGGGACAGATGCCCTGCACCCTGTGCTGGTATCAGCGCATCGCGATGTTCCCGCTGGTGCCGATCCTTGGCCTGTCGCTGTGGCGCGGGGATGGCAGCGCATGGCTTTATGCCCTGCCGCTGGTGCTGGCGGGTCTGGCGCTGGCCGCCTGGCACTCCGGGCTTTACGCTGGCATTCTTCCTGCGCCCATCGTGCCTTGCACCCAGAACGGCCCGTCCTGCACCGGCGAGGCGCAGATGATCCTGGGCGTACCCATCCCTTACCTTTCGCTGGCCGCCTTTGCCGCGATCCTTGCCTGTCTCATCCTGCCGAAAGGAAACCGCACATGAACCGCCGCACTGTGTTGATCGGGGCTTCCGCCCTTGGACTTGCCGCCTTCGGCGGTGGTGCCGTATTCCTGACCCGCCGCCGCGAGGCCGAGGCGCAAGCCGACGCTGCGACCGCCCCCGCAGTGGACGACTCGCTTCTGGTGCGCGCCCATTCGCCCATCCTTGGCCCGGTCGATGCCCCCGTCACGCTGGTCGAGTTCTTCGATCCCTCTTGCGAGGCCTGCCGGGCGTTCCATCCGATCATCGCAGAAATACGCCGCCAATTTCCGACCCAGATCAGGGTGGTCCTGCGCTACACTCTGTTCCACAAAGGGTCGGATGAAGCCGCGCGCATCCTCGAGGTGGCGCGGATGCAAGGCAAGTTCGAGCAGGTGCTCGACGCAATCTTTGAGAAACAGCCGGAATGGGCGCTGCACGACGGTCCGGACATGAAAATCGCGTGGCAAGCCGCGGGCGCCGTCGGGCTGGATCTGGCCAAAGCGGAAACCGACAAGATGTTCCCCGGGATCACGGCCACGATCAATCAGGACATGGCGGATGTGGAAGCGCTTGGTGTGAACCAGACGCCCACCTTCTACCTGCAAGGCAAGAAGCTTGAGATCGTCTCGGGTGAAAAGTTCTTCGAGGATGTCCGCCTTGCCATAGAGGGCACCTGACCCGCACCGGTCAGCTTCGGGCGACAAAGGCCGCGAAAAGCTCGAGCGTCCGCTCGCTTACATGATGCTCGATCCCTTCGGCGTCCCGCTCGGCCGTCTCGGGGTCGAGCCCGAGGCTAAGCAGGAACCGCAGAACGATGTCGTGCCGGTGGCGGCACTCCTTTGCCAGCGCCCTACCCTCTTCCGTGAGGAAGATCGACCGATACTTGGCCCGGGTGATCAGGCCGTCGCGGGCGAGCCGGTCAAGCGTCTTGGCGACGGTCGGTGCCGTCACGCCCATCCGGGTGGCGATGTCCACGGGGCGCGCCTCGCCCTGCGCGTGGATCAGTTCGGCGATCAGCTCGACGTAATCCTCTGCCAACTCGCGGCTACGCGCGGCGCGCACGCCCTGAAAAGCCTCCGCGCGCAGGTCGGGAGAGCGGTCATCACTGGTGGCCGACAGTGTGTGATGTGGATCATCGTTCATTGTCGGCGCAGTCTTGCACGAACCCCGTTGACAAGCAAACGCGCCGGGCAGATTTTTAGCCTTGTCTAACATTTCGCGCCACGCCTTTTGTGCGCGCCGGGAAAGCCTCATTCCATGCCTGCCGACCAAGACACTTCGGTTGACCCGTCGCGCCGCGCTTTGCTGGTCGGCGGACTCGTGGCCGCAGGCGGCGCTGCAATTGTCGCGGGAACCGCGCGTTCCCAGACCGCGCCCGACCCGATAGCCGGACACGACATGTCGGCGATGTCGGCCGATCCCTATGCCGCCCCGATGCCCGGCATGGCGCATGGCAACATGACCACCCTGGGTTCTGTCGATCATGCCCGCAACGGCTTCGACCCCACGGCCATGCTGACGGACTGGGACACCGGCACGACCGAGCTTCTGCCCGACGGCCGCACCCTGCGCACCTTCGAGGTCGAGGCTTACGACAAGGAAATCGAGATCGCCCCCGGCATCTTCTTTCCCGCCTGGACCTACAACAACCGCGTCCCCGGCCCTGCCCTTCGGGCGAAGGAAGGCGAGAAGCTGCGCATCATCTTCCGCAACTTCGGCTCGCACCCGCATTCGATGCACTTCCACGGCATTCACTCTGCGCGGATGGACGGTGTTCCCGGTGCAGGACTGATCGGCCCCGGCGAAGAGTTCGTCTATGAGTTCGATGCCAAACCCTTCGGCTGTCACCTCTACCACTGCCACGCCCTGCCGCTGAAGCGGCACATGCACAAGGGCATGTACGGGTTGTTCGTGATCGACCCCGACCCTTCCCGGCAGACCGACCCCGCGCTTGCTGCCGTTGCTGCGTCACGCGTTCTGGGCAGCCCCGAAAATGCCCTTTGGCAGGAGCTGGCGATGGTGATGAACGCCTTCGACACCAATTTCGACGGTGGGAACGAAGTCTATGCGGTCAACACCGTGGGGCAGGCCTACATGAACGTGCCGATCCCGATCGACAAGACCCGGCCCGTGCGCATCTACCTCGTCAACGTGACCGAGTTCGACCCGATCAACTCGTTCCACCTGCACGCGAATTTCTTCGACTACTACGACACTGGCACGCAGCTGACGCCGACCCTGCGCACGGTCGATCTGATCATGCAGTGCCAGGCGCAGCGCGGCATCCTCGAGTTCAGCTTCGCCGACCATGAGGACGGCATGTACATGTTCCACGCCCATCAATCCGAGTTCACCGAGCTGGGCTGGGTCGGCATGTTCGACGTGCGGGGGCCGGGGGCATGAGCGACCAGAGCCAACCGACCCGTTCCCCGCTGATCCGGCTTCTGCTGGTGTTCCTGCCTCTGGCGGCCATTCTGGTGTCTTTCGTCTTGATCGCCTCGCTCGATCCGTTGCGCGGCTTCAACAACGGTGCCCCACCGGTCGAGTCGCTCACCGTCGAGCGGACGATCCTCGACAGCACCGGCATCCAGGTTCTTGTGCGTGCGGGCGGGTCGGAGGCGATGCAGATCGCGCAGGTTGCCGTCGATGACGCCTACTGGACCTTCACGCAGGACCCGTCGGGACCGATTGCGCGCGGCAGTGCCGTCTGGGTGCAGATCCCCTACCCGTGGGTGCTGGGCGAGGCGCATCAAGTGGCCCTCGTGGCCAACACCGGCACTGTGTTCGGGCACGAAATCGCTGTTGCCGTGCCCACGCCGCAGGCATCCGGGGGGCAGCTTCAGTTACAGGCGCTGGTCGGCGCGCTGGTCGGTTTGCTGCCTGTCGCCCTCGGGCTGATGTTCTACCCGGCGATGCGCGGCTTCGGCACTTCCGGCATGAACTTCGTGCTGGCGCTGACCGTCGGCATGCTGGCCTTCCTGCTCCTCGACATGATGGGCGAGGCCACCGAACTCGCGGCTGAGGCAGCCGCGCTGTTCCAAGGATCGGCCATGGTCTGGCTGTCGGCTCTCGCGAGTTTCCTTCTCCTCATGGCCATCGGGCGCTGGCGCGGACGGCCCGAGGGGCTGGCGCTGGCGTTCTACATCGCGCTCGGCATCGGGCTGCACAATTTCGGCGAAGGGCTGGCCATCGGTGGCGCCTTCGCTGCTGGTGCGGCGGGCCTCGGCACCTTCCTCGTTCTCGGCTTTGCGCTGCACAACGTGACCGAAGGCATCGGCATCGCAGCACCCATGCTGCGCATCCGCCCTCCGCTCTGGAGCTTTGCCGCGCTGACGCTGCTTGCCGGGGGACCCGCCGTGCTTGGGATCTGGGCCGGTAGCCTTGCCTACGCCCCGCAATGGTCGGCTTTCGCGCTTGCGGTCGGCGCCGGGGCGATCCTGCAGGTCATGGTCGAGGTCACGGCCTATCTTCAACGCCAGAACAGCGACCGGCAGGCGATCCTGTACTCTCCTGCTGTCCTCGGCGGCTTCCTCGGCGGGATTGCATTTATGTATGTGACGGCGGCACTGATCAAGGTTTGACCATCGGCGAACTGGGGCAACTGACCATTTTTCGCGCGCTCAGCCGGTTGTGGCAGGACGGTTTTCCGTAGCGGTGCAGATCGGACGACCTTCCGCCGTACGGAGCGGCAGCATGGTCGTCTCAACCGGGCCGACATGCTCGTACCAGTAGCAGCCGTCCTCGGGCTGCAAGACCACTGCGCGCAGGTTCTGGTAGGGTGCGGCGATGGCCATCACGCCCTCGGGCAGCTCCTGCAGGAAGCGCGACGGCTCGTCGCCGATCCCTCCGACCGGTGCCACACAGGCTGAGAGCATCATCAAGGCGATCGCCAGCACCGCGGATCGCCCAGCACCGACCGTGCGGGGGAAACGCCCTGCCTTCGGAGTTCGCGAACTGAATTCCTTGCTCTTACCCGCAATCATGTTCAGGCCGTCAGCTCCACGTTGCCTTCTTCGGCCGGATACAGATGTGCCGTCACTCCGGTCTGAACCTGGTCGTAGAGATCGATGATGTGCGGCATAACCATGCGCACACAGCCGGAACTGGCCCGGCTGCCGATGGACCGCGGAAATGGCGTGCCGTGGATGCGCAGATAGGTGTCACGGCTACCGAGGAACAAGTAGAGCGCCCGCGACCCGAGCGCATTGCCAGGACCGGGATCCATGCCGTCGGCATACTGCGCGTAGGTCTCGGGTTCGCGCTCGATCATCTGTGGTGTGGGAGTCCACCTTGGCCACTTGGCCTTGCGGCCAATCGTATAGATGCCCGGCTCGTAGAGCCCGGACCGCCCGATGGCGACGCCATAGCGCATCGCAGTGCCGTCAGGCTGGATGTGGTAGAGATAGCGCGCGATCGCATCGACATGGATGTCGCCTGGCGTCAGCCCGGCGCGAGCCTCGACGCGGACCGGAAGCAGCCGCGGATGCAGGCCCCATGGATTGGTCGTAGCCGCAACATAGCCCGGGGGTGTCACCTGCGCATCCCAGGCTGCCCACTGGCCCTGAAGATCAGAGGCCGCGAAAGCCGGGGTCACAAGTGGCGCGGAGAAGAGAGCGGAAGTCATCTTCAGGAAATGCCGTCGGGTCGACATGTTGTCTGCTTTCAGCTCAATTGAGGGCAGCGAGGTTTGCCGCGCACGACAAACACGGAATTGGACGTGAGAATGGCCTCCCATGTCCATTCAAGTCTGCGTGAAGGAGTCGGTACAAGGAGAATAGATGGCGACAGACGTATGTCAGAATGCTGGTCCCTTTGCAAAGGAGCTCGCTGGTCGCAAGGAATGCGCCACGATGGGGGCAGATCTGACAAGAGCGTGAACGCAAGAAACAGCCATTGCACCTCTACCCACTTGAGCACTTATCGTCTTCGCTCACGTTCGGGGGGCACGGCTGTTGATCGACCTTGATGGACCCTTGTTCGTCGGATCGGAAGGACCGCGCGTAGCGATCTGGCTACCAATTGGATTGATCTCTGGTGCCGTCTTTGTCTTGGCGCTGCCCCCCTTCTCGCTCCTGCCCTTCGCGTTACTGTCCTTCGCGGCTCTTTCACTGCTGCTGCGCGCGGCAACTGGCACATCTTCCATGCTCATTGGTTTTGCGTTCGGTCTTGGCCAGTTTGTGCCGGGGCTGTTCTGGATCACCGAGAGCTTTCAGGTCGAGGCCGACCGCTTCGGCGGACTGGCGCTGCCCGCCGTCCTAGGTCTTGCTGCGGTTCTCTCGGTTTTCCCCGCGCTGTCCTGCGCCTTGGCGGCGCAGCTGGCGCGAGCGGGCCTGCCGCCTGCCCTGTCGCTTGCCACCGCCTGGACAATCGCTGAATGGCTACGTGGTCATGTGCTCACAGGTTTTCCCTGGAATCTTGCCGCCTATGCACTGGCCGACTGGACCATTCTTGCCCAAGCGGCCTCGGTCTTGGGCAGCTACGGACTGGGGTTCGTCCTCGTCCTGGCAGCGGCCAGCATCGGACATGCGATGGGCGGCCCGGCGCGGGAAAGCCGTCGGGCATATCTTGGGGTGGCTGCAGCAACGATGTTGGCCTTGGCCATGTTCGGATACCTTCGCGTTGCGCTTCTGTCGGCGGACACCGGCCAAGGACGGGAGGTTCGCATCGTCCAGCCGAACATCCCACAGAGCGCGAAGTGGGACCCGGCTGCGCGCAACGCCAACATCGCGCGGCTCCTGTTCCTCTCGGCCCGGCCCGGTGCGTTCGACCTGCTCTTGTGGCCAGAAACTGCTTGGCCAGGGTTTCTTGCCGAAGATCCGGGGGCAAGAGCGGTGATCGGCTGGCTTCTGCCGGATCGCGCCGTGCTCTTGACCGGCAGCCCGGAGCGGGAACTCGCCGGTACAGACGCAGTCTATCACAACGCGGTCCTTGCCATCGGATCGGACGGCGGCGTCCTGGCTCGCTATGCGAAGCATCACCTCGTCCCCTTCGGCGAATATGTGCCCTGGCGCGGGCTTCTGCCGTTCCCGCGGATCGTTCAGTCACTTGGCGACTTCTCGCCCGGCCCCGGACCCGCGACTCTTGCTTTCGGCCCTTTCCCGTTTCCCGGCGTTGCGATCTGCTATGAGATCATCTTCCCCGGGCATGTGGTCGATGACGCGATACGGCCCGACTGGATCTTCAACGCGACCAACGACGCCTGGTTCGGCACCTCGATCGGACCATGGCAGCACTTCGCCTCGGCGCGGATGCGTGCGGTCGAAGAAGGCTTGCCGCTGGTTCGCGCGGCTAACACCGGAATCTCGGCGGTGGTCGACCCGTTCGGGCGCGTCACGGCTTTTCTCGAGCTCGGCGAACAGGGAATCATCGACGCACGTCTGCCGAGGCCGCTTCGCGCAACCCTCTATGCCCGTTTCGGGGACTGGATGCCGCTGGCAATGCTGGTCGCAAGCTGGACCGGATATGGCCTGCTCCGGCGGACCAGGCCCACGAGCTCACAGAAAAGGGGCGTCGCATGATTGGACCCGTCTTCGCCCTCGCGGGCTTCGTCTGGGGGGTGCGTGTCGCCCGAAGGCGCGGAGGCAAGCGGCTCGACTGTCTGCAGTACGGAGTCGGCTATGGGATTGCCTTCGGCCTCGTCGGTGTGCTTATCGGTATCGCGCTGGCGCGTTTTCTGGTCCCGCATGGATAGGCGAAAGCCCGCCTGCCGGATGTGGACGGGATGGTTGCGACTTGAACCTCTAGTTGCTCAAGGTTCTAGACCGCCTGCTACAAAGCTTGGGACTTCTGAATGCGCCTTCGGAATCTGCAAATCATCCTCTGGACCGCAGCCATTGTGGCGACCGTGGCGTTCTTCGCGCTGCGCTGGTCATCTGCCGGGATGCAAGACGTTGCGGACGCGGCCTTTTCCCCGTCCTTCTCGCTTGCGGACAGCGAGGGGACGCAGCGGACATCGGAAGAGTTTCGTGGCAAGTTCCTGCTGGTCTTCTTCGGCTTCACCAATTGCCCGGACGTGTGCCCCACCACCCTATCCGAGGTCGCGCAGGTGATGGACGATCTCGGGCCAGATGCGGCGAAGGTGCAGCCCATCTTCGTTTCCATCGACCCGGTGCGGGACCGGCGGCTCGGCCTTCGGGAGTATACCGAGGCGTTTCACCCGGCGATCCTCGGGCTTGCGGGCACTGATGCGGACACGGAGGCTGCGGCCGAGAGCTTCAAGATCTACTTCGCCCGTGAGGCCGACGCAGCGGTCGCGGACGGCTACACCATGTCGCACAGTCCCGGCCTGTTCCTGATCGGCCCTGACGGCGTATGGCTGAGGCAGTTCGCCTACGGCACGCCAGCCGCCGAAATCCTTTCCGACCTCAGATCGAGATTCTGACAAATGAAATCATTGTTCCTTTCCACGGCCCTGCTCCTCGCCGCCCCTGCCGCCTTCGCCTGCGGGACGTTTACGGTCGGCGACCTCACCATAGAACACGCCTGGTCCAAGGCGACCATTGGCGCGGATCGCCCGGCGGTGTTCTATGTCGAGATCACGAACGGAGGTAGCACAGACGACGCCCTTATCGGCATCACGACGCCGGCCGCGACCATGCCGATGCTTCACGAGACCGTCGTCACCGACGGCATCGCTTCAATGCCGCACGCGATGTCGATCCCGGTTCCGGCGGGCGAGACCGTGGCGCTGTCCCCCGGCGCCTACCACGGCATGCTGATGGGTCTGGCCACAGCGCTGAAGGAGGGTGACCGGTTCCCCGTCACCCTGACCTTCGAGAATGCGGGCGACGTGACGGTCGATGCCGACGTGCTGTCCCTGCGCGCGGAGGGTCCGGATTGCAGCGACGCCGGGCAGTGATCCTAGGCCTGGGGGCCACAGGCGCGGCTGTCGCCTTCATGCTGGGGGTTGGCGCGTGGCGGACACGTGACCGGCAGCGCGGGAACGCCTTGTTGCCCCTGCCTGTCGGTGACATGGACTGGGATCTCACTGACCACCGCGGACAACCCGTCAGGCCTTTGGACTGGGTCGGTCGCCCGGTCATGGCCTTCTTCGGCTTCACTTGGTGCCCGGATGTCTGTCCGACGACACTAAGCGACATCTCGCTCTGGCTTGAGGAACTGGGGCCCGACGCCGACCGGCTGGTCGTGGCCCTGATCACGGTCGACCCCGACCGCGATACGCCGGAGGCCCTCGCCGACTACGTGAGCAACTTCGATCCGCGCATCATCGGGTTGACAGGGTCCGCCGAACAGGTCGAGAAAGCTGCCGCCGATTTCCGGGTGAAATACGCGCGCGTGCCGCGGGACGATGGTGACTACACGATGGACCACACCGCCGGTGTGTTCCTGTTCCACCCGGACGGACGCTTTGCCAGCATCATCGACTTCCACGAGGACCGGCGCTTTGCCGTTCCGAAGATCCGCCGAACCCTCAGTTGAAAGGTCATTCTGCCAGATGATCCGCTCTGCCCTCATAGTCCTTGCCGCCGCCTCCCTCGTGCCGTTGCAGGCTGCAGCCGACACGCCGACCGCGCATCTTCCCGCCGTGTTCGAAGCGACGATTGCCTCCGGCGACACGCTCGACAGTGTGCTCGGTCATGCGGGTGTCCCTGCCGGGATCCGGGCAGAGGCCGCCTTGGCTCTCGCGGGGGTTTACGACCTCACCGACCTGCGGCCAGGCCATCGCATCGAGTGGACGGCCACATCGGGCGATCCGGCGAGCCTGACACGCATGTCGCTCTTCGTGGAAGATGGCGTCGAGATTGTGCTGACCTTCGACGGCCCCGTTGGAGCCGCGCGGCTTGATCCGCCAATCCGTGAAACGGACCGGCGGGAAACGCTTGTGCTTGACGGCACGCTTTACGAAGCCCTCGTTGCGCGCAACGCGCCGGAACGCTTCGCCGTGGACCTGACTGCGCTCCTCGCGGGCCAGGTCGACTTCCGGCGCGACTTGCAGGGCGGCGAAACTTTTGCACTGGTCTGGCAGGAAGACCAGCTTCCTGACGGCAGCATCGCGGGCGAGCCACGGCTGAACTATGCGCGACTGGAACTTGCAGACCGGGTACTTGAACTCGTCGCCACGGATGCAGCAGGTCCCGTCATCGTGTTCGAGGACGGGGAAGCCGTGCAGCGGTCCGCCGCGCCGATCCTCGGTGCCCGGCTGTCTTCCGTCTTCGGGCGACGCAACCACCCTGTTCTTGGGGGCATGCGGATGCATACCGGGATCGACTATGCCGCTCCGGTCGGAACCGAAGTCTCGGCCACCGGCGCAGGGCGCGTCGTCTTTGCCGGTACGATCCGGGGCTATGGCCTGACCATCGACATCGACCACGGCGGCGGGGTTGTGACACGCTATGCCCATCTGTCCGAGATTGCCGAAGATGTGCGGGAAGGCACGCGGGTCAAGGCCGGTGACAGCATCGGTGCCGTTGGCGCGACGGGCCTCGTCAGCGGCCCGAACCTGCACTACGAGGTGCGCGTTGACGGTCGGCCGGTCGATCCGACGGACCGCGAAGCACTGCCGGAACGCGAGATTGCTTCGGCGCAGGATCTTGATGCGCTGGCGACCTGGCGCCGCGAGACGGGCTTTGCAGCTTTGGTTGAAGGGGATCAGGGATGAGCGGACACCACATCGGACGCCGCAACCTGATGCTTGCGGCAGCGGCGGGCGTCGCGCTCCAAGGGCGTGCCGCCTGGTCGCAAGCGGAACCACCGATCCATGTCGTCAAGGGACGCGGCTGTGAATGCTGCGAAGCCTGGGTCGATTACCTGCGCGCGCAAGGCTTCACCGTGACGGACGAAGTGTCGATGGGAACGCTGCTGATCCGCTTCAAGATGGACCAAGGCGTCCCGGCGAAGGCCTTCTCCTGCCATACGGGTGTGGTCGACGGCTATGCGCTTGAAGGCCATGTTCCTGCTGCAGACATCCGGCGGCTGCTGGCCGAACGCCCCGATGCGGTCGGACTTGCGGTGCCCGACATGCCCTACGGCTCGCCCGGGATGGGGTCCGAGGACAGCCGCGATGCCTACGACGTGCTGCTGATCCGGCGCGATGGAGAACTGGAGATTTTCACCAGCTATCCTGCGGCCTGAAATCACATCCGCCCGGGGTCCGATCTTTGGCAGACGGTCTTCGACCAACACCGACTTATCCCTCAGAGGGCACCGACGATCTGGTCAACGGCGTCCTCGCTGTCCCATGCGTACGGACCTTGAAGGCGTCCGATCTCCCGGGTCTGCCGGTCGATCAGAAGGGTTGTCGGCAGGCCGATGAAGGCAAGGGCTAGCTGAACCCGAAGGGCTTCGGCCCAATAGAGCGGCAGATCGACGATGCCGATCTCGTCGTAGAAGCGTCGCCCCCTTCCGATCCCCGCGTCGTCGATGCAGAGCGGAAGCACCGCGAAATCCGCACCGCCCAGCCGGGACTGGAGCCGGTCAAGTGTCGGCATTTCTTCCCTGCAGGGCGGGCACCAGGTCGCCCAGATGTTCAAGAGCATCACCCGGCCGGCGAAGTCGTCGAGTTTCCGCGTAGTGCCAGCTTCGTCAAGGATCGGCGGAGACAGCAGCGGTTGCGGATCCTTGAGCAGCCGGAAGGGTGGGCGAGCCTCGGCAGACCCTGCAAGGAAGGGCGCGGCGAGTGCACCAAGGACGGCACGGCGGCCGATAAGTGTTGGCATGGGTCCGCTCTCTCCGGGAAAGGGCCCGGACCCGCATACAGGCTGCGGGTCCGGGCGTGCGTCAGGCCGACACCGCGAACTCGGTCATCATGCCGGTCGAGAGATGCGGCATGTGGTGGCAGTGCAGCATCCACCGCGCCACCTCGCCCGCGTCCACCGCAACCGTCACCATGCCCATCGGCGGCACATGCACGGTGTCGCGGACCGCGCCTGCGATCCGGTCCATGCCGACACCCACTACCTGGAAGGCGTGGCCGTGCAGGTGCATCGGATGCGCCATCATCGACATGTTGTGGAACATGATCTCGACTCGGTCGCCGGATTTCGCAGTCACCGGCACATGGGACCCCCAAGTCTGGCCGTTGATCGTCCAGACATAGGGCATCATGGTGCCGCCCAGCATCAGCATCGGCTGCGAAGCTGGCGCGCGTTCGGGCAGCGGGCTGACGGCGCGTAGAGCACCCTCCTGCGCCAGATCGCCGCTGAAGGCGGGATGGTCGGCCTCCGACATGTCGGCAATCTTCGTCACCGCCGCTCCCGGGGTAGCGAGGATTAGACCCGTCCTCTCCTTCGCGCCTTCGCGCAGGGCGAGGATCGGGTAAGCCCCGCCCTCGCTCGGCATATCCACTTCGATGTCCAGCCGCTGGCCCATGGCGACGCCAAAGCGGCTGCCGGGCACGGGCTGCACCGGCTCGCCATCGACGGCGACCAGCCGTCCCGGCAGGGTGCCGGTGTCGATCCAGAACACCGTCGCGGCCGCCGCATTGATGACGCGGACAAGCACACGCCCGCCCTTGTCCACCTGCACGACCTCGGGGTCGTCCAGCGTGCGGTCGTTGGCGAGATAGGCGTCGAAGTTGTAGTCGTTCAGGTCCATCGCCATGCCGTCCATGCCCGGCATCGACATCATGTCCCCTTGGCCCATCGCCCCCATGTCCATCGCACTGACTTCGCCCTGCCCCATCTGGGAATGGTCCATTCCGGCCATCGACGCCCCACCGGTGATCTCGGCCAGCACCTCGGCGGGCGGCTTGAACGCGAAGTCGTGCAGGAACAGCGTTACCTCCTGTCGGTCGGCCGCAACGTCCTCGGGCCGTCGCACCACCAGCGGAGCAGCCAGTAGCATCATCTCATGCGCCGGGATATGGGCGTGCATCCAGTGGGTGCCGGCCCTTGCCGCAAAATCGTAGGCCCGGGTTTCGCCGGGTTGAAGGACCGGCATCGGCAGGTCGGGGACGCCGTCCTGCGCGTTGTCGGGGATCTGTCCGTGCCAGTGAATAATCGTCGGCTCGGCCAGTGTGTTTGTCAGATCAACCGCGAAAGCCTGGCCCGGATCGAGGACAAGGCCGGACCGGCCAGCGCCGTCCAGAAGCCCCCAGACGGTTGCGGCTTTGCCCCGCACGTCAATGGTGCGGGTGGCGGCGGTCAGCGACATTCGGCCGGACTGGGCCCGGACCCGCGCGGGAAGCATCAGTGATGCGGCCGTGGCCGCAGAAGCGGCCAGAAAGCCGCGGCGAGAAAAGGGCGACATGCGAATTCTCCTGTATCGCGTCGTGAATTGGACAAACGGTCCCCGGCGAAGGCCGGAGCCGCAGGCTCAGATCACGGCGATCTTGGGAGGCGGCCCCGGGGGCGGAATGGCCAGCGAGGCGGCAAGGATGTCGATGCCAGCCTCCACAACGGAAGACCGCGCGAGAGTTTCCCCAACCCGGTCCGGCACAGGAAAGGCCGCTGCCGCGAACAGGCAGTGCTGCTGACAGATCAGCTGCTGTGTCAGGTCCTTCGGGCCGTCAGTCGCGGCCATGTGTGCCAGATGACCAGCCATCGCCATCATCTGTGCATGGTCGGCCTGAGATTGCTGTCGTCCTTCGACCAGAGCCAGTACGGGAAGGATCGCCGCGAACATGTAGGCGGCGAGGATCAGGACGTGCATGCGAAACGTGAAGAACGCCATGCTTGGGACAACTATCAGGATAGCCTGCTTCCGTCACCTGACAGTTTGGTGTCCCTGAGGGGCACTCTGATCTCTGAAGCTGCGGCATCGATGCCGAGTTTCCGAATTCCCTGCCCCACTATCGCAGAGTTTACTGGAATCCGTCGCGATTGCGCAGAACCTGCGTAAAAAGCGGGACAGTGAATCGATGTGGAAACTTCTGTTCGCCATGGCGGCAATCCTTGGCCTGGCATCCTGCGGTGCCGAACCGATCTGGGCACCCGAGGAGGCCGTGGCCGCCGCCCGCTACGAGCATCCCGGCCCGACCTCGGTCACGCTCTTCACGGTCCTCTCGACACGCAGCGGGGCGGGCGCGCATGCGGGCCTGCTCATCAACGGATCGCAGCGCGTGCTGTTCGATCCCGCCGGCACCTGGCGGCATCCGCGGCTGCCCGAGCGGAACGACGTCCATTTCGGGATCACCCCCAAGATGGTGGATTTCTACATCGACTACCACGCCCGCGAGACCTACGACGTGGTTGAACAGACCGTCGAAGTGCCGCCCGAGGTTGCGGCACTGATCATGCAGCGGGCAATGGCCTATGGCGCGGTGCCGAAAGCAAACTGCACCATCGCGCTGTCACGGGTACTCGAAGGGGTGCCCGGATTTGAAAGCCTGCCGATGACCTGGTTTCCGAAACGGATGATGGAGGGATTTGCCGAGTTGCCGGGCGTCTCCACACGGACGATCACCGACGACGACGCCGACGAGAACCACGGGGTTCTGCTGGTTCAAGCCGGGGACCCAAGGCTGGAGTAGCATTTCGGTGATCAGTCGCCGGGTTCATCAGACTTTGCTCGCCGATCCCCGCACTTGCAGCTATGTTTCCCGTAAAGTTCCAACGAAAGGCCGACATCATGACACTGTCCCGACGCAAGGTTCTCGCCGCCGTTCCTTGGCTGGCCGCCATTGCGGCAACCCCAGCACTTGCCGAGGGCGACGAAGCCATCCACGTCGTCAAGGACCCCGGCTGCCCCTGCTGCAACGGGTGGATCGGACATCTGCGCGACAGCGGCTTTCGGGTATCCTTCGAGGAACGCAGCATCGAAGAGCTTGCGGCGTTCAAGCGCGAGCGTGGCATTCCGGAAGACCTCGCGTCCTGCCACACCGCCACCATCGGCGACTATACTGTCGAGGGGCACGTTCCCGCCGCCGACATCCGCCGTCTTTTGGCTGAACGACCCGTCGCCGTCGGTCTCTCCGTGCCTGGCATGCCCTACGGGTCACCCGGCATGGGACCCGAGACCGAGCGCGAAGCCTATGACGTCATCCTTGTCGGGTTGGACGGCAGCAGTAGCGTCTTCACGAGCTACCCTGCAGCCTGATCCCGTTCAGTCGTGCGGGGACTGCCCAGAACCAATGACGCCTTGCGCATTTGGTTCCCGGGTCACCAGGACAGACCGGATTCGGTTGACCTCCAGGCGTTTAGCAGTGCTTCCTCGGGCACCACACCGTCCAACGGTCTGATTGCGACGTCGAGCCTGCGAGCCGCATGATAGGCCGTCGCCGCCATTAAGCCGGGCGTCGCGCCATAAGCGACCCGATAGCGCGACACGAAACTGTCGGTTCCGTCGTCACTGTCCCACCCGTCCGGCGGAACGGCCTGCTGCAAGACCGTAGTTGCCGACCGATACGCACGCGCGGCATCGCTGGCCAAAGGTTCGAGGCCAAGGACAATCACGACATCGGTCGGCTCGTCGGGCGTGCCGAACAGGCCTTCGACCAGCCCGGCTGCATCTCGTGGAAGCGGCAAGATCTGCACATCAACCCCGCCGAGATGCCCGTCGGACGTTTCGTTGGCGTGCCCGTCCCGTTCGTCCGCTGCCAGCAGGAAACCGCGGACGGCCTCTGCAAGGTTTTCCTCGACGTTCTCGCCGACGACCAGAAGGCTCACGGTGAACGAATGCGCCCAAGCAAACCCTGCAAGGCCGATCCACACCGCGGCCACGAGGACGGATTTTCCGATCCTGCCCAAGACCGTCACTCTGACCGGGAAGGGCCGCCAAAGAAGGATAACAGGAAGGCGTGGGATACGGGCACTCATTCGACAGCCCGTGCCGCTGACACCGCTTCGGCAAGCTGCGCCTTCTCGACGAAACCGGGGATCAGCTGGTCGCCTACCACAAAAGACGGCGTGCCGTTGAAGCCGAGCGCCTCGGCCAGTCGCATAGACGTGGCGATATGCTCCTCGACCTCGGGCGATTGCATGTCGGCCTTGAGCTGCTCGACATCGAGCCCGACCTCGCCCGCGATCCGCAGCACCGACTGTTCCTCCAACTTGGCGCGTGCGCCCATCAACGCATTGTGCAATTCGGCATACTTGCCCTGCTTCCGCGCGGCCAAAGCGGCCCGCGCCGCGATCGCTGACCCTTCGCTGAGTATGGGCCACTCCCGAAGCACAAGACGGATGTTTCCGTCTTCGGCCAGCAGGGCGTCGATTTCAGGCATCGCGCGTTTGCAGTAGGGACAGTTGTAATCGAAGAACTCCACCACCGTCACGTCGCCTTCCGGGTTGCCGAGGACCGGCGCGTTGGGGTCGCGCTCCAGCAGGGTGCGCTCGTCAGCCAGGGTCGCGGCGGCAGCGGCGGCCTGGGCCTCTGCTTGGCGTGCCTCCAGCGTCTGAAGCGCCTCGAGCACAAGCTCCGGGTTCTCGCGCAAGGTTTCGACGACCAGTTCCCTGATCCGGTCCTCGGTAATCTCCTGCGCCGGGGAAAGGCCGGGAGCGAAGACGAGAGTGATGGCAAGCAGGATTGACGTGACGCGCATGAGAAGTGCCTTGTGTGACGGATAAAGAGTTTCAGGCGGTCTGCACCCTCTAGTTCCTAGAGAGGCAAGCGGAAATCGGGAGGTCGGCGGACCTGCTTGCGGCTTCAAGGCGAACCTGCTTCCAACTGGCTACGTTCAGCCTGCGCGGCGCGGATGCGGTCGGGCCAGGTTGACCGGATATAGGCGAGGACGGCTTCGATGTCGTCTTCGGTCAGCTCGTCGCCAAACCCAGGCATGCCGGAGGTGAAGTCGACCCCCATATCGTCCAGCACCGCCTGCCCCCCGCGGCGGATGTAGTCCCGCAGCATCGCGTCCCCATGATGCCAGGTGTGGCCGGTTTCGTCGTGGGGCGGCGCGGGATAGGTGCCGTCCTCCCTCGCCGACTGCCAGTCCGGCTGCCCTTCCAGATTGGCACCGTGGCAGGAGGCGCATCTGGCCGCGTAAATGGCACGCCCACCTTCGATGTCGGGCGTGTCGTGAAAAAACGCACGGGCTGGAACCGACGAAAGTACAAAGGGGGTTGCGGCGACGGCGACTCCGAGAACGCTAAGGGAGCACGCCCTTCTGAGCCAGTGCATCATGTCCGGCTCACCGTAGCCGTCGTGCCGTCCGGCGGCAGGATGCGTTCGGACAAGAGAGCCAGGTCCTCCCGCACGCGCGCCCTCTGCGATGTCGGATAGGCGTCCTCGGGGGGCAAGCCGCCATGCTGCGCAAACAGCATGATGTCGCGCGCAATTGGCGCGGCGGCCGTTGACCCGCCGCCACCGTGCTCTACCACGACCGTGACGGCAAAGCGGGGCGCATCATACGGTGCGAAGGCCACGAACAGCCCGTGATCTCGACGGTTCCACGGCAGCTCGTCCTGCGAACGGACGCCTGCGGCCCGCTCAGCTGCGGTGATAGAGAAGACCTGGCTCGTTCCAGTCTTGCCCGCCATCGCCTGCGCCGGATCGGCGATGCGCGAGGCATAGGCCGTCCCGCGCTCGTGGTTCGAGACCTCGAACATGCCCTGTCGCACGATGGCCAGTGCTTCGGCCGACAGACCGAGTGGGGCCGGATCAGGATTGTCTTGGTCCTGCCCGCCAAACGGCCGCACCAGACGCGGCAGAACGGCGGTCCCCGACGCCAGTCGCGCCGTCATGGTAGCAAGCTGGATCGGCGAGGCGAGCGTGAAGCCCTGGCCGATTGAGGCATTGATGGTGTCCCCTATCAGCCAGTCCTGCCCATACCTTTCCTGCTTCCAAGCGCGCGACGGGTTGTTGCCATGCGCCATGCCGGACAGCGGAAGGTCGTACTTCTGGCCAAGCCCCAGCCGGTCGTTCATCGCGAAGATACCGTCGATGCCGATGCGCTGCGCGACCTCATAGAAGTATACGTCGCAGGACTCGCGAAGCGCGCCGACCATGTTCACTCGGCCATGACCACCGCGCTTCCAGCAGTGGAACCTGCGGCCGGAGATCTCGACATAGCCATTGCAGGCGACAGTCTCTTCCGGGTCCATCAGCCCGGTTTCCAGCGCGGCCAGCGCATTCGACATCTTGATCGTCGATCCCGGCGGATAGGCCCCCTGCACCGTCTTGTCGGAGAGCGGGCGGAATTCGCTGTCGCGGAGCGCGCCGTAGTCGCGGCTGGAAATCCCGCGGACGAAGAGGTTCGGATCGAAGGACGGCGCCGAGGTGCAGCCAAGAAGATCGCCGCTCGTCACGTCCATCACGATCGCGGCGGCACTTTGCCCTTCAAGGCGGACGCGCATGAAGTTCTGAAGGTGGTGGTCGAGGGTGACCTGCATGTCGGGGCCCGAGGTAGCAGGGTCGAGCGCCAGCTCGCGCATCGTGCGACCGGAGACATTGACCTCAACCCGCTGAGTTCCCGGCAGGCCGCGCAGGGCGCGTTCATGGCTGCGCTCGACCCCGGTCTTCCCGATTTCAAAATCGGGAAGGCGGAGCAGTGGCTCATTGTCGGCAGCCTCGTTTTCCAGATCGTTGTCGCTGACCGGTCCCACATAGCCGACCTGATGGGCGAAATCGGGCCCGAAAGGATAAACACGGGACAGGACCATCTCGGGGTGAACGCCCGGAAGCACGGGGGAGTTCAAGGCCACGATGGAAAGCTCGTCCCAGGTGACCCGGTCCTTTACCGTAATCGGAACGAAGGCCCGCACACGGGCCGTCTGCTCGCGGACCTTGGTCAGTGTTTCCTCGTCTAAACCAAGGAGTAGACGCAGCTTCTCGAGGACATCTTCGACATCCCGTGCTTCCTCCCGCACGAGCGTGATGCGGTAGGCCTGTTCGTTATCCGCAATGACCTTCCCAGCACGGTCAAAGATGCGCCCCCTGTCGGGACGTACCAGCCGCAGGCTGATCCGGTTCTCTTCGGCCAGCAGGTAGTATTGTTCGGCATCACGGACGCCCAGTTGCCACATCCGAAAGCCCAGAACGCTGACCACCGAGGACATCGCCCCACCCAGCAGGAGGGATCGCCGGGTCATCTTCTTTGCCGCCTGCGCGAAATCGCGTTCAGATCGACGCACGGCTTACCTCCGCTCCCGGCAGTTCGGACGGGGCCATGGCGCGGATGGTCTTCAGGTAAGCCGCCGCGCGCAGACCAAGGACCAGAACCACCAGCCCGACGAACCAGAGCTGAAGCGGATTCGGCGGTGGCGTTGCCCGATGGAAGCTCAGGAAATGCATGAAGAGGAAGTAGGCGACATGGGCGACGGTCAGCCACCACATCGGCAGGACGCCCATCTGCAAGAACTTCCAGCCTGACAGTCCCAGACGCCGCATCGCAAAATCGCTCGACGTGGCGGCAAGCAGCACCGCGAGGACGAGGGCCGCGATCCCGATGGCATTGGCAAGTCCGAAACCATGCTGGAACATGACATAGACCAAGAGGTCGGGATGCCATTCGAACCCGAAAAGCCGCATCAGATCCCATTCGACCCAGCCGACGAGGACGATCGCCGCGTGGACGATCACCAGAAGGCAAGCATAGATTCCCATCTCACGGCGGAACGGCAGCAGCGGAACCGATGCGCGCAGAAAGCGGGTCAGCGGCCCCAACCCCATCGACAGCGCGATCAGCACCAGCGAGGCATCCCCGAAGGCGCGGTTCCAGCGATGCATCGGGCTGAACTGCGCGTGAACCGCCGCAAAGCCCAGCACGAGCCCCATCGCAAGACTGGCCACGAGCGTGTGCCGGACCAGCGTTTTCCGGGCCAGCCCACGCATCGCTGACCGCAAACCAGTTGACGCTGTCACTGCGGGCCTCCCGTCATGGGAGTTTCAACGCCGCCGACAATGTGAAGGTCAGATCGGGACTCGCGAAACGCGCGCCAGGTGCGAAAGGCAGCATAGCCCATGACGATGACCCCGGCTGCCGCGAGCCAGGGCCGGACCGGATCGAACCATGCGAGCAGCGCAGGCCCACCGAAAATCAGCATCAGCACCTTGTTGCAGGTCGGACAGGCGATCCCGAGGAAGCTCGCAAGACCGCCTGCCCCGGATGTGCGCAGCCGGCATCGGGGAACCCAAAGCGCGACGGTAACTCCGGCCAAGAGTGCCGTCAGGACAGTGGCCCCGAACTCCCACGGACCAACCGGGGTCATGCGGACGAACAGGGGGTTCGCCCAGACTGCGGTAACCGTCCCGAGGACGGCGAACAGCGCGACACCTACGGCGGTGCCGTGAAGCCCCCTGCGCAGGGTATCGTCCTCTTTTACCTGCTGTGTCAGTCCGTCACTCCGCATCAAATTCAACCTCTGCACGATCCTCGCCAAAACCAACGCTGACCACCCATCGCCCGGCCATCGGCAACTTCAGGTTTGCTCGCCAGACCCCGGCCTCGACTAACTGAAGCGGCGGGTCAAAGCCGTCCATGTGCATCTCCATCATAGCGAAGTTCACGTCCGGCCGCATGGCGGCTGATTCGATGGCATCGGCATCCGGCGCGAACTGGATCTCGAGACGGACATCCCGGTTGCCAAGCGCATAGACCTGGACGTCGATCCGACCATCCGGAAGGACTTCCGACACTTCGGCCGTCGGCACGTCCCGATCCGCAACGGTGTCTCGCGGATCGAGCGTGCCCACCGTCGCCCAGATGAACGCGGCTACAAGGGCAAAGACGCCCAGAGCAAGCGTCACAGCGAGCACTCTAGTTCTCATTGCCCATCTCCATTTGCGAGTGGTCCATCCCCGCCATCGGGGTCTCCATGGCAGGAGGCGCAGGTTCCGGGATGTCCCCGCTGCCGTCGGGGTCGAGCAGGTAGGTTGCGATGGCCTCGCGGTCGGCGTCGGTGAGGTACGAGGTGCCCTCAGCCACGACCTCCGCCATGCTGCCGCCGAAAGCGTCCCCGTTGGGCAGCAGCCCCGACTGGAGCGCATAGGCGAGGTTCGCGACCGTCCAGCCGCCTTCCAGAAGATCGGCTGTCAGGATCGACGGTGCCTTGCTGCCACCGGGAAGGCTGTCGTTTCCAGCGAACCGGGCGGATTCGTCAAGGCCGCCCGCAAGCGTTCGGCCGGTATGACAGGCCGCACAATGCGCCGCCCCTTCGACCAGCAAACGCCCGCGGTTCCACGGCGATGATGTGCCCATCAGCGCATCGGTATCCGGCGCGTCGAGGTAGGCGGCGCGCCAGAGCTTCAGCCCAGAGCGGAAACTGAACGGAAATCCCACATCATGCGCGGGGGCAGCATCCGCAACCGGCGGAACGGTGCGGAACGCCTCCCACAGGTCGGCGATCTCCTGATCCGTGAAGCCTGCGTAGAAGGAATATGTGAACACGGGATAGTAGGGGTCACCCTCGGGCGAAACCCCCTGGCGGACAGCTTTGGCGAAATCCTGAATGGTCCAGTCGCCGATCCCCGCAGTGGTGTGCGGGGTGATGTTCGGGGGCACAAAGGTACCGAAGGGCGTGTCGAGCGGCGCGCCTCCGGCGAGCGCCGGTCCTTTGGCTGCCGCGTTGGTGTGACAGGACACGCAGCCGCTGGCGCGGGCCAGATAGGCGCCGCGCTCTGCATCCCCGGGCGGGAACGCGGCGGGCTCGGGCGCGCCGATGGGCCAAAGCGCCAGAACCCCGGCACCGAACCCGGCCACAACGACCGGGACGATCACCGAAAAGCGGATCAAGCCCCGCATCGTCAGTTCCGACCGGCGCGAAATTGCGAATGGCAGGACGAACAGGTGGCGCTGATCCGGGTGAAGAGGTCGTCTGCCGCCAGCGTCGTCAGATCAAACGCCAGCGTCGCCGGGTCCGATGTGCCGCGCGAAACCTGGACCTCTGGGGGCCTTTCGCCGTAGCCCATCAATTCCGCTATCGTGAAGCCCTCATCTACCTGTGGTGCCGGGGTCATGGCCATCGCCGAGTGATCCATCCCGGCCATATCTCCGGGCGGCGGCAGAGCCGGCTCAAGACCGTTCGGGGCTGCCACGGCGAGCGCGTCAGCGTAAGTCTTCAATTCCTCGGCAAGTGCTGCAAAGTCCTGCCAGTCGGACCAGATCTCCGGCCTGGCGTAGGTCACCCCTTCGAGGCTGCCTTCCGGGAACAGCGACAGCATCGTCTCGCCCGCGTGACCGGCAATGACGCTCGCACCCTCTGCCACGATGAATGTGTCGTAGGGGACCGTGCCCTGCATCATCGGTGCCAGCTCAGCCACCGTGTCCCGCATCGCCGTCATTCCGTTCATCCGTTCCAGGACGACACCCGTCGCCCCGTTATGTGCCAGCGCCACTGCCGCAACTGCGGAAGCGGCAAGCGCGAAAGCGCCTGTCCATTGTGGTTTCATCTGCCTGATTGCCCTTGATTTCTTGTTGTTGACCGATCCCGCTTCCCGCCTTCCGGCGGGTCGCGCGGCTTGCGCAACTGTCTGGTGTCAGGCTTGAACTGTCGACAGAGATGCGGAGAGCCTATCGAACCGTCAGACGCACGTCCGGCCTGACTGTCAGATCCGGGTTCGGGGGGGAGGCAGGGTCACAGACGGGCCGCCGAAGCGGCGTTGCGACTGCGTCAGGTCCGGTCGCAGAGTGATCACGATTGACAACGACAGTGCTGTGACCGGCCCCTCGGGCAGCACGAAAACAGTACAGGCGAGGCCCGGGTGGCATGCAGGTGCCTGCGCGGTCTCTTGCCCTAAGTTGCTCGCGATCTCGATTGACGTCTCGGGATGATGATCTTCGACCGAGCCCGCCTCCGCCGCCTGTCCGAAGACCAGGCCAAGCGTCAGGACCAAGGACAATAGCCACATCGATACCAACCGCAACAACCTGTGCGAAAACAGGTTCTTGAGTGCGTTCGGTGAGGTCGAAGAACGTTTCATCTGGCTAGATCAGCTTCACTTGCGTCCCGACCGGCGTCCGGTCGAAAACTTCCTCGATATGTTCGTTGTAGAGCCCGATGCAGCCGTTCGACGAGCGGCGACCGATCTTGCGCGTATCGTGTGTACCATGGATGCGGTAGTATTGCCACGACAGGTAAAGGGCACGGGTGCCGAGCGGGTTGGTCGGGTCGCCGCCAGGCACGAACGCGGGCCATTCCGGGTTGCGTTCCCGCATAGATGGCGTCGGCGCCCAGCTCGGGTTCACCCGCTTCTCGACGACCTCGGTATAGCCCCGGCGGGTCAGCTCGTCCGACAGCGGGACCGAGCTTGGGTAGAGATACATCTGACCGTCGCTCGTCCAGTGCTGGAGGACCTTGGCTGTCGTGTCGGAGATGATGATCCCGACCCCCAGATCATCGAAGTGATCCCTCCACTCGTGGGTGCGGAAAGCCGAGATGTTGTTGCGGACCGGGCCCTGCGTGTCTTCCGACGCGCTGGCGGCGCGACCGATCACGAAAGGCGCGGCAAGTACTCCCGCAACAAAAAGACGTCGAGTGAATCGCATGTTCTGCTCCTTTTTTGGAATGCTTGCTTCCTTCCAATATGGGAAGGTCAAACGGCTTTGCATCGCGGCCGGGTCACAAACAGGTGAATGCGTTGCGTTTTCGCCAATCCTGCAAGGAATTTGGCACCTCACTCCGATGTGATCAGTCGGCGCTTAGGTGAGGGGGGCTATGCTCCAGCCATGCGATTGATTACCGCCCTTCTGTGCAGCTTCTTCCTGCTCGCCATCCTTTTCGGACTGGCGCATTCAGAACGATCGCCGCAGGGAGCGCATGCTGACGCACTTCACGCCCAGCCCCTGATACCGGACGCTCTCTGCGGCGAGGGATCAGGACACGGGACATGTCAGCTTGTTTTCCCCGGCGAGCCAGTGCTCGTCACTCTGATGTCGGTGGCCGGATCGTCGTATTTCGAGATCACGCCGGTCATGGGCTCCAGCCGCAGTTTGGCCCCCCACACGCCGCCGCCGCGATACGTGTCCTGAACGAACCCGATCCTTCTCGTTCCTCTCAGGAGACAGCATGATTTCCCGACGCTTCCTCATTGGCGGGGCCGCACTTGCAGCGCTGTCCTCGCCCTCCATCCTGCGGGCCCATTCCGCAGAGCCATTCGTGCTGGCCGACGAATTCCAGCCCCGCGAGGTGCGCGTCCGCGAACAGCACGCGCCCGGCCAGATCCTCGTGTTCCCGCGAAGCTTCTTTCTCTACCATGTCTTCGATACCGAACGTGCGATCCGTTATGGTGTCGGTGTCGGCAAGGCCGGACTTGCCTTCAGGGGGTCCGCGATCATCGAGCGCAAGGCCGAATGGCCTGCTTGGCGTCCGACGACCGACATGATCCGCCGCAATCCTGACCGTTATGCCCAGTTCGCCGATGGTGTCCCCGGCGGGCCGAACAACCCCCTTGGGGCGCGCGCGCTCTACCTTTACCGGGAAGGGCGCGATACCTACTACCGTATCCATGGCACGACCGAGCCGTGGTCCATCGGCCAGTCCGTGTCGAACGGTTGTATCCGGATGCTAAACGAGCATGTGATCCAGCTCTACGAACAGGTGCCGGTTGGAACACCGGTGACTGTGGTGTGACCGTGAGACGCCGCGACCTTCTCGTCTTCGGCGGGATCGTTGCCCTTATCTATGGTCTGCGTGCCCTTCCCTGGGACCGGCTCCCGGGCCGCGGGCCGCGCTATGCCGACATTGCGGATCTGCCGCCGTTTCGCCGCCTTGAAGGGAGTGGCCAAACGTCCGGAGCAACGCCGGCATTCGTTGGCCTCGATCCGCCGTCAGAAGATGCAGACCAGCGCCGCGCGCGTGCTGACGTTGTGCGTGTCGACCCCTGCCCTGCCCTTTTTGGCACCGACGGGACGCCGGGAGTCGTACCGATTGCCTATTTCAGCGAGTTCCGCTGCCCCTACTGCCGGGCGCTGGAGCGGGACCTCGACACATTGCTGGCCGAGTTTCCTGCTTCCTTCCGTCTCGTCCAACATGAACTCCCCATCTTCGGACCGCCCTCCGAGCTTGCCGCGCGCGCGTCGGTCGCGGCTGCACGGCAAGGCAGGCAGCAGGAGCTTCGCCGCCGCTTCATGCGAACACCGCTCGTGGCCGAGGAGGCCTCAGTTCTGCGCGTGGCGGCCGACGTCGGTCTCGACGTCGACCGGCTGGCCCGCGACATGACATCCCCGGAAGTGCAGGCAGACCTCGACCGGACGCGGGCACTTGCCGACATATTCGGGTTTGTCGGCACCCCCGGCTTGGTCATGGGACGGACCGTCCTGAACGGCGCGATCCCCTATGCGCTGCTGCGCCGGATTGCAGAGGACGAAGCATCCATGCCGGACCCGGTCTGCTGAGGTCATGAACACGCCGTCGCACATGCTGATCGGGGCTGCCGTCTTCGCGCGGCCACTAGCACCGGCAACCTTGATCGCAGCGCTCGCAGGAGGGCTAGCCCCGGACCTGCCGATGTTTGCGATGGTGCTCTGGGCGACCCGGGTTGTTGGCGTGCCAGAACATGAGGTCTTCAGCACGCTTTTCTTCTCGGAGACCTGGCAGTCGGTCTTTGCGATCGACCACAGCTTCTTTATCTGGGGAGGGCTGCTCGGGTTGGCTGTCTGGTGCAGACAGATCATCCTGCGGGCCTTTGCAGGTGCCGGTCTCCTGCATGCCCTTGCGGACTTCCTGACCCATCACGATGACGCCCGCCGCCAGTTCTGGCCCGTCTCGGACTGGGTGTTCCGCAGTCCGGTCAGCTATTGGGACGCGCGGTTCTACGGAGATATCTTCGGCGTGTTCGAGGTTGCGTTGGTGCTGACATTGACCGCCCTCCTGTGCGCGCGGCTGAGCCGATGGCGGGAGCGCGCGCTGGTCCTTGCCGTCGCCGCACCTATGGTGGTTCCAATCCTTCTAACGGGCAGTCTGCACAGTTTGCACGGCATGGGGTGAACAGGAAACTGTTCCATGAGGACCGCTTTCCAGGACTCCCACCATTACCCCATCTTTCCGCGCGAGACGGCAAGCGCGATCCCCATGAGCGTCAGGGCCATCCCTGCTATTGCAAGTGGGGTGAGGCCCTCGCCCAAGAACACAACACTGATCGCAACTCCCAGCACCGGCGCGAGGAAGTTGAAAGCGTTCGCGGCGTTCAGCGGACAGTCCTTCAGAGCCGCAATCCACATCGTGAATGTAACGGATGTGCCCCCAATGCCTAGGGCGGCCACCAGCGCAAGAAAGCGGGGGGTCAGAATCTGCGGAGACCAAGCTTTGGTCAGGAACACCAGAAGCGCGAGCGGAACCGCGCCAACCAAAAGCTGAAGCGCCGCGGCGGCGATCGGGTCCACATCCGAGGCAAACCGCTTGGTCAGGGCGTTGCCGAAGGCGATACCAAGCGTTGCCAGCATGACCAGCACAACACCGAGGGACGCCGTGGAGCCGCTTGCCGCGATGTCCTGAAGTGTCATCGCCGCGATCCCCGCCAGCGCGATGGCCATACCGGCGGCCTGCTTCGCCCTGAAGGGCTGGCCGAACATCGCCAAGGCGAGCAGGGCTGCGACGATAGGCTGTGTTCCTGCCACCACGGTCGCGATGCCCGGCGCGACCAGGCCAGCAGCGCCGAACATTGCGGCGAATCCGATCGTCGTCGCCGACAGGCCCGACAGCGCAACGCGAAGCCATAACCCACGGGTCTGGGGAAAGGGGCGACGCAGCAAGAGGGCCAGCATCAGCAGCGTAAGCCCCGTAGTCCCGGCGCGCAATGCTGCGAATTGGACCGGCGGCGCATAGGTCAGACCGACCGACAGAAGCGCGTAGCAAAGTGCCGTCAGCGTCGCGACCACAAGCAGGCTGGCGACCGTGCCACGACCAATTCGGCCGGGCCGGTCACCCGCCGACGGTGATGGCGGGTGCACCAGTCCAGTAGTCGATGGCATAGGCGATTTCCCCGGCACTGGCGGCGTGAAGACGGAACAGCGGCTGCCCTGCGGTGACGGCGTCACCAACGCTCACGGCCAGTGTCAGACCCGCCGCAGGGTTGGCGGGTGCCCCGGCCAGCTTGGCCAGCCGCGCCAGGCGGCGGTTGTCGATGGCGGCAACCGTACCCGCGGCGGAAGCAGTGACTTCAATGGTCTGGGCCGCTTCGGGCGGCTCGCGCAGGCCGCCCTGCGCCTCGCAGATGGCGGCGAATTTGGCCCAAGCGCGACCGTCGGCCAGCACCGCCCGCGCAAGGACGGCCCCGCTGCCGGGCTTGGCCGCCCCGCCGGTTTCCAGAAGCACTGCCGCCAAGGCAATGGCGCGCAGGGCCAGGTCCTGCGGCGCGTTTGGCCCGCCCTGCAGGACGGCCAGAACATCCCGCGCCTCCGGGGCCGGGCCGATGCCGCGCCCGACCGGCTGGCTGCCGTCGGTCAGCAGGCAGGCGACGTTCAGGCCCAGCCTGCCACCGACCAGCGACAGCCGCGCGGCCAGCGAACGGGCTGCCTCCGGCGTCCGCACCTTGGCGGTCGGGCCGACCGGGATGTCGATGACGACATGGGTCGATCCGGCGGCGACCTTCTTCGACAGGACCGAGGCGATAAGCTGACCCTCGGCGTCGATGTCAAGCTCGCGCTCGATCCGCACGAAGGCGTCATCCGCCGGGCTGAGCCGCACCGCCCCGCCCCAGACCACGCAGCCGCCCTCCGCCTCGACTACGCGGCGGATCGCGGGCAGGTCCAGATCGACCGGCGCCAGCGTTTCCATTGTGTCGGCGGTGCCGGCGGGCGAGGTGATGGCGCGCGACGAGGTCTTGGGGATCACCAGACCGCAGGCCGCAACGATGGCCACCACGATCGGCGTCGTCCGGTTGCCCGGCAGCCCGCCGACGCAGTGCTTGTCCATGACACGCGGCGCACCCCAGCTCAGCCGGTCGCCGACCGCGACCATGGCACGGGTCAGCGCGGTGGCCTCGTCGTCGTCCAGCGGCAGCGCCGCCCCGGCCGACAGGAAGGCGGCAAGCTCGACATCGCTCAGAAGACCGGCCTGCACGTCGTCCAGGATCGCCGCGAAATCCGGCTGGTCCAGCCGCCCGCCGTAAAGTTTGCGCCGCACCAGCGACATCGAATCCGCCACCGGGGCGGGACGGACCGTCGCCTCCGCGCCCTCGGTGGCACCAAGGCGGGCCCAGGCATCCTCCGAAAGGCCGATCTCGTGTGGGTTCAGCAGCCCCGCTTCGACCTGGAGAAGCCGCGCCGTCACCCGTCGCCCAGCCGAGGCGATCTCGACCCGGGCGCGGGCGTGCAGCCCTTCGGACCGGCAGACATGGCAATCGGTGCGCATCAACGCCAGCGGCTCGCCCTGGCTGTGCAGGCCGATCCGGACCAGCCGCATCGGCGCGGGGACCGGGTGGTCGGCATCGCCGGAAAGGGTCACAGGCGGAACTCCTGCCCCATGCGGGCTGCGGCGGCGCGCCAGCCAAGCTCGCGGCCGATCTTCACGCGCAGGGCCTCGGACGCGTCGGGTTCGCCGTGGACGATGGTGACCTGCTGCGGCGCGGCGCGGAACCCGCCCAGCCAGCGCAGCAGCTCGCTCGCATCGGCATGGGCCGACAGCATCGGCAGGTTGGCGACCTCGGCCCGCACCGGCACCCATTCGCCGAACATCTTCACCTCGGAGGCGCCATCGACCATCGAGCGGCCGCGCGTGCCCGCCGCCTGAAAGCCCGAGAACAGGATCAGGTTGCGCCGGTCGGGCGCGAAGGCGCGGATGTGGTGCAGCACGCGCCCGCCGGTGGCCATGCCGCTGGCCGAGATCACGATCTTGGGGAATGCGTTGGCGGTGATCGCCTTCGACCCCTCGACATCGCGGACATAGGTGGCGATGGCGCATGCGTCGCGGCAGATGCCCGCCGCAAGGCGATGGTCGTCGGGATAGGTGCAGAGCAGTTCGCTGGCGTTGATCGCCATCGGACTGTCCAGATAGACCGGCAGATCGCGGAACCGCCCGCCCTGCTTCAGCTTCCAGATGTAGTAAAGCAGGCTCTGCGCCCGCCCCACCGCGAAGGCCGGGATCACCACGGTGCCGCCGCGCGCCACGGTGCGCGAGATCAGTGCCGCCAGCACCTCGGCCGGGTCGGTCTGGTCGTGGCTGCGATTGCCGTAGGTGGATTCGATGACGATGTGGTCGGCGGCCTCGACCGCTTCGGGATCGACCATCACCTCGTCGCCGTAGCGGCCGAGATCGCCCGAGAACACCACCTTGCGCCCGCCCCAGTCGATGCTTGCGGTCGCCGCGCCAAGGATGTGGCCGGCGTGCCGGTAGGTCAGCTCCGCATCGCCCAGAATGGTCGTCGGCGCATGGAAATCGACCTCGACAAAGGCCTCCAGCGCAAGCTCGGCCTCTTTGACGCCGTACAGAGGTTTGGCGGGCTTGTGCTTGGCAAAGCCCTTGCGGTTGGCGTATTCGGCGTCCTTTTCCTGCAGGTGGCCGCTGTCGCGCAGGATCAGTCCGGCCACCGCCTTGGTGGCGGGCGTGGCGTAGATCGGGCCGCGAAAGCCGTCGGCGACCAGCTTTGGCAGATAGCCGGAATGGTCAAGGTGGGCATGGGTCAGCACCACCGCGCCGATCGACCGGGGCTCGACCGGGAACGGCTCCCAGTTCAGGTCGCGCAGGTTCTTCAGGCCCTGGAACATGCCGCAATCGACCAGGATGCGCTGGTTGCCGCGGGTCAGAAGGTGGCGCGATCCGGTGACGGTTCCGGCAGCGCCGTGGGTGGTGAGGGTCAGCATGGGCATTCTCCTGTCAATTCCTTGGCCGCTCGGGCAGCGCCGCCAGTGCGGCCGCGACCAGGGGCGCAAGCGGGATGGCGTTCGACGGATGGGGCACGCTGTCGCAGGACACGACGCGCGCCGCGACCGCCTGCAGCCGCAGATAGGCGTCGCCCGCGAAGAGCGCATGGACCGCCGCGCAGACCGGCCGCGCCATGCCGCGCGCCGCCAGAAGGCCCGCAGCCGCGATCAGCGTGCGCCCCGAGGAGGCGATGTCATCGACCAGCACCGGGGTATGGCCCGCATGTCCTGCAAGGTCGGGCAGTTCGACCGACACGTCGTAATCGCCGCGGCGGGTCTTTTCCATCACCGTCCAGGGTGCGCTGATCCGTTCGGCGATGGCTTGCACCCATTGCGCGCTTTCCGAATCCGGTCCGATCAGCAGCGGGCGCGGCACTTCGGCGGTGATCCAGTCGGCCAGCGCCGGGGCAGCCTGTACCGCCGCCGCCGGGATGCTGTAAAGCTCGGACAGCGCGGCCCGGCGGTGCAGATGCGGATCGACCGTCACCAGCCCGTCAAACAGCGACGAGATTAGCCGCGCGAAGCTGTCCGATGTCACCGCCTCGCCGGGGCGGAAGGCCTTGTCCTGGCGCATGTAGGCAAGGTAGGGCGCGACCAGCCGCACCCGTACCGCCCCCTGCGCCCGCGCCGCATCCGCCGCGAAGGCAAGCCGCAGGAAGTCCGGGTCCGGCCCGGCCAGCGTGGCGACCAGATCGACCGCGCGCCCTGCCACAGGAGTGAGCAGCCGCAGGTAGGTCTCGCCGTCCGGAAAGCGTCGCGTCTCGACGGTGCCGATCTCTCCGCCACCTGCGTCGGCAAGGTCACGCGCAAAGCCCTCGTTGCCGGGCATGGGCAGGATCAGGGGACGCGGGGTCATGCTGATGGACCTTGCTTTCTGCGTCAGGCGAACCGCCGGAAGGCGTAGTTGCGGATCGGCACGAAGATGATGGCGATGTACCAGCCGATGAATATCGCCCAGAGCAGCCCGAGGATCGCGCTTCCGGCACTCAGCCAGACAAAGCCTGGAACGATCGCCTCGAAGATCATGCGCATTCCCTGCACCGGCAGAACAAGGGCCGCGAGCAGGCAGAGGACATAGGTAGCCGCGAAGAAGCCGGACAGCGTGACGCCGACGGGCGTGATGGACAAGGGTCTGAAGTCGGAACGGGTCATTTCGGGCTCTCCGGTCAAGTGAACTTCCTGATCCAACAGACGCACCCTCTCACCTTTCATTACGTCTGCACGGGCCTTCATTTCCCGTTCGTCCCGGGCGACCGCGCTGCTTTTCAGGTCAGGGTCGGCCCGGGACGGCGTCGTGCCCGAACAGCTCTGGGCATTCTTCGGCGCATTTGTTGGTCAGGATGATCCAGGCCAGATGCAGCGTCGCGAGCCCCGCCAGAAGGCAGAAGAACGAGATGTAGGCATAGCGCAGAAGTGTCACGTCAAGGATCACCACCACCGCGACTGTCACCGCGAAGTGCCGCATGTGCCGGTAATGCGACAGGGCGGGCGGGGCGACGATCAGGAAGACATAAAGCGTGTAGGTGATCCAGCGCGGCAGGAACTGGTCAAGCAGCATCGAGTTTTCGTAGGCCAGCGAGTTCTGGTTGACCGTCACCACCAGCCAGTCGGTCCCAAAGCCGTGCGGGATGTAAAGCAGAAGGCCAAGCAGCAGACCAACGGCGGTCATCGCCATGAACCATGGGCGGCGGGGGCTGTCCGGCGGCTCCAGCACCAAGACGGAAAAGGGAATCCAGAACGGCCACATGAACCAGGTGATGAAGATGAAGCCCATCGCTCCCCAGACCATCGTTGCATGGTCTCCGCCATTGACGCCGACCCAGACGAGGCCCTCGGTGAACTGCTGGATCCCGGCGAACAGCGGCATCAGCCCGATCGGAAGATAGCGCCAGTTGCTACGCACCGCCTTGACGATGATCGCACCGCCGCCCGCTGTCAGCAGGGCGCTGGCGGTAAAGCTGACCGTTGCCGAGAGACACATGTTCGCATCCTTTCCCTAGCCCGAGATCACGGTCCCGGCTGCTCCGCCCAGAATGGCGAGTGCATCTTCCATCCGGCCGATCCCGGCCAGTCTGCCAGCCTGTGCGGCAAAATCCAGCCCGGCGGCAACCTTCGGCCCCATCGAGCCTGCAGGCAGCGTCATCTGCGCCGCTTCGGCAGCGGTCAGGCGCGGGATGCGACGCGCTGTGGGGGTGCCGAAACCCTCCTGCACCCCGTCGACATCGGTCAGCATCAGCAGGGCATCGGCCCCGATCTCCCGCGCCAGCAGTGCGCTGGCATGATCCTTGTCGATCACCGCTTCAATCCCCGTCAGGCTGCCGTCACCGCGCCGGATCACCGGGATGCCGCCGCCGCCCGCGCAGATCACCACCACGCCTTGCGCCAGCAAAAGCCGTATCACCCGCAGGTCGGGGATCTCGACCGGCTTTGGCGAGGGCACGACCCGCCGCCAGGACGCACCGTCCGGGGCCACGCTCCAGCCGCGCTCGGTGGCCAGCCGCTTCGCCTCGGCCTCGGCATAGACCGGGCCGACCGGCTTGGTCGGGCGGGCAAAGGCGGGGTCGGCGGGATCGACCAGAATCTGCGTCAGCAGCGTGGCGACCGGCCGGTCGTGGCCGAGGGCATTCTCAAGCTCCTGTTCGATCAGATAGCCGATCATGCCCTCGGTTTCAGCACCCAGCAGGTCCAAGGGATCGGGCGCGTCAGGCCGGTAGGCCGCGCCTTGCAGGGCCAGAAGCCCGACCTGCGGCCCGTTGCCGTGGGTGACGACCAGATCATGCCCCGCCCGCACCAGCCCGGCCAAAGCCACCGCCGCCCGCGCCGCATTGGCGCGCTGGACCTCCGCCGTCATCGGCTGCCCCCGGCGCAAAAGCGCGTTGCCGCCAAGGGCTGCGACCACCAGCATTGCCCTACGCCCCCAGCGTGGCGACCAGCACCGCCTTGATCGTGTGCAGCCGGTTCTCGGCCTGGTCGAAAACCACCGAGGCCGGGCTTTCGAACACCTCGTCGCTGACCTCCATCTCGGTCAGGCCGAACTTCTCGGCGATCTCGCGACCCACGGCCGTCTCGGTGTTGTGGAAGGCCGGCAGGCAATGCATGAACCGCGCCCGCGGGTTACCAGTGCGGGCCATCATCGCCGCGTCGATCCGCCAGGGCGACAAAAGCTTGATGCGCTCGGCCCATTTCTCCTTGGCCTCGCCCATCGACAGCCAGACATCGGTGTAAAGGAAATCGGCCCCCTTCACCGCCTCGTCAGGGTCCTTGGTCACGGTGATCCGCGCCCCGGTTTCCTTGGCGATCGCCTCGGCCTCGTCGATCACCGGCTTTTTCGGCCAGCAGGCCTTGGGCCCGCCAAGCCGCACGTCCATGCCCATCTTCGCCCCGCCGATCAAGAGACTCTCGCCCACGTTGTTCCCCGCATCGCCGAGGAAGGCGAAGGCGATCTTGCGCAGCGGCTTTTCGGCATGTTCCTGCATGGTCAGGAAATCGGCCAGCACCTGGGTCGGGTGGAACTGGTCGGTGAGCCCGTTGTAGACCGGCACGCCCGCGTGGCGGGCCAGTTCCTCGACAATCTCCTGACCAAAACCGCGATACTCGATGGCGTCATAGACCCGGCCCAGGACGCGGGCGGTGTCCTTGACGCTTTCCTTGTGGCCGATATGGCTGCCCGAGGGGCCAAGATAGGTGACATGCGCGCCCTGATCATGGGCCGCGACCTCGAAGCCGACGCGGGTGCGGGTCGAATCCTTCTCGAAGATCAGCGCGATCTCGCGGCCTTTCAGCAACTGCTGTTCGGTCCCGGCATATTTCGCCGCCTTCAGATCGGCCGAGAGTTTCAGAAGGAAGCCGATTTCTGCCGGGGTATAGTCCCGCAGCGTCAGGAAATGGCGGTTGCGCAGGTTGAAGCTCATGGTTCTGTTCCTTCGGTGTCAGGCCGGATCGCGGATGGTGGGGCAGGTCATGCAATGCCCGCCGCCCCTGCCCCGGCCAAGCTCGGCCCCCGGCATCTCGCGCACGTCGATGCCCTCGGCGCGCAGCATGGCGTTGGTGTCGTCGTTGCGGTCGTAGCCCACGATCACGCCGGGACGCAGCGCCACCACGTTGTTGCCGTCGTTCCACTGCTCACGCGCGCGCTCTGCCGGGTCGCTGCCGCCGGTCGGCACGATCCTGAGCTTCTTGTAGCCGATGATCTCGGCCACGACCTCGAAGATCGGGCGGCGGTCCTCGGTGACGCGGAACGGCTTGCCCGGACCGTCGGGGCGCAAATCGAAGCAGGTGATGCCGTCGGCCACTTCCTTGAAGATGGTCACCACATCGCCGCCGCAGAAGGTGAAGACGGTGTCGAGATGCATCGCGGACCGGGTGCGCGGCAGGCGGCAGGCGACGACGCGGGCCGCCGCGCCCTGATCGAAGAGCGCCTGGGCGAACAGCCCGATGCCCTGTGCGGACGACCGCTCGCCCATGCCGACCAGCACCGTATCCTTGCCCACCGGCATGATGTCGCCGCCCTCAAGGCTGGCCGGGCCGAAGTCGCGGGCCGGGTCGCCGAAGAGTTCGCGCACGCGGCCCGCGAATTTCGGGTGGTGGCGGTAGATCGCGGTGGTCAGCAGCGTCTCGGGCTTCCTCGCCGCCCAGAACATCGGATTCAGCGACACGCCGCCATGCACGAAAGCGCTGTTGTCGCGGGTGAAGATCATGTTCGGCAGGGGCGGCAGGATGAAGCCCGCCTTGCCAAGCCAGGCCCCGAACAACCCCTCGGGGGCAAAAGGCAGATCCCCCACCGTCAGCCCGCCGATCAGCCAGCGGGCAAGATCGGCCCCCGGCAGCCCCTCCATCCACAGCCGCAAAGGCTCCACCATGCCCGCGCCCACGGTGGTCAGCGTGATCCGGTGGTCGAGGACGAAGGCGCGGCCCGCCGGGATGTCCAGCGTTTCGGCCAGAAGGTCGTTCGCGTCCAGCACCTCGATGCCTTCGGCGCGCATCAGGTCGGTGAAGACCGCGTGATCCTTGATCGCCTGCTTGACCCAGAACACGTCGTCGAACAGGAGTTCGTCGCAGTTGTCGGGCGTCAGGCGGCGGTGCGCGAGGCCCGGGCGGCAGACCAGCACCTGGCGCAGGCGGCCGGACTCGGAATGGACACCAAGGGAAGGTTCGGACATGACAGGCTCCGGTCAGAGAATGGTGGCGGCGCCAAGCGCGGCCATGATGAAGAGGGTCAGGATCAGCAGCAGCGGCCAGACGAAGCCTAGCCAGCGCTCATAGGGCACCCGCGCGATCGCCAGCCCGCCGATCACCACGGCGAAGGTCGGGTTGATCAGGTTCACCAGCCCGTTGGCCGACTGATAGGCGGTGACGGCCAGCGACCGGTCCACTCCGGCAAAGTCGGACAGGGGTGCCAGGATCGGCATCGACAGGACCGCAAGCCCCGAAGAGGACGGGACGAAGAAGCTCATCCCGACCTGGATCCAGTAGAGCAGCGTGATGAAGGCCAGTTCGGACAGGCCCGAGACGGCCCCGGCGGCGGCGTTCAGGATGGTGTCGGCGATCAGCCCCTGCTCCATCACCACGACGATGCCGCGCGCCAGCCCGATGACCAGCGCCACGCCCAGAAGGTCGCGCGCGCCATCGACAAAGGCCCCGGTCAGCCGCTTTTCGCCCAACCGTCCGATCAGCCCGACGACAATGGCGGCACCAAGGAACAGTGCGCCCATCTGCGCCATCCACCAGCCCTGCGACGACACCCCCCAGATCAGCGCGGCAAAGGTCATCGCAAAGACGATCAGGACGATGGACTGCGTGCCGGTCAGCGCCGTATTGCCGGTGCCCGCCGCTCCGGCAAAGGCGGCGCGGTGGTCGGCGGCAAGGTCGGCCACCCGCGATTGCGACGGGTCGCGGCGCACCCGGGCGGCATAGCGCATGACATAGGCGATGCAGATCGCCAGCCCGCCCAGCAGGATCACCAGCCGCAGCGCCAGCCCGTCGGTGAAGGCCACGCCCGCCGCGTTCGAGGCGATTACCGTGGCAAAGGGGTTGATCGTCGAGCCAAGCGTGCCGATCCCGGCGCCCAACAGGATGATCGCCGCGCCGGTCACCGCATCATAGCCTGCCGCGATCATCACCGGCACCAGAAGCCCGTAGAAGGCCAGCGTTTCCTCGGCCATGCCATAGGTGGTGCCGCCAACCGCGAACAGGGTCATCAAGATCGGGATCATCCAAATCTCGCGACCCTTCAGCCGGGCCATCGCGCGGCGGATGCCGTTGTCGATGGCGCCGGTGGCGTTGACGACTCCCAGAAAGCCGCCGAGAAGCAGGACGAATAGTGCCACATCGATGGCGTTGGCCGCATAGCTGTCGGGGTCATAGAAGCCCGCGACCGGGGCCATCAGGATGTCGATGAAACCCTGCGGATTGGCCTCGACCGTCTTGTAGGTGCCCGCGACCGCGATCTCGCGCCCGACGGCCTCGTTCTCCACCCGGTCGAAACGGCCGGCGGGGATGATCCAGGTCAGGCCCGCAACCAGCACGATCAGCGCGAAGAGGATCGTATAGGCAGTCGGAAAGCGGGCGGCCAAGCGGTCGGTTCCCGAACCGGTGTTAACGTCGCTCATGCAGTGTTCCTTTCTGACGGGGCGGGGTGCAGTTTGATCACCACCACCCGTATGGGGAAATGGTGCCGATCAGGTCGTCGCCCCGTCGGGACGGCGTATTGGCAGATAGGCAGGCACCCGGCGTGCCCAGGCTTCATATTCTGCGCCAAACCGGGCGCGGGCCTCGGCTTCCTCGCTGCGTGATAGGCGGAGGTACATCCAGACCAGCACCGGATACATCGCCAGCGTCAGGATGGTCGGCCATTGCACCAGAAACCCCGTCAGGATCAGCACAAAGCCTACATACTGCGGATGTCGGATACGCGCGTAAGGCCCGGTCGTGGCCAGCCGCCCGGCACGCTGCGCCGCGTAAAGTATTGGCCACGCGACCGAGAGCAGCCAGAAACCTCCCCCGATCAGCAAGTAGCTCAGAAGGTGGAACGGGCCAAAATGCGGACTGCCTCGCCAGCCGAACATCATCTCGGGCAGATGGCCCGCGTCGTGCGAGAACCAGTCGATGCCAGGGTAGGTACTGCCAAGCCAGCCAGAAAGCAGATAGATGGTCAGCGGAAAGCCGTACATCTCGGCAAAGAGAGCGACCAGAAAAGCGCTGAACGCGCCAAAGCTGCGCCAATCCCTCGGCGTCTGCGGCTTGCTAAAACTCAAGGCAAACATGATGAAGACGGCCGCATTTACAAACGCGAGAAGCCATAGCCCGTAGGCAGGTGCGGTATCCGGGGTCATCGCGGGCCTCCCTCGCTCTTTTCGGCTGGCTTCTCCGTCGCTGGGCCAGTGACATCGCCCGACCGGCCGCCATGACGGCTGTGGCCTCCGTGCCCGCCGTGGCCGCCGTGCATCACTGAATGCAGGCCGATACAGGCGAACAGCGGCAAGATCACCAGCAGATTTCCAAAGGGAATGTGCAGCCTGTGCTCGTAAAGGAGGAGCAGCACGCTTACCGCAGCAAACCCAACCAATACCAATCCCCAACGTGTCTTGTACCACGCTCCGGTGTCAGTCGGCTTTTGTGTCTGATCATGCTGATGCATTGCTTGCCTCCTAGGTCACGCGTTTGCTGGTCGTGTCGAAGGAGACGCTCAACCTGCCGAGATATTACAGGCTATCGGCGACATGGAGTTCATCCGCCCCGCCCTCTGCCTACCTCTGCAGGGGTTGATCTCGGTCAATGTCGCTCTCGTCCAGGCGACGTAGAGTGACTACATGACATCCAACGCCCCATCAGATTTCCGTCGAGAAGCCCATGCAGTCTGCAGGGCATTCCTCGTCGCAATACTGGGCTTGGCAATAATGGTCGGTTCCGTAGCCCCGATGGAAATGCATTTGGCAAAGCAGAGCGAACAACACAGATCTGCCATCGTGAACCTAGCAGCGATGCCGCCGCATGAATGCCCCTCTTCGTCTGGCAGTATCGCTAGCCATTGCCATCTTCAGTATGCCGTTCCGGCCAGCGGATCAGGTAACGCGCCTGTGCCGACGGTCATTTTCGGAGGCCACTGGGTGCGTCGGGAACTCTCGCGCCGAACCCAGCATCGGCCCTGCGGACTGCTTCGTCCACCAAACGCTGTTTCGCAACTCGCCTGAAACCGGAATTCCGTCTGCCGTTGGCTGACCATCGTTTATCGCCACCGACAAGGCCGGGTTCCATTCACGAGACTTAGCGAACGGAAATCGCCATGCTTTACACCGAGATCTTTCGGTCCGACCTGCCGGGTCCGCAACCCGTCGAGCCCGATCCGTGCACAAGAATTGTCGCCAGACGCGGTAACTATCTGACCTATCTGCGCCGCCGGGTGAGGGATCGGGACACCGCAGAAGACCTTCTGCAGGACTTCAATCTGAAAGTCATCGAAGCTTCTCGTCGTACCGGCAGCATTCACAACACCGATGCCTGGCTTGCCCGAGTGTTGCGCAACACGCTGTTCGACCATTACCGTCGGCGTGACGCGCGCCGCCGGGCAGAAGCGGCCCATACAGTACATGTCACGACGCTATCCACGGCGGACGACATGGAACCGGACACGGCGGATGCACCTTCGACCGATGCGCGGCTGGCGGATATCGAGCTGGCCCTGGCGCGCATCCGTCCCGACCAGGCAGCGCTGATCCGTGACCTCTATCTGCACGATCACGCCAGAGACAGCCTTGCGCGCCAGTTGAACATCTCGGTCGGAACGCTGAACGTCCGCATCCTGCGCGCCCGCCGCGCCGTGCGCGACGCCTTTACGGCCTTATCCGGCAATCAGGGCCTGCCCGCGACGTCGGCAGGTCCGCACGGCAAAAGAGCGCGACACGAGGGGATCACATGACGGACACCATCAGACTGGCCAAGACCAGCGACGGTCAGGATCGGCAGCCGGGTTCCGCGCCCGGCGCGCCGCGCGCCGCGATCGAAGCGGCCCTGGTCGAAGGCCATCGCCGCATTTTCGGATACCTTGTCGGCCGGTTGAAGAACGCCGACGAGGCAAGGGACGTTTTGCAGGAATTTTCCCTGCGGGCGATCAGACGCGCGGGCGACCTGCGCGACGTGCAAAGTGTGCGGGGCTGGCTGCGCCGTCTGCTGGAGACCGCAATCCTTGACCATCACCGGCGCTCCAACCGGCGGCACCGCCAGGAATCGCCCCCGGTTCCGGCAGACGAGGAACCGTGGGCCGGGGCTGACGCGGAATCCGATGTTGCCGTCTGTGCATGTCTGCGGGATGTGATCGGCCTGCTTCCAACGGCAGCGGCCGATCTTGTCCGGCGGATCGACCTTGAGGACCAGTCCCGCAGGGATGTCGCCAAGGCGCTTGCCATCAGCGAAGGGGCACTTGCCGTGCGCCTGCATCGTGCGCGCGCAAAGCTGCGGGCCCTGCTTGTCGACATGTGCCTCACCTGCCCGGAGCACGGCTTTCTTGATTGTGCCTGCGACAGGGCGCGGGCGCTCCGGCTGGCTTCCGGTGGCCTTGCCGGACGGACCCCGCTGTAATGGCCGTGATTGCGCCGCGTCCATATCTCGGCACATCCCGACGACGGATGGTTCGCCGCAAAATCCACCCCTTATCGCGGAGATCCGGAATGACGACCCATGAACCCAAGCTGCACGTTGACACCAAGCCGGTCGCAGGTGGCTGCTGCGCATCGCACGGCACCAACGATCTTGACGTCGCGCGACCCGAAGCGGCATCACATGACAAGCACGTCGAACACGCCAAGGTGACGCTGGCAGAAGCCGCCGCCGAAAAGCCGAAGGCGCGACACAGCTCAGGGTGCTGCTGCTCCTGACATACTGCCGATGCGGCGCGCGATGACATCATGCGCGCCGCAGCCGATATCAGCCAGCGAGGAACAATCTTCAATGACAACCACCGCGACACTCGACTTCAGCGCTTCGGCGGACCGTCTGGGACATCTCGGGATCGAAAAGCAGCTTGCTTCGTTGCCCGGAGTGCTGTCGGCCACTGCCAATCCAGCCGGGCTGTCGGTCACTGTCACCTTCGATGAAAAGAGCCGGACCAGCCTCGAAACCCTGCGCCGGGAGATCGAGAACTGCGGCTACCACTGCGCGGGCGAGGTGCTGCCGCGGCATGTCTGCGCTGACCACGGCGACCACGTCAGCAAGACCGCGGCAGGTTCGGCCCATGCCGGGCACGACTTCGCCAAGGCCGGTCCGGCTGCCGGGAACACGGCTTCTGCGCACGCCGGTCATGAAATGGCGTCAGAGCCGGGAATGGCGAAATCGCCCACCGCCCGCGACGAGATGGCGCATGAGATGGGGCACGGGTCAGGCGACATGCAGTCGATGGTGCGCGACATGCGCAACCGGTTCCTTGTGGCTCTAATTTTCACGATCCCGATCTTCATCTGGTCACCGATGGGCGGCATGTTCACGCCCCCTGCCCCACCGTTCGGGCTGCGGCTTGACCTCTGGTTGTTCATTCTGGCGACTATTGCGGTGATCTGGCCAGTCTGGCCCTTCGTCGTCGCTTCCGTGCGGGCGCTAAGAAACGGAATCCTGAACATGGCCGTGCTGGTCGTCCTGTCGGTCGGCACCGGCTATGCCTTCAGCGTCGGTTCGACCTTCTTCTTTCCTGGCGTGCAGTTCTACGAGGCGGTCACCGTCCTTTTGGTGTTCATCCTTCTCGGCCACTGGCTGGAAATGCGCGCCCGCGCCGGTGCCTCCGAGGCGATCCGCGCCCTTCTCGACCTCGCCCCGCCGATGGCCACGGTGATCCGCGACGGTCGCGAGGTCGAAGTGCCGACCGCCGGAGTGCTGAAGGGTGAAACCGTTCTGATCCGCCCCGGCAACAAGATCCCCGTCGATGGCGAAGTGACCGAAGGCACCTCGCTGGTCGACGAATCCATGCTGACAGGCGAATCGATGCCGGTACAGAAGGGCGTCGGCAGCATGGTGATCGGTGCCACGATCAACAAGTCGGGCACCTTCCGCTACACTGCCACCAAGGTCGGGGCCGACACCGCACTGGCCCAGATCGTCAAACTGGTGCAGGAGGCGCAGAACTCCAAGGCCCCGGCGCAACTTCTTGCAGACCGGGCGTCACAGTGGCTGGTGCTGGTCGCCATCGTCATCGGCGTCGGCACCTTTGCCGTCTGGTATGGCCTGATCGGGGCGGACCTCCTGTTCGCGTTGACGCTGACCATCACCGTCTTCGTCATCGCCTGCCCTGATGCGCTTGGCCTCGCCACGCCGATGGCGGTGATGGTGGGCACCGGGCTTGGTGCGATGAACGGCATCCTGTTCAAGAACGCCAGCGCGCTGGAGGATGCGACGAAGCTGGACGTGATCATCTTCGACAAGACCGGCACCCTGACCATGGGCCAGCCCAAGGTCGTCGAGGTGGTGGCAGCCGAAGGCCGGACCGAGAACGACGTTCTTGCGGCGGCGGCGGCAGTCGACAAGGGCTCGGACCACCCGCTTGCGGTTGCCATCGTCGAACGCGCCGCCAGCCTGACACTTGGCGCGATGTCGGCGTTCGAGACGCTGGACGGTCGTGGCGCCAGGGCCGAGGTCGCGGGCAAGGCGGTGCTGGTCGGCAACCGGCGGCTGATGGATGAAGAGAAGGTCGAGGTCGGCGCTCTTGGCGACCGTGCGGATGCGCTGAAAGGCGCAGGCCGGACCGTGGTGCATGTCGCCGAGGGAGGCCGCATCCTTGGTCTGATCGCCATCGCCGACGCGCTGCGTCCCAGTGCCAGGGAAACCGTGGCCAAGCTGCGCGAGCGCGGGGTGCAGGTCGCGATGCTGACCGGCGACAATGCCGGAACGGCGGCGCGGATCGCGGGCGAGCTTGGCATCGACATCGTGCTGGCCGATGTGTTGCCGGGCCAGAAGGCTGAGAAGGTCAAGGAACTGCAGGCGCAGGGCAAGCGCGTCGGCATGGTTGGCGACGGGGTGAACGACGCCCCGGCCCTGACTCAGGCCGATGTCGGCTTTGCCATTGGTGCCGGCACCGACGTGGCGATGGAAAGCGCCGATGTGGTGCTGATGAAGAGCGATCCCTACGACGTGCTGGGCGCGATCGTGCTGTCACGCGCGACCCTGCGCAAGATGCACCAGAATCTGTTCTGGGCCGTGGCCTACAACGTCGTGGCCTTCCCGGTGGCGGCGGGGGTGTTCTTTCCCTACACGATCAGCCCGGAAGTTGCAGCACTTGCGATGTCGGGCAGTTCGGCCCTTGTCGCCGTCAACGCGCTGCTGCTGAAGCGGACGCGGCTTGACGGTGTCGCGCGCCGCGCGCCCGTGCAGTCCGAGACGTTGCAGGAGGTGGCAGCATGAGTGACGCGCTGCAACCGCTGTCGCGACGGTCTGTCATCGTGCTAGCTTCTGCGGCATTGGTCGCGACCCACTTGGCAGGCCCTGCCACAGGACAGGGAACCGTTGATGACACCTCGCGGGTCGTTGACGGCGTGCTGGCCTATCTGGGGGTGCTGCCGGCCGCCGTGGTTCAGGGTCATCCGACATCACATCCTGAGGGACTGATGCATGGCAGCCCGCCCGAAGGCCGAAACCAGAAGCATCTCGTGCTTGCTTTGTTTGACGCCGCTTCGGGCGACCGGATCGAGGCGGCCACCGTTTCGGTTACGGTCACGGGGCTTGGACATGTCCCGCGAACGCGCAGCGATCTTGAACCGATGCTGATCGCAGGGACGGTGACCTGGGGAACATTCGTCGAACTTTCCGACAGTGAACGGTATGAGCTGATCTTCGACGTGGTTCTGCCCGGTCGCCCGGGAAATCTGTCCTTTCCATTCGCCTACTCCACCGGCGGCAACTGAACGCGTAATCTTTGTCTCGCCCGAGCGTCCTTGATGACATCAGAAACGGGAGGGAAATGCACCAGATGTCCGAGCACTCATCTTTCGATCCCGGGCTTGAACACGCTGGTGCTGCCAATCCGGCGCGCAAGGGGCGGACGGCCCTTGGTGCCTCGGCCTTGGTCGCTGCGCTTCTTGCGCGGCTCGTCCAGCGCGGGACGCTGGACTGGACCGATACCGAAGGCCGGACCCGGCGCTTTGGCCCCGGCGGCGCGCCTGAAGTCGCCGTCAAGATCCTTGACCGCAGCCTGCCACGGCGTCTGCTATCGCAGCCGAGCCTGGCTCTTGGCGAGGCCTGGATGGACGGCGGTGCCATCCTGCAGCGCGGAACGCTGCGCGAGTTTCTGGACGTGCTCACATCGGGCGGCCCCGAAGCGATCGATTTGCTGCCCGGTCGGCGGATGAGGGCGATCGCCGACCGGCTTCTGTCGCGTTGGCAGCATCGCAACCCGACCGCGCGCGCCAAGACAAACTTGGCGCATCATTACGACCTCTCGGATGCGCTCTACGATCTCTTCCTCGACGGCGAACGCCAGTATTCCTGCGCCTATTTCACGCATGACGACGCGACGCTTGAAGAAGCACAGGCCGTGAAAATGCGTCGGATCGCGGCCAAGCTGATGCTGGACCGTCCCGGTTTGTCAGTGCTGGACATCGGCTCGGGTTGGGGCGGGCTGGCCAGAACGCTAGCGGTCACCGCCGGGGCGGATGTCACCGGCATCACGCTTTCGCGGGAACAGCAGGCCCATGCCATCGCGCGGACCAAAGCCGAAGGTCTGTCCGACCGTGTCCGCTTTCACCTGCGTGACTACAGGCACGAGCGCAACCGCTACGACCGGATCGTGTCGGTCGGCATGTTCGAGCATGTCGGGCCGTCGGACTACGACACCTATTTCTCGACCATGGCCCGTCTCCTGAAGCCGAATGGAGTGGCACTTCTTCATTCCATCGGCATCATGGGGCCCGAAGGCGGCAGCGATCCCTGGATCCGAAAGTTCATCTTCCCGGGCGGCTATTGCCCGACGCTGTCGCAGGCGATTGCAGCAGCCGAACGCGCGGGGCTCTGGGTGACGGATGTTGAAGTGTTGCGCCTGCACTACGCCGAGACGCTTCGCCACTGGCAGGAGCGGTGCTCGGCGCGCCGAGACGAAGCCCGCGGCCTTTACGACGAACGGTTCTGTCGGATGTGGGAATTCTACCTCGCGGCTTGCGAGGCGGGCTTCCGCAACGGTCGGACGATGGTCTTTCAGTTGCAGCTTGCACACCGGCGCGATGCCGTGCCGTTGACGCGGACCTACGTCGACGGCGCAGGGCGGGCACAACCGTTACCAGACAGGGCTTGAACGCAGGAGAGACGGCAGCATGAACACCACACAGAAGGTCCGCGTCGCGGTCAACGGCTATGGCGTCATTGGCAAGCGGGTAGCCGATGCGGTGGCGCTTCAGCCCGACATGCTGCTTGCCGGGGTCTGCGATGTCGCAACGGACTGGCGCCCCCGGATGGCATTGGCCAAGAGCTATGCGCTGTTCGGAGCAACGGCGGGCCACACAGCGGCGATGCTGGCGGGTGGTCTTGCCGTCGCCGGGACACTTGACGATCTGCTGGGGCAGGCGGATGTAGTTGTGGACTGTACGCCGAAACGGATCGCGGCGGCGAATGTCGAGACTTACCGCAAGCGCGGCATACGCTTCATCGTCCAGGGCGGCGAGAAGCATTCCGTCACCGGCCATTCCTTCGTCGCCGATGCCAGCTTTGCCGGTGCCGTTGGCCGCGACAGCACCCGGGTTGTGTCCTGCAACACCACTTCCATCGTCCGCACGCTGACCGCTTTGAAACGCGCGGGCCTTTTGGCGCGGGCGCGCGGCACGCTCTTGCGCCGGGCGACCGACCCCTGGGAAAGCCACCTTGGCGGCATCATGAACACGCTGGTCCCAGAACCGGAGATTCCCAGCCATCAGGGTCCTGACGCGCAAAGCGTCGATCCCAGTCTGGACGTGGTGACTATGGCGGTGAAGGTCCCCGAGACGCTGGCACATCTGCATTACTGGTCGGTTCAGATGACCAGGCCCGCCAGCAAGGCCGACGTTCTGGACGCCTTCCGCACCTCGTCGCGGATCGCGCTGATCCGGATGGACGAAGGCTTGGACGCCCTGAACGCCGTCAAGGAAATGATGGCCGACATGGGCCGCCCGCACGACAACCTTTACGAAGTCGCTCTGTGGGAAGACATGATGTCGGTGCAGGGGGACGAGCTGTTCTACGCCTATATGGTGGACAATCAGGCCATCGTGATCCCCGAGACGATCGACGCCATCCGGGCGCTGACCGGACTGGCCGCAGAAGCATCCGCATCGATGGCGCTGACCGATGCGGCTCTGGGCATCGGCGCACTCGGCCAACGGTGATCCGGCAACCGAAGCCACGCCGGCATCACCCTCGACGGCGCGCCGCGAAATGTTGCCGCGCGCCGTCGACGATCTGCATCACGCACCAGCGGGCATAGACCGGCGCAGCCAGAAGCCCGAGCAAGCGGCCGACCACGCCGCGCGGCAAGGTGTAGTCGATAAAGCCGCGCAACTCGGTTCCACCGGGGGCCGGATCGGTGGAAAAACCAAGTCGATAGTCCTGAATGACGATCATCCGCTGCGGCCCGGTTGTTTCCCAGATCTTCCGGACGGGTGGCTGGCGCTCGAGGATCACTTCTTTCACGCGCAGGACAAGACCCATCATCCGGCCGTCAATCCGGATGACCGAACCGACCTCCCTGCCCCTTCCCGCATCCAGCCGATACTGCATGGAGCCGCCCGCCATCATCGGCGATCCCACCGCCATGTGGGCGCCGATGCGCTCGGGGTCGTCGAGAAAGTCGAACACCTCCTGGGCCGGCGCAGGGATCAGCGCAGAATGCTCGAACCGGTGGACTTTCCCTTGCATGACTTGGTCCAGGTTTGCTGCGGTTCACCTTTCAGTCAATCTGGCGGACAAAGCCCGGATAGCGGTTGAACGCCAGTTTTTGCACCAGCGACCCATCGACCGTGCGGATTTCGGCCGTGATGATGCCGTCCTCGGCGCTGGCGATGGCCCCCAGTGCAAGGCGCGGATTTCCCAGGAGGTCAAGCTGCGCCTGCAGCCAGCTCCGCACCTTCTCCGGCGTCATCTCCTCTGTCCTGGCGGGAGCCAGACCAAGGATCACCTCGGCGCCGACACCCTCCCACATGCCCGTAGCGGCGCCCATGCCGGGCTGCATCCCGTCCGTCATGCCCGCCATCGGCATCTGACCGGCAGGATGATGCTGCGCCATCATCTGCATCATCATCTGCATCATTTCGGGAGACATCATGGCTGCCATGCCCCCTTCGGCGAGCTGTGCCTCAGGTTGGGCGGCTTCATAGGCCTCGACCGTACCGGCCGTTTCTTCCTCGACCGCCGGGTGATGCGGGTCTTTTGCAGGCGGAGTGGTCTGCGCGCTGGCGGCGCCGACCGTCAAAAAGCCTGCAAGCAGGATGGACGATGCACTACTAAGCCTCATTTCAGGTCTCCTTGCGGTGTCGCGTGCAAGTTTCATCAGATCATGAGGCGAGGTGGAGTCCGCATTTCCTGCGGCAAGATGTGTCTGACCCATTTGCTGACGCATGATCCACCGGCCGGAATGTCCCGTCACCCGCTGCACGCGTCGAGTTCGAGGAACTACCCACGATAGACGCGCGAGCCCGCCGGAAATTACAGAGGACGCCAGAGTCCAAGTTCAGCGGAATGATGCGTTGCTCAAAGTTGGAAAGTAGCCAGGAACGCAGAACTGCAAATGGCTTCAGAAAGTCTTGCTGCGGCGCAGAAACCAACAAACGCGGACTTGAAACCTCTATCGTGTGCTTTCGCCAGTCGGGCGGCGGGATGGCCGGGAGCGAGCCACCCCGCACGCCACTGAAGCGCCTTACAGGCCGCGAGCGGCGAGCCAGGCGTTCATCTCGGCGATCTCTGCCTCCTGCGCCGCGATCACCTCTTCGGCAAGCTTGCGAATCTCTGGGTCCTTGCCGAATTCAAGCTGAACCTTCGCCATGTCGATGGCCGCCTGATGATGAGGAATCATGCCCTTGACGAAGTCGACGTCTGGATCGCCAGTGTAGGGGATCATCATCGACGCCATCATCTTGTCCATCGAGGCTGCATAGGCCAGCGTCGCCGGATCATTTGCAAATTCTGGCGGGATCAGCGAGGCGTGGCTCATCATGCCCTCCATCTGCATCCCGCCCATCATCATGCCCGAATGGTCCATCCCGGCCATGTTGTCGGATTCGGCATAGACATATGTGCCCCCTGCGAGCACTGCAGCAAGCACGGCACCAGTTACGATCTTCTTCATGTTCGTTCTCCTTGGTTTTCGGTGGAGTTTGGGGTTCATGCGGGCGCGTAGCCGGCCCCTGTCAGCGCAGCCGTCAGCTGCTCACGCGGAGCTGCCGACTTGACCTCAACCTTGTGGGTGCCGGGATCCGCGCTGACCTCCGCCGCCGGATCGACCGACTGGATGGCCTTGGTCACGCTGCGCACGCAGCCGCCGCAGGTCATGTTCTCGATATGGAACTGCATGAGTGCCTCCTTCAGGGTTTTGCCTCATGCATCATCAGATAGGGCTTCCCACGGTTGTAAGGTCAACCCCACAAAGCCGTGAGGAGAAAATTGAAGTTACCCCTTGACCTTCCCATGATGGGAAGCCCTATCTCCGTTTGCGGAAGCACCTTGAAAGGAGCCCCGCAATGAACATGCACGCAAGGCAACCATCCGTAACCGCCACGGGCCGGATGGTGATCGACGTCGAGGGCATGACCTGCGCCTCCTGCGTGGCGCATGTCGAACGGGCGCTGAAAGCGGTGCCGGGGGTGGCAACGGCATCGGTCAATCTCGCGACCGAGCGCGCCGAAGTAACCGGCCCGGCGCTGGACCGCGCGGCGCTGGTGCAGGCGGTGGAGGGGGCAGGCTACGCCGTGCCCGCGCGTCCCCTCGATCTGGAGATCGAGGGGATGACCTGCGCCTCCTGCGTTGCGCGGGTCGAGCGGGCGTTGAAAACGGTGCCAGGGGTGACCTCCGCCGCCGTCAATCTGGCCACGGAACGGGCAACGGTGACGGGATCGGCCGATCTCGGCGCCCTGATTCTCGCCGTCGCCGACGCCGGGTATGACGCCCGCCCCGTCGCCCCGGCCACGTCGGTGTCGGACGAGACGGCGGCGAAAAAGGCCGCTGAAGAGGCATTGCTCAAGCGCGACGTCCTGATCGCCGCCGTCCTGACCCTGCCGGTTTTCGTGCTGGAGATGGGGTCGCACCTGTTCATGTGGATCCACATGGCGGTGATGAACACCATCGGGATGCAAGCCAGCTGGCTGATCCAGTTCGCCCTGACCTCTGCCGTTCTGTTCGGCCCCGGCCTGCGGTTCTTCCGCAAGGGCCTGCCCGCGCTGGCCCGTCTGGCCCCCGACATGAACAGCCTGGTCGCCGTCGGCACCTCGGCAGCCTATGGCTATTCGCTGGTCGCGACCTTCGCCCCCGGCGTCCTGCCCGCGGGCACCACTTTCGTCTACTTCGAGGCGGCGGCAGTGATCGTCACGCTGATCCTGCTTGGCCGCTATCTCGAGGCCCGCGCCAAGGGTCGCACGTCGGAGGCAATCAAGCGGCTGGTCGGCCTTCAGTCAAAGACCGCCCGCGTCGTCCGAGACGGCGCGACGGTCGAGGTGCCAGTTGCCGAGGTCCGCCCCGGCGATGTGGTCGAGGTCCGCCCCGGCGAGCGGGTGCCGGTCGACGGCGAAGTCACGTCAGGTGCAAGCTGGATCGACGAAAGCATGATCTCGGGCGAACCCGTGCCCGTCGAAAAGACCGCCAGCAGCCCCGTCACCGGCGGCACGGTCAACCAGACCGGCGCCTTCACCTTCCGCGCGACTGCGGTCGGCGAAGCGACGATGCTGGCGCAGATCATCCGCATGGTCGAGGCCGCGCAGGGTGGCAAGCTGCCGATCCAGGCGCTGGTCGATCAGGTGACGATGTGGTTCGTGCCCGCTGTCATGGCCCTCGCCGCGCTGACGTTCGCCGTCTGGCTGGTCTTCGGCCCCGACCCCGCGCTGACCTTCGGCCTCGTCAACGCCGTCGCCGTCCTGATCATCGCCTGCCCCTGCGCGATGGGTCTGGCCACGCCCACCTCGATCATGGTCGGTACCGGGCGCGGTGCGGAACTGGGCGTCCTCTTCCGCAAGGGCGAGGCGCTGCAATCGCTGCAAGGCGTGAAGGTGGTGGCGCTTGACAAGACCGGCACGCTGACCGAGGGCAAGCCCCGGCTGACCGACCTCGTGCTGGCTGACGGCTTTGACCGGGCCGCGGTCCTCGCCGCCGTCGCGGCGGTCGAGGCGAAGTCCGAACACCCGATCGCCCGCGCCATCGTCACGGCGGCGGCCGAGGAAAGGTTGCCCCTGCCCGACGTCACGACCTTCGACTCCGTCACTGGCTTCGGTGTCACCGCCGTTGCGGGCGGGCAGAAGATCGAAGTCGGGGCCGACCGCTACATGGTGAAGCTCGGCCTTGACGTAACCCCCTTCGCCGACACCGCCGCGCGGCTTGGCGACGAAGGCAAGTCGCCGCTATATGCCGCTATCGACGGGAAGTTGGCTGCGATCCTCGCCGTCGCCGACCCGATCAAGGACACCACACCGCAAGCGATCCGCGCCCTGCACGCCCTTGGCCTGAAGGTCGCCATGATCACCGGCGACAATGCCCGTACCGCCAATGCCATCGCCCGCCAGCTTGGCATCGACGAGGTGGTGGCCGAGGTCCTGCCCGACGGCAAGGTCGATGCAGTGAAGCGGCTGAAGGGCATCGGCCAGCTTGCCTATGTCGGCGACGGCATTAACGACGCGCCCGCGCTGGCCGAGGCGGATGTCGGCATTGCCGTCGGTACCGGCACCGACATCGCTATCGAGGCGGCGGATGTGGTGCTGATGACCGGGCGGCTGACCGCCGTGTCGGACGCCATCGCACTCTCCAAGGCAGTGATGCGCAACATCCGGCAGAACCTGTTCTGGGCCTTCGCCTACAACGCGGCGCTGATTCCGGTTGCCGCAGGTGTCCTGTGGCCCGCCTTCGGCCTCCTGCTGTCGCCGATCTTCGCCGCCGCCGCGATGGCCCTCTCATCCGTCTTCGTGCTCGGCAACGCACTTCGGCTGCGGCGGTTCGCGCCAGCGGTCGTCAACTGAGGGAGACCTGTCATGAACATCGGTGAAGCCGCAAAGGCCTCGGGCGTGTCCGCCAAGATGATCCGCTACTACGAATCCATTGGCCTGATCCCGGCAGCAGGACGGACCGAGTCGGGCTATCGGGTCTACGCTCCAACCGAAGTGCAGATGCTGCGCTTCATCCGCCGGTCCCGCGACCTGGGCTTTCCCGTCGAGAAGATCGAGGAACTGCTCGCTCTTTGGCGCGACCGCACCCGCCAGAGCGCGGACGTGAAGCGTCTGGTGACGGAGCAGATCGACGGCCTCGAACGCAAAGTGCGCGAGATGCAGGCCATGATCGACACGCTGCGCCACCTGGCGGACGCCTGCTGCGGCGACCACCGGCCCGACTGTCCGATCCTTGCGGATCTCGGACAAGGAGTGGAGCATGGACTTAATGGGACGGGGCAGCACGGCTCCAAGGGCGGACCGATGCAGCTTTCGCCCATCCGGTAGTCAGTTGACTTCGGACAGGATCGGCGCGAGCCTATCAGCGTTTGGTGTTCAAGGGGTGCAGAGCCCTGGAACTCAATCGGGAATGGGGAAGGGCGGACCCAGTTGCGGCGCCCGAAGCCTCAGCCGCCCCCGCGACTGTATGCGGTAGCGGCCCTTCATCAAGCCACTGGGCGACTGCCCGGGAAGGCGAAGGGCCGTGCTGATCCGCGAGCCAGGAGACCGGCCAGACTTCGATGAAACCCATTCCCGTCGGGTGTGACGGGCGGAGACCTGTTGCATGACCACATCGACTCTTGCCGTTTCGCCTTCGAATGCTTCCCTTCGGCCGGTTCTCCTAAGCGCCGTGTTCGGGGCAGCTTTGCTATTTTTCGCAGGGTTCTCCCAGCCCGATGCGCTGCACGCAGCGACTCACGACACCCGGCACGCGACCGGATTTCCCTGTCACTGACGGCTGGAGGTCATGTCATGTCCAAGACCCTGCTTTCTGGCGGGCTGATTGCGGGTGCCTTGGCCGGCGTCGTAGTCGCTCTGCTCCAGCTGTGGCTGATCCAGCCTCTGATCATCGAAGCCGAACGCTATGAAACCGGAGAGTTGGCTCTGCCGCTGATCCAAACCGAAGATCAGCCTGGCATGTCGACAACGATCCAACCCGATGACATGCAAATTGAGGGAACCCATCTGTCCCGAGCTGGTCTGACCGTCATTTTTCTGACGCTGACGTGGTGTGGGTTCGGGCTCCTGGCTGGCGCTTCAATGTCTGCTGCGCAGATGTCGACGAACGTCCGGCCCTTCTCGGCAGTCGGGATTGCCGTATCCGGATTTGCCGTGGCATTTCTCGCCCCCGCGCTCGGCTTGCCGCCAGAGCTTCCGGGAATGCCTGCAGCAAATCTCAGTTCGCGCCAGTTGTGGTGGATTTTGACACTCGTTGCCACAGCTGCCGGATTGGCACTCACCCTCCGGTTTGAGAACTGGGCGGCGCGTGGAGTCGCACTCGCCGTCATCTCTTTGCCCCACGTTGTGGGTGCTCCAACCGTGCCTGTTGCCGCACCAATGATCCCGCCCGACCTTGCCGGACTTTATGTCGCTCGGGTCTTGGGTGTGAATTTCTTGGGTTGGCTCGTTCTGGGTGCCTTGCTCGAACGGCTTCTTGCAGGCCCGCTAGGAAGGAAATTGCCAACGTATCGCAAAATGCTCGACTAGACCCTATCACCTTGCGCCATCAGGCTTCCCGCGCTTCTCGAACCAACTATGGCAAAACTTGATGTAGTAGGGTCGTGGCGCTCCGGTTCGATCTCTTTGGAAGGTATTCAGTCCGACGGCGGTGGCCCACGAGGGGAGGCTGGGATTTCAGGTGATCAGGCCTTTTCTTGTTGCCAGTCCTCCCAGTATGTCCCGATACTCCGTGATGCCTCGAGTTGGCCCGATGTGTTCGTTCCGCGCAAGATGTGCTGGTAGTTTCCGTTGGATGGACGATCATCTGGGGCACCATCCATTCGCTCAGGACGGTTTGCAAATCGTCGGGCGCTGATCCCATTCAGTCAGGACACCAATACAATCTCCGTCCTTCTTTCATGACAATATCCGCCACATCCGATACCGCCCCTGTCCGGTCACCTCGCGGATCAGAGTCCGCGCCTCCATCCACGCAAGATTTCGCTGGACGGCCGCGCGACTGGCGCCGGTCAGGGTCTCGGCCATCGGAGCGGAAACGAGTGGCCATTCGGTCAACACGGCGCGCAAGGACGGGGGCGTCTTGCCCGAAAGTCGCGCAATCTCGGCCTCCGCCCGCGCCGCCCACGCCTCGATATCATCAAGGTGCCGCATCGCTGTCAGACATGCCGTCTCCATCTCATGGAGCCAGCGCGCAAGACGGTCAGCCGGTAGGCCACCGGAGCGCAGCCCCTCGGCCCCGGCCATGGCCAGAGGCGCAAAGATTGCCCCTTTCCCATCACTGGCTGCGATCCGCGCTGCGGTGACTGCCGCTTCCATGCGGTCGCCGTACTGCCCGAGTCCTGCGAGGCTCCAGAGGTGAAAGCCCAAGCAAGCGCGAGTGATCGGGTGCAGTTCAGCGGCATCCGCCATCAGGCCTAACCAACCGCCCGCGCGATCCGCGAAGGACTCGGCTTCAGCTGGGATATTCTCGGCGTCACGGCGGTCGAGAAAGGCAGATAGGTCGGCTTCGGGTCCAGGCCCACCTGTCAGCCGCCGCACTGCCCAACCGACACGCGCGAGCGCCGCCGTGTCGTCTTGCACACCGGACAAGCGCATGGAGATCCAGAGCGCTAGCCGATCTGAGCCAATCCGGTCGCCTGAAAACCAGCTCAGATCAGCCGCTTCGATCAGGGCGAGCCGGTGCCGCCATCCCTCCGGGCCACGTCGCAACCGATCGTCGAGCGCGCCTAGTCGGCCCGCGGCGCGAGCGAGACGTGCGGCGTGGCCCGCCTCGGCCTTTCGCCAGTCGTCGAGGACCGCAGTTTCGCGGCGTTCGGCACGTGGCCAGGGCGGCAGATCGTCGGGCTCCTCTTCAATCGGGCTGGGCAGGAACCACAGATCGTCCTCTGATCTCTCTTCGTCCTCTTCCACACTGGTCAGAGGATCAGAAAAATCATCATGTAGGGTAGATGCTTGAGCCTTCATATGTGCAAAATACGTACGTTTCGCACTTTACCCAAGGGTTTTCTCTAGGTGCGTTTGCACTCCTTATAAGCACGCGCGCGCGGTTGCCTTCGAGATAAGTCTCGGAGCGCTCAGCCTCAGAAAGCCAAGGGCATTCCGCAGATCAGCGCCATAGAGAGTGATCTTGCATCCGTTTACAATCGGTCGTTTATTGGCGCTATCCTAAACTGCAAAACAGGCCCTCTGCCCCGTGCCCCTCATAGGTTACGCGCGTGTTTCAACCGAAGATCAGACGCCTCTGCCCCAGTCTCAGGCTCTGAGGTCTGCGGGCTGCGCCGAGATCCATGAAGAGCAGGCCTCGGGCGGGAACCGCGCGCGCCCCGTGCTGACCCGAGTGCTTGAGCGGATCGGTAAGGGCGACACGCTGGTCGTTGTGCGCATCGACCGTCTGGCGCGGTCACTTTCTCATTTGCTGGAGGTCATCGAGCGGCTGGAGGCGAAAGGGGCCTTCTTCCGGTCGCTGACCGATCCGATCGACACGTCCTCGCCGCAGGGCAAGTTCACCCTGCAGGTCCTCGGCGCCGCCGCTGAGTTGGAGCGGGCCCTGATCCGCGAGCGCACCAAGGCCGGGCTGGCCAGCGCAAGAACAAGGGGGCGGATCGGCGGGAACCCGGGTCTGCGCGCCCGTGATCCGGCAGCGCTGCGCAAGGTGCGGCTGGCGCGTCAGGACGGCTACATGGAGCGCCTGAACGAGACGGCACAGGACTGGGTGCCCCATGTCCGCCGCCTGCGCCCCGACATGGCCTGGGAAGACGTGCTGCGCATCGTCAACGGCCCCCTGCCCCGCGAGCGTCAGTGGACGCAAAGCCGCCTGCTGCGCGCCGTCAACGCCTATGTCCGCGACGGCTTCCTGCCCGAAACCGTGCTGGGCCGCGCCGGCCGCCGCGAGACCGACGATCGTCTGCCCGCCATCGTCGCCGCCATCAAGGGCGCGGATCCCGCCATCACGCTTCAGGCCATCTGCACCCGGCTGGAAGCGATGCGCGAGCGCACGCCCCGTGGGCGGACAAGCTGGCAGCCGTCGTCGGTGAGAATGTTGCTGGAGCGGGCCCAGAGACTGGGACTGCTTGAGTAGTCAAGCTACCTTGCAAATCCTCCACGACATGGAAGGATTACGAGGCTTTGGCCAGCGCATGTTTAGAAAGTGTCCGCTCACGAAAAGGGGTTGATGATGCGAAGTTGGCCTTCCACAAGCAGGCCATCTTGCATGTCCTCGCTCCACAGCGTGGTGCAGCCCGCAACTAACGCGCTGGCCACGATCATGGCGTCGTATATCGAGAAGCCGTAGCGTTCCGCCAAGGCGCGGCCGACGTCATGGGTCTGAAGAGTCAGCTCTTCGACGGGACACAAAGCGCGCACGCCTTCAAGAAACGCCCCTACTTCCTCCCAACTCAGGCCTGCCTTGCGGCGGCAGTTTACCAGTGTCTCGTTCAAGACCTGAACGCTGATCCGGGGCCCCTGCCCCAGTATGGCCTCGGCGCGATCCGCCTTCGTGCCGTCGTCGAGCAGGTAAAGAACGACATTCGTGTCCGCGAATTCAGCGCTCATGCGCGTCGTCGCGGCTCAGGCGTGCCGCAGCGGGCAGCTTGCCCCGGAAGCGGCGCAGACCAGTCAGCACCTCATCGGCACGTGCCAGACGACGGACTTTGACTTCGCCGTCGTCCTTGACCAGATCGATCAGATCGCCTTCCTTGAGGCCAAGTTCCCGGACAAGCTCCGCGGGCAAGCGGACGGCAAGCGAGTTGCCCCATTTTGCGACCTGCATCGTGGCCTCCTGCATGGATATACTCTCAGTAATGTATATCATTCTGGCTGCATGGGCAAGACTGCCCTCGAGCCTGGGCTACTCTTGTGCGTCAGGCAGCGGCTGGCACTATATTTAGAAAGGGCTTGCGCGAATCTGGCTCCTCCGGCAATAGTCACGGAAAAGGGCGACTAAACGCCGAAATCCGTGAACACGCCACGGACGCGCGAGGGCAGATGAGCAGAGCCGATAGACCAGAAGACCTGAACGCCGTGATCCGCCAGCACTCAGAGTTGTTGGCGGCGCAACTTCATGCGCAGCGTGAGAGCCTGTTCCCGCCCGACGCTTCAAAAACTATGCGCAAATTCACCTCTGGGGAAGCCGCTGCACTGTTGGGCGTCAACGACTCATACCTCAGGAAGCTTCACCTTGATGGCAAGGGACCATCGCCAGAGGTCACATCGGGGAACCGGCGGCATTATTCTGCTGAAGATATCCATAACTTGCGGATCTTGTTGGAGAAAACAGCTCGCAAGCCGGGAGACTACCTGCCTGGTCGCCGCGCTGGAGATCATCTTCAGGTTATTGGCGTGATGAACTTCAAGGGTGGTAGTGGCAAGACAACCTCCTCGGCGCATCTTGCGCAAAGGTTGGCCCTCAAAGGGTACCGTGTCCTGGCAATCGACCTTGATCCGCAGGCATCGTTTACGGCCTTGCACGGGGTTCAGCCGGAGTTCGACCTGCTTGATGGTGGCACACTCTACGATGCGATCCGCTATGAAGATCCGGTTCCGATAGCAGAGGTCATCCGCAAGACCTACATACCGAACTTGGACCTGATTCCCGGAAACCTCGAACTCATGGAGTTTGAGCACGAGACGCCCCGGGCACTTTCTCGCGGTAATGCGGGATTGTTCTTCTTCCGTGTGAAGGAGGCACTTGCGCAGGTCGATGATCGGTATGACGTCGTCGTTATCGACTGTCCTCCGCAACTCGGATTCTTGACCATGTCCGCGCTGTCGGCCGCGACAGGCGTTCTTGTGACGATCCATCCCGAGATGCTCGACGTGATGTCGATGAGCCAGTTCCTGAGAATGACGGCCGACCTCATGGATGTCATCGCCGATAGCGGAGCCGACATGTCGCATGACTGGATGCGCTATCTGTTGACCCGTTACGAGCCGACGGATGCACCACAGAACCGCATCGTCGCCTTCCTGCGGACGATGTACGGAGACAAGGTATTGAACGCTCCGATGCTCAAGTCGACGGCCATATCGGATGCCGGTCTGACGAAGCAGACCTTGTACGAGGTCGAACGGAGCGCCTTCACCCGGACGACCTATGACCGGGCAGTCGAAAGCCTGAATGCCGTCAACGATGAGATCGCCCAGCTCATCCAGAAGACGTGGCGGCGCTGATGACCGACACCAAGAAAAAACGTATGTCCATGCTCGACAGTTTGGCGGCTGCGGGCACGCCCCCTGCACCGGGCAGCATGATGTCAAGCAATCGGGCGCTCCGCTCTGCACGCGATGCCGTGGATGCTCATCATGTCTGGGAACTCGATCCAGATGAGATCGAGGACGAAAGGTATTCGGATCGCCTCGACCCCAAGGATGTGCATGACCTGCGCGTGTCGATAGAGCAGAACGGCCAGACCGTCCCCATTCTCGTAAGGCGCCACCCGACCGAGGCCAATCGCTATCTCCTCGTCTATGGACGCCGACGTCTTGAGGCCATTCGTGCATCCGACAAGGTCAAGAAGGTTCGAGCGCTTATCGCGAACCTGGACGATACGGCCGCGTTGCGCGCCCAGGTTTCCGAGAACACTGGAAGGCGCGACCTCAGCTACATCGAACGCTCCCTCTTCGCGCAGGAACTGCTCGACAATGGCTTTGGCTCGCAGGCTCAGATTGCCGAAGTGCTGAACGTGACGCGTTCTGCGGTTTCGATGTCGATCTCGGTTGCCAAGGCGATCGGGACTGCCTTGGCCCAAGCGATCGGACCGGCGCATGGCATCGGGCGCCCCAGATGGGAGTCCTTGGCGAAGGACCTGTCTAGTGCAGACATGGGCATGGACGAGCTTTGCCAGGTTGCGATTGATGCCCGTGGCAAAGCGGCTGCTGGCGAGCAAGCCGAAGAGGAGCCCCGAGTTGATCCTTCGGTCGCGGCATTTGAGGCCGTTGTCCGTCATGTGAAAAGGAACACTGGTTCTTCTCCTGGCCGGAAGCCGAGACAAAAAGCGACGCCCCTTCTGATCGATGGCGCGCCTGTGGGAGTGATCAAGAGGTCGACTCGGGCGCTTAGGCTGGATCTTACGAATGTGGACGATGCCTTTGCGCAGTGGCTCGACGCCCGTGCGCAGAACGTCCTCGAAGATCTCCATGAACGCTGGAAACGCGAGGCATGAAGACAGGTAGAGCAGCAACAATAAGGAGGCACGGTACAGGCTAAAGAAAAGGTCCCGCAAAGCTTGCGCTCCACGAGACCCCAACTTTGATCTTAGCACTTTCAAGGTAGTGGGCCAGCGCGCAAACCGCAAGTCATATGTGATTCGCGGACCGGTTTTTCTATGCCTTCGTGATTGACATCATGGAGTACACACCGATTTCGCCGTTTATGCGGCCGATCTCGCACGCCCATCTGCGTGTGATCGAGCGGCCTGAAGCGTCCGCTCAGGGCAAGCCCGTCAACAAGTGGGAGCTCCTTCGCGAGCTGTCCAAGGCGCAGGTCGCCTTTGAGGTTTCCGAGCGCGATCTGACGGTTCTCCAGGGGCTGCTCAGCTTCTTTCCGAATGATGCGCTTGGCGGGAACACGGAGATGGTCGTCTTCCCTTCCAACAAAGCGATCTGCGAGCGGTTGAACGGTATGCCTGCCTCCACGATGCGTCGTCACCTGGCCCGCTTGGTCGAAGCAGGCTTGCTCATGCGGCGTGATAGCCCCAACGGGAAGCGCTATGTCCGCAAGACTGGCGAAGAGCGTGTGGCTTTCGGCTTCGACCTCTCGCCGCTTTACTGTCGGTCCGAGGAGATTGCACGAGCTGCAGAGGCCGTGCGTGAGGCCGAGGAGCGTGTCAGGCGGTTGAGGGAAGTTGTGAGCCTCATGCGGCGCGATCTCGCGGCCCTCGCGGACTTTGGAGAGGAGATCCAGCCGGGCTTTGGCTTCTGGGATGAGCTTCGCGACACGGCGGCCCTCACAGCGCGCGCTCTGCGTCGCAAGTTGTCGCTTGATGACCTCGTGGCCTGCCGTGACGAACTTGAAGCTCTCCTGGATAAGGCCCGGAACCTCATTGATGGCCCTGAAACAGAAGAAATGAACACCAATGATGACCGTTTTGAGCGTCACCATCATAATTCAAATACATACCCTATTGATCTTGAACCTGCCTTAGAAAAAGGCGGGGCGGCCGGCGGCGCGCCAGATGAGGATACTGGGGCGCCCAGAACAGACCTGGAAGGAGCAGACACGAGAAGTTTGCCGAAGCTCCCGCTCCATCTGGTGATTGCCGCCTGCCCTTCCCTCAAAACTTTTTACCAGGGCGATATCCGACACTGGCATCAGCTTTTCGATGCGGCCTGCCACGTCCGGCCCGCCATGGGGATCAGTGCATCCGCCTGGGAAGAAGCACAGCGGTTCATGGGTCCAGAGCAGGCGTCCATCGTCCTGGCCGCCATCTTGGAACGCTTCTCCGATATCCGATCGCCTGGGGGGTACCTTCGCGCGCTTACATCGAAGGCAGCGGCGGGCGAATTCTCTTGCGGGCCAATGGTCATGGCCCTGATGTCCCGACGGAGTGCTGCGTGAAGTTCACAGCTGTGAACTGTTCGTGGCAGGGTGAGAGCTTTACCTAGAGTTCACAGCTGTGAACCATTTAGCGGAATCGAGGTTACGGATCCTTAGAGGTAAAGGTTGGGGGTTTGAGGGGTGACGGTGAGTGAGATCGGGAGAGTGGCTTCCGGCGCCCGTCGTGGAGAAGATCTGATGGCGAAAGTTGCCCAGAACGTCGTCCTGTCCCCATCGCGGGACATCCCCTTCAACAAGCTCGTGCTGAGCCAGTCCAACGTACGGCGCATCAAGGCAGGCGTCTCGATCGAGGAACTGGCCGAAGATATCGCGCGGCGCGGCCTGCTGCAGGGCTTGAACGTCCGGCCCGTGGTCGATGCTGAAGGGGTCGAAACCGGCATGTTCGAGATCCCGGCCGGCGGCCGTCGTTTCCAGGCGCTGTCGCTGCTGGTGAAGCAGAAGCGGCTGGCCAAGACCGCGCCGATCCCTTGCATCGTGCGGAATGCGGCGTCGGAGATCCTCGCCGAGGACGACTCGCTGGCGGAGAACATGCAGCGCGTCGCCCTGCACCCGCTCGACCAGTTCCGCGCATTCCAGGTCCTGCGCGAGAAGGGTCAGGGCGAGGAAGCGATCGCGGCGGCCTTCTTCGTCACGCCGCAGATCGTCAAGCAGCGCCTGAAACTTGCCTCCGTGGCCCCTGCCCTGCTCGACGTCTATGCCGAGGATGGCATGACGCTGGAACAGCTGATGGCCTTCACGGTGAACCCGGATCATGCGCGTCAGGCGCAGGTCTGGGACGCGGTGAAGAGCTCCTGGAACAAGGAACCCTACGCCATCCGGCGGATGCTGACGGAGACCTCGGTTCGGGCCTCGGATCGTCGCGCAGTCTTCGTGGGCGTCGATGCCTATGAGGCGGCGGGCGGTGTCGTCCTGCGTGATCTCTTCCAGGGCGATGACGGTGGCTGGCTCGAGGACCCTGCCCTTCTGGACCGGTTGGTGGCCGAGAAGCTTC